>JAABUM010002383.1_pt1 | contig 25219 bp, 41 predicted proteins | sample 5559161 | NCBI WGS metagenome assembly JAABUM01 (sample SAMN10711868, study PRJNA513369) | rock metagenome | isolation source: Antarctica rocks | place: Antarctica: Victoria Land, Siegfried Peak nord
CGGGGATTGGGTTGGGGGGTGCCGAGAATGCGCAGGCGCAAGTCTCAGCCTACCATAAATTATTCCGTTGAAGCGCAGACTTGCTACGATCACACAACGACCGCAAGCTGAGTGCAAGGCGAGCAGTCAATTGTGCCGCCGACCCCTTCTTGATCAGGTCGAACGGCCGGACAGGTAAGTATGCCCCACTCAAGTTGGACTCCATAGGCATGTTCGAAATGTTGCGCGCAGCTTCATGATCCAGTTATGGGTCAACCATTTCGAAGAAGACGCGTTGGTCTGTTAGGCTAGGCAGAAAACCTCATTTGAGAAGCTGACGGCGGCAACCTGACGGCGGCAGGAGTCTGCCATGTCCTACAAAATGTAGTCCTTCTGCTTCTGTTAAGAAGCAGTCAGTGGCATCACGCACCTGCGCCCTCCCCCATGACGAAGCCGTCCCGGCCCTTGTCCCACGGCCGCGACGCCGCCTCTGGATCACTGTTGCGCTTGGACAGCGCCTTGCACGCGATGAAGCCGCCGATGCCGCTCGGGATGATGGCCGCCTCGGCGCCGCCCGCCAGCATCAGGTCTGCGTCGCCCCTCTCGATGTGCTGCGCCGCGCTGCAGCAACAGGAATATGAGCAATGAAGAGTCGAATGTCCAGAAGCCCTGCTCGGGATGGTGGCCGCCTCGGCGCAGCACGCCAGCATCAGGTCTGCGACACCCTGCTCGATGTGCTACGCTCTGCAGTGGCAATCGGAATCGAGTTCTCTGAGATTCTGTGCTTCAACTTTCTTGGCAGGCAGAGGTCCGAAGACCGAGGTTGGAGAAGTGTAGCAGTAGATGTGAATGCGGACAGGAAAGTCTGCGACAGCATTGCCAACGTGTAAAGTGTTCGGTCAGTTTGCTTGTTGTGCTGCCAAGGTAGGCATTTGTATTGCAGATGCAGGACTGCACCTGAGGAGGCAGTAGTTGCCGGTGGCGCAGGCGGTGTTGATGGGGTAGTTGGGCCCCATAAACCCTAGGTCCATGGCCAGCAGCGCGCCGCCCATGTTGTGGATGCTGAAGGGGATGCAGAAGGGGTTCATCTTGCGGTGGCCCTGCACAGCAGGGTGCAGAGCAGGTTCATCTTGTTCATCTTTGAACGAAAGATTGCGGAGTTGAGGTTCGTTCTTGGGCTGCCCTGCAATCAGATGGCACACAGAGTACATGCCTAGAGCGTCACAGTCACCGTGATGCATTCAGTGCAGGATGGCACGCCAGACAGGTGCACCTGGATCTGCAGCAAACGAAAGACCTTGTACTGCAACATGGAGGCACCTGCTTGTGTAGCGCCTCGATGGCGGTGCGAAGGTGTTTGTGCCGCGCGTGGCGGGATGCGGCATGACTTATATGGAGGTGTTGAACTACAAAGCTCGAAAATCATGGTACCTGTTTGTGCAGCGCCTCGATGGCGGTGCTGAAGGTGTTCATGCCGCCCATGGCGGAGCCGATGAGGATGCCGCACCGCGCCTTGTCCAGGTCCCCCATCTCCGGTGTCTCCACCCCCAGGTTGGCCGCCGCCAGCGCCTGACGTGGAGACGGTTCAGCATTCAGAGGCTTGATCACAGTCCTACATGTAACGTGTGACGAGCTCTTGATGCTGGAGACTTTTCTAAGGCATCAGCAGCCGGCTGCGCCGTGGCTGGGACCTTTCTGCTCGCCCATGCATGTGGCGCGCTCGCGCGGCAGCCTGAAAGCCAGCCACCATCATGTTTTATGCGGGCGCATATCCACTCCCGTGCTGCTGCTAATGCTGCCTGTGGCCGGTGCCAATGGCTTCTGACCTCACAGGCAGCCACGGCACCCAGAGTTCACTGCACCCACGGTAGGTCACGGCACAGCCGCTGTCCATGTTTCCTGGCATGTCTCACCTTCTTGCCGGCGACGATGAGGTACTTGATGACCAAGTCCAGCCGCCGCGCCGCCTTTTTGTCCACTAGGTCACCCGTCTCAAAGTCCTTGATCTCGCCCGCGATCTGGGTGCTGTAGCCGTCCGTGGGAAAGCGCTCGATCACCGACACGCCGCTCTTCCCCGCCAGCAGGTTGTCGTAGAACGTCGCCGGGTCGTGCCCCAGGGAGCTGGTCACGCCCATACCGGTGATGACCACGCGCCGGCGCTGGCCGGGCAGGTTGCCGCCGCTGCCGCTGTCGCTGTTTGCCGCCGCTGCCGACGCCGCAAAGCGCCGCTGGCTCCGCGCCTGTGCCCGGGTTAGCATGGATACAGACTTCTTGCATTCCACGCAGAAAATTGAGGGCGTCTGCACTGCAAATTTCAGACGCATAAAGTCGGCAGGTTTCATGTGTGCCATAATGATGACGCCTGCGCGATGCAGGGCGCACAGTACAGTGGTACACCCTGGATGAGCGGGTTGCGACGCATGCATGTCAGGTCGCGCACCTGCTGTCTGCATAACGGCCTGAGAAGGCATCTGCTCGCGCAGCTCTGCAGTTCTGACACGCCTGCACGGGCAGGAGCAGGAGGATCATGACCTGAGTGCCGGGGGTGCGGCGCAAGAGCATCTGCTCGCTGATCGAGGAGGTGGGAACGCATTCGTTCGTTCGTACATTGCACACACGATGGATGACATTGACCACAATCCCAGTTCGCAGCTGCAAGCCCTGGTACGACATGCATGCGATCTGGCGATCTCATGCACCTGGCAGCAAGGTTGATGATCTGCTGGACAGCAGCTGCATGCTGCCGGCCATGGCCCTGCTGGAGGCTCCTTGCATGCACCACCTAGCCTACAGGAGCAGTCCGGATTTGATGACAGGACTGAGGGTCTTTGGCTTGTTCTTCCCGACAGGCCTTTCACGCTAATCCTCTCTGCACGGCACGCGCGCGAAGGCTGCGGCTATCAGCCACGTTAACCAAATGATGTTCGGGTTGCAGTCTCCGCGAGGTGTGCTGTCGCGTCGGGTGTGGAGTTTGCTGGCCGAACAAATCTGGATGGCTCGCAGCGAAGTGCGTTTCTGACTGATCGTTAGGGTTTTCCCTCCGATCGCGATGCTGCGTCAGGCGCACTGAATTAGACCTGCTTTGGCAATCAAATTTCATCGTCGGCTATGCATTCCGTGAGCTGCAGCCATCAGCGACTGACGTCAGTGGCCTTCGGCGGATCTCCAACATAGTTCAAGTCGAGACTGATCACGCCACAGCACCGTCTGGCTTCGAGCAAATCTTTTTGCGCTTCAAAAGCAAAGTGTCGGGGGCCATTTCGAAACGTACTGCTGCAGCGCTGGGTACTGTAAGGTTTCATTACCATGACCAGAAATTATGCACCAGTGGCAAAGGCGCGCGGCATGAAATGCCGCATGCGGACGCTATTGCATCGCAATCGAATGACGCAAATTGACCGTGACGCTGCAAGGCATGGCCCTTGATCGCATCCCGACATGCCAGCGGCATGGACAGCGGGCGTGGCCACCCTGCCGTCACCACCGCACAAGCGACGGAGTCAGTCACTCAGGCTGCGGCATGTGGACTGGTCAGCAGCGCTCTTCCTCGCCGCTTTGCTCGCCGCCTGTGCGACGGCGGCGGTATCGCCGCCGGACCAGCAGCACACTGCAGGCACATGCGCAGTGCCTCCGCCGCCGTTCCTCCAGCAGCCGCAATCGCAATGCCGGGAGCACATGCAACCAGCTGACTCAGACAGCGAGGCGGCATCAGCGGCGGCAGATCCAGCTGAAGAAGGCGGGTGGATGGCGGCTGCAAGGGCGGCGGTCGACGGCGGCGGCAGCGAGGCAGCCGCCGGCGAGGCAGCCGGCGGCTCCGCCGGCGATTCCGGTGACGAGCCGGCAGCAGAGCTCGACGCAGGCCACGTCGCGGCCCTCCAGCAGCTGGCGCGCAGCGTGCTGGGCAACTTGCAGCAGCTGCTGGCGGCGCCGGCGCAGCACACTGGGGGCTTTGCGGCGGACACCAGCGGCGGGTCGGATGAGACAGACGCCGGCGAGCCGGCTGCAGGGGAAGGTCTGGACGTGCACCTACTTCATGCGGATGCAGATGAAGCGGATGCGGAGGCAGATGCGGCAGGCAGCGGGCAGCCGGCTCAGCAGCAGCAGACGCTGGCACAGGCGCTGCAGGCGGCGGTGCACCTGGCGGAAAACGCGGCGGAATTCGACACCCGGCCGCCAAAGAACGTGAGCAAGTTTTCAACAGGCGGACAACATCAACGACGATATCTTGCATGCTCGTGTAGATGCGCACGCCACCTGGCCATCTCTCTATGAGGGGGAATGCATATTGCTGCCCGGAGAGGTGATTGACTGCAGGGCGGTCTGTAAAGCTGAGAGTTGTAGACAGACTATGGCTGCATCACTTGGCCCACAGCTACCCGTCCATGATGTGACGACCCATTATTTGCCTTCATCGCTCAGGCTGACGGGCCTCCAACATGGGGGCTGGGCCCCGTCAGCCGCGCCTGGGCGGACCGCCACCGGCGGTGGCAGCAGGAAGCACATGGGCAGCGGTACACACCCGGCGAGCGGCTGGTCGCGCCACTGGACACCAGTGTGAGGTGCCGCCACAGCGCCATCTGCGAGGGCGCCATGGCCTGCATCCCCGAAGGTGCATGTGCTAGTGATGCTTGTACAACAAGCTGCTTTTGACACCAAAGGCTGCAGGTTCACTGGTCAGCAGAAGGCTCACAGGCCTGAGCTGCCTGCGTCGGGGGATGCAAAAGCCTCGTCCATGCTCTGGCATCCTCCGGCGTCTTCTGGCTAGCCGGTGCTGAATGCTGCACCGTGCGTGCAGGAGACAGCCTGGGCTGCGTCACAGACTCGGCCGTTCGGCAGCAGCGCGTGCGGGAGGCTGCCGCATGGGCCTGGCGTGGCTACAGGTGTGCACACAACTATTTGAACACGACAGTGCCGTTCATTCTGTAATTTCACATAGCGGCCTTTGCAAAACCCAGCGTGGCCGCCTTCCACTAAATATGGACAGGCCTGTCCACATTTAGTTTTCACCGAACAGGATGCATACACAACGCATCTCTGACGGGCCGGTCGGTGGCGCAGCAGGTGGGCGTGGGGGCAGGACGAGGTGCCGGCGCACGCGCGGCAGGGGCTGCACTGCCTGGAATCATGATCCTCTGGCAAGCTACGGTCATGGTTCTGAGTTCTGTAAGTTGGGCATCATACCGGCGCGTCACAAGGCGTGGGCGTGGGGCGGGAAGAGGTGCGAGGCAGGGGCTGCTGAAGCTGGAAACGCATAGCCACCAAGTCTGTCGCAGCTCTGAGTACTGCCCTGGTGCGTAACAGGCGGTGGGCGTGGGGGCTGGACGAGGTGCGGCCGGTGGCGCGGGAGGGGCTGCAGTGGCTGCGCCTGGGCCTCACCATCATCGACTCCCTGGTGCGAAGCTCACAAGGCCATCTTTTGAAAGACCCCTGAGCTGCTGAGCGGACTTGTGAGGGGTGACTGCACATGCCGACAGCGTTTTGCGGCAGACACACGTCCAATTCCCAGTCCCGTGTCCAAAATTTGATCGCATGTTCTCCGGCACAGCAGCGGGCTTTTCCCGCAGCGGGCTTTTCCCGCCGCGGGTTTCTCACGCGACATGAAGGGCATGGGGCAACCATCAGATTGCAACTCGCCTGCTGTCTTGACCTTGCCGTCATGTATTGCTCCTACAGGACACGCTGCTGCTCATGGGTCTTGAGCGGGAGTATGCGGAGGCGCGGGAATGGGTGGCGCACTCCGTGCAGCTGCACCAGGTGCTTTTTGTTCCCCATGCTCTGCGCCCCAAGCGCTCTCTGCACCCCACGTGCTCTATGCGAATGTCCTCCATGGTAATCAGCAAATTGCACGCAAGAAACAGGCGCCAATGCAGCATCTGTACACCCTGCGCCTCTGCCGCCGCCGCTGCTCCGGCGGCAGGGCGCTGGCAGGCCCGTTTCAGTGCAATCCGCAGACCATGCCTTTGAAACTGTTCAGCGAGAAGGTGTCTAGCCAGGCTTGATGGCAGCTCTGGGTCGATTTTGTCCTCCAAACAACAAATGGTGTTTATTCCGTCAACCGCAGAACGTGTCGGTGAACCTGTTCGAGACGACCATCCGGGTTTTGGGCGGCCTGCAGTCGGCGTTCCTGTTGTCGGGCGGCGACCGTATCTTCCTCTACCGCGCCCTGGACCTGGGCCTGCGCCTCTCGGTGCGCTTCACTCTGGAGGTGGAATGTAAGGGCTGGGTTTTACACTGGCGCACCCGATGTCCAGCGGCGACCGCGCCTTGGACCTGGGCCTGCGCCTCTCGGTGCGCTTCTAAATACCAGAACTGAGAGCTGCGCTGGCGCAAACTCCATTCATGTTGCGCTTCCTGAACCAGAAGCTATGCCTCTCGGTCAGTTGCCTTACTGGCTGCCCTCTTCCGATGTACGCAAAAGTACCCAGGTCGCTCCACCAACGGACAGAGCGGCGGCGCAGACAGTCTGTTTTGCCGGCACACTCTCAAGAGGCAAGGCATATGTCCACGCGTGTGCGCCCGCGGGGCGTTTTAGACCTAGTCAGGCATCCCGTGGGGCAACGTCAATCCGGGCACCGGGGCGGCGGCGTACGCAGTTGCAGCATCACACATGATGCATCTAAACTCGGATATCCACCAATGATGCCGCCTGCTCTCGCAGGCGGCGCTCCAGACGCGGTCGGGCATTCCATGGAGCGATGTCATCTTGGGCACCGGGACGGCGGCGCACGCAGTCGCTGCCAACACACAAGTATTCAGACTCGAACAAGCAACAAAGGTATCGCCTGCTCCTGCAGGCGGCCTTTGAGACGCAGTCAGGCATCCCATGGAGCGACGTCAACCTGGGCACGGGAGCGGCGGCGGGTCCCGCCTGGTCGCCGCACAGCTCTCTGAGCGAGGCGGGCACGCTCACGCTGGAATTTGCCGCGCTCGACCGCATGACGGGTGCCGCATTCCTCGAGCTGGAAGCTTCAAAACTGGAGGGCCGAGCACGGTGTTGACGATCAGTCACCTGGCTGCTGATCCACTTGCGCACCTCCATGTGGCAAGTGTGACGACCAGCAGTGAGGACCGCAGTCAGTGACACGACTACAAAGCCTGCGTCTCTACGGGCTGTATATCTCCTACACGGTGGAATCCCCTACTAGACCGTTTTTGGTTCCGCGCTTTTGCAGGGCGGACCGACTTTGAGCAGCTGGCCGCCGGCGCAGTGGACGCGATTCTGGCCACCAACGCCAGCGATGGGCTGCCGCCATTTCTGCTGGACCCCACCACCGGGGAGGCGGCGGCGGGGGCCGCCATCAGCCTCGGCGCCCGCGGCGACAGCTATGTGGAGTACCTCCTGAAGGCGTGGCTCGCCGGCGGCAAGCGCAACGGCACGCTGCTCGAGTGAGATTTAGGTTTCATTCAAAAGGTGTATTTTGAGAGCAGGAACTTCTACGTTCTGGGGTTTAGCTAGCCCAAGCTGCATGGGGTGTACTACTGGCAGCATGGCTTGCCGGCAGGACTGGACGTGCCGGCCTAGGGCATGCTACCAGTGCTGACATATCCGCAAACGATGGCAGTCGACGTAACAATTATTTGAAGATCGCCTCGCTCACCAACTCATCCGCTGGTCTTGAGTTTCAAGGAGCACAGGCGCGCAATGCGCAGCCGCCCGACCGCGGCGCGGCTGACGGCCTGCTGTTTGTGGCTGAGCGCAATGCGGACTGCTTTTCACTGTGCCACAGCTGCACCTGCTGTCCCTGCCACGTGCAGGGAGTACAAGCGAGCGATGCGCGGCGTGCGGGCGCGGCTCCTCGACCGCAGCGCCGCCGAAGGCCTGCTGTTTGTGGCGGAACTCAATGCGGACGCCAAGGGCGGCGAGCGAATAAAGACGCCCAAAATGGACCACCTAGTGTGCTTCCTGCCGGGGCTGCTGGCGCTGGGCTACTTTCACGGCGTGAACACAGGTGTGGCTTTTCTGGAATAGATTTATTGAAAGGACATCAGTTGGCGATATCTGGCTCTTTACTAAGTAAGTTCCAAACAGGTCGGCACCAGGAGTGCTTCCTGCCGGGGTTGCTGGCGCTGGAGAACCTTCATGACGCTGACACAGGTAACATTTCCGGTGACTTTCTTCGAGAATGACTATGCGGTTCTGTTCATGTGCGCAGCTGGGAGTCACGAGTTTCACAATGATGGCTGCGCTGGTGGCCCGGAAGCGGCACAAGCCGATGCAGCGCTGCTCAAGTTGAGAGCAGGCAACGCATGGGGGACTGTTCCTCTGATGGCAGCCAAGTGAAAATTTTCTTGGATATTTGCTTTTCTGCAGCCGAAAATGATAAAAATTATTATTTTCATTTCCGCCAGTGGCGCCAATCCTCCTGCTACCTGACGTGCAAAGGCGTCCCTCCATCCGCTGCTCTTTCAGGTGCCGACGGCGAGCTCAGCGATCTCGAGGTGGCGGAGGAGCTCGTGGCGACATGCTACCAGCTGTACGCGCGCATGCCGGCTGGCCTGGCGCCGGAGATCGCCTTCTTTCGCGTCGTGCCGGGCCACTTTGACTTCCCCAAGGCGCACCCGCCGGACGCAGGTGGCGCCGACCTGTACGTCAAATCCCAGGTGACTGGACACGGAAGTGCTGCCCTGTCGCTTGTGAGCGAGACGGTGCACACTGGGAGGTTGCCCGAGGCGCGCCCGGTGCATCGCCGGCGGCGCCGACCTGTGCGTCAGATCCCAGGTGACGAACATCTGTCCATCTGGTCGAGGCTCCAGGAAGGCCCTCTCTCCGAACAGAGCACTGGCGCAACCGCTGGACGCCGCCGGCGCTGATTGCGACGGCTGCCAGTCCTCGGGGTCCGGATACTTGTCGGGTACCTTTTCGAATCCTTGTTTGAACACAACTCTCTGTTCCCCGGCAGGACGCGCACAACCTGCTGCGGCCGGAGACGCTGGAGAGCCTGTTCGTCCTGTGGCGCGTCACGCGGCGGCCGATCTACCGCGAGCGGGGCTGGGCCATCTTTAGGTGCGCTGCAGTGCGCCGCCACACGTGGTGGGGGTGGCCCTGCAGGCTCTAGCGTCACGGGCGCATGGGGGCTGCAGTTGCAAGGCGGGGTCTGGCGATCTGCCAGCAGCTCGGCAGCGGTGGAGACAAAGTTTCATCACATTTTCAAGTTTTGGAGCAGCCAGCATGACACGTGAATGTCATGTGTTCTGTCAATCCTGTCCCCTTCTTGACTTCGTTGCCACCTCTGATGCCCAGTTCAATACACACTACTGTTCATACTCGCACACTGAATCCAGCACCAATTACCTGCATGGAGCGTTCGAGAAGCACTGCCGCGTGGACAGCGGCGGCCACGCGGGCCTGGAGTCGGTACACGTCGTGCCGCCGCATCGTGAAATGCACACAATTCCTCGACTCGGTACTCAATTCTGCATATGGTTGGCGCAGGGCGTTCGAGAAGCACTGCCGCGTGGACAGCGGCGGCCACACGGGCCTGGAGTCGGTGCTGGTGGTGCCGCCGCCGCGCCGCGACCGCATGGAGTCCTTCTGGCTGGCGGAATCGCTGAAGTACTTGTGGCTACTGTTCTCTGACGACGGTGCGCAAACTGGCTCCGAAACCCTGCAGCGACTTTAAAACTTCGTCACTCTCCCAAACACCGTGTGGAGTCCTTCTGACTGGCGGAGTCTTCGCAGCTGCAGTTCTGCGACGACGGTGCGTGTGCAGGGCTGCTGAACCCCAAGCTAGTATTCTAGATGAACAGCATTGGAGTCCTGGCTGGCAAAGGCACTAAAGTATCTATGGCTGCTGATTTTCGATGACGTTACGCCATTGCTATGTGTCCACAACATATGTGTCCACAATTGCTGCAAGCAACACGCCTGCGCCTCTGCCACAGGTGGCCTGAGCAGCTCGCCTTTGAGGCCTCCAGGTCTAGCTTGCACGTCGGAGCATGCAATGCCTCACTGCAGCTGGATGTTGTCTGCAGATGCCCTGCTGCCTCTGGACCAATGGGTGTTCAACACCGAGGCGCACCCGCTGCCGATCGCCGGCTCGCCCGCGGACGCGGCGGCGGCGGCATGGTACGTGCGCTGGGCAGACGTCGCAGCCGTGCATGGCAGCGACAGCGGCAGCAGCAGCAGCAGCGGCAACCGTGGCGGCAGCGGCCGCTGCACAACCGGAGACGCCAACACATCCAGCAGCGACGGCAGCGGCGGCGGCGAAATTGAGCACCAGTACCCAGCAGCAGGACAGACAGGCAGCTCAGCTGAGCACGAGGCAGCAGACGCGGCAGCGGGGCAACACCATGCTGCTGCATCCGAGTCAGGCAGCGCCGGCGGCGGCACCTCTCATGCTCAGCCGGCAGCTGCTGAGGCAGTGTCAGATCTTGCCGCTGCAACAACAGCAGATGCGGCAGGCGCCACCAACGCAGCGGACCAGGCAGACGCAGCCATCGAGGCGGTCGCGGCGGACGCCGCCGCGGCGGGCTGCGAGCAGAGCAGCCGGCGGCATGGCGACCCTCTGACGGCGCTGATGGCCACGTGGCAGGCGCGCCGGGCGGCAAAAGCCGCAGAAGCGAACCGGCCGGCGGTTGGACGCGCCGTTGGTGATGGGCTGCTCGTCAGTCGCCGGCCAGCAACGGTCAATGCAGACATTGCGGCTTGTGAGGCAGCGCACGAAGCGCTGCTTGCGGCGGAAGCGGCGCCTGCCGGCTACGACGCCAAGCAAGCATTGCCTGATGCAGCGTGATAGCATGACGAGGATAGCTCGGTATTGGTGGCAGCGTGAGTTGGGGGTTGCTCTGGGGTTGCGCTGAGCTTGGGGCGCATGTTGTCGGCATCCATATCTGACTCAGCGTCGGAGGCTCCCACGACGAAGTTGTAGCCTTTTGAATGGGGCTATTTACCGAATGAGCGTGCAGATTTCATGGTGCGCGCCGCCACGCTGACTGAAAGCTGAAAATCTGAGGGAGAGATAGATGTGATGCCTTGATGGATGATAACCGTGTGGCCACAGAGATCCCATCAGGGTGTCTGCGAAAAATTCTAGTTGCTGTCGACAGACCAGAATGCAACAACACACATCACCGAGCCGCGACATCGCTGCCGCCTGAGCATGTCGGATTTGCTCTCATGATGAGTGATTGCCGCCGCATGGACGCTGCTATCCATCTCGCTCTGAGACGACAGACATACGTCCCCACGGGGGCATTCTCAAAGGCAGTATTGAGCACCCGCTGTTTGGTTTTTCAATGTTCACGGGGTTTTAGCCACTTGCTTGCGCCCTGTTGTTCTCATGATTGCCGTCATCAACTGATCGGCGTCCGTGCAGCAAGCGGTGAGGGCGTCTGCACTCCGTTATACTGTCGTTTCCACCACAGACGGCCTGTCCGGGGGACCCGCCGCATGGCTGAGACGCAGCGGCGGCGACGGCGGCGGCGGCAGCCATCGCGGCCGTGGCCTCCCCTGTCGCCCGTCCCAGAGTCGTCGCTTTCACCACAGGGCAGCGAATCCGGGCGCCAGCCGCAGACTGAACTCAGCCAGCGCCAGCACTCCGAGCGCAAGGCCCATCGGCACCGCTGAGGGACACGGGAAGCAGGTCAGCAGCAGCACGCTGCCGATGCGGCGGGCCCACCAGGCGCCACTGCCGGCCGGTGCGGGCGGCCGCCAGGCCTGCAGGCAGCAGGGTTTTCAAGAGGCTCTTATAGCCGGGCTGCAGGCAGCAGGGCAGGCGGTCTGAGATTATGTTCGGGGCACACTTGAGCACAGGCAGGCCGGCATGCAGCAGCTGCCGACTCAACCACGCACACGCAGGCTTGATGCTTTGATCACGCTGATTGTGCCTCCGCCTTATGTACTTTCATAGACTGCGGCAGCCCTGCTCCCTTGTGGAGCCGATGCCCGGATTTCCCATCAGGAGTGGCTCCGAAAACCAGAAAGAAATGAGGGATCGCAAAGCCACACCCAGACAGTCCCAATGTTGATGCGTGTTCATGCCTTGCAATGGCATTACGGATGTGAAATCCAGTGCAGGAATAAAACACTCACCACGCTGTCCATCACCTGCCGCAGCGGCAGCGCCACGAAGGAGGCGCGCATGAGGGACGCCCACTCGCGCTGCGCCAGCCGCCGCGGCTGCGGCCTCGGCCGGGCAGGTGCGCCGGCGGGCGCCGCCGCCAGCACCGCATTTCGCGCCGCAACGGCCTGCTGGAGCCGCTCCTGCAGGCTGGTTCGCCTGGCGCTCCCTGGCGGCGGTAAAGCCTGTGGCACCGCTGTCGTCGAGCCGGAGCGGTAACCCGAAAAGGGGACCGCGGCATGCGCCGGCGCCAAGGCCGCTGCCAGGGTGGCGGCGGCGGCAGCGGGCGCAATGCTGCCGCCGCGGCCCGCTCCCAGCAGGTGGCTGATAGCTGACGCCTCAAGCAGCCCGCGGAGGCCGGCGGGCGGCTGCTGGCCGGGGGCGGGCACCGCGAGCCGGCCCAGCTGCTGCTGCCATGGCTGCGACAGCGGCAGCGGCAGCAACGGCGCACCGAGGCTCTGGCTCGAGGCGGGCGCCCCTGTCCGCCGATGGTCCAGTACATCGCCTGGTGGACACGCCGACATCGGCATCGGCCGTGCCGGAGCCGGCCGCTGCCTGTGCATTTGCTGCGGCGGCCCCAGCTGCAGACCGGCGCCGGCCGCTGCCAGCTCTCGCACAAAGTGCGGCAGCTGGTCCTGCATGGGTGTGGAGCCAGCGTCGCCTAGCAGGGCTACCGATGGGTCGGGCCATGCGGCGCGCTGCTGCTGCTGCTGCTGCTGCTGCTGCTGCTGCTGCTGCTGCTGCTGCTGCTGCTGCTGCTGCTGCTGCTGCTGCTGCTGCTGCTTCGGTGACAGCCCCGATGCTTTTTGAGCGGACCGCAGCAGCGCCAGCGTTTGCTGCACGCGCTCGCCCACTTCGGATTCGGCAGCGGCGGCGGAGGCGGGCCGCTGCCCCAGGCTCAGGGTGTTTGGGCTTGGCGCCTGCGCCGTGTGTGCCGAGTAAAAGCTGTCCGCTGTCGGCAGCGGCGGCGGCGCAGAGGCTGCAAGGTCCGGCGTGCACCGCGCGACGACCGCCTGCGCCTTGCGCTGCGCCTTCGCCATCTCCGCCTGCGCAGACATGACGAAGACCACTGCAGCTGTCATTTATTTCGGCATCCTGGACGAGAACCCTGTTCTTGTCTCAGTTCTGATCTGTCTCATCCAGAAGCCTGCCTCAACTTACAGGAGATCTCACTCGCACCCACCTGCCAGTTGGCACCCTGCATGTAGGCCGCCGTGGGCTGCGCGCCGTCGCCATCGGCGGGCTGCCCCTCGGCGGCGCGGGCGCGCTTTGGGGGTGGCTCACCCACCCTGGAGCAAAACACGGCCCCGCCGCGGCCGGCGCTGCCGCTGCCGGCGTCGCTGCGCGGCCGAGGCGCCACCAGCGGTGGCAGCCGTCTCGTGCGTTCTCCCCAGCCGCCGCCGGCGCTGACGTGGGGAGAGGGCGTTGTGGCGGCGCGCTGCGGCGGCAGCGCGCCGTCAGCGTCGCCGTCACTGTGATAAGGAGCCCGCAGGGCGGGCCATGCGGAGCGCTGGCGCGGCCCCAGCACCGTGTGCCGCTCCGGGGCGAGCGCAGCCGCATTCCGCTGCATGTGGCGCCGCGCGTTGTGCATCACCAGCTGCGTACGGCAGTTCCTGCGAGCACACATTTCGACAGCGCATCAAAATCTGAGCAGCTCCGTTGCAGCGAGTGAGAACCATCTGCCAGGGCGGCTGTCCGCCCTGATCTGCTGCTGCCCAAATGTCTCCACGCAGGATGCTAACAGATCTTTTGCATGCCACTGTTGTTGCTCAAACGACGCGCCATTTGCAGCCTGTAGCCAATTGCCGAACCTGCGCTCCCCCTCGAAGGCAGCCAGCTCGTGGAAGATGGAGCACAGCTGGCAGAAGCGCTGCTGCTTGCCATTCACCAGCACCTGCGTCATACAACAACAAATCTCCACCACTCATTACTGGACCAGCCTCTCATTTCAAACGTTCTCCGCTGTGGCCTGTCAAGCCCCAGGCAGATGCTGTGCGGCGCACAGAGCCATGTGCCAGGTTGGCGCCGGGTCTGACACTGGTACTGTACCGCAGCGATGCGCCCAGCCTGACTGCATGCGCTCAAGTGGGTTGCATCGTGAAGCTCGGAGATCATCTGTCTGGGCAGCCTGCATCCGCCGCACTGGCACACATGACCAGCCGCCTTGACTTGCGGCTGCAGCTGCGGCGACCTGCTGTGTCAACGATGCAGTCCGAATGACACGGCGCCAGCAAGACGGGTGTGACAAAGTCTCACTCACATTTGACTGCTTGGTGTGCAGGGCGCATACGCGGTAGCGCTTGAAGTATTCCTTCACGCGCGATAGGTCTTTCCCGCAGTCGTCGACCTGAGCGGCAAGGAATAGGCTTGGTCAGACGCGTCTTCCGGGTGCAGGCCAGAAGGCGTATGTGCATTTGCTCGTGGCGAGCTTTGACTCTTGCATGAACACGACATACCTGCATCTGAGACAGAAGCGCAGCTGCTGGCGGCCATCTGCCATGCTGACACCAGGAGGAAGCGGACGGTGCATCTCACGAAACCCAGATGAGTCAGTGCAAACATGCTGAACACGCGCTGGCACCTACACGACGCGTCAGTCGAGACTCACCCCTTCGGTGCCGCCGGCTGCGGGACTGGCTACGCCGGCTGCAGCGTTGGGGCGTCCGCCACCGCCTGTCGCGTGCGCTGCGGGCTCCGCTGCTGGCGGCTGGGCAGCCGCCGGCTCCGCTGAAATCTTTAAGATCGGCGGCCAGACGCTCACCATCTGATGCTGCCCCGCCGGCGACTGGGCAATCGCAAAGGGTTTGGCTGGAGGTGCCGCTGCAGTCGCTAGTACTGCTGCCTGCTGGCGCGGCACTGGTACAGGTCCTGCCTCCCACGGCTGCCGTGCTTCTGGAGCCGCGGACACAGCCAGCTGCGGAGCTCCCAAGCGCTGAGCCGCTGCGCTGTCTCCGGCCGGCTGGCCTGATAGCCGCTCTTCACCGGCTGGCATGCCGAAGCGCTGGCAATGCGTCATGCGCCGCTGAATCGGACTGCTCGACTACAAGCCGACAGTGCACGCTGTTTTCACTGGCGCCTGCTAGATGACCGCTGTTGGCCGCCAGTCCCTAGCAATGCTGCAGCTGCTGCGGGCATCAGGAGTCGCGAGCCCATCGCCTTGTGTATAAAGTGAGCCGTTGTATGTCTCCAGCCGTCAATTGTGCGCCGCCTGCTGCGGGACGCTGTCTGCCAGCGGCTGTGGTGCGACAAGCGTGCGCTTTTCCGAACAGCCGCAGCGGTGGAGTCCACCTGCATGTGAGCGGCGGAGCCCAGCTGTTGGCATGGCTGGCGTATTTGAAACCCAAGACGGTCACAGTCATCCACTGCTGTCAACCTTTCACAAAGCGTCACGAGTCCGGTGTGCAGCTCCGAGTCATGACGGCCAGTCTTGCTTGTACCAGCGTCAGCAGGCCATGCCGGTGCAACGCGATGCGGAATCCAGCCAGTATGCTTCGGCACAGGCGCTCACTGTGCCCCGATGTTGCCGTGCACCGCTCGCAGGATGCACCGGTGATGTGTCCGACCGGACGACGTCCAACTGCCACCCGCACAATTGATAACTTGGCTCAGGCCTGCTATTATTGTCTGCAAATGCAAGTTGTATGGCCGCAGCTCACTTGCCGCTGAACTGCGCCGCGCCACTTCACACTCCGATCACAGAGCCGCCAGTCTGGCCAGCACAAGGACTCCGCCTTGTTTCCTGCTGCATGCACCGCTCGTCTGGCAATGTCTCGCGCGGGAACTGACGCCGCTTGCGTGGACCAGTGCAATTCTAGTCTCGTGAGCTGGGTTACTGTGAGCGGAACGTCCGCGGTTCCCCAAAAATTTTAATCAGACCGTACCGGCCTATCCGAAACCAGCGCGAAGTCACGTATACAGCAAGTGTGCAGTGACTGCGTCAACCCTGATAGAAGTCCCACTGAAAGCTGCACAATACAATTGAAACTTAAATAGTTAAGGCTGGCTCGTATTCCATCGCGCCTCACCGGCGACTCTTCCGGCTTTGCATCCGCTGGCTGACTTATCTGTCGTCCGGCTGTCCTGTCGCCGCCAGCGGGGTAGTCATCAGCGGCCGCGCCGCCTCAGATGAAGCAGTACCCAGCAGCGGAGAAGTTGTTGCTGTCGACGACCACCCTTGTGCTGCATGAATGCGCACTATGTCGCTGATCAACAGCGAGCCGGGCCACGAACTGTCCTTCCCGGGTGTCAGGCCTGACACCCTAGGGTCGTACGCACAGAGCAATTGCAGCGGCAGGTGATGGCGCGCGGCGACATGTTTGACCGATCAACACCTGGACATGTCCTCAAATTTTGGTGTTTTGACCGAATATCTCGTACGCCGTTTTCACCATCTTGAAGTTTGCTTATGTCATATCAGCTCTTGTTTAGCTGATCCACAACCCATTGCAATCGAGCGGAGCAACGACTGGAAGGCCGCGTCTCGTGTGTGGCTAGGACGTCACAGATGATCAGGTGTCTTCATTCAGACTGTCTACCTCACCCTCGCTCTGTGCTGTGACGATGCCACAGAGAATGCCAGAGAGCAAGTGCAGTCATCGATGGTCGTCTTGGGGCGGATCAGCCACTGCTGTGTCTAGCTCTATCTGTTGGACTTTCGACTGGCAGCAACAATCATTGCAGCCTATGTCAGGATGCAGCCTGCTTGACGCCGGTAGCACTGCGCTCTGCGCCGGCCGCCGCCGCCCGGGCCGCCCGCATCGCTGCCACCTTGGCCGCCGAGCCCTGGCCCGCCGCATGCGCATAGTAGCTGCTCCAGGCGCCGCCGTCTTTTGCGTAATAGTCCATTGGGTAGGCGCCGAAGCGCTGCCGCTGCTGCCGCTCCGCCGCGCGCTGCTGCGCCGCCGCGCCCGCGGCTGCCGCGTCTGCGGCGCCCTCAGCTGCCGCTGCTGGCAAGGTGGCGGACTGCGACAAAGTAGCCGCTGCCGCCTCGTCAGCGGCTGCCGCGCCCGGCTGCGCGGCTGCTGCATCGGTAGGCGGTGACGGCACAGCGCCCGCCTGCGGCGGTGCCGTCGGCGATGATCTGAGGGCGCCTGCCTCTGGCGGCCGTTGTAATGCATCGCACTGCGTCTGTCGCCCCTCCTCGAGGGCGGCGTCTGCCAGGGATGCATCTGCAAGCTGCGCCTCCACACCTGCGCCGCTATCGACGGATGCTGGCTGGGTGACTGGCGCAGCCGCCACCGCGCTGCAGGCTGGCCTGCCTTCTGACTGCCGCTGGCCTGCCGCTAACTCAACCCCCTGCTGCCGCTCCGCCGGCTGCGCGACTGCCTGCTGCCGCTGTTGCTGCAAAGCAGCGGGCTGGGACTGCGCTGGTGGCGCATCCCGGCTGGCCGCTGCAGTCGAGCCGGCGGCGGTCGGGCTGGCGGCGGCCGTGCCGCTGGTCGCAGAACGAGCGTCAGGCGCCCACCAGGGCGGCACCTCGCCAAGTGCAATGAGCGCCTCGTAAGGCGTCAGTGTCGGAGTCGTGAACGCCTCGCCCCAGTCAATTGATAACCGTGGGCAGGCCACCTGCGTTTGAGGCGCAAACGAGGTGTGAACACCTTAAATCGGCGTCGCCAGCGCCTCGACCCATTCAACCGCCAGCTGTGGACAAGCCACCTGTATCGACATGGCATCGGCGAGTGAAAGAATGCAAACGCTGGCGCCATCAATGCAGTCCGTGCAAGGCTCATCAACGTGGTGCCGTCTGCTCCTTTCGCACAAGTGCATCTGGCCCAAAGCTGCAGTGTGAGGTCGGGGCCAGAGAAGGGCGGTGCACCTGCACCCAGGCGTCAATGCCGCCAATCATCGCCAGCTTTGACGGCAGCACCTGCAGCACCCAGCCACACGTCAGCACACCCTGCTGTGTCTCGCAAGCAGCGCGGATGTCAAGTGGAAGACTCCTTCAGGCACAGTCCCATTGGTCGACATGTGAGGTCACCTTCAGCAAGCTGTGAAAGCGTCAACCACAAGTATCAGACCTCCACTGACGCCTGCATGATCGTCAAATAGCAGCCTTGCGAGCTACACTGGCACTGAAAAGCGGCATTCGGGACAAGTACAATGGGGAGAGCACACCTCCGACAGCAGCACGGTGAGGCAGCGGCGCCCGTGCTTGGCCAGCACCCCCTGCAGGTGCGCCACCAGCCGTGGGTTGCCCTGTAGCGAAAATAATCACTGCTCACCATCATGCCAGCGCCTTTCATCCAGCTGCCTGTTGCCTGGACGGGCACGTGTCTGCACTACATTTTGCATGCCACAGGCACATGCAAATCCGGCGGGCGCCTCGGAGCGGCGCGACGTCGCCGGCTGTCCTTGTCGTCTCCAATTCAACAAGATTTCTCAACTGGTTTCTGCCTTCCGAACTGGTTTTCAGAATTTCTGACCTGAACCTGCCTGCCGAATCGATTCTGATGGTGCTGGCAGGCCTGTCGCTCTGCCGCAGGGCGAGTAGCACCTGGCATCTCATGTCCGCTCAGACAACCGCACCTGGCGCCCCAGGGTGCCCAGCACGACGCCCCACTGCCGCGCCGGCGCAGCCGCCTCGACCGCCGCCCGCCGCGCCGCGCGCATGCCCGCCTGGTCGTACTGCTCCGCCGTCATCTCCCGAGCGTACGGGTCGTACCTGCGGCACAAGTTGAACGACATTCACGGCCAGATGTTTCTTCTGCAAAGCACCATTTTCGTGGAACGCCGCCGCTGTGCACATTTGCGCAGTCCACAGAGCAGAGGCTTAGCAGGAAATTCGGAGCTTGATGGCGCTCAGCTCAGATATGCCAAAAGCAGACCCACAGTGCAGAAGCAGAGCCGGATGGGACGAGCATTACGCTTCAAGTCGGATCCCAACACGACAGTATGTTGGCATCCCAATGCCCGAAAAGAAGACCTTCAGAACAGGCGCTGTGGTCAAGGTCAGGAATCAACAGAAGCCGTGCCTGAAGGCGAGTGTCGCGGGTTGTCGATCATAATGGCCTCCAGGTGACAGCGGCCATCCGCGACAGATTTTGCAAACTCCAACTTGCAGCGAAAAGCTACATGGGAATCGATGCGCACCTGAAAGCCGGAATGGCGGGATTGGCGATCATGATGGCCTCCAAGTGGAAGCGGCCATCCGCGACAAACACGATGGCGTCTGTCTCCGGCGGCACCACCGGCGCGGTGCAGCCCAGCACCTTTAATTTTGCAGTGGCACCGCTGCTTACAAGCAAGCCTCGCTTTGTTGCTGAATCAGTGTCCTCAGACTGCTGTGCATGCAGCATCTATCAAGTCATGGATACAATGCCCATCAAGGGAAAGGCTGCCCATCAAAATGAAAGGCAAGGCACCTCGCCCGGCGACAGCGGCCGCGCCTGCGGCACGCGCAGCGACGGAAAGTCGCCCGCTAACTGCTGCCGCGCCGCCTGTGACAGAGAATGCCAGGTGTTGCCGCCGTCTACATGAGAATGCAGATGTGTGCCTCCCTGCAGCAGCCGCGAATGCAGAGTGTGACCTGAATGGCAGGCGAGGGAGGGGGCGGGGCTGGCGTGCTGGCTCATTGAGCCCCTTGCATCTTGCAGATCAACGGCGAGTTCGTGAAGGCGATGGAGAGAATGTGTTGGCGGCCAGTTTGCCGCGGTGCTGCATGCGCAGCTGCACAGGTGGCATGCGCAGCGGCAGGGGCTCCGAAGACAGTGCTCATCGCCTGAACAGCTGTGCGCCGAGAAGCCAGCAGCGACACTGGATGGAGAAGCCGGACCAAAGTGCTGCCGGCCAACATCATACGCACACCCACACACACACGAGTATGTGTATGAGTCCTCCATAAGTCCTCCATACTCCTCTCCATAGGACTCCTGGAGGGCTGGTGATGCAATGAAGAGCCAAACTCTACCTGGATGGAGGAACCCAAAGTGTATGGTGCCCGCCCGCACTGGCTGGCGCCTAAGCGACTGTGGAGAGCACTTGACAGGAGGCCCCATGTCCCAGAACAGGTCAAGTGGCGAACCTGTATGGAGGAGCCGAACTGGATGGTGCCGGCCAGCACCAGGTTGGCGCCCGCAGGCAAATGGGTGCGCACGGTGGCGGCGAGGTGTCGCACATCCACCGTGATGTCCACAAAGACATACATGCACGGCACCTGCACAGCATGCCACTCCATTTGCTACTACCACATCCAATCATTGATGTTGATGGTTTGACGTGAACATGCAGACACAACTCGCCACTTCTCAGACCATGGCACATGGCCCAGCTAGGCAGAACATGGAGTCATGTAGCCAGCAGCGGTCTGTCGTCTATACTTGGAGCCAAAAAACATAAAGAGACTCCTCTTGGCAGCGCCCCACCTTGGTGACGTCAACTGGAACCAGACAGCTGTGCCCGTAGTGCACCAGCAAGTCCGCTCCCAGCGCCTTGGCCGAAAAGTCGTCCACGCAGCAGGCGCCATACGTCACGTCGCCCATCACGAATGCGTGCTCCACCCCCGCGTGGCTGCGGCAGGCAGAAGACAAGAATGCACACATGTAAGAATGTAACAGGCTTCTCGGCCTCTGTGTAGATCGGCAGCCAGGCGCATATGCTGGGCGCCCCAATGCCGGCGCAGCCTGGCCGAGCTGCAGCCGCGGCGCCCGCCACCAGAGCCACAACCACGCAATTGCTTGAAACAAGCAGTGCTGCGAAGATTGCAGGTCCAGCCTACTCTTCCGGCACAGGATCGCGGCATGGGGATGCAGTGGTATTCTGTTTCGTTTTCACCTTTCCAGGAGGTCGGCAATGACGCACGCGTACATGAGCAGGCCCTCCGGGAACTGCAGCGCAACCCGCCTGGCGCCCAGCTGCCGGATGCGCGCCACTGTCTTGTGCACCTGCGCTGCATATATTGTTCTTTGCCAACAGGATCTTTGCTGCTGCCCTTGTCTTCCGCCGCTGTTGCTGCGCTCCGAGGGCAGGTGCTTGGTGGCCAACTAGCCGCTTCTGTGACGTCATGGTTGGAATGATATAAGGAGACTGATGGCATGATGTGCATGCATTTCGCTGTGCAGCACTGGAGGGTAAGCAGCATGGCAGAGTCAGGCAAGGCCAGTCAGAAGAGTTCGAAATTTCAAAGCAGTCAGGCACCTCGAAGTTGTAGTTGTGCGGCAGCACCGCGATGGCCACGTTCAGCGCCTCGTCATGCAGGATGTCGTCCGGCACCTGCTGCTTGACGAAGCGCTTCGTGGCGGCGGGCCTGGCGACCGCCAGCTCGTCGCGGCGGCCCGACGTCGACATGCCAGTCTGCGCCTGCTGCTGCTCCGCCGCCCGCCGGCCTGCAGCGCAGGGTGACAGAGGGCGTCTGTGGCATGTTCGTGGGTTCATATGCAGCGGGAAACATGCGTGAGCATGTTGATGACTATACCTAAATGAAAGAAAAACGAGCTTGCGGCATCTGCCGGTGCCTGGCCGCCTTAGGCGCCCCCGCGCCGGCGGTCCGAGAACTACATTGCAAGCGTTTCGTCGGCTGCTGCTTGATGTGAATGCAGAGCGAGTGTGGTGAAACCCATGCATGTCGGCGCCATCGTCTGAAGGAAGCACCTATGAATCGCCGAGGTCTCGGAACTTCGGCCATCTGGACAGTGAAGTCGAAGCTCCACGTCAGAAGTACTGTAGCACCATGCCACCGTCACAATCTTCAAGTTCACAGCAGCGACGCAACTACGAAGCTGCGTCTGGCAGCTGGGCAAGCTTCAATTCTTCATGCACGCCCCCTTGTATATCGCTGTGCTTAAACCCTAGATGACTAAACAGAATATGGTGCAACTAAAACCCTCGTGCTTGTAGACCGACTGAAGACTTGCGTGATGTTCAACTCATTGGCTCTCGAGAGAGCTTCTGCGAGCCGACCGGCACAAATCTCAGCAGCGTTTGCTTTGGCTCAGTCTCACACGGCAGAGTGCAGACTCGACCCGCCCATCCTGCAGAGGCTCCGCTGTCCGCAAAACGACGGTCGATCTTCTGGACTGCAGCCTCTCTTGGAGCTGCCTGCTGAGGTGTGCTGCACATGTTCCGGCAGAAGCGAAGATTTGAAGTCCTCTCACATATCCAGAAGGGCACTGTCACATCTGACATTGTTTTTATGGTCAGCGATCCTATTCTCGCACACTGAACAGCGCAGCAGCAGCACCAAATTCACCCACGTCTCATCCCTGAACAAGAAAGATAGACAACAGAACGTCTCCTGAACCTCCTGGAAGAGACGCGCTCGATCCTGTAAAGGTCTTTGCAGCTGCCACTGCCGGCGCCGCTTGGCTTCCCGGCAACCCTCGAAGCAGCATAGACTCATAAGTGCGGCAGCATGGCGCGGTCGCTGGGACAGGAGCTGCGGGACCCGCCGAACCCGGCGCAGCTGGCAGACATGGTGGTGCACCATTCGTTCGACAACCGCAGCAAGCCGGGGACGGACTTGCAGCACTCGGGCCTGCAGCGGCGCTCCCAGGCGAGCGAAACAGAGCGTGACGGGCAGGGCGCCGCGGCCGCGGCGCAGACGGGCGACGGCGTCGGCCGCTGCGTCAGCTTCGACGAGGCGCCGCTGTACCTGCGGCGAGAGTTCATCATGTCGGGCTACTATGTCGGTGAGCGGCTTCGGCTGATGTTCCACTTTGTATAGTCGACGTCATGCAGCGCTGCCTCTTGCAGCTTGCGGGAGCAGACTCGCGTTTCCCTTCCAGCAGCCACGCCCTACCAAAAACAGACTTCAGAATAAGGCTTGGCGTGTCACGTCGGGGCCTAGGCGCCTGTGTGTTCTGAGAATTGACCCGCCTCCTGCAGGTGGCAACCACCTGGCGTCGGTGCGGCGGACGCTGTTCGGGTGGAACAACGAGACGCTCAACTCGTGGACGATGATCGCCGGGCTGCTGCTCACGATCTGCGCGACGGTGTATGCCAGGTCGGGGTCTGGAGGTTCCCCTTGTGTGCTCCCACAGGAGTGGCGCACGCGGCGGGAGGGGGTGCAATTATATTGCATCCATGTATTGGAGAGTGCATGCAGATGCCTCAAGGATCTATGGCATTCCAGTGAGATTCTCAGGCCAGGTCTTCAGGTGTCGATCGACACATAGGGCGCTGCCGCAAGTCGCACTTTATGACGGACTGGCAGCCGTTGGGGCGGGTGGCGGCACGCGCGCTGCCCGCGCCATCATATTACTCGATGCGATAAGCAAAGAAGAGAGTAAAACATACATGTTCCGCCCCGCAGGGTGCACTTTTCGGCACACTGGCAACCGCCAGGGCTGATGGCGGCACGTGCCGTTTTCATACCCAGCGTGATAAGCGAAGAGGGGAGCAAAACACACATAGTTTGCGTCGCAGGTTGCACTTTCCAACGCACTGGCAGCCGCTGGGGCTGATGGCGGCGTCAGCGCTGCCGCACGCGCCCTTCTCAATCGCGCTGCACGCTACCATCGGGGTCAGCCAGCGCACACGTGACATGCTGCGCACTCTGGACGTCTTCTTCATCCTCACCTGCGGCGGTGAGAGCCCTTCTATCATGTGAAGTGCAACAGGAACATGAGGGACGTGTGTTTTCTTCGAGGGCATTGACTGCCAGAGGCAATTTGCAGCGCCAGATCGGCTGGAAGGGGGGCGCCAGCAACGTGCAGCAGTCATGTGGACGTCTGTGCCTCCCTCCTAGGTTCTGAAGGAGGGATTGTGTAATGCACCCAGCACCTTTGTAATAACACACGGATGCCCCTCCCTGCAGTGCCATGGGGCAGACCGCAAAGGTGATACTTCTGCTCCTAACGACCTTTCATCTATGGCCGCCTTCCCCATAGTGCCGCGGGGGCTGGCGCTGGCTTGGTTTGTGTTCCCGGGCGCGCTGTCCTACTGGCTGTATGCGGCGGTCATCAGCGCCGACTGGGTGTGGACTATCTGGTCCACCTGCCTCACGCGCCGCATCAAGGACATCCCCAAGCCGCAGCTGGCGCGCGATATCTCGGCGACAGTCCTGTGCTACATGAGCCCCATGATGCTCGCTTCGCTGTGGGAGGTGTTTACGCAGGTGCGTCCGCCTCGCTCCTGAACTCAGCTGGTGGCCGTGAATGTGACGTGGAGCCCTCAGGCAGTGCCGGTCGGGTCGTGCATTAAAGCAATGCTGAAAACAGCTGTAATGGCCTGCTGGCGTGAATCGGCAGGGAGTCTGCCTGCCTCAGGCACCTCAGGTCGGCGCCAGTAGCTGCATCTTTGATCTGCATCCTGCTTGCTGCTCAGTCGCAACCTCCCTTGCCCATGCGCGCAGGGCTGGCCGGGGCCGCAGACGGCGCTCACGGCGGCGGTGGTGGCGCTAATGTACGCCGCGGCCTGGCTCTACTCGCGCCACCTGCCGGAGCGCTGGCGGCCCGGCGCCTACGACCTCGTGGGCAACAGCCACCAGTGGATGCACGCGCTGGTGCGCGTCCTGAGAGTCCCCTGCGCCACCTCCCGTCTGCTCTGACGGAGCATTTGGCTAAGATCCGCACGGCACCTTGGACGGCGCAGCCGATTGACTGCGCCGCAGCCCGTTGCCAATGCGGTCACCGCCAGCCGGCGCCGAGCCGTTGACCTGTGCGCAGTAGCACATCATTAGCCCATCTTGACGTTGTCATCAGCATGTTCAAACGAAGGGTGCCCTTGATGCGTGCAGGTGGTGCTGGAGTACGGCCTGGAATGGTGCTTCGTCATGTACAAGGCCGAACAAGTCACCGCGATATGACGCCGCAGAAGCTGTGATAGCGTAATTGTTTTAGCACACGCCGCAAGGCACGTGTGGCATGTCAGTAGGGTAGGTAGGGCGTGAAGAATTGGACGAAGTCGACCGCCGCGGAGCAGTGTATGCTAATCAGGGCCTCACCAGATGATGGGAAGCCGGTTTTGATGCTGCCCACGGCGGCTGCACTTGCAGGTGCACTGGTGCATTGGCATGTTCTTGTAGGTATCTCGGATGCAATGGTTTATGGCACGTTCAGCATTGAATTACCTGCAGCGCGTCCTCGATGCGCTGCAGGTATCTAGAGAGAGATAGATGTTGCACCATGTCGCAAGCCCTGAAGGGCTAAAAGGGTGCCAGCTACGGGGTTGGAACCCCTCACTGCTAAGCTAATCAGTCTGAATGAAACTGTCGAAACAGGCAACGATGAAGTCCATCACAGCAGCCT
>JAABUM010002387.1_pt1 | contig 25202 bp, 46 predicted proteins | sample 5559161 | NCBI WGS metagenome assembly JAABUM01 (sample SAMN10711868, study PRJNA513369) | rock metagenome | isolation source: Antarctica rocks | place: Antarctica: Victoria Land, Siegfried Peak nord
TATCACGTGCTGACACGTGTTGAAATAGTTTAGCGCACACCGCTAAACGTTTAGCGTTTCACCCTTTTAGTTTAGCGTTTAGCGTTTCCTCGAAATAGTTTAAGCACGAACCCTCAGATGCTGTCGGTGGGTCGGCGACCCACCGACAGCATCTCCAAATTTCATGACGATATACAAGAAGGCGGGTGCGGCAGCCGCGCACATCCTCTATCGCGGTCTACAGAACCTGTGGATTGTTCTGGGCATTGTTGCGAGGTTGACCACGATTGGAAAGCGCCTTTGGGTCAATCCTGGGCATGACTCAGCTGCATAAGAAACCGTAGGTGGCGGAGGCATTGACGTGTGCCAGGGGCGCAGCAACACTCAGGCTCAGAATAGTTCTGCCGCCATGGGAGGCGCTGGCTTTAGCGAATCCGGTCACAACAAAATCAAGGGCGGCCGCTGGACGGTTGTCAAGTTCTTCTTCGTCTCGGTAAGTGTGTGCTCGAACTCGATCAAAAACCATGATTTTGTACAAGATGCCACGCTTGCAACCGCAGTCACAGAACCTCGCAACATTGCCATGTGGCTGAGCTGGCACCCTGCTGCCCACCCCGCAGGTCGGCTACACATGCGTGTGGATGGCGCAATGCTCGGAGCTGGGCACATACCGCGCGCTATACGGACCCTCGGTTCTGCTCAAGATGAACATCGTGAGTGGCGCAGCTGCACTCCCGCGGGCTGCCTCAAGCCCCGCCGCGGCCGCCCGGAAGTCACGCTCCGTGTGTGCATTCAAAATCGAAGCAGACACCTACAGTCGTCTCACAATACTGGTCCGAAACAACGGCTCAATTCCCTGCAGATGTACTACCTGCCGAGCATCCCGCTGCTGGCGGTGTCGAGCGCTGTGGATGAGCCACTGGACAACTACTTTGGTGCGCTTGCTGTTTGCTTCCTTGCTGCTTCATATGCCGATGAACCTCTGCATGTTCTGACAGGGGCAATGAAGCGTCCTCGAGCACCAGTAATCACGCAATCCGCTGCATCTGCAGGCGTGGCGAAGACGGTCCTCATGCGGCTGATCATCGGCATGGGCGGCTGCTTCCTGATTGCGATCGTCTTCCCGCTGGAGCCCAATCGCCTTGGGTGCGCACCCGCTTGTCAACCTGTCGTTGATTTGCCTCGGCCACGCATCGCATCGTTTCCATGGCTGTCCACTGGCGCGCACTGCCGCCCCTGGTCATCAAGCCGGCATGGTGTGCACGCGCTTCAAGTGCCACTATTTGTCCCGCGCCAGGCTGGCGCTGACCTGGCGCACGGCGTCTCCTTCTCCGCGAGCTACCAGCTGGTGCTTGAGTGCTCTAGTGATGACATAGGCTGCTCTATGTGTCACAGGCTGCTGCTGGGCACGATCACGCGTCTGGGCCTCGCGCACGGCGTCTCCTTCTTCGCAACCTACCAGCCGAAGTTGACGTACCATCCTCAACCGTTGTTTTACCGTCCTTAGGCTGCTGCTGGGCACGATCGCGTGTCTGGGGCTGGCGCACGGCGTCTCCTTCTCCGCGAGCTACCAGCTGGTGTCGCGCTTCGCCAACAAGAACACCATCGCGCTGGGGCTCGGCTGCGTCGGCTCCGGTGGCCTGGTGCTGGGCTTCGAGCTGGTGCTGCGCATGGGCACCAACCCCTCCACGGAGGACGAGGCGCTGCTGTACGGCACCTGCGCAGGTGTGAAAATATCTTCTTATCCTCCCTCTTCATGTCCCCAGTCCGAGCTGTCAATGCGCATGGGCACGAATCCCTCTACGAAAGACGAGGCGCTGCTGTACGGCGCCTGCGCAGGTGCGCAGCAAATGTTTCTCAAAGAACGAGTCGCAAATGGCCTGAAAAATCCGTTTGGGTGACTGTGGGCAGCAACCCCACGACTATTGCTCGGCGGCACCTGGAGGCCGTCTGTATCACTCCGCCAAAGGCTGGGGCGTGTAGAGGCTTCTCTGCGCAATGTTCGGCAGCAGAGCGCATGCCGACGGTGCCGACATACATCTGCGCTTTGGACAAGAGGCTGACTCCGCCAAGTCGAGTGTGCACCTGCTCCTGCAGCTTTGGTGCTGCTGGGCATGGCGTCGGCGGTGTCGCTGCTGATCCGGCACTGGCGCTCCATCGAGGCGGCCGCCGCGCCCGGGGAGGCGGCCCTACAGCAGAAGGCGTCACTCGACCCCGCACTCGTGCCGCTGCTGCTGCCCCAGGTGCCCATGTGCGGTTGCGTTTGCTCCACGAACATTGTCTCAAAGAGCGTTTTCAGAGGCTGTGGCGGGGTGTTCAGGTCAGGGCCGGCTTCCCACCAGCTGGCGGCGGCACCCCAGGGCCGCCTGTGCGCGGTTGCTTGTGGCTGCCTCCTCGCATCGCCAGCCCGATCATGCTTTGACGCCCATTGCAATGTCCTCCAGTACGCAGTGCTCCTTGGGATTTTGTTGAGCGCTGCCTCTGAGCGCTGGAACTTGCATCGTGCAGCCGGAGGAGGCGCCCCTGGTGGCGGCGGAACTGGCGGAGGTCGCGAGCGGCAGCGCCGGCTTTCCCGAGGACGATTCCGCGACACCAAGCGGTGGTCAACCGGCATCGCCGCAGCAGCCGCCGCAGTCGCAGCCGCTGGCGCTGGCGCGGGAGGGCAGCCTGCAGGCGCTGCTGGCGCTGAGCCCGCTGGACTTTTTCAAGTCGGTGTCTGACGGCGACTCGACGCTGCTGCTGGGCAAAAACGCCTTTCAAGCATGTGCGGCGCTCAACTGACCCCTGTGATTTCCACACTGAACCCTTTGAAAGGCACGCTAAACGTAGCCGGACCTGAACCGAATGCTGCTCGTATCATCGCTGGACGCGGATGTCAAGGCGCGAAATCCCGCAAGTCGAGCATACCAGGACATGCAGCTGGACTGCTGCACAGCGTGTCAAATCGCAACGCCTGCCCGATGCATGCTCTAGCCACCAACTCAACTGTATTTCTCCCGCAGCGAGCCCGCTCGGGCGCGTCTCCGGCGGCTCCCCCACCAGCACGGACGACGACCTGTGGCGCGCCTCGGTGCTTGCGGAGCAGGGCGGCCTCCGCTGGGGCCCAAGCCGCGACCGCTCAGGTGGGGTTTTCTCAACCCTGACATGCCCATGCAGCGTGCTAGAACAGAGAGGCAAAGCTTATGGATCTTGGCCCGGCGCCAGCGGCCGAATGCATTTCAGTTTTCTTATTGGTGGCTGATAGTGCAGCGGCTGTATCCCTGCCATCGTCGTCCTCCCATTGTGAAGAGCCCTCTGTTCCTCACCGGCGTTCAGAGGGGCTTTATTGCGGTGTTGCAGCGCATGGCGGATCACAGTACAGCCTGCGCGGCAGCAGCCCGCGAGCAGAGGCATTCAGCCCAGTGGCTGCGCCCTCGGCCTCGCCATTCGCAGGCGCCGGCACTGCCGGCGGGAGCGGCAGCGGCGGCAGGCAGCACGCCGGGGGCGCCCCAGGCGTCGAGCAGCAGCTGCAGCAGCAGCAGCAGCAGCAGCAGAGCACTGCCTCGTCTCCGCGCAAAGCAGCTGGCAGCCCGGCATGGCAGCAACAGGCCGGTGAGTCGACCAGTCTTCGCTCACACGTCATGCCAGCTGTCCGCTGCCTGGCACCGTGTCACTCTCTGCTCTTCGGTGTGCTGGCCTCACAATTGACGACGCATCAAGCCTGCCGCAGAAAGAGGCACTGCACTGCAGCCGGTTCTGTCAACACGCGATGGCCCTGAATGTTGTGGGCCTCTGTCCACACCACGCACACCCTGGTTGATCAGCTCCTTCCAAAAGCAGATGCGAGAGCCTTCAGCCGCGCCACCTCAGCAATGAGCGTTGGCAGCATCACGTCGGCGGCGGGGCAGCAGGTGGAGCGCGCGTCGGCCAACGCGCGAGACACCATGCGCCGCATGTGGGCCATCCAGGCGGGTCCACCTGGTACTTGATACATCACTGTATCTTGGTCTGCTGTTGAGGAGACCGGCTGTGCTGAGGACTTGTTTGCAGGTGCACAACAGTCCCATCTTCGTTTGCTGCTTGCTCGCATGGATCTTGACAGCTGCATGCAGTGTGCGACGTGCACTCACCGTAACAATGCGCTACATGCAAACACATCCGTTCACATGGCGAGCCGCGAAACATGTTGACGGGTGCACGCTGTGGCGCGGCAGGCGGCACTGTTCACGTCAGGCACAATAGGGCTGCTCATCTTCCCCTTCATCACGTATGTGCCCAGCAGCGGGGCGCTGGGCGACATGCTGCCAAAGGTACGGCAATTTTACCATGTCGGCAATTTGACATGTTTTGTCACTTGTTGCCAGGTCGCTCGTTTGTGGTATGCCTCCAGCCATGACCTCCACGCTGCTTTGCAGACGTCGCACGACCTCCGTTGCCCGCGCATGCAGTATGCGTACATGTCAGTATGTGTACATGTCAGTATGCGCTGTGGTCACAACATCTTGGCCAAATGGTGCTGACGGTCACATCTGCCATGCCGCTGCAGTGGCTGTTCTTCGTGCGGCTGTTTGCGGACCTGGCAGGGCGGCTGCTGCCGCGCGCTAAGCGCCTGGCGCTGCCCAACCAGGTGCCTGGCTTGAATCAAGACCATTGAAACACAACACACACTCTCAAGTATTCAATTTAGCTCATGCATGAGGGTGCATTGTCCGCATGCATCGCCACTGCTGCAAATTGGCCAGGTGGCAGCGCTGTGCACAGCCAGGTAACTCACGCCACACTGCTTGGCGCCTTCCAGTCGTGAGGTGTTGGCTGTGTCGTGGTGTGATCAGGTGGCGGTGCTGATGCTGGCGCTGGTAATGCTGGCGCTGTCGCCGCTATTCTACCTGTACATCGCCCTCAGCCCGCCCTGGTTCCACAGCGACACGCTTGCCTGCGGTGCGGAGGGTTTTTCTGACAAAATGGTCTCACTGCGGAGCAAATAGCCACGTACTACTCGTTTTGAAGTCCCTCGAGTGCTGCCTGTCATGCACATGGAAACCCTGTTCCTTGGAGTCTCCAGTGGAGTAACAGTGTCTCATGTTTGCGCGCAGTGTACATCGCCTGCATGTGGATCTTGAACGGTGCGTCACGCTTGAGGACCTGCAGCCATGTGGAGATGCTTGCAATAGCAAATCGAATTGGGGTTTCGTGTGAAAAGACTGCGTGGTACTCCTTAGCGCACTGCCTGTGTTCCTTCTGTGCAGGCTATGTCAACACCAACGCGTACGTGCTGGCGCCCAAGGCTGTCCTTCCCACCCAGAAGGCGACAGCCGCTGGGATTTTGGCCGTCACATATCAGGGAGCCCATGTGTGTGGCCTGCTGCTTGGCACCGTAATCTGCTACCTGGTCTTCACCGGCTTCTGAAGAGAGATAGTGTAGGCGTGGCAGACTTGGAGTTGCATTGCATTATTGCATGTGTTGGCGTTCGAGGCGCTGCATTCTAGGTTGGGTCCGTTCAGCACAGTCGCATCAGATCAGCGTACAGGCAACAGCATTGAACTCTCACCGTCAGGGAAACAGTCAAATGAGTTACCGTTGGCAGTCAAAAGGTTGAAGAGAGTCTGGCGATGTCAGCGTCTGCCTTGAACACAGCAGAAAAGTACCTATCCGGCGTAGCACGTTCGCATCTCTCATTATATTTGTTCTGCAACGGTTTCGCGGACCTGGGGTGTGCCTAACCACAAGAACTCTGCCGACTGGCACAAAAGCTGCATCTTCTCAAATTCAGAACGCCGCAGATGGCACGGACACACAATCAGCGCCGGACGCACAACACTCGCACAAAGAAGCCTAAAACCTGAACACCTGCAGGCAAAACACTTGTGTTCGACCTGTACACACCCGAAAGAATACTGCGATGCTGCCGCGCATCCTGAGACGAGCAGTCGTTGAGGCGCCTGCGAGCTGCTCTTCTCCACCCGCTATGCATGATTGCGCCTCCCGGCACACACCTCAGCTGCACAGCCTACGATCCGCCTGCGCCGGCTTGCGAGCCGCCAGAGCGGCGGCGACCCCAGCGGGCGTCCTGGCCGCCGCACCGCGCCTGCTGCGACTCCTGCAAATCCATGCCAAGCCCGCAGACGGGTGGCGCGCCGGCTGCCAGCCGAGGTGCGCGTCCCTAGGCGCCTGCTCCACGGGCTCAGCTGACCTTGGCTACGATCTTCGGCTGCGGCGAGGCGGGCGGCAGCACCTTGACGGGGCTGGCGCCCTTGATGGGGCTGCCCTCGATCTGCTTCACCGGCTTTGGCAGCGCCGGGAACAGCCTGCGCCCAACACATGCATTTGTCGTCATGAGCTCTAGTAAGTGGCAGGGGAACACACCACACGGATGGCAGTCTGTATGAGGAGCAGATCGCGTCCTGCCTGCAGACACACAGGAGCATGACGGGGAGGAATTTGGGCGGAGTGCGGCGCACATGTAGCAGTTGATGGCGGAGGCGACGGGCATAACATGGGTTGGGGTAAGACATGGCGGAGGCGACGGGGTTAACATGGGTCGGGGTAAGACAGGCAACATCAGGAGGCATGCAAACGGAGTAAAATATGTCACATATATCACATGAAAGAAATGCAACGCACATGTAGCAGTTGATGGCGGAGGCGAGGGTGCCCAGGAAGCCGACAAAGCGCGGCTTCCACGGCCGCAGCTGCAGCAACCCCATTGCCAGCAGCGCCTGCGCAGCGTCAACGCGGACCCTGAAGTCACGGCAGCGCCCAGGAGCCTCGGTGAGGGAGGCAACGAGGAGCAGCGAGGGGAGAGTCTGGACACGAGAGTCGTGCAGCCAGCACGCTGTGTCGATGACTGCGCCACCATGTCTTGCCTTTTAGCCGCTGTGCACCAAAGCCTTCTGTCCAATCACATCTGCAGGACTCGGGCAGCCACAGGGTCTGCTGGACGTCGCGCCTCACTGCGCCCCTTGCAAAGGCGGCCAGATGCACAAGCATGCGCGGGTGGCACGAAAACTACGGCGGATCGGGGCACAGCACCTGGATGAGGGCGTGCGCCAGGACGAGGCCGCGCTTGTTGATCTCGTCCACCGCCTTCTGCTGCCGCTTTAGGTACACCGCATCCTCCTCCTCCGGCTCCTGCACCTGTGTGTTTGAAGCGCATTCTGATGTTGAAGCATATGTGTTGAATGTAAACTTATCTTAGACGTTGGCCCTGGAACGCTACGAGGTGCAGCGCGTCCTCCTCCGGCACCTGCACCTGCGCACGAGAAGGCAGAGGGAGTGCAAGACCTGGTTGAGGACTCAGTGCAAGCGGCGGACACGAGGGAGGCAGCGCAGATGGTTAGCGAAATTGCTGGGGGACTGTGAACGGCAGGGCATTCCTGCACTAGCGCAGCAAGCCTCAAGGTAGGAACACCGCAAACCCTGTGCGCACCAGGATGGCCGACAGCGCGGCGCGCAGGATCAGCTGACACCTAAAGTGCAATAGGTTAACCCCCTGCGGCAAGCTGTGCGCACCAGGATGGCGGGCAGCGCGGCGCGCAAAATTTCTGTCAGCTCGCTGGCGATGGTGCAGCAGGAGGCGCCAAACCACGACCACAGGCTGCGGGGACAAACGACGCAGGACGAATTTAATACAGGAACCCAGCAGTATGGGCGGCCAGCAAGCAGCGATGCCAGGCGCACGATTCCAGGCGTGTCACACCTCCAGTGAAGTGCTGAATGTCCACACACTTCCTTACTCGTATCCTACATACCCAGACCGCAGCCCAAAGCAGCATCGAAGCAGCAACTGATCTTTTTCGCTCGGTCGACCAGCAGCGTGCCGCCCAGGATGCCCGCCTGGCCCACTTGATGTCATAGGACCCAGATTTGAAATGTGTACACTGGAGGCGCAGACAGGAGTAGTACCTGATCTTCTGCGCGCGGTCGACCAGCAGCTTGTCGCCCAGGATGCCCGCTTGGCTGGCCCACACCACGTGGTCCGCTCCAAAGTACACCGTGTTGAGCAGGCTCTTGAGCTGCATGCCATGTATCGCAAACATACTCCTGATAAGCTCAACCGCTCTGGGGTCAGAGTACCTGACAAGTCTGACATTTCTGGAGAGCCGTGCGTAGGAGGCAAGAGGAGTTGAGACTAGGCGGCTGGCGTCGTGGCGTAAGGAGACGATGCTGTCTCAGAGTATGTTGAGCATAGCCTGAGGACTGCACACTGTTGTCTCATGCACGCCTCAAGCGAGACGGCCAAAGATCCGAGACGGGCAAGTCGGCGCACCTTGTTCAGGGCCTGCGTGTGCATCGGCTGTGACTCCACAAACCTCGGCTGGATGAGCAGCGGCGTGATGTTCTCCAGCGGCTGCGAGCATGAAGCACTCATGTTGTCAGCCGCGCTTGGTGGCCACATTTGAGAAGGAGAGTGCGTGGGTGGGCTGCTTTGGCATCAGTCACTGATTGTAGTGGGTGCATTGACCAAGGAGGCAGGGTCACGCACGACAATTGCGGTGCAGAGGCTTACCCTCAGGATGCGGAAGACCTTGCGCGCCGCCGCGACCGATGCCATGACCTTGCGCGAGTTGCCCGGTTGGCCCGCCGCAATGAACATGCACGCATACTGCACGGAAAGGCAGTGCCGGTCAGACTCCGATGTTACATGGCATGTGCACGCGCGATGAGACACTGGCGGCGGGAAGGAGTGCCAAAGTTGTGCGCAAATGCAGTGACAGCTGCGCGCACAAACCTGGACCGTGGCGCACAGCTTGTCGCGGCCATCGGTCTTGCTCAAGAAGCTGTTGACCGCCTGCAGATATAGCAATCAGATGCGTAAGAGTGTCTCAGCCGGTCTTGCACAGCCTCACACGTCGAAAGTGGTATCCACGTCTTTGAACGGCGTTCTCTAGATTTTACCTTCAGCGTGTCGGCTGTCCTTGCGTCCACCATTGCAGTCGGCCAGGTATCAAGAATCAGACCTACAGAGGCACCGGTGCGCGACCTCAAGTGTCGTGGCGCACCAGGGAAGCAACCCTTCTGCTGCAATCGCTCACAGTCACGCAAGACAACAGCTGCACGGGGCGTTTCCGGGCGACTTGCCAGTGACCAAATCCTTCCGATATGATGTTCCTTGAGGCAGTTCTGGGTATGCGGATCGTTCAGCTGCAGTTTGCTGCGGCTGGAGTTTCAAAGCGGCTGACGAGGACCAGGGGTGTAAACGGTCTCTGACGAGGATTTGGGTCCGCTTGACCGGCTCCCGTCGAAAGGCAGCATGCATCATTGCACACGACTTACACGGCACTGCGCGAGTCAGCCTGGCTAGTGGTGAGTTTTCAGCATGCAGAAAGACGAAAATGCACACTGCTCACAAGGGCGGAAGGGCACTGCTGGATGTTTGCCCTGGCAGAACAGCATGGCACATGCGGCGGCTGCCGACTTGCCGCAAGTGACGGTCAATCGGCCTAGAAGGTCATTGGCAGGGTTTGATGCAAGTAGCAGGGAGACTGCATTGTGGGATACGTGTTTTGATGAACCAAAAGTTTACATGTGTGCTAGCCCTTCACAAACTGACGCCAAATAATTCCGGGAGAGCGACTCTTGGTGTCGACTGCACGCTGTGATACGATACCGACAAAAGTTGCGACAAAGCAGAGCTTACAGATTCTACAGGTCGCTGCACGGTGCAGCAGAACGTATGGCCCCGCGCCTGAAAGCAAGGGACGCCCTCTCTTACTTCTGCTGCGGACTTGCAGGAGCTCTCACAAGCGGCACATGCTCGCTGCCCAGTGGCCTCCCAATGTGGCAGGGTCACTGGGCCGCGCTACACGCCGCTCACTTGATCAGGGTGGTCTCCACGATCATCCTTGTGACGATGTACGGGTCGAGGTTGGACGCCGGGCGCCGGTCCTGTACCGAAGACGAAAGTGAGGTTGATTGATGATCTCCTGGCACTGTGAATGGTCAACTCTGCTTCACTTCACGAGCATGGATGGCGGCACACTGCCAGATGACACGGCAGGAAGGGGCAAGCAGAGATGGACACATGACGTGCAGGCTGGCAGCCAGGCAGTTGAGGCCAGAAGGAGGCGCAAGCGTCGGCGAAAACCCTGAAGCCTGAAAAAACCCTGAAAGCCACAAAAGGCGCACCTCGTAGTAGCCGCACTTGTCGACGGGCACGGTGCGGCCGACGCGGATGGACGCACCGCGGTTGGCGACGCCCCAGCTGAAGTCCTCCATGCTGCTCGTCTCGTGCTTGCCTGCGCACACAGGCGCAGAGTGCATTGGCATCCAGGCGCAGACAAAAAACTCGCGTATGGTCGCATTGTCCTTATGATACGGGTTTCACACCCTGCTGGCCAGTGGGAAGGCATCGACGCCGCCGCAGAGCAGACCAGCGAGATGTGAAGGTCGCTTTTGCAGAACCCATGCAATGACTGTTGTGGACAGTTTGCTTCGTCAAAGGGTGTGCACCTGTGAGGCGGCGCTCGTTGCCCTCGCCGTACGCGGCAATGTGGGCCGCATGCCGCTTCTCCAGCTTGGCGATCTGCTCCTGGATCGCGTCCCACCCAGTGCCTGCGTGCAGATAACAGAGCGTCAGCACTTGAACGTCGGCTCTATCTGCTGACCGTGTAGTTTCGTGCATGGTGCCACCGCTCCAGCTGGTGGCCAGGTAAAATCTTCACGTGCTTGTAGCTCATACATCTGGTTAGTGGCGCTGCACTGCACGAGTTGAAGGTGCGCGATCGGAAACAGATGCGCACCCTCAGCGCGGGTGGACTCCGTGCTGTAGTTGACGTGGCCGCCGGCACCGTTCCAGTCGCCCGGCACGGGCTTCGGGTCGAAGGTCACCTCCACGTTGTAGATCTCCGCGATGCGGTGAAGCAGGAAGCGTGACATCCACATTTGGTCGCCGCTGTCGATGCCGACGCACGGGCCGATCTGCGTCAGACAGGGACGCCAGAATGGTGAGCGTGATGTTTGGACCCTCGCTCTGCCACTACTGTCAGCTGTGCTTGGCGCCATGGCGTCCAGGCTGTGCCCGCTTTCCTTGTTGGTGCCAGAACTGCGGTATCACCACTGGACATGACGGGGTGACTGAAAGCAGCGCGGGCATGTGCCAAGCCCTGTTTATTCCGGCACAATTCTAACTGCCATCGTGCAGAAGGGTTCGATGCTGTCGGATGCAACGACGGACCTGGTACTCCCACTGCGCGGGCATGACCTCGGCGTTGGTGCCGCTGATCTCCAGGCCGGCGTAAATGCAGGCCTTGAGGTGCGCCTCCACAATGTCGCGGCCGATGGCGGAGCCGCTGCCGACTGAGCAGTAGTACGGGCCCTGGGGTCCGGGGTAGCCGCACGTCGGCCAGCCTGCGCCACAGGAAAGTCTAGGCTTTCGTGTCTCTCCACTTGCATGTTGTCCTGCCAAAGAGTACCGCATGCCAGGCCTCGAATGTCGTCAGCAGGAGCAGAACCATAACGATGGGTAAATACACATTGACAGTATTCCCCTGCAGCGGCCATCGACGCGTCAGTGCAGCCGCAGCGCCGAAAAGCTGGAGGAGCGGAAGCGCACCCAGCGGCCACTTGGTGGTGGCATTGCGCAGGGTGTACTCCTGCTCGATGCCGAACCACGGGACCTGGTCCTTGACCTTCTCCATAGCATCAGCGCACGCGATGCGACGGTTGGTCGGCAGCGGCTGCGGCGCAGCGGCGGCACATCAGCTGGTGCCCTTGAAGTATGTTTGCCGGCGGCAGGCAGACAGCGGGGGCGCAGGCGCGCTGGCATGAACATGCGTCGGGACATGCCTCAGCAGGCTGCCGCAGCCTGTTTGGAGAACGAACACACAAAACTCACCGACATCTCGGTGAGGGTGTTGTCCTCCTTGACCTGCGGCGGCACCCAGGTGTCGCACAGCACCATGATGTTCTCGCCCTGGCGGAAGGGGTCCTTGTAGATCACGCGCGGGATGAGGAACACCTCGGAGTCGTGGCCTGCAGCAGGGGGTGGAGCAACGCTGAGCTGGAGGCTGAGGTGGACTGCTCACACTCACAAGGACACTCGCAAGACAAATTGTCCGGGCCATTCAAATGATGATGATCGAGGAAAGGCGCATGCCGCCACGGGGGCGTGCAACGATGTGGGCACGCACCGGGGGCCTGGTCGCAGGAAGAACCGTCATAGTTCCACTTGGGCAGGTCCTCCACGGACTTTGGCGCCTTGCTCAGCACCCGGGTCTTGCACCGGAGGTCCTGCTCTGTGCCGCCGATCCAGATGTACTCCGCGCACACCTTGCCTGCAGTTGGCACAGCACACGCCTGAGGCAGGGGCTGCAGAGTTGCTCAGAAAGCCGCGGTTGAGGAGTACCATGGTGCTTGGCCTGAGCAAAAGAGAGACGCAGCCAAGCCCTTGGGTGCAGTTGCAAGGCAGTCTGCAGCGTCCAACAGGTTGGCTCGCAACAGAAAATGCCCCAAGAAACGAGGCAAGTATTGTTGTTGATGTTGCTGGGGTGATACTTGGCTTGGCCAGATCGTGTTGTGTCGAGTCAACAGCCCAAGGCGCGTGTGCGCCCCCGGAGCGCGACTGCACATGCAGCTAATCATTTGAGACACCAGGAGCTCAGTCCGATCGCGCCCGGCCGGTTTGCCGGCGATATCAGAGCCAACACGATCCAGCCCTAAAAGTCACTGGCGTAGCTGCTGTCCCGTGCGTGCCCCCGCTTTTCGCGAGTCTGTCGGCGGCCAACATGCGCAGGCACCTGGAAACGCGTTTCGCTGGCACCGCGATGGGACCCTGGGGTCGCAGGAGCCATGGGGGCCACCACAGGCGCAGAGGTTCAGCGCAGGAACACCCTGACCTACTGGCGTCAGACAACCCATTCTGGCATGCACAAAACGGCCAGGGCATTCGATAGTTAAGCTCACCGTCCTGAGGCAGGTCAGCGAAGCGGTTGATAAGGCTGGCGTCCAGCAGCGGCTCGATTTTGCCGCTGGTGCCGTAGACATCGGGCAGGGGCGGCATGCTGTTTCCAAAGCCGGCGTTGCACTGCACGTTCTGGCGGCTCCTAAATGGCTGCCTCTGCTGCCTGTTGACCACACTGGCGGCTTTGTGGCTGTACCTGCGTGCACATGGCCTATCGACATCAGGAGGGAACCCACGTGACGACAATTTCCCCAATTTGAGTCAGGGTTTTGTAATTCTCAACAACCCTGCTTTATCTGGCGATGAGATGGCCCCTGGTCACCGTGACGTGTGTGTGGGGCCACACCGGCGCCAGCGGTTCGCAAGCCGAGGGAAACAGGGAGGCGATCGTGCGCAAGCGCCCAGCAAGCCGAGTTTCAGAATATTTCGCACGCAGATCACGTGGTGGGAGAGTGGCAGGACGGCTCTTCCGTAGACGCGCGGCAATGTCGATGTTGTGTGATCATATGATCCATACTGCATTTCTGTCCACAGGACTGGCGGGTGCATGCCGTTGCGCATTCATATGTTGCTGAACTGCATCGCTACAGAAGCCTCACCCAGAGGCTGCACATCGCCGCAGCTGCTGCTGCGGCAGCGCTCCGAGTCGGCCGGCCGTCCCAACCGGAAGAGTCTGCATGGCTGCCACCGTTCCGTTCGTCGCCTGAAGAATTTACAGCTAGCTGTGTGCAGGTCCGAATTGGGCGGCGACTTTTGCGGGCGGGAATCGTGCACGGTGAGGCCCATGTGAGTCCCACGTGTCAAACCAACAGGCACAGGAGTTGCCCTTCAATGGAAGCACAAACTTCCAGTCCGCTGCACGTCTGTTTTGTGCACAAGCTGCTAATGCACGAGAGCTGCTTGTCCGCGCCGAGAGCGCTCGCGCCAATGACACATGAACTTCCACTCGTATATGCGCTACGGCGACTGCGGCGGCCTGCGTGCTGGCGAGGGCGCGTTCGCCGCGCTGCCCGCCCGCGAGCCCCATGCGGCCTGGCTGTAAAACTCCGTGCCGCCGTCCGACGGCGGCGATGCCCCCGCCGGCGGCGACCCCCCGGCCGGCGGCAGGTGCAGATCCGCGGCGGGGCTGACAGTGCACAGCGCCGCGCCGCCGCCTGCCGCAGCCGATGATTCTCGGGCAAACGGGTTCGCCGCCCAGCGGCTGACCCAGCTGTGGGCGGGCGACGCGGCGCCGAGCGCGCCCGGCAGCATGCGCAGGCGGCCAGACAGGCTGCGGCCGGGCGGCCCCCGCAGCGCCGGCGGCGGCAGCTCGGGCACGTCGTCGGCGTCGCCGTCCGCGCCGGTGGGGCCGCCGCTCAGCGCCGAATATGCGTCTGCATCGTCGCTGCCACCTGCAGAGGTCGACACCAGTTGCCGGATCACATGGCTGACATGCGCAGGTGTCCTGCGGCACTATCTGCAAGAAGTTAAATGCTAATCAGCTGGGGATGTGCTGTGGCGACGTCCTCGAGGGACAGAGATCCGTCCAGGGTAAGCGAGTTTGCGCAGGCAGAGTCAGATTTGAATGGACAAAGCCTTGCTGGAAGAGCAGGCGCCAGCGCACCCATGATGACCTCCCGCAGCCGGCTGCTCATGGAGGCGCCGTCCTCGGTTTCCTCGCCGCCGCGGCGCCGCCGCGACAGGCGGCGCCGCAGCCACGCGCCGCCGCTGGTGCTCCCGGCAGCCACTGCCCCCTGCAACAGCTCGATCCTATCACTAAACAACTTCAGATATACAAGAGATCCATGAGAGATCTATCTATTTTCAAACCCACGTACACATCGTCGCGCAATCTATGTGTCCCCATACCAAAAATTTGCAGATCAACACTGCCGGGCCACATCGCGCTCAAGCGGAGGCCTAGTCAGGGTGCTACGGATACAAATAGCTGTTGCATCCGCTGTCTGAAGAGCAAAGTTGGGCTGACCTGCGACAGCACAATGCGTGTCCTGGCGCTCGCCTGCCGCCACGCCGAACGCACCCGCTGCCGCGCCTGCAGCGCGGGCGGACTGCCGTGGATGCATCTCTCACAAGATCCAAGTGTCAAAGGTTTGCAAACACAGAAGGAAAGGGTGTGTATTCTGTCAATCGCCGCCCGCAAAAGGGAGTGCAACTCACACTCAGCCATAAACAAGCAACTCTGCAAAGTCCGCATGCACAGAGGGTGACTGGATCAAGAGAGCAGACACGATACCTCTGCAAATTCTGCCTGCAGCCAGGCAGTGGAGCCAACGGTGCGGTCCGCACGCGCCACCAGCAGCTCCGCGCGCAGGCAGTGGTCCCGGTGCAGTATGGTGAAAGTCGAGGCGAGCACTGCCAGCGCCGCCGCCAGCGCGCAGCAGGCCGCCACCAGCAGCATGAACACCACCTCGTAGCTCGCCGCCTGACAGCGAAAAAAAACATGAAACCTTGTCGCTGAAAACCTTGCCAAAACACTCTTATCTCGAGGGTGAAGTATCTTGAGCAACGCACCTAGCACCAACAGCTCGCCGCCTGGCAGCGATAAGAATGCAAGACCTTGTCGCTGAAAGATCCTCTCCAGACCACTCGATTCTGGGCATCAAACATTCTTGAGCAGTTGGCTGTCCATGTAAAGGTCATGCCGCGTCTGCGAGCGCTGTTCAAGCATATGAGCGCGCACCAGAAGGGGCGGCCCGCCAGCCAGCAGCAGCCCGGCAGCACGACAAGATGCATTGCTGTGGCGTTTGGCGGCTGAATTGTGTTGTCGAACGAAAGGGGGCCTGGCACCGTTTGAACTCTTGCACACCAGTAGGGGCGGCACGTCGGCCAGCAGCAGCACGGCGGCGACCGCCGGCAGCAGCTTTCAGGGGACACTTGCCAGCTGAGATGCCGAATCAGTCAGGAACTCTTCACAGCCGTCGGCAGTATCACGCACCAGCAGGAGCGGCACGCCGGCCAGCAGCAGCCCGGCGGCGAGCGCCGGCAGCAGCAGCAGCCCCGGGCCGCCGGCGTAGGACATTAGGCACTCCAGCGCCGCATGCGCCCCCGCCTTGACGACCGCGCGGCCTGCCTCGCGGCGCGTCGCGCCGAATGCCAGCGACTGCTCGACGCGCTCCCGGCCTGGGCTTCCAAAACAGGTCGGGTGCGTCAGGGTGCACCAATTGTCTCGGAGATGCGGCAGGAGTGTGGGGCCCGCCTCGCTGCGCGTCGCGCCGAAGGCCAGCGCTGCTCCCGGCCAGCATTTGGAAACGAAAGATCCTGGATCAGCTTTTGAGAAACAGGGCAGGAGTGTGGGACCCGCCTTGCGGCGCGCCGCGCCGTATGTCAGTGCCTGCTCGACGCGCTCGCTGCCTGCCTTTGACAGCGAGCAGAGGTGTGTCAGCACCGAAAGGTCGTGACGAGAGCACGTCCAAGAAAAGGGGCGACGAAGGGGAGACGGCAGATCGCAGCTGCATGGAGCCAGTACACAGTTGATGTGCTGCAGCACACATGACGGGACAAGAGATGGGACGCCGAGCGCAGCGGTGGCAAGCACGCGGGCGGGCGGGGGTTCAGGGTGGCGCACCCGCGACGAGCTCGCTGAAGACGGCCGACAGCCCCGCGCTGGCGCAGGAGATGGCGGGCGGCAGCATCGCGGCGACGGCGGGGATGATGTAGCGCGTGTCGGACCACCACACCAGCGGCAGCACCAGGCCGATCGCGTACAGGGTGGCCGCCGCCATGCCGGCGCCCAGCGCCAGCAGCAGGTGCAGGAACTCGCCCTGCCGGCAGACACTTGTCAAACCCTTGATGATTGTTGGCCTTCTGAGACTGTCGTTCGTAGACGCAAGCCCACAAAATAAGATGTTCCTGCCGTCGTGCCGGCTCCGAGCGCCAACAGCAGGTGAGGAACTCGCCCTGCCAGCAGACACTTGTCAAACCCTTGATGATTGTTTGCCTCCTGAGACTGTCGGCGCCGAGCGCCAGCACCAGGAACTCGCAGTGCCACCAGACAGTGGAAACCCCGTCGTCACGGTTACTGGTGTTTAAAGCCAGAGTCAAAATACGCGCAGACGGCACGAAACAAGGTCAGTGTGGTCACGCACTGGGAGGCCACAGATGTCAGCTGCACAGCCCCACTGCTCACGCTCCTGGCACGGCATTGAACACCGGGCATGCCCCTGCTTCAGATGGCAGTGCCCCTGTTAGCGTTGCGGGCACTGTGACTGGGGAGAACTGCAGCAGTTGCTATGTGCATTAAGAGATATCAAGAGGGACATGCACGAATTACCTTGTACACGAACCCGCATCTGGAGGCTGCCTCCGCGGCGCCAATTGCAGTGGCGACCGCCACATACGCCGCCGTCAGCAGCGCATGGTCATACGCCATGACGGGCAGCAGCAGCAGCCCCGTGAGCAGCAGCCGGCAGGCGAACCTGCAGGTGCACGATGTGAAGAGATCAGGGTATTGCTGTGGTGGTTTCTGGATTTCATCTGTCAGCACCGCGTGGTCGTTTGCCATGGCGGGTAGCAGCAGCAGCAGCAGCAGCAGCAGCAGCAGCAGCAGCAGCAGCAGCAGCAGCAGCAGCAGGCCCCGTGAACAGCACCCGGCAGGCAAACCTGCAAGCACAGTGTGAGAGAGCAGAAGCAGATATCGTCAAAGTCCGTGTGTCAGACAGTAGCACTTCTGATGGTCGGTCAGTTCATGTTCCGCCTTGCCGGCTTTGCGTCGCGAGGGCAGATCTTTATAGAATGTGGCTGAATGCAGCCTGAACAGCACGCTGTGCCAATGCCGGTATAGGGTAAAACTCACCACGCAGTGGCCAGCAGCAGGCGGCGGTGCAGCTTCAGCCCTAGCCAGGCGGACAAGCCGACTGGCGCCGATGCAGGCTGTACAGTGGGGTCAGGGTACGACTCACCGCGCGGTGGCCAGCAGCAGGCGGCGGTGCAGCTTCAGCCCCAGCCAGGCGGACAGGCTGATGGGTGCCAGCACCAGCGCTGCGGCCGCGACCCAGGACACCCAGCCGAAGGCGTCGGGCCAGCAGGCGGCGCAGCCGGCGCCTCCGCCGGGGGGTGGCGCGTCGTCGTCATCGTCATCGTTACCGCGGTGATGTGGCCGCTTCCTGTGGTGCTTGAGCAGGGCTCTGGAGGCGCCGCTGAGGGGCCCTTGTGCCACAGCAGAGCCGCCACCGGCGTCAGCGGGAGCGATGGCGCAGCCGGCGACGAAGAGTCCGCAGCCGGCTGCACAGCTGAGCATAACTATGGCCCAGGCCGCCCAGCGGCGCCCGGCCAGATCGGCGCGTGCCATTGTCCTAGGTCACCCCAGCCGCCGCTGCGGTTGCCGCCATGCTGCCGCACTTGCGCCAGCATTGCCAAGCCGGCGCCGGCGCCGCAGCCATCCTATGAATGGCTGCCTGCTGTGTCCGCAGGCTGGTCCAGCGCCGCAGCCCGCTCCCGCTGCTGCTTTGCCGTAGACAAGAAAGTAGCGGAAGTAGCTGCGGAGCGGAGCGGCCTAGACTTTGGCGGGCGGCTCCGGTGGCGGCACGGCTGTCTCACGGCCGCTTGGCAGGTCCAGGATCCTGCCGCCGACGCGTCCTGGCTGCGCCGGGTCGTGGCTCACCCACACGCACGCCGCGCCGCACTCCAAGAACACCGCCTGCGGCGCATGCAAGGGGTGCTGTACATTGATGAGCTTTTAGGCGGCACTGGCGGATCGGTGATGTTGCCACTGGGCTTTCATGCAGGGCCTCTAAAATTGCTAGTTCCTCAGCTTGATTGCCTAATCTTGCCCACGATGTGCACACCCAGTAGAAGCTGTGGACAGATACGTGTTCCAGAATCTGCTGAGCGTCACCTCAGTCAGGCGGGCCGACTCGGGGTCGAGCGCGGAGGTGGGCTCGTCCAGCAGCAGCACGTCCGGCTTCAGCGCCACCGCGATCGCGATGACCACCCGCTGCGCCTGGCCACCCTGCAGCAGCGAGGACACACAGCATGAGGGAACACAGGCAATCGACCAGCTGCCCGCTACTGCGTCCAGCCCGAAGCATTGCCTGTGGTGCTGTACGCGTGATGTTCAGGCCTGGCTTCGCCCTTGCGCATTTCCATAAAAAAGAGCTCATGCAGTAAAACAGTGCACAGGCGCGGCGCACCGACAGCTGCGTCCAGGGCTGGTTGAGGACCGCCTGCTCCAGGCCCAGGCGGTGGATGAGCGCAGGCAGGTCGCCCCGCAAACGGCCCCGCTGCGCCTTGAATTGCTGCGCAAGCCACGAAAAATTGCTTGTCGTTCAATGGAGCTTAGATTGCGTGCTGTGACGACGCTGTAAAGCTTGATGGGAAGCACTGCACTGCCGGATGAGGGCTGGCTGATCAGCTGATAGCCCGCCCAAAGCAGTTTGCTATGCGATCCAATGCCAGAGAGCAGTACGGGACTGATCCCTGGCCAGAAGCTCCGTTTTCAGGTCTTGCCGATGCGTCATGCAGCGTGCAAGCTGATGCGTTGAGCGACTGCCGCATCGTGCTCGTTGCTCATCTTACTTGGCTGTGCGGCACATAAATTCCTGTCGCGCTGCAGGTCGGCAGGCGATATGAGTGCCAGGATCGATCCACACACGCTACTCAGAGTGCTGAAGATATGGTCGTGTCTTGCGGCACCTGCACGGAGAAGTAAAACTCCGCCGGCGTGCCCTTTGGGTGGACGCGCGTCTGCGGCACGTAGGTCACAAGAGTGCGCCACCTGGTGACGCCCAGCTGCAGCGGCGTTTGACCGTTCAGCTCGAGTGTGCCTCCCTGTCACACGAAGACCATGGCAGCTCGGCTCATGCGAATTTCAAGGCTGGGCTTCGGGAGCTACAAGGGTTTGTACACCACAGATACAGGTGCGACGGTGAGCATCTACAAGCATGTGAACGAGCCGTAAACCATCCGTGTGACGACCACGGATTCATGTGATTCTGGAGAATGATCGGAAGCATGCACAGACTTCAGACCGGCCGCGCACGCTGATGGGATCTAGCAGCGCCAGCGACCGCAACAGCAGGCTCTTCCCCACGCCGCTGGGTCCTCGCACGAAGAGGATTTCGCCTGTCGAGACTTCGAAAGAGACACCAGCGATGATGACGCGTTCCTCCACGACTCGACGAAGATCGCTGACCTTTAGCACGCTTTGGTGACTGCCGTCCGGGCCGTCGACGTTTCCGGACATGTTACGTGCTAAGCACTTTAGCGAGGCAAATGCACGAATGGCCGCTGGGACGCCTGATGAAGCTGTGAAGTGCCGTGAGCACTGAAACTCGCCGCCGATGAAAGGCGTGCAAATACTCGGCGGCGCCGCTGCTGGACAGAGGGGTGGTAGCGTGAAATGATCCTAGCACCCCAAACCCTCAAAGATCGCTTTCACCCGCTTGGCTCGGGTTGCCTGCTGTGCTGCGGTCAGGCCTGCCGTCGGCTTGCGGAGCCGCGGCGACAATAGGCTAGGGCGGATCTGCTGAGCGCCGCTGCCTTGACGGCGACGCCGCCTCTGATTGGATTGCAATCGTTCATCTAATCGTTTATATTCCAACAGCCCACACGTATCACTCGTCCACATGTGCAATCAGTGGTCACCTGCCCAGACCAGGCATAACCTTGAAAGGGTGTGCACGCAATTAACGGTTTTGAAAAAGTGCAGTCGGTACCGCCACAATGCAAAGTGGCGTTGCTTCAACGCAACAAATCAAGATGGGACAAGTCAGGCAGCAGCGAGCAGAAATCGTCAGCGACACGCGCCGACCAGTGCATAATTTGCTCGAGTCCCGCCGTCAATAAATGGTGGCTCTGCCACCTGCCTTCCCCTAGTGTTGGTCACGCTGCCAGTTGACGACTGTCCCCACAAGCGTGATGAAGTCATGCATGTATGCAGTCCGCAACCGTCAGTAAAGTAAGAAAGATGCAAGAGGTAAGATAATTATGAAAGCTCCCTCAAGATGCGGGTGCCGACGCGCCGGTGTGGCGGTCCCACCACGCGATGGTGTCTTTTGCGGCTTCGCTGGCGGCTGTCGTCGTTGTGTTGTCCATCTTCTCGTCGCCCTCCAGGAAGAGTGGTCCCTCGGCACCAAATTCGCCGCGGATCGCGAAGCCTGCACACGCGCAGCCGTGTCAAGAAAGACTTCGGCAAAACCTGGACGCCAGCCGACGGCTGCAGGTCGTCAAGAGGGTTTTGCAGACGGCTCACCGTGCGATGTGCCAGGGAAGTTCTTCACCGAGGTGGGAAAGTCTTTACCCTCCAGCGCCTGCAATGAGCAGCAGCAAGACGTCAAGGACTATGCAAAGCACATGATGTACGAGGCAGTCAAGTTACTCAAATGACAAGTTTGCTTGGGACGCTTTCCAGGCACTGTAGTCGGCAGAGCCACACCTTTGTGACGTCATTAAGGAACTCCGGCGGCCACTGGGGGTCCTCCTCGGCGCACAGCAGCTGCGTCGGCTGCGTGAGCTGCTCGAACTGCTCCAGCTTCATCATTGAGCCGTGCGCGATTGTCGCCGCGGCCACCTGCGCGGGATGCAAGCGCTGTAGCTCACCATGCCGCAGGCGCTGATCGCCTGCCCAAAGTGCTGTCCTGTCGGCAAAAGCTCCTTACTGCTGCGTGCATTCCACCATGGGCTGCTGCTGCCCGCTCTGGGTAAAGCCCTTTGATTTAAGCCAGCAAATGCCGAGCGCGGCTACGCCGACAGGTGCACGCCGCCCACCTTGTCCGTCGCCGCGAGCGCTGCGGCGTACCCGCCGCCCCAGCAGAAGCCTTCTGTCACCAGGTGCTCGATGCCGTGCGCCGAGCGCAGCTCGGAGATGACGGCGCCCAGCTCCTCCAGGGTTTTGTCGCTTCCGACTGGGTGTGACGCAAACCACTTGTGCGCGTGCTCCATGCCTGGGCGGCAGCGGTGGGCGCCGAAATTAAGCGTTGTATTGCTTGCTCGAGACGCCACAAATACACCAGGCGGACAGCATGCAGACCAGTCACCTGCCGGCAGTGAGGCGGCGGCCGCACAGCGCATAGCGCATAGCGTGCAGCCACCAGGTCGAATGTTGCTGGGCAGCCTCCAGGAGCATCACTCACCTTGCCACGTCAGGCTGTCGCCTTGCAGGAGGTCCGGCACGACGGTCAGGTAGCCTGCCTTAGCGTAAGCATCTGCCAGCAGCCGGATGTTGATGCGGTCGTACCCGAAGGCATCTGCACACATACCAGGCGTTGTGAGGCGCAACAAGGTGGCCCATCGAAAAAATCTTGCGCCAGGTTGCCGTTTATGCTGCAGCTGCAACCGGTACCGTAGTAGAGTCTGGCTCTTGCCAGCCGCGTGGGGGGCGCTGCGGCGCGCGCAATCGGCTTGCAGGGTTCAGGCTCACCTGAGATTAGGATTGCTGCCTTGTTGGTGGGCTGCGGCGGCTTGGAGATGAATGTGCGCAGGCCACCGAGCTGGCCATCACTCCCACTAACAGGGCCAACCCACGCCACGCCCTTGTCACAGCACTGCGCGTTCATGGCGCTTGCACCGTGCGTTGTATACGATATATACCTCGGTAGCTCAATCCACGAAGATGCCGGCAAACCTCCTCACAATGAAATTGTGTACGCCGTCTGATGACCATGTCGAGCTTGTTATTGAGGCAGCCAGCTGGCCGCCGAAAATTAACGAAATTTACACTACCAGAGGTGAGTATTTAGTCAGCATTCGTCAGGCTGGTCTCAGCAGGATCAGCTGACTGACATCTGAGCTTGCAGCATTTGCGTGTTTTGCACAAGATACGCGGTGTGCACCCCCACACGCGGCAGCCGCCGCCACGGCGGCGTGACACAGCGGTCATGCTTCCGCATGCCACTGGAGCCGAGCCGTCCCATCATCGCTAATGGACAGCCGGCCCTTCCGTTCATTAACATCGCTGCATGGCCGCAGCCCCGACCTCTCAGGCCCGTCTCCGCAGGCGTGCGCTTCAGCGGTACGGCCGGTACGACGCATTGTACATGACCGCGCGCGCGGCGGCCAGCAGGTCGCGCGGCCGCGGCAGCTCCGTGGCGACGCCAGCCTCGTAGGCGCGCGCCGCCACCGCGCGCGCCACCACCGCGCTGATGTGGCGCATGTCGTTCAGGTCGGGGTAGATGCCGCCCTCCTCCCGGTCCGCGTCCGTCACCTCCCGCGCCAGCGCCTGCCATTCGGAATGATGTGCCTCAGCCAGGGCCCCTCGCAAGCAGAATCGCAGCGACAGGAACAGAGGTGCATCTGATGCCAGCGCTGTTGCATGCGTGGCAGGGACAACACGCTTTATTGATGTCCACCTCGCAAGCAGACAAACCAGCAACCATTCTGGCATGGTCGCCTTGCAAGGCGTGACAGGCACAGGTGCACGCGTGCGTCAACATGGAGCCAGTTCCGATGAGGCACGAGCGCAACAGAGGAATGGAAGGCGTGCGCATTGCGGCACCTGAGCGGCGGCGATGATCATCTCGTCGCGGATGCGCGTGGTGCGGCTCATGATGGCGCCGAGTCCGATGCCGGGGAACACTGCCGCCGTCTGCGCGATGTTGGCGCGCATGCGTCGCCCATCTGGCAGCTCCACCCGCTCATCCGCCGGCCGCCCCTGACCACGGTCGGTAACAGAAGCCCCACGTTTACAGCTTCAATCCAATGCAATATTCGACCTCGGAGCCACTCGCCAGCTGGCAGCGCAGATGTGCTGCCCCACCCAAAGAGCTCATACAGCCTCATGGACGTACAGTTACTGGTCCTGGCACAGACTGCTCACCAGCGGCCTTGGTCTACAAGTCACACAGAACTGATCGTGTTGAGGCTGTGTGTCTTTCCTTGGGCTCATCAGCTGGCCTTCGGTGAAGATGCGGCGGCCCTTGGCCCAGGCACAGGCGTCCTTCTTGGGGCTGAGCACGCCCGGCTGACACATGACTCACATTCGAGTTCTCTTTTCTTTCACTGCGCGCAATTGCTGCCGTCGGTGAAGCTGCAGCAGCCCTTGGTCCAGGCAATGCATCCTCGGGGCTCAGCACGCCCGGCTCACACATGACTCACGTTTGACTTCTCATCATTTTCAACTTGTTTTCTTCCGTTGTGCGCACCAGCTGGCCGTCGGTGAAGATGCAGCGGCCCTTCGTCCAGGCAAAGGCGTCCTCGGGACTCAGCACGCCCGGCTGGCTGAGCGCAAACAGCATCGGGCGGCCGCTGCTGTTGGAATCCGCAAGCGCGCAGAGCGCCTCCCGAGTCAGCGGCAGCGCGTCTCCCTGCGCAGATTTGTAGACACATCTGAACATTCCACGGACAATATGAAATCCATGATCACTTGATGTTTCAAGATGGATGTCGCCACGCCGCCGTGGGTTGTTGCCAGACAGCAGTGCCGCAGCTTTGATGCCTGATGACGAGGCAGCCCAGAATCATGCTTCGGCAAACTTCCCATCGCTCAGCACCACGGTCCCAGGGGTGCGGCGATGACCTGGCTGCAAGCATAATCATCACCATGGTACCTGCTACCTGGTGCCCAGGCCTGACCCTAATGAACCTCGCCTATGAAATCTGTCTCACCATGAAGGCGATCTCCAAGTAGAGCGGCCTGATGACCTCCAGCAGCTTCTGACTTGAATGCAGAATTAGACATCAAATAGACCCTTGCGCGCCGTGGAGGGCATGTCCAGGTATTCCGTCGGCTTGAGCGCCCTGATGACCTCCAGCGGCGTCTTGATCAAAGTTTGGGGTGTCCAGGGTTCGAACTGTGTCTCACCATGGAGGCGATGTCCAGGTAGACCGTCGGCTGGAGCGCTCTGATGGCCTCCAGCGGCGTTTTTATAGCTGGCCCGCTGTGGCACCACGACAGCTTGTGGTCCTCCACCGTGTCCGCCCGCTCCCGCGTGACCAGGCCCTGCCGGGCAGCACCTCGCTTCAAGTCGTGTACGGCACAATTGAGTTCTCAGAAAGGTTTGCAAACCCGACAGCTTGTGATCTTCCACCGTGTCTGCCTGCTCCTGCGTGAGCCAGCCCCTGCAATGCGGGCGCCCTTGGCAGGTTCAACGGCGGCGCTATGCGTCTTGCAACTATGGTGTCAGCGCGCCGGGTCCACTATTATCGCCAATAAGCCTGTGCCATATAGGCATGCAGGTAGACCGCCACAGCCACTCGCTTGTCAGCAGGATGGGCTGTGAGCTTGGGTTTTGACTGTCGCAGCGCACCTCCGAGTCGACCAGCCAGATGCGCTTGCGGGCGTCCACGATGGTCTGCCCTGTTTCCCGCGCGATGGCTGTCGCGCACACCTGCAGGAGGCGACAACAGGATTTCGCAGCCGAATGTCCAGGAGGTAAAGATGGACCGGCGGCATTGCGCAGAAGCCGACACGGC
>JAABUM010002388.1_pt1 | contig 25187 bp, 22 predicted proteins | sample 5559161 | NCBI WGS metagenome assembly JAABUM01 (sample SAMN10711868, study PRJNA513369) | rock metagenome | isolation source: Antarctica rocks | place: Antarctica: Victoria Land, Siegfried Peak nord
CAGCGGCGCGGTCTTCAGGGGCGTGGTCCAAGATAGGTCCTATCGAGCCGTTAACGCGGGCCGCGTTCGCAGCCATGTCGGTAGAAGGCCGCCACGCCGACTGCCCCCTCTCCCTCCGGGAGAGGGAGCAGAAAGCGGTCCCGAACTTCCTCATCAAGCCACGCGGACACCCCAGCCCGCGTCCTCCCCCGCATCCAAGTTCGCCATCGCCACAACCGTGCCGATCAGCACCAGCGTCGGCCCATCCAGCCCGGCGGCGGTCACGGCTGCGCCAATGCCGGCCAGCGTGCCCGGCATCCGCCGCTCGTTCGGCAAGGTCGCGTTCTCCACCGCAATGGCCGGCGTGTCCGCCGCCATGCCGGCATCCAGCAGGCGCGCGACCAGCAGCGGCAGGGTGCGAAGGCCCATATAAACCGCCAGCGTTCCCCCAGCCCGTGCCAGGGCCACCCAGTCATGCTCCGGCAAGCGGTCGTCGCTGCCATGGGCAGTGATCAAATGCAGGCTGCGCGAAGCCCCCCGGTGCGTAAGCGGAATGCCCAGCCGCGCCGCGGTCGCCAGGACGGCGGTGATGCCCGGCACGACCTCGGTGGGAACCCCGGCGGCACGCAAGCTCTCCAGCTCCTCCCCGCCACGGCCGAACACGAACGGGTCGCCACCCTTAAGCCGCACCACATGCGCGCCGTTCCGGGCGAGGCGGACGATCAAGGCATTAATGGCAGCTTGGCTCATGGCATGGCGCCCGCAACGCTTGCCCACGTCCACGCGCCGCGCGCCGGGGCGGGCCAGGGCCAGCACGCCGGGGCCGACCAGCTTGTCGTGCAGCACCACATCGGCGTCGCGGATCACCTGAACCGCACGCAACGTCAGCATGTCCACCGCGCCGGGTCCGCAGCCAACCAGGCTGGTCCGTCCGCCTCGGCGCGGCGCCGGGTCCGGCAAGGTGCCCACCAGCACCCCAGCTGCCTGCGCCGCGGCTCGCGTGGCCGCGTCGCCAGCCCGCGCCAGGCAAAGCCCGATGCCGGCCAGGTCAGCCGCAACCGCCGGCCCGGCGATGCGCCGCACCGCCGCGCCCTGGGCCTCCAGGTACTCCATCGCGGCGCCATCCCCGCCCACCAGCAGCACATGCTGCCCGGCAAGCCCAAGGGTGAACGGCAACGGCTCAGGCGGCAGGATGGAATGCGTCACGCACGAGATCCTTCGATTTGCCAGGATGCGCCCGGAACGGCGGCAGGCTCATATGGGGCGGCGTTCAAGCATCCTAACGCCCCCGTGAGCGATAGCATCGCCGACACATGAGCCGGAAGGCCCGTGATGTATAGACAGGCCGCCAAACCGCACCCCTGGCGTGCATCCTGCGCGCATCGCCGGCAGGCCCGGCCGCCATGCACCCGCCCCGAACCCGACGCGCCCTGATCGGCATCGCCACCCTGGCCGCCTTGCCCGCCGCCCAGCCCGCAACGGCGCAGCCCGGCCCGCGCCTGCCGTTCGCCGTTCCGCCCGTGACGATCCCGGTGGCCGGCACGGACCTGCACTTTCCCGTCCGTCGCATCCTCGGACGCACCGCGCAGCTTCGCCGGGCTGGCGGCGTGGCTGGCCAGGCAGGACGTCGAATGCTTGGTGTTCCACCATCCCGATGGCAGGAGAGCGAAAATCAAGCTGCGGGACTCTGGCTTGAGGCCGGGGATCGCCAAGGGAGGCCGGTAGCGGCGGACGGATTTGAACCGCCGACCAAGAGATTATGATTCTCCTGCTCTACCACTGAGCTACGCCGCCAGGCCAGGGCGGGGATATGGCAGGCGTCCCGTGCGGCGTCAATGTTTGGGTCCAGGGCTTGACGCAGGGCGGCCAGGTCACGACCCAGCCCGGCGGCACCCCTCGCACCGAGGAGGGAGCCTCGTCGCCGCCAGCCGCTAAGCCGTGATGAAGCCGCCGCCCAGCACCCGGTCATTCGCATAGAACACGCACGCCTGCCCCGGCGCAGCCAGGGCGGGCGTGTCCAGGCGAACGGCGGCGCCATCGGCCGTGACCTCGACGGTGGCGGCATGCGGCGCCTCCCGCGCCCGCAGCTTTACCGTGCAGCGGAGCGGCGCATGCGGCGGCTCCAGCAGCCAGTTGACCTCCCGCAGCCGTACCTGGCCGCTGCCGGCGCTGCGCGGCCCGACCGTGATCCGCCGCCGCCCGGCGTCCACCGCCAGCACGGCCTGACGCGCCCCGCCGTCGAACGACGCATCGCCCAGTCCCCGCCCCTGCCCCACGGTGTAGCCCGCGATGCCGCGGTGCCGCCCCAGCACGCGGCCGTCCCGCGACACGATTTCGCCGGGCAGCGCTGCGTCCGGGCGCATCCGGGCGACGGCATCGGCGTATCCGCCGCCGGGCACGAAGCACAGATCCTGGCTGTCCGGCTTGTCCGCCACCTGCAACCCCAGCCGCGCGGCATGGGCGCGCACGGCGCCTTTGTCGGGCATGTCGCCCAGCGGGAAGCGGCTATAGGCCAACTGGTCCCGCGTGGTGGCGAATAGGAACCAGCTCTGGTCGCGCGCCGGGTCGGCGGCGCGGTGCAGTTCCGGCCCGGCAGGTCCCTCCACCCGGCGAACATAGTGCCCGGTCGCCATCGCCTCGGCCCCAAGGTCTCGCGCCAGGCCCAGCAGGTCCGTGAACTTCACGCTCATGTTGCAGCGGACGCACGGCACCGGCGTCTCCCCGGTGGCATAGCTGTCCGCGAAGTCCCCGATCACCGCCGCCCGGAACCGCGCCTCGGCGTCAATTACGTAGTGCGCGATGCCCAGCCGGTCCGCCACGTCCCGCGCGTCGTGGATGTCCTGCCCGGCGCAGCACGCCCCGCGGCGCTTCGCGGCAGCACCGTGGTCGTACAGCTGCAAAGTGACGCCGATCACCTCATGCCCGGCCTCGTGCAGCAGCCCGGCGACCACGCTGCTGTCCACGCCGCCGGACATCGCAGCGACGATCCGCATGGCCGCGTCCTCCTGTTCCTGGCTGTTTCCGGCTAGCCCTGGGCGTTGCGCGTCGCGGCGGGCAGCTTGACCACCAGCCCGTCCAGCGCCTGCGTCATCACGATCTGGCAGCCCAGCCGCGAGGTCTGCTCCAGCCCGAAGGCCAGGTCCAGCATGTCCTCCTCGTCCTCGGTCGGCTTGGCCAGCTTGGCGAACCAAGTGCCGTCCACGATGACGTGGCAGGTGCTGCACGCCAGCGAGCCTTCGCAGGCGCCCTCAATGTCAACGCCGTGCCGGTGCGCGATCTCCAGCACCGACAGGCCGAGCGGCGCGTCCACTTCGCGCGCGGCGCCGTTGCGTTCAACGAAGGTCATCTTGGGCATCAGGGGGCCTCGGCATAGTGATGGACGGCTGCGGTCAGGGCGTCCGCAGCCCAGTCAACATCGGCGGCGGACGTAAAGCGTCCCAGGCCCAGGCGCAAGGTGCGCGCCGCCGCATCGTCCGACAGGCCCAGGGCGCGCAGGACATAGGACGGCTCGACCTCGGCGGAGCTGCACGCCGACCCGGTGGAGGCGCACAGGTCCGGCACGGCGCGCAGGAGGCCCAGCGCCGGGGCGGGCAGGGTCAGGTTAAGGTTGCCAGGGATGCGCCGGTCCCACGACCCGTTGACGGCAATGCCGGGTATCCCGTGCCGCAGGCCCGCCAGCAGCCGGTCGCGCAGGGCGGACAGGCGCCGGCCCTCCTCCGCCATCTCCTGCCGGGCCAGGCGGCACGCCTCCCCCAGGCCGACCACCAGGGGCGTCGGCAGGGTGCCGGCGCGCAGGCCGCGCTCCTGCCCGCCGCCGGAGAACAAGGGCAGCAGCCGCACCCGCGGACGGCGGCGGATATACAGCGCGCCGACGCCCTTCGGGCCATACAGCTTGTGTCCGCTCAGGCTCAGCAGGTCCACGCCTTGGACGTGAACGTCCATTGGCACCTTGCCCACGGCCTGCGCGGCGTCGGTGTGGAACAGCGCCCCTGCGGCGCGGGCGATGGCGGCCAGGGCAGCGATGTCCTGCACCACGCCGGTCTCGTTGTTCACCGCCATGACGCTGACCAGCAGCGCCGGCACCTGCAAGGCGTCGCGCAACGCGTCCGGGTCCAGCAGGCCATCGGGGCGGACCGGCAGCACCACCGGCTCGAAGCCCTCCTGCGCCAAGTCGGCGACGCTCTCCAGGACGCACTTGTGCTCGGTCGCCGCGGTGACGATGCGCCGCCGGGGGTCACCCTGCATCGCGGCGTGGCGGGCGGCACCCTTGATGGCGATGTTGTTGGCTTCGGTGGCGCCCGAGGTCAGCACGACTTCGCGCGGCTCCGCGCCGATCAGGGCGGCGACTTCCGCACGGGCGGCCTCCACGGCGGCGGCGGCGTCCTGGCCCATGCTGTGCTCGGCGCTGTGCGGGTTGCCGAACCGCTCGGTGAACCACGGCAGCATCGCCGCGACCACGCGGGGGTCGCAGGGCGTGGTGGCCTGGTTGTCGAGGTAAACGGGGCGGTTCGGGCGCATCACGCCGATATGTGGCCGGGGCGGCCCGTCCTCAACCCGGCGCTCCTGGACGCCCTTCAGCGGCGCAGACCTTGTGCCCAGGGGCATTTGCTCCGACCCCTGCGGTGATGCACCGTCAATGCGGGCCACGCTTGCGGCGCGGCAGTCCGGGGCCGCAGGGACCGCGCTGCCGCCACTTGAGCAGCAGCGCCGGAGAGACGGCTCGCGAGGACGATACGATTGTAAGAATTCAAAGCGGGAGGCGGTTGGTGTCGTCGCACCATCAGCGTTTCGCCGGCGGCCCGCCGCGTGCCGGGCAGCCGGCCGAGGCGGGAACGGACGCCTGGGCCGGCACCTCGATGAACTGGATCGTGTTGGCGGTCGGCCCCTGCTCGTAGCCGACCCGGACAGGCCGCCCGGCAAAGTAGGCGCCGGCCGCCAGGGAGGCGTAGCCGCTGAACACCGCCGGCAGCGTCGCGGTGGTGGCGACGTAGTTGGCCCGCTGGTCGAGCACGACCTGCAGCCACTGCGCGTCAGGCCCGCTGGCCGAGACCTGGAAGCTCGTGATGATCCCCTGGTCAACGCATACCTTGGCCGCGGCCGGACGGGCTGCCAGCGGCAGGGCTGCAAGCACGCAAGCGAAAGCCAGGCGCGGTGCCATGGTGCATCTCCGTGAAAGCGGGTTGTCGCAGGTTCGGGCTAGGCCGCCTGCTTGCCCAAGCGGGCGGCCATGCCCGCATAGGCCGCTTCAAACGCGGCGACGTCCGTCATGGCGGCGCTCCACGGCAGGCTGACCCGGATCGCCTGACCGGCCAGTGCGCCGCAGCCCATCGCCTGCAGCACATGGCTGTTCGCCACCTTGCCGCTGCTGCACGCGGCGCCCGCGGACACTTGTACCCCGGCCAGGTCCAGTGCGATCACCTGGGTATCCGCCCGCACGCCGGGCAAGGCGAGGCAGCTTGTGTTGGGCAGCCGGTGCCCGCCGCCCAGCACGACGGCGCCGCAGGCAACGGCCGCCGCCTCTGCCAAGCCGCGCAGCCCGGCCAAGTCAGGCAAGGGGGCCGCCGCCGCCGCGGCAAAGCCGGCGATGGCCGGTAGCGCCGGAGTGCCGCCCCGGCGCCCTCGTTCCTGCCCGCCGCCCGCCACCAGCGGCGCCACGTCGCTCCCGGGCGCCAGCAGCAGGGCGCCAGCGCCCTTCGGGCCGCCCAGCTTGTGGGAGGACAGCGCCATGCTGTCCCCAACCAACCCCACCGGGATGCGCCCTGCTGCCTGCACCGCGTCCACATGCAGCAGCGCGCCGTGCCGCCGGCATAGCGCCGCGGCGGCCTCGATGGGCTGGATCGTCCCGGTCTCGTTGTTGGCCAGCATCAGGCAGACCAGCGCCGGACCCTTCGCCAGCAGCCGCGCCAGGGCATCCAGGTCCGCCACCCCGTCCGCGTCCACCGGCAGCGTCACGGCGCCTGGGGCGGCGGCACGCACCGCATCATGCTCCGTCGCGCCCAGGATCACCCGGCGCCCCGCCTGCAGCGCGTGGATCGCAAGCGCGTTGGCCTCCGTCCCGCCGGACGTGAACACCACCGATCCCGGCGCGGCGCCATAGCGCCCGGCGATGGCGGCGCGCGCCTCCTCCAGCACGCGCCGCGCCGAGCGCCCCGCGGCGTGGACGCTGGACGGATTGCCCACCAGGTCCAGCGCAGCGATGGCCGCGGCGCGCGCCTCGGGCCGCAGCGGCTCGGTGGCGTTGGCGTCCAGGTAGGCCATGGCTACTCCGCGGCGGGGGAGCGCTGCATGGCGGACACCCGCGCCTCCAGCGCCAGCATCTCGGCACGCAGCGCCTCCAGGTTGCGGACGAGCGGGTCCAGCGTCTCCTCGCAAGGGGTGCCGTAGGCGACGAACACGGGGACCGGGGCGGGCGGCGGCGCAGTGCGGCGCTGCAGCGGGTCGCGCTCGACGGGCCGGGCGGGGATGCCGACGACGGTGACGCCCGGCGCCACCGGCTGCACCACGACGGCGTTGGCGCCGACCCGGGCGCCGTCGCCGATCAGGATGTTGCCCAGCACCTTCGCCCCGGCGCCGATGATGACGCCGTTGCCGACGGTCGGGTGCCGCTTGCCGCGCTCGCTGCTGGTGCCGCCCAGCGTGACTTGGTGATACAGGTAAACGTCGTCGCCGATCTCCGCGGTCTCCCCGATCACGACGCCCATGCCGTGGTCAATGATGAGCCGCCGGCCGATTCGGGCCGCCGGGTGTATCTCGATCCCGGTGAAAAAACGGCCGAGATGCGCGGTGAAGCGGGCGGGCAGATGCAGCCCGCGGTGCCACAGGCGGTTTGCGGCGCGGTGCCACAGCACGGCATGAAAACCGGGATAGCACAGCAGCACCGTCACCCAGGACCGGGCCGCCGGATCGCGCTGGCGGTAGGCACCGATGGTCTCCCGCAGAAACATGAATGCCATGCGACATTTCCATTATGTAAAACCAGGGTGAGCCGCGTATGTTCTGCGCGGCGTCCATGGCCGTGCGCCTGTCCGCACCGCGCACTTGGGGATGCCGAGGAGACCTTGCCACTGGCCAGTCAAGCCGTTTCGGCCAACCGGGTCAATCCGCCGGCCGGGCGGTGCGCGCCACCCACACCAGCTACCGCAGCGACCGCCGGCCATGCCTGGCCGCGGGGAACAGAAAGAGTTTGAACGCCATGCCTGAGGTGATGTTCGCCGGCCCTGACGGGCGGCTTGAGGGACGCTACCACCATTCCAAGGAGACCGGCGCCCCGCTGGCGCTCATCCTGCACCCGCATCCGATGCACGGCGGGACGATGAACAACCGCATCGCCTACACGATGTACCAGTCGTTCCAGAAGCTCGGCTTCAGCGTCATGCGCTTCAACTTCCGCGGCGTGGGCCGCAGCCAGGGCAAGTACGACGGCGGATTCGGGGAGATCAGCGACGCCGCGGCGGCGCTGGACTGGATGCAGATGGTCAACCCGAACTCGGCCGGGCTGTGGATCAGCGGCTACTCGTTCGGCGCCTTCGTGGGCATGCAGCTCCTGATGCGGCGCCCGGAGATCAGCGGCTGGGTCAGCGTCGCACCGCCGGCCAACCACTACGACTTCGGCTTCCTGGCCCCCTGCCCCTGCGGCGGCCTGCTGCTGCACGGCGACAACGACGACCTGGTGCCTGAGCCTGCGGTGCGGAAGCTGGTGGACAAGCTGAACACGCAGAAGAACGTCCAGGTGGACTACCGCGTCTATGCCGGGGCGGACCATGTGTTCGCGACCCATGCCGAGCATGTGGGCCTGGCCATTGAGGAGCATGTGGGGCAGATACTCGCCCGCAAGGCGTTGGCGCTCGCGGCGGACTGACGCCGGGCACGGCAACGCAGGACGGATGAGCGGAGCGTCATCCGCCACGGGGCGGCGCCGGCCCCTGGCGAAAGGCGCTCCGCTTTTCCGCCTTGCGGCTTCGGCGCAACACCGGCCTTATGCCGGCCCGGTCTCGTGGAACCGGGTGTAGTCAATCACCCGGGTGCCGTCTGGGTCGGTCGTGAAGATGTCGGCGAAGCGGCGGCCGAACAGGATTTCGTCCGGCAGGTAGGAATACCGGGCGTGAACGGTCTGGGAGGTCGTCTCCTCCAGCCCCGTCACCGAGATCAGTAGCTCCGCGTCCTCCGCTTGCAGGCTCGCGGCCGTGGCGCCGTGCAGCGGGCTGTCCGGGCCGATGGGATGCATGACGGTGAACGTCAGCGCGAACACAGGCGTGTGCGATCGCGCGAGCTGCAGATCATAGAAGCGGCGGAACTGCATGCCCTCCCGCGTTTGCTCGTAGCGCAGCAGCGCCACAGTCACGCCCGCCTCCAGGATTTGGCTGCGCCGCTCGTTGCCGATGCGGAAGCTGAGCGTCGGCACCCCGTCCTGCGGCGCGACGGTGGCGGCGCGGGCGAACATCACCCGCGCCGTGGGCCGGCTGATGCGCGCGAACACCACCCCGGTCGAGAGCGCCAGGAACACCAGCCCGGCCATCGTCTCGCTCGTCACCAGCAGGTTCGCATACAGCGTGCCCGGCGACATCTGGCCATAGCCGATGGTGGCAATGGTTTGCACGCTGAAGAAGAACGCATCGGCAAAGCTGCCGGGCTGGGCGCCAGTGATGGCGCCGGGCTGCGCCAGATAAAGCAGGGCAAAAACCAGATTGACGCCCAGGTAGATCGCGCAGCCCAAACCCAGGAACGCCCACCACCGCAGCGTCAGCGCCCGGTGATACAGGTCGCTGCGCCAGGGAACGTGCAGGCCGACGCGCCGCACCTGCTCCCCAGCCCGGCGCGGGACAATCAGCGGGCCTCGCGGCTGCGTGCCGCGTGGCGGCAGGGGATTTTGGTCCGGCATCGGGTTTCCGCTATGCAGCACCCACGCGCCGGGCGCCAGCCCCAGCCAACACAGGACACAGCCGCCGATGCCCGCCAGCCCCTTCCTGATCGAGGCCTCCGCCCGCGGCTTCATCCACCAATGCACCGACGAGGCCGCGCTGGACCAGGCGATGTGCGCCGGGCCGGTCGGCGGCTACATCGGCTTCGACTGCACGGCCGACAGCCTGCACGTCGGCAACCTGGTGCAGATCATGCTGCTGCGCCTGATGCAGCGCCACGGCCACCGCCCGGTAGCGCTGATGGGCGGCGGCACCACGCGCATCGGCGACCCCTCGGGCAAGGACGAGGCGCGGCAGATGCTGGGCGACGACCGCATCGCCGCCAACATGGCGGCGATACGCCGCTGCGTGGAGCCGTTCGTGCGGTTCGGTGACGGCCCCTCGGACGCGGTCGTGCAGAACAACGCGGACTGGCTGGACCGGCTGGGCTACATCGAGCTGCTGCGGGACGTAGGGCCGCACTTCACCATCGGGCGGATGCTGACCTTCGACAGCGTGCGCCTGCGCCTAGAGCGCGAGCAGCCGCTGACGTTCCTCGAATTCAACTACATGATCCTGCAGAGCTACGACTTCCGCGAGCTGAACCGGTGCCAAGGCGTCGTGCTGCAAATGGGCGGGTCGGACCAGTGGGGCAACATCGTATCCGGCGTGGAGCTGGTGCGGCGGACCGAGGGGCGGCAGGTGTTCGGCCTGACGACGCCGCTCATCACCACGGCCGGCGGCGCCAAGATGGGCAAGACGGCGCGCGGCGCGGTGTGGCTGGCCGCGGACCGGCTGGCGCCCTATGACTACTGGCAGTTCTGGCGCAACACGGACGATGCCGACGTGGGCCGCTTCCTGCGCCTGTTCACCGACGTGCCGCTGCCGGAGATCGCCCGGCTGGAGGCGCTGCCCGGCGCCGGAATCAACGAGGCCAAGAAGGTTCTGGCGACGGCTGCCGCCACCCTGGCGCACGGCGCCGTGGCGGCAGAGGCAGCGGCGGAAACGGCGAGGCAGGCGTTCGAGGACGGCGCGGCGGCGGACACCCTGCCCACCTATGCCGTGGCCGCCGCCGACCTTGCAGCGGGCATCGCCGCCATACGCCTGTTCGCCGACAGCGGCCTGGCGCTCAGCCTGGGCGAGGCCAGGCGCCTGATACGCGGCGGGGGAGCGCGGGTGAACGACGTGGCGCTGACCGACGAGGCGGCAGTGGTGTCGGCGGCGGACCTGCGGGACGGCGCGGTGAAGCTGTCAGCCGGAAAGAAGCAGCACCGGCTGGTGCGGCCGGTGTAATGCGCTTGCTGCCCCCTCTCCCTCCGGGAGAGGGTCGGGGTGAGGGGGTCTTGAGGCGTGGTCCGTGCCGAAGCAGGACCGCGTCCCACCAGCGCCATTGGTTTCCCGCTCCGCAGCCAAGACCCCCTCACCCCGGCCCTCTCCCGGAGGGAGAGGGAGAAGGCTACCCCGCCATGCGGGCTGCGAAGTCCTGCATGTCCGCCGCCACGACGTCCCACTCGCCCTCCGGCCCGAAGTCCCGCGCCTGCAGCGGCCCGTACTCGGTCGGCCGCGGGATGAACGCCGTCTGCAGCCCCAGCTTCTGCGCCGCCGCCAGGTCGTGGTTGTGCGCCGCGCACAGCATCACCTGCCCCGGCTCCAGCGACAGCAGCCGGCACGCGCCCAGGTAGGTCTCCGGGTCCGGCTTGTAGTGCCCGAACACCTCCGCCCCGAAAATAGCGTCCCACGGCAGCCCGGCCTTGCGCGCCATGTCCACCAGCAGCGACACGTTGCCGTTGCTGAGCGGCGCCAGGATGTAGCGCGCGTGCAGCGCGTGCAGCCCCGCCACCGAATCCGGCCAGGGCCGCAACCGGTGCCAGCCGCGGTTCACCCACTCCATGTCGTCATCCGACAGCCCGACCAGGCCGAACTGCGGCCCGATCTCCCGCAGGGTCGCACGGTGCAGGGCGTCCAGGTTGGTCCAGGGCAGCTCACCCCGGCGCACCCGGTCCATGCTGGGCGCATAGGCGCCGCGCCAGGTGTCCACCAGCCCGGTCCAGTCCACCTGCATCCCGCGCAGCCCGCCCCACCCCGATAGCTCCTCAATCAGGCTGGTGCGCCAGTCCACCACGGTGCCGAACACGTCGAACAGGATGGCTTGCACGTCCATGGCGGCTTCCCTTAGTCGAACATCTTGAACAATCCCCGCAGGAACCCCGGCGTCAAGGCCGAGAGCGGGTTGACCGACACCGACGGGTTGGCAATCGGCCCGCGGTAGCCGTAGTTGACCGCGACCAGCCCGCCGCCGCGCTCCGCGCTGAACAGCCGACCCACCACCGGCAGGCGGCCCAGCGCCGAGTTCAGCATGTAGGCCGGCACCACCGTGCCCTTCAGGTCCAGCGTCTTGGCCCCGGTGTCTATGCGTCCATCCGCGGTCAGGCCCAAGGACGCGCTGGACGCCCGCGCCTCGCGCACCGTCAGCACGCCGCCCTCCCAGCGGAACGGCGCCGTCAACTGGCTGAACAGCAGCCCCGGGCCGCTCATGGCCTCGCCGATGCCATACACCGTCAGCGCCTGCAGCAGCTTGCCCACGCCGGGCGCGTCCCGCACATGGAAGCCGTTGATGGCGACGGTTCCGGACAGCGGCGGGTCGGGCCGGATGTCGTCATACTGGGCCTCCAGCGCGATGGTGCCGCCATCCATCGAATCCATGATGTCCATGGCCCGCGCCAGCCCGCCGGCATCGGCGGCGCGCAGGCTGACGGCGCGGCCGGTCCCACGCGGCGCGATGCTCAGGCGCACCTGCTCCGGCCCGCTGGACTGCACTTGCAGCACGCTCAGGCGCCGCCCGTCGTTCTCGGCATGTGCGGTGACGCCGCCGATGCCGCGCGTCCCGGACAGCAGCACGCGGTCGAAACGGACATCGGCGACGAAGGGCGTGCTCGGCTCCTCGCGCGCGGTGCCGGGACGGGCCGGCGGCTTGCGGGCCATCTGCTGCGAGAGGTCCAGCACGGCGCCGTCCAGGGTGGCGCGGATCGGCTCGCCGGGCCGGGCAGGCAGGCGTATCTCGCCGCGGGCGCGCGTGGGGCCGAGGTGGATCGGGTCCAGCACCAGGCGCAGCGGGCGGTCCCCGACCATCTCCGCCCGGCCGTGCACCATCATGCCCGAACCTTCGGCGTGCAGCTCGCGCAGGCCCTGCAAACGGTCGTTGCTGATCGCAAGCTGCACCGAGGCGGATGCGAGCTGCCCCGGTGCCTTGGTCCAGCCGGCGGCGGACAGGGCCACGTCCCGCAGGTCCGACTGCACCGCCACGGTGGCCTGCCCGTCCCGCCGCGCCGTGTAGGCCGCCTTGAACCCTGCCTGCCCGGCGCCCACCAGGCCCGTCAGGTCCAGCCCGGCCGACGCCAACTGCCCCGCCGTCGCCCGTCCGGCCGCCGTCGCCTGCTGGACGACCTGCGCCGGGCCGCCGTCGCGGAAGTCCATGTCCACCGACACCGCCGCCGGGATGCCGCCGACCGCGGCCTGCCCGGAGGCGTGCAGCGCCTGGGTCGTCACGTCCACCGACACGTCGCCGCGGTCCAGGTCCCGCCCCGCCACCAGCCCGCCCAGCCGCAGGCCGGTCATGCGGCCCTTGGCATGGATGTCCACCTGCTCGAACTGCAAGTGGTTCTCCAGCGGCAGCGTGACCCGGAGGTTGCCGGCCAGGGCGCCGGCCGGGCGCTGGATATTAATGGGCTTGCGGTCCAGCAGGTGCAGCCGCGGGTGCTTGAGCAAGGTCAGCAGGTCCGGCACCGTGGCCTGCACGTCGGCCGACAAGGCGAGGTCCTGGTCCTTCACGGACAGCCCGGTGATCCGGACCATCCCGTTGGACAGCACCGCCGCGCCCTGCCGCGCGCTGGGCAGGGCGATCTCCAGCACGTCCGGGTTCAGCAGGGTCAGCACGGCCTGCGCCCGCTCGATGGGCGGGACCGGGCGCAGCCAGTGGATCGTCACGCCGTCCCCGAGCAGGCTGCCGCTGGCGGCCGTCATCCGGGGACAGGACCCGTCTGCCTCCGTCAGCACCGTCGCCGTGAACCGGCCGTTGCGAGCGGTGCCGGCAGTCAGGTTCTCCACCAGCCAGGGACGGACCTGGCCGCCCCAGGCAGCGGGCCACAACGCCGGAAGGTCCGCGAACGCGGCATGGTCCAGCGTGGCTGCGACCTCGGCCCGGATGCCCCCGTTCTCCTGCACCGCCTCCCCGGATGCCGCAACGGTGGTGGGCCAGCCGCCGCGCGGCGAGGCGATGACGGCCTGGGCGCGGCTGACTTGCAGCCGGTCCGGGCGGCCCCAGGTTTTTGCGCCGGTCGCTTCCGCGCCGGTCCAGGCGGCGGCGGCGGCGAGGGACAGCCCCTCGAACGCCAGCGATGCCGCCGGCAGCACAAGCCTGCCGGCGCCTGCCTCGGCCTGCACCGACGCCGCGCGCGGCGCAAGGCCGGGGGACAGGTCCAGCGTGGCCGACGCCCCGACCAGCGCGTCCAGCGGCGCCAGCGGCGCCAGGCCGGGCGCAGCGCGGGCCAGCGCAGCCGGCGACACCGGGGTCAGCGACGCAGCCAGGTGGGTGCCTGCCCCGGCCTCTCCCAGATCGGCGCGCAAGGTCATCTGCGAGGATACGTCGCCTGCCCACAGCCCGGCGGCGGCGGTGCCCAGCACGCCGCCGCCGTGCTGGCGTTGCAGGTCCACGTCCCCCTGCTCCAGGCGCAGCACCGCACCCAGGCGGCTGTCCTGCACCTGGATTTCGACGTCATGCGCCTGCAAGGTGGCAAGCTGGGCCAGGACGTCAATGTTGCCGTCGGCGGGCCTGTCGGCCGGAACGGGCTGCCGCAGCAGCGCGATGGTGTCGGCCAGGGAGCCGGCCGGCGGCCCCGTGTTCACCGGGGTGCCGTCATCCAGCTCCACCCGGCCGTCGCGGTCCCGCAGCAGGCGCAGGCGCAGGCCGTCCAGCACGAGGGCGCGCGGCGCAAGCTCTCCCCGCAGCAGCGGGCCGGGAGACAGCAGCACGTTCGCATGGGACAGGGTGGCGGCCGGAACGGCACCCAGGCCCATGACCCGCAAGTCGCGCAGGTCCAGTTCCAGGGGCTGCCTTCCCCCCTGATCGAACGCGCGCCAGCGCAGGGTCGCACGTCCGACCTGCGGGTGGTTCGGATCGGCAGGATTGCCGATCCGGGACGCCGCCTGCTGGATCAGCCAACCCACCTCGACCGGCCCTTGCGCCACCCACCAGAACAAGGACAGCGCCGCGGCAAGCGCCAGCACCACCGCCTCGGCCAGCACCGACAGCGCCGCCCCGGCGAGCCAGGCCGCCCCGCGGCGCAGCCGGCGCGGGCCGGAGGGGCGCACCGGCGCAGCAGCCGGTTGACGCAGCGACAGCGCCGCGGCAACCCTCTCGTCCAATGGACGCTCCCGCACCTCCGCCGCGTCGCTCATGGCCGCATCCCGGCGATCCCGCGGCGGCGGACCGCCTGGCCGAGCGCTACGCCGCGCTCGGCCCGCGGCAGGCCGCATTGGCTGCGTCGGCCGACGGCGCGGCGGCCCTGGCGGCGTTGGGGGGCGGCAGCCCCTATCTGTCCGACCTGGTGCTGCGGGAGGCGGAGGTGCTGCTCCTGGTCCTGCAGGCCGGGCCGGCGGCGGCGACCGCGCAGGCGATGGAGGCCCTGGCCGCCGTCCCGTTCACCGCCCCGCGCGCCCAGGTGGCAGCGGCCCTGCGCCAGGCCAAGCGGCAGGTCGCCCTGGCTGCGGGCATCGCCGACGTGGGCGGGCTGTGGGACCAGGCCGCCGTCACCGCCGCGCTGTCCGACCTGGCGGAGCGCGCGTTGCGGTTGGCCGTCGCGCACCTGATGCGCGCCGCCCACGACGCCGGGGAGATCGCGTTGCCCGACCCGGCCGACCCCGTCCGCGGCTGCGGCCTGACGGTGTTGGGCATGGGCAAGCTGGGTGCGCGCGAACTGAACTATTCCAGCGATATTGACCTCGTGCTGCTCTATGACCCCGACGCGCAGCCGGGGCGGGGCGATACCCTGGGCGCCGTGTTCACACGCGCGGCGCGCGCGCTGGTTGCCATCATGGAGGCGCGCGACGCCAACGGTTACGTGTTCCGCACCGACCTGCGCCTGCGCCCCGATCCCGCGGCGACGCCTCCTGCCGTCGCCCTGCCCGCCGCCATTGCATATTACGAGAGCATGGGCCAGAACTGGGAGCGCGCCGCGATGATCAAAGCGCGGCCCGTGGCCGGGGACCTGGCGGTGGGCGCCGGCTTCCTGCAAGCGATCCGGCCCTTCGTCTGGCGGCGCGGCCTCGACTTCGCCGCCATCGCCGACATCCAGGCGATGAAGCGGCGCATCAACGACCACAAGGGCCTGGGGCACCTCACGGCGGACCTCGCCGGCTTCGACCTGAAGCTCGGCCAGGGCGGCATCCGGGAGATAGAGTTCGCGGCGCAGACGCTGCAGCTCGTCTGGGGCGGACGCGACCCCGGCCTGCGGGACCCGGCCACATTGGGCGCGCTGCGCCGGCTAGTGCGCGCCGGGCACCTGCCGCGGCGGGCCTGCGCGGAGCTGACGGTGGCCTACCGCGTGCTGCGCCGGGCCGAGCACCGGCTGCAGATGGTCAACGACCGCCAGACCCACGCCCTGCCGGCCAAGGCGCCGGAGATGGAGCGGTTCGCGGCGTTCATGGGCTGCGCCGACGCGGCGGCGTTGCAGGCGCACCTGCTGCGCCACCTGTCCCGCGTGACGGGGCGTTACGCGGCGGTGTTCGACGCCGTGCCGGACCTGCCCGGCGACCCTCACGCCGGTGGCGGCCCGCTGGACCTGAGCGGCATGGACGATCCGCCGGGGACGGTGGCGGCGCTGGGCCGGATGGGTTTCCGCAACCACGCCGGCATGATCGCCACCCTGCGCGGCTGGCACGCGGGCCGGCTGCGCGCCCTGCGCTCGGCCCGCTCGCGGGAGCTGCTGGACGGGGTGCTGCCGGCGATGCTGCGGGCGCTGTCGGCGCAGGCCGATCCGGACGCCGCCTTTGCCCGGCTGGACGCGCTGCTGTCCCGCCTGCCGGCCGGGGTACCGCTGCTGTCCATGATCCAACGCAACCCGGCGCTGCTGGGCCGCATCGCCGCCGTGCTGGGCGCCGCCCCGTCGCTGGCGGACCACTTGGCCCGGATGCCGGCGGCACTGGAAGGGCTGCTGCACCCTGACGACGCCATGCCCGACCCCCGCCGCCTGCTGTCCGGCCGCCTGGGCGACGCGAGCAGCCTGGAGGACGTGCTGGCCATCATCCGGCACGAGGTCCGGGCGGAGGAGTTCCGGCTGTGCGTGGCACAGATGGAGGGCTGGCTGGACGTGGACCAGGCCGGGCTGGCGCGCACCGCCCTGGCGGACGCGGCGCTGTCCCTGCTGCTGCCCGCCGTGCTGGCCGGGCACCGCGAGCGCCACGGCACGGTGCGCGGCGGCGACATGGCGGTGGTCCTGCTGGGCAAGGCCGGCAGCCGCGAGATGATGGCCGGGTCCGACCTGGACCTGATGCTGGTCTATGCCCACCCGCCCGGCGTCACCGAGAGCGCCGGGCGGCGCCCGGTGCCGTCCAGCCAGTGGTTCATACGCGCGGCGCACGCCTACGTCGCGGCGCTGACGGCCCCGGGGATGGAGGGGCCGCTGTATGACGTGGACATGCGGCTGCGCCCGTCCGGCAACAAAGGCCCGGTCGCCGTGTCCCTGGCCGCCTTCCGGCAGTATCACGCACGGGACGCCTGGACCTGGGAGCGCATGGCGCTGACCCGCGCCCGCGTCGTCGCAGGCGGCCCGGCGATACGCGCCCGGGTGGAGGCCGCTGTCGCCGAGGCCCTGGCCGCCCCGCGCGACCCCGCGGCGACCCTGGCCGACGCCGCCGCCATGCGCGGGCGCCTGCTGCGCGACCTGCCGCCCACCGGCCCCTGGGACACCAAGCTGCGCCCCGGCGGCGGCATCGAGGTCGAGTTCATCGCGCAGACCTTGCAGCTCGTGCATGGCGTGCAGCCGGGCTGCCAGGCCACGCGGACGGCCCTGCATGCCCTTGCCGGCGCAGGCGCCCTGCCCGGCGCGGACGCGGCCATGCTGACCGCGGCGGACCGGCTGTGGCGCACGGTGCAGAGCATGGTCCGCATCACCGCCGGCCGCGGCGCCGTGGAGCTGCCCGGCCCGGCCGCGGAGGCGCTGCTGCGCGTGGCCCACGCCGGCTTGGACCTGACGGCGCTGCGTGCCACCATGGATGCCACGGCGGCGCAGGTGCGCGGCACCTTCGTCCGCCACATCGGGACACCAGAATGAGCATTGCCGAGGGCGATGCCGCGCCAGCGTTCGAGATGCCGGCCAACGGCGGGCGGACCGTCAGCCTGGCTGCGCTGCAGGGCCGGCCCTTCATCCTGTACTTCTATCCCAAGGCCGACACGCCGGGCTGCACCAAGGAGGCGCAGGCGTTCCAGGAGGCGCTGGGCGACCTGGCCGGCATCGGCGTGGACGTGATCGGCGTGTCGAAGGATGCGATCAAGCCCATCGAGCGGTTCGCCGAGAAGTATGCCCTGACCTTCCCGCTGGCCTCCGACCCCGGCGGCGTCGCCGAGGCTTATGGGGCTTGGGTGGAGAAGTCCATGTACGGCAAGACCTACATGGGCATTGACCGCAGCACCGTCCTGGTGGACCGGGCGGGCCGCATCGCGCGCATCTGGCGCAGGGTGAAGGTGTCGGGCCACGCCGCCGAGGTGCAGGCGGCGGCCCGGGAATTGGGGTGACGCCAGGGCTTGCACGCTCCGTCGCCGAGGCCGACCAAAGTCTGATTAGAGCATGTTCGGATCAAACGGCTTCGTTTGACCGAACATGCTCGCAAAAACAACGGCTAGAGCAGGTTCGGCGCGGCTGTCCGCGCCGAACCTGCTCTAGAAGCAGGCCAACGCCGGCCAGATGCGCCGTGGCCCTGCTCCCGGCCTACCGCAGGATGATTTCGACGCGACGGTTCTGCGGCTCGCGCACGCCCGCCGCCGTGGGCACGAGCGGACGGGAGTCGCCGAAGCCCTGGACGTTGATCGCGGCCTGCGGCACGCCGCGGCGCACCAGCTCGGCCGCCACGGCGCGGGCGCGGCGCACCGACAGGCCCTGGTTGTAGGCGGGCGTGCCGCTGCGGTCGGCGTTGCCCTGCACCTCGATGCGGGTGGTCTGCACCCTTGCGGAGGCCGTGGCGGCCTCGGCGATGATCTGCCGGGCGCGGTCGGTCAGGTCGGCGCGGTCCCAGTCGAAGAACACCAGGTAGGTCCGGGAGATTGACCCCGTGCTGGGAGGTGCGACCGGAACCGGCGACGGCGGCGGCGCAGAGTTGAACGCATACCGGACGCCGACCGCCACTATGCTGTGGTTGAAGTCGTCGTCTTCCCGCAGGCGCGCGCGTGTTGCGACGCCCGGCGCGAAGACCTGTCCCTTGTAGTTGCGGTCCCCGGCGATGCCGGTGAAGCGATACTCGAGCGTAAGCGACAGGCCGGGCACCACGTCAATCGGGAGCGCAAGGCCGACGATGGCCTGATAGGCGAAGTTGCCGTCCGTGCCGGTGTTGCGGAGCAGGAGTTGGCCCGGGTTGGAGAAGTTGACATTCTGGTTGTGCGAAACCAGGTAGCCCGCGCCGGCACCGAAGTAAGGCGTTATGTTGAGCGGCAGCGGGCCGAGGCCGACCAGGCTGGGATTGATGTCGAAGATGGCGTTGACGAACCCGCCCCACTTCTCCTCGGCGCCCCGCACGGTCCGAAAGTTGCTGTTGAACGCGGAGCCTGAGTTGCTCCTCCCGCCGCCCGACAAGCTGTTGTGGAAGTAGTCGCCCTCGACCTCCACGCGCAAGCCGTTGCCCAGCCCGTAGCCGATGCTGACCAGGCCGCGATACCCCGGGTCGAACTGCAACGGTGCCTTGCCCAGGTCAATGTCGGAGCCACCGATCCTTGCGGACCGCAGCCGTTCGTCCTGCAGGAAGTTAACGCCGGCGCCGACGCCGATATACACGCCGCTGATCGCCTGCGCCTGGGCTGCAAGAGGGGTGGCAATCATGGTAGCCATGAGCAAGGTGGCGCGCAGCGTCATATCGGAACTCCTCGGCAGCCATCCGGACTGCCCGGAAGACGCAGTTGTGCCGTCACTACACCTGCAAACCGCCCGCTGCTTGCACCCAGGCGTGCCCATCCTCGCATTCCCTGCCTGTTGTTGCTGGCGAGGCACACAGTGACGTTCATCCTTCACTGCTCGACTGTGGGCGCTTGCCGCGATTTCCATACAGAAATCAGGGCCGGACGTAGCCTACGTTTGCAGGAACGGACCATGCAGGACGTGCTGCCGATGGCCTGGCACCTAGCCTAGCAGCGGCACCGCCGCCACGGCGGCCACGCCCAGCGCCGAGAGCAACACCAGCAGCGCCGCGCCGCGCGACACCGGCCACGCCCGCCAGGCGACGACCATTGCGCCCAGCACGGCCACGGCGCCGCACACGGCCGCCGCCGTTCCCAGGTCGCTCAGCAGCGCCAGCGGATACAGCGCAGCCGACGCCCAGAACAGGTCGAGCGCCCCGCCCCGGCCGCTGCCGCGCAGCCAATGCCGGCCCAGCCCCAACAGCGCGAACAGCGCCACCCCGGCCAAGACAGGCCAGAACGGCGATACGCCGTCCGGCAGCACGTCGTCGGTGGACCAGCCGAGCGTCAGGCACACAGCCGGAGCCGCAAGCGCCCCCAGCGCATACACCAGCACGGAATAGGCTGGCCGCTCACCCAGCGGACCCTGCCCCAGGGTCCGCAGCTCGACCGCGAGCGCCGCAACCAGGCCCAGCACCAGCACCAGGCCCGCGGCATGAACGCCATAGGTCAGGTCGAACTCGCCGCGCAGCACGCGCACCGGGTCAATCTTGGTGCCGAAGCGATACCAGGCGAACTCGACCGCAAGAGTCGCAGCCGACGCCGCCAATGCAAGGCCGAGCAGCGGCAGCAGCCCGCGGTCCCGCCCGGCCGGCAACTGCCGCCACAGCATCAGCCAGGTGAATACCCCGGCAGCCACCGTCGCCGCCGACACGTCCGCCTTGGATTGCAGGAAGAAGTGCGCCGCCGCCAGCACGCCGATGGCATAGACCCACTTCTGCAGCCGCTTCCAGTTGGCCCCGAGACGCTTCACCCAATGGTCCGACGAGGTCCAGGTCAGCACGGCCAGCCCGATGAACGCGACGAAGCCGATGGTGAGGTAGATGCGCATGGTGATCTCGGCCGCCACCGTCCACAGCCGCCAGTTCTGGTCGGCCATGTAGAGCACCAGGTGCAGGCCGGCATAGGCGCCGGCAGCGATGCCGACCTGCCGCCGCACCACGACCAGGTTCGGCAGCCCGAGCAGCGACTTGGCCGGCGTCACCGTCAACGCCGCCAGCAGCACCCATACCGCCCAGTAGCCGGTGATGTGGATGGCGGCGTTCAGCGGCCGGGCGCCCAGCAGGCCGGCGCCCCAGCGATAGGCCAGCCACAGGCCCGGCAGCAACAGTAGGCCGAACACCGTCGCCCGCATGGTGTTGAACCGGCCGCGCCGGCAGGTCCATGGCGCGCGCTCGGCCAGGAACCGCTCGTAGGGAGACTTAGGGGCAGGCGCCCGCGCGGCGCCGCTCATCGCGCGCTCCTGGAGCTGGTATGGGCGTAGCCCGGCGGGATGGTGAACGCCGCAGGGTCCTGCACGCCATAGGCGACGCGGGCGGCCACCACCAGCACCTGGGCGCCGCGCCGGGCGCGCAGCATGACGCCATCGCCAGTGAAGCAGGCCAGCGTGGGCAGGCCGGCGGTATCGGTCGTCTCCCACTCGGTGCAGGCCAGCCCGGCAACCTGGTCCGTGCCGCGCCGGACGAAGCCGGCGCCAGGCGAACCTGCCGAAACGCCGCCGGGCACGGCACCGGCGGGAGCCGGCATGTCCAGCACGGCATGTTCGGCGTCGCTGACCATCGCCAGCGTATGGGCGCGGTAGTCCACGATAGCATAAACGCCGGGCGTCGGAGTGTCCACGCGCAGGCGCTGGTCGGACGCACGGAACCTGGACCGCTGCTGCACCATCTTGTCCCCCTGACCCGCTTGATACGTCACGTCCACGTCCCGCGTCGGCGTCGTCGGCGGCCTGTCCTGCGCCTGGGCCGGTCCCCAGGCCGCCGCCAAAGTCATCACTCCAATCGTGGCGAGGCCGGACAGGTTACTCACTGACGGCCGAAATTTGGTATGTTCAAAGAGAAATAGCCAGGCGGCACCGCAAAAAGCCCCGGCTCGACGCCGCCGTATCGCACGCCGGTGGCGGTGAAGCTGCCGCGCCGGCCGTCCACCGCCCCCTCCGCCCGCAGCGCCACGCCGTCCGCCGTCAGGCAGACCGTGCCGGCGCCGCGGCTGGCCTGCACGTCCCAGTTGGTGCAGGCCAGGCCGGCGACGCTGTCCTGGCCGCGCCGGGTCAGCCGCGCGCCGTTCAGGGTCAAGGGCTGCAGGTCGCGCTCCCGCACCGGCAGGGCCACGACGGCGCGCATGGTGTCGTCGAGCAGGGTCGCGGTGCGGTTCGGCAAATCCACCAGCACGGCTTGCGGGCGTCCCTCCGCCTCGGCGCGCAGGCGCTGGCGGGCGGCGTCCCAGGACAGGCGCAGCGGCCCGTCAATGCCGCCGGGGATGACCGACGCCGCGGCGCCCTCGACCCGGTAGGTCACGGTCACGTCGCGGCTGGGCTGCACCAGCGGCCGGTCCTGCGCCGCCGCAGTGCCACAAGCAGCGCCGCAACAGGCCAGCAGGGCGGCCACCTGCAGCCTCATGGCAGGGCGTCCGTGCCGCCGGGGCCGGCCATGTGGTCGAAGCCCTCGGGCGGCAGGTAGTCGGCGGCGGGCGCCGGGGTGTAGGAGACGCTGATCGCCTCGATCAGGTTGCGGCGCCCCTGCGGGTCCAGGCTGATGGAGCGCAGCAGCACGCCGTCGTCCGTGACCCATGCTATACCGCGGTTGCCGTCCAGCACCACGTCCCAGCCCGTGCAGCGCACGCCGGCGACGGTATCCGGGCCGCGACGGCTGAACTTCATGCGGCTGTTCAGCAGGAACTGGTCCTGCATCCCGGCCTGGTAGGGCAGGTCCATCACCATCAGCTCGTTCGGGACGACCATCGCCATGCGCTTCTGGGCCTGGCTGACCAGCACGTAGGTATGGTCGGGCATGTCTATCCGCATCGCGGCGCCGTTGGGCTGGGAGGTGATCCGCACCTCGACCGGCGGGGCGTTGCTGGCGCTGACGCGATACAGCACCGACGCCTCGCGCGTCGGCAGCAGCGGCGGATGGTCCGCCGCCGCCGGGCGGGCGGCAGCGCCCGGCTGGCCCGGCGTCGGTTGAGCCGGCGTTGGCTGGACCGGCGCAGGCTGAACCGGCGCAGGTTGGGCCGGTGCCGCCGCCTGGGCAGCAAGCGGCGCGGCAGCGAGCGGTGCGGCGATCAGGGCGGCCAGCAACCTCATGGCTGCGGCTTCCCAGCTACGGCAGGCCTCGGTGCGGCTGGCTCCGGTGCGGCTGCGCCGGACGCGGCCCCGCGCGCGGCGGATTGGGCGTAAAGCAGCCGGATCGCCTCCTTCAAGGCGGCCGGGTCGGGGGCCGGCAGCCATCGGGCCGGCACCGCGACGGCAGCCGCAAGCTGTATCTTGTAGCGGTCCCGCGGTATCTCGTCCGCCCCGAACTGGGCCAGGTGGTTGGTCACGAACTGGGTGTCCAGCAGGGCGTAGCCGCCCATGCGCATCCGCGCGACCAGGTGGACCAGCGCGACCTTGGACGCATCGCGCGCGAGGCTGAACATGCTCTCGCCGAAGAACACCCCGCCGACCGACACGCCATACAGCCCGCCCACCAGCACGCCGTCCCGCCGGCACTCGACGGAGTGGGCGTGGCCCATGCGGTGCAAGGCGCCGAACAGCCGTTCGATGTCCGCGTTGATCCAAGTGTCCTGCCGGCCCGGCGCCGCAGCGGCGCAGCCGGCGACAACCGACGTGAACGCCTGGTTGGACGACACCTCGTACTGATCGGAGAGCACCGTCCGCAGCAGCCGCCGCGGCAGGTGGAAGCCGTCGAGCGGCAGCACGCCCCGCAGCTCCGGATCGAGCCAGTACAGCCGCGAGCCATGCCGCGTCTCCGCCATCGGGAACAGCCCGGCGCGGTAGGCCCGCAGCAGCAGGTCGGGCGTGACATCAATGGTTCGGCGCGACATGCGGTGAAGGTGGCGCGGCGGGACGCCGTTGCCAAGCGGCTATGCGTCTGGCGTCCCTACGAACCGCTCCAGCCAATGGATCGTGTAGTCGCCCGCCACGAACTCCGGCGCCTCCATGATGCGGCGGTGCAGCGGCAGGCTGGTCTTGATGCCTTGGATGACAAATTCATCCAGGGCGCGGCGCATCCGCGCGATGGCCTCCATGCGGGTCGGCGCGTGGACGATCAGCTTGGCCACCATGCTGTCATAGTAGGGCGGCACGACGTATCCGGCATACAAGGCGCTGTCCACGCGCACGCCCAGCCCGCCCGGCGCATGGAACACGTCCACCCGGCCCGGCGTCGGCATGAACGTGACCGGGTCCTCCGCCGTCACGCGGCACTCGATGGCATGGCCGCGGAAGGTCACGTCGGCCTGGGTGTAGCCAAGCTCATGCCCCGCGGCGACCCTGATCTGCTCGCGCACCAGGTCCACGTCGCAGACCATCTCGGTCACGGGATGCTCCACCTGCAAGCGGGTGTTCATCTCGATGAAGGAGAACTGGCCGTCCTGGTACAGGAACTCCAGGGTGCCGGCGTTGCGATAGCCGAGCTTGCGCAAGCCGGCCGTCACCACCCCGCCCAGCTCGTCGCGCTGCGCGGCGGACAGCGCCGGGGAGCCGGCCTCCTCCAGCAGCTTCTGGTGGCGGCGCTGCAGGCTGCAATCGCGCTCGCCGAAATGCACCACGTTGCCGTGGGCGTCGGCCAGCACCTGCAGCTCGATGTGCCGGGGGCGGTCGAGATACTTCTCGATGTAAACGGCGTCGTTGCCGAAGGCGGTGCGGGCCTCGGTGCGGGCAACGGTCCAGGCTTCCTCCATCCCGTCGGCCGTGTGTGCGACCTTCATGCCGCGCCCGCCGCCGCCGGCCGCGGCCTTCACCAGCACGGGGTAGCCGATGCGCTCGCCGACCGCGCGGGCCTCGTCGAGGTCCGCGACCTCGCCGGCCGAGCCGGGAACCAGCGGCACGCCGAGCGACGCCATCGCCGCCTTGGCGCTGATCTTATCGCCCATCATGCGTATGTGGTGGGACGACGGGCCGATGAAGGTCAGGCCGTGCGCCTCCACCATCTCGGCGAAGCGCGCGTTCTCGGACAGGAAGCCGTAGCCCGGGTGTATGGCGTCCGCACCCGTGACGGCGGCGGCGGACAGGACGGCGGCGGTGTTCAGGTAGCTGTCGCGGGCGGAAGGGGGACCGATGCACACGCTTTCGTCCGCAAGCCGGACGTGCATGGCGTCGGTGTCGGCGGTGCTGTGGACGGCGACGGTTGGAATGCCCAGTTCGCGGCAGGCGCGCTGCACGCGCAATGCGATCTCCCCGCGGTTGGCGATCAGTATCTTGTGGAACACGGCGGCTACTCGACGATCATCAGCGGCTGGTCGTATTCGACAGGCTCGCCGCTGGCGACCAGGATGCGCGTCACGGTGCCGGCGCGCGGGGATTTGATCTGGTTGAAGGTCTTCATGGCCTCGATCAGCAGCACCGTCTGCCCGGCGGTCACGGCCTGGCCCAGGGTGACGAAGGGCGCGGCGCCGGGTTCGGCGGACAGGTAGGCGATGCCGACCATCGGGCTAGGTATGGCGCCGGCGGTGCTGGGCGCGGCTGCCGGGGCCTGGGCGGCTGCGGCGGACGGCGCCACGGCGGATACCGCTGCGGTAAGTGGGGCGGCGTAGGTGACGGGGGCGACGACGGGTGCCGCGGCGCGGACGACGCGGATGCGGCTGTCGGCTTCGACGATCTCGATCTCGGTCAGGCCGGTGTCGCTCAGGATGGTCGCCAGCGCCCGGATCGCCTCGGGATCGAACTTGATGCGGCTCAACGTGGGTTCCTCGATGCCTGGCGTCGCCATGGGGCCGGAATGGGGCGGCGCATCGGATGGACGCGGGGCGTAGCATGGCCGGGGGGGCAGCGTCCAATGACGGAAGAGACTGCTGCTCCCTCTCCCTCCGGGAGAGGGTTGGGGTGAGGGAAGCGGCAGGCGCCGCCCTATTCCCTACGAGAACAGCGCCGCCCATGG
>JAABUM010002389.1_pt1 | contig 25183 bp, 15 predicted proteins | sample 5559161 | NCBI WGS metagenome assembly JAABUM01 (sample SAMN10711868, study PRJNA513369) | rock metagenome | isolation source: Antarctica rocks | place: Antarctica: Victoria Land, Siegfried Peak nord
AATACAGGGTGACGCGCGCCCCCTTGATCGAGGGTGCCGAAAGCTACACCATGTCGGGTGGCCGCGCCGTCACGCTGCCCTTGACCCCGACCATCACGGAGCGGACGATCGGAACGCTGCTGCTGTTCCATTATCCGTCGACGTGGAACCACGTGCTGGGCGACGTCTGCACGTCGTTCCGCGTTTTGCCGATCGGCCCCACCCAGACTCAGGTGACGACCAAATGGCTCGTCAACAAAGATGCGGTCGAGGGCGTGGACTACGATCTCGACGAACTGACGAAAGTGTGGAACGCCACCAACGACCAGGACCGAACCGTGGTGGAGGAGAACCAGCGCGGAATCCTGTCGCCGGCCTATGAGCCGGGCCCTTATTCCATCGAGCAAGAATCCGGCGTGATGCAGTTCGTCGACTGGTATGTCGGCGCGACCGAGCGTGCCTTAGTGGGCGAACCCAAGCTGCGCCGCGTGGCGTAACATCATGCTCCGCTTCGGCAGATGAGGGCCATGCGCCTTTCGTCCCAGCCCCGTGTATCAAGGGCGCTTTCCGGCTCGATAGGGCTGGCTCGAGCACCTCTCCTTTGCAGTTATCCGGGATCAGGCACGGGCCGCGACCGTCGGTCCCTGCCGCAGAATGGCGCCGATGCGTCGGGGTCACCGCAAGTCCGGTCTGACATCCCCGTCGGATGGCGGTGCGCCGACTAACGCCGGTCCGGCCCGGCATCGACCGGCTGCAAGGCAAAGCGCAGATGGAAGTTGTCGAGCGTGCCGGGCATGGGCCGGTCTGTCCGCAGCCTTTCAGGTCGCCGCAGCGCGATCCGGTTCCGTCCGAGGATGGCGGCCATCATGAAGCTCCCCATCATCGGCACGAGGTGATGCGCGGGACAGACGCCCGGTCCCTCGCTGAAGGGAATGAGCGGCCAGCGCCCTTCCGTGCCAGCACCGAACCAGAGTTCCGGCGCGAACCGATGCGCCTGCGGCAGGTTCTCGTGGTCTCGGTGGAAGAAGGGTACGTAGACCAGGATTTGGGCGTGCTTCGGGAGGCTTCCCCCGCCGAACGTCACCTCCCGCGTCGTCTCGCGGAAGATCGCCGGCGTCGTCGGCCACAGCCTCACGGATTCCAGGATGCAGGCGCGCAGGAAGGGAAGGTCCTTTGGGCAACCCGCCCCTCCGACGCTCGTCTCGATGTCCGCACGGGCTTGAGCGTTAGGCTGCGTGGCGACGAGCGCGAGCGCGCGGAAGGTGGCGATGCCGGCCGCGTCGAACGCAAACAACCAGTGGGTCACTTGGTCGACCGCGGCGGTTTCATTGGCATTGGGCCGCGCGGCAATCCGGGCTGCGAGGCTGTCGGGCTCGGCGCGCGCCAAGTGTGCCCCGAGGCTACGATGGAACTGCTGCCTCAGCGCAGGCCGGCCCGGATGAAGAAAGGCCCAATTGGCTGCCCCGCGGAGCTTCGCCAACATGTTGGTCAAGGCGACGTCATCCCGCGCGCCATCGCCCAGGATCACCCGCCGAACAGCGCGATGCCAAGCCTCGGTGAACGCCGGCCAGGTGAGCTCGGCGCCTGCATGGCCGAGGAGCCGCCACGCCTCCTCTTCGACCCTTGCGAAGATGGCGTCGGCCATCGAGTGGATCGGCCGGTCGCTTTCCAGCATCTCGTCATGGAAGTGGCGGCGCTCGGCCCGCTCGGGCGGGTCCGAGGCAAGCGAGGCCTTCGGCTCGAAATGAGCCAGCGCCGAGATCTTCTCGAGCGTCGCGGGCGCGAAGGGCTCGGGTGGGCCGCCGAGCACGCGGTGCACGTCGTCGCTCGAGAGCAGGACTGTCTGCCTGCGCCCAGGGATGGCGAGGATCAGCGGGCCTGAGCCGTAGATTCGGCGCAGGCGCTGGAGGCAGCGGACGGCCCGGGTGTCGAGCCCGAGCCGTTCGGCAAGCGCCACGATCTTCGGGCGCCGGATGAGCACACCCTTGCCGAGGGTAGGCACCAGCACGGTGCCTACAAAAATCAGCGTGTCGCGGACGCTCGCCTTGGCGAGGCCGTTCCGGGCGTCGGCGCTGTGCGGGCTCATGTGCTCCGGCTGACTCCCCACGTTCCGCCATGCGAACGCGCAACGCTTGGAGCGAGATGCCACCTAAATCTTCCAGGATTCCGCAACCAGGCGAAGCACATGGGGGTTCGAAGCGCCTCGAGAGCGGGAGCAGGCCTCAAACGTCGAGGCCCGTCCCCCGCGCCCGCCCCGGCAGGCGACCGCCGGCCGCGGCGAAGATCTCCGTCACGTCGGGTGCCAGCTTGCGTTGCCAGTTCGGCCTCTCATGGCTCGTGCCGGGCAGATTGACCGCCACGGTTTCGCCGACGAGATCCTCGGCCTGCGCCACGGCCAGCATGCAAGGCGTCTCGGCCACGAAACGGTGCGCAGCGTCAATCACGGCCCGCGACACCGCTTCGCCGTCGCCGACCTCCACGCCGACCGCCTCGGCGAAAAGCCTTTTCTCGGCTTCACGGTCGAGCGCGGCGCGATCCGCGTCCTCGCGGGTCATGTGCCCGATCGCGCCGCGCTCGGTGAAGTCGGCGCCGTTCCACCAGCCGGCGAGGGTCGGCAGGTCGTGGGTGGCCACGCAGGCCACCGCCTTGGACGGGTAGTCGCCCCGCGGCTGGAACCGCAGCCCCTCGCGCTCGAAGAACATCACGCGGTAGCTCAGCACGTCGGCCGCGTCGAGCCGGTCGCGGAAGCCGTCCGGCACCGTGCCGAGGTCCTCTCCGATGACGAGGCAACGGGCCCGGTGGCTCTCCAGGGCCACGTCGGCGAGATTGCGCTCGAGGTCGTAGCCCACATAGGCGCCGTCTTCGCCGCTGGCGCCGTCCGGGACCCAGAACAGCCGTTGCAGGCCCATGGCGTGGTCGATGCGGAGCGCGCCCGCATGTTTCATGTTGGCCGACAGCAGGTGCCCGAACATGTCGGAGGCTTCCGCCACCGGGTTGGGTGGCGGCAGGCTCCAGACCTGGCCGGTCGCCGAGAAGGGATCGGGCGGGGCGCCGATCGAGACGCCCCGGGCGAAGTTGCCGGCTTCCGCCCAGGCCTCGGCGCCGTCGGGCGCGGTGCCGACCGCGATGTCGCGGTAGAAGCCGAGCGACAGGCCCGCCACGTCGGCCCGCGCCGCCGCGGCCTCGAACTGGGTCGAGGCGATCCACTGCAGATACAGGTGGAACCGGACCCGCACGGCCTGGGCCTCGGCGAAGCGTTCGACCCCCCGGCCGGCCGGATCGCGCAACGCCGCCTCCCAGAGCTGCCAGGGGATGCGGGGGAGGCTCTCGGCGACGGCCTCGAAGGTCGCGAAACGGCGCAGCGCCTCGCCGCCGCCCGCGACGAAGCGCTCGAAAGCCGCCAGGTCCGCATCGCCGGAGCCGGCCGCGCCGCGACGGTCGAAGCTCGCGAAGGCGACCTCCAGCACCTCGGCCTTCACGGCCCAGACGCCGGGGTAATCCACGGCGGCGGCGCCGCGGAGCGCATCGAGCACGGCGGCCCGGCGTGCGAGGATGCGCCCGACCTCGGGCGTCTCGCCCGTGACCTGCGGGGCCGCGACGTCGATGTAGAGCGGGTCGAGGAAGCGCCGGTCGGAGGGGTTGTAGGGACTGGCGCGGGAGCGGTCGGCCGCGAATTGCGCGTGCATCGGGTTGAGGCCGACGAAATCCCCGCCGTGTCGCGCCGTTTCCTCGGCGAAGACCCCGAGCGTCGTGAAATCGCCGACTCCGCCGTCACCCCCACGTCGCAGGGTGTAGAGATGGGCCGAGACGCCGAAACCGCGGCGGCCCTCCCGATAGTCGGAGGGAATGAAGCAGCGGCGCGGCGCCACGGTCAGCAGGCTCGCGCCCGCGAGATCGCTGTCGAGCACGACGCGGTGACGGCCGGCCGGCTGCGGTGGCAGCGCCAGACGGGCGCGGAGGCTGCCGCGACCATCGGGCGCCTCGATCGCGGCGCGGTCGGCGCTGTCGAGGTCGAGCCTGTGCCGGTCCTCGGAGCCGTCCTCCCGCAGGATCACCACGTCGCGCCGGCCACCGAGGCCCTCCGTCACCACGTCGAGCGTCACGGTTGTACCGGTGTGAGCCACCACGCTCGGCGGAAGGGCGCGCAGGCGACGGTCGGACAGGCGGGCAAGGCTGTCGCGCGCCTCACCGTCGGTGCCGGCCTCAAGCCCCATGCCGCGGAGCAGCGCACGCTGCGAGTCGGTCGACACCCGGCGGCGATCACCCCGCGCCGCGAACCAGTCCGGCGCGATGCCGGCGGCGGCGGCCAGCACGGCCACGACCTCGTCTGGGGACGTCGGCCCCCGGGCGCCGCGGCCCCGCTCCTCACGCTCGACGAAGAGAGCGACCGAGCGCGGCTCCAGCCCTGCCTCCTCGCCCTCCTGGCCCCCTCGGGCACCGCCGGGCAGGGGCCCGGCCGCGGTGTCGAAGGCGCGGATCCAGCGCCAGCCGGGCCGGGGCTCGGGCAGGCGAAGGTCGAGCCGCTGGTGCCCCGCATGGAACACCGCGGTCACGCGGTCGACCGGCGCGCCCGGCGCGCGGCCGGGTGCCGCCAGCACGCCGATCAGCGTCGGGTCCTTGGGGTGCTCCCAGTCGCCGACATCCGGCGTGCAGCCGTCGGCCAGGCGCCAAGCCACGTCCGGGATCTCGGTGCCGTCCTGTGCGGCGGTGTTCACCGCGGCAGCGTCCAGCGCCGTGCCGGTCAGGAAGCGGTCGCGGGTCAGCGCCGGGTGCGCGGCCCGGAGATCGAGCAGGCTGCGGACGATGCCGAGCAGCGGATGGTCGGGCCGCGACCAGTCGATCCAGGCGAGAGGGTTGTTCTGCGAATAAGCGTTGTTGTTGCCCCGCTGCGTCTGCCCGAGTTCCGAGCCCGGCCCCAGCATCGGGGTGCCGCGCGACAGGATCAGCGTGCTGAGGAGATTGCGCTGGTCGCGGTCGCGCGCCGCCTCGATGGCCGGATCGTCGGTGGTGCCTTCCACCCCGTTGTTCCAGGACCAGTTCTCATCCCGGCCGTCCCGGTTCCGTTCGCCGTTGGCCTCGTTGTGCTTGCCGTCGTAGCCGACGAGGTCGGCCAGAGTGAAGCCGTCGTGGGCCGTGACGAAATTGATCGAGCGCGACGGATGGCGCTTCCTGCCGAAGAGGTCGGCCGACCCCGACACGCGGGCCGCGAGTTCGGCCGGTCCCGCGCGCCCGCTCCAGAAGCGCCGCACTCCGTCGCGATACCGGTCGTTCCACTCGCCCCAGAGGCCGTCGAAGCTGCCGAGCTGGTAGCCGCCCGGGCCGACGTCCCAGGGCTCGGCCACGATCTTCAGTTCCCGCAGCAGCGGATCCTGCGCGATGGCCGCGATGATGGGGGCCTGGGGGTCGAAGCCGAGGCGGCGGCGGCTCAGCACCGGCATCAGGTCGAAGCGGAAACCGTCGATGCCGCCATAGCGGGCCCAGGCGCGCAGCGAGTCGAGCACCAGCCGCACCACCGGCATGCTGTCGGCCGCGAAGATGTTGCCGCAACCCGCATCGTCGACGTAGCGGCTCGGATCCGACGGGTCGAGCCGGTAGTAGGACGCGTTGTCGAGGCCCTTGAACGACAGGACGGGGCCGTGCTCGTCGCCCTCCCCCGAATGGTTGTAGACGACGTCGAGCAGCACCTCGATGCCGGCGGCGTTCAGCGCCGCCACCGCCTCGCGCACCTCGGCCCACCCGCCGGGCGCCAGCCTCGGATCGGGCGCCAGCATGGCAACCGGGTTGTAGCCCCAGTAATTCGAGAGCCCGAGCGGACCCAGGTGGCGTTCGTCGACCCAGGCCATGGCGGGCATGAGCTCGAGCGTGGTGATGCCGAGCGCCCGGACGTGCTTGATCCCGGCCGGCGAAGCCAGCCCCGCGAAGGTGCCGCGCAACGCCTCCGGCACGCCCGGATGCAGCTTGGAGAAGCCGCGCACGTGGACCTCGGCGATCGTGGTCCGCTCCCACGATGGTGCCCCGGGCCAGGGCCGCGCCGGCTGCGGCTGTGACACGATGCCTTTCGGCATGGCGAAGCCGCTGTCGCGCCGGTCCGGCTCCCGCGCGCCCGGGGGAGCGTCGAACATCGACGGGTCGAGCACGAAGGGACGGTCGATCGCGGTCGCATAGGGGTCGAGCAGCAGCTTGGCGTCGTTGAAGCGGTGCCCGGCCCAGGGCGCCCAGGGACCACGGGCGCGCAGGCCGTAGCGCGTGCCGGGCTTCACGCCCGGGATATGGCCGTGGAACACATCGCCGCTGCGCTCGGGGAGCGCGAATCGCGCCTGTTCGGCCTCGCCGGCGGCATCGTAGAGGCAGAGGACGATCTCCTCCGCATGGGCGGAGAACACCGCGACATTGACGCCATCGTCATCGGGCGTGACGCCGAGCGGCTCGGGGCGACCGGAGCTCGGGCGGACATCCGGGGGTGCCTGCGTGTTGACCGGTTCGTCGTTCTGCATCGCCCTGCCTGGGTGGACCACGGGAGCGCGGTTCTTAGCAGAGGGTCGGGGCACGCCGGAAGGCAGGCTCACCTTCGACGTGGGCGAAGGAGACCTATCCGATGCGTGTCGCCATGGATCGTAGCGATGCGGGGAAGGTGAGCCATTTGCCCTGGACGCGGCGGAACATGTCGCCCGGCCGGTCGCCGTGGACGTCTCCGCCGAGATCACCACGACGCCGTCGCTCCCCTCATGCGTGACGACGACGGGCTCCACCAGAGCGAGGCCTTGGGAGCGGTCCGGCTCCCGGCCAAAATCTGCAGACGATATTTTGCTCGTGGAGATCACGATCCGCTTGAGGCTGTCAGGGAAGAGGAATGCGGAAGCGGACGTTCGCTCTGACGTCGCCATTGGCGTGGGTTCGCCGACTGCCGCCGTTCCCGCGAGCGGGGCGGAGAACGCATTAACCGGCATTTCAACCGGCATCGCATCCGGCGTGTCGACGTGCGAAGGACGCCTTATAAGCCTTGTTAATCTCAGGTTTTAAAACTTTTCAAACCGGCATGACATCCGGTACATCATCAGCCATGGATATCACGACCATGGAACCGATGGTTCCCGAGGAGGGCCCGCGAGCACTAGAGGATGTGGTCGTTCAGCTCATTGCGGAAGCCAACCAGATCGCCGGTCGCATTCATCCCATCCTGCGAGACTCGATCGGCGATCTCGTTCGGTCGATGAACTGCTATTATTCCAACCTCATCGAAGGCCATGATACGCACCCGCGCGACATCGATCGCGCGCTCGCCAATGAATTCTCGTCCGAGCCGAAAAAGCGCGAGCTACAGAAGGAAGCGGTCGCGCATATTCATGTCCAGCAGTTGATCGACACCGGCCACGATCCCGATGCGTGGCCCGCTTCGGCAGCCTATTCAGCTTGGCTCCACGAGGAATTCTGCTCTCGTCTGCCGCCGGAGATGCTGTTTGTGACCGACCCTAAGACGGGGGAGCGGCTCGAGATCGAGCCGGGCAAATGGCGTAAGCGCGATGTCCAGGTCGGCCGCCATCTGCCACCGGAGCATGGTGACCTGTCGCGCTTCATGGCGCGGTTCGACTCCGCCTATCAGGCGCCCCCGCTGAACAGATTCCGCCAGATCCAGGCCATGGGCGCGGTCCACCACCGCTTCCTGTGGATTCACCCCTTTCTCGACGGCAATGGCCGCGTGGCACGGCTGATGTCGCACGCCCTTTTCAAGCGGCTCGATATCGGCACCAGTTTGTGGTCGGTCGCGCGTGGGCTTGCGCGCGACGAGGCGCACTACAAGGCGCTGCTCGCCCAGGCCGATGGGTCGCGCGAGGGCGACCGCGACGGCAGAGGCAATCTTACCCAGCGCGGACTACTCGAGTTTTGCAAATTCTTTCTCGACCAATCGCTTGACCAGATCCGCTTCATGAGCGGCCTGCTCGAGCCTTCGACGCTGCTGACCCGCGTAGAGATCCATGTCGAGGAGGAGATCCGTGCAAAACGCCTTTTGCGCGGTAGCTTCGCGGTCCTGCGTGAAGCGGTCATTGGCGGAGAGGTCGAGCGATCGAAGATTCCGTCGCTGACTGGCTACGAGGAGCGCGGCGCCAGGAATGTCACCGCGGCGCTTGCTGATCGAGGCATGCTGACGGCCTCGTCGCACCGGGCTCCGCTGCGTCTCGCCTTCACAGCCGACGTTGCGGAGCGCTGGTTCCCAAACCTGTATCCCGCAAATGCCGGATCGCGATCATGAAGGAAGAAGTCGTCGAGCTCATTCGGCGCTTCACACCGATCTCCTCGCGGACGCGGAACTGGGATTCCTGATCCCCGCCTCGGGACGGCCGCCAGCACGTCGAACCGAGACACATCGGACCTGTCGGCAAAGCACGTCCTCACGTGATGACGGAAGGCTCCTGCCGCCCGGTGTGCCCCGGGATGTCGGCGAGGGAGCGCGAGAGCGCCACGAGGTCGCTCAGCGCCTCCGCGGTTTCGAGGTCGAGCCGATCCTGTTCGAAGCGCTCGATGTAGACCCGCAGCGTCGCGCCCGCAGTGCCGGTCCCCGACAGGCGGTAGACGATGCGCGACCCGTCCTCGAACATGACCCGGATGCCCTGATGCGCCGAATCCGAGCCGTCCACCGGATCGTGGTAGGCGAAGTCGTCGGCCGCCTTGACGGTCAGCGCCCCGAAAGCCTGCCCGGCGAGCGCAGGCAGGCGGTCGCGCAGGCCTTGCATGAGGGCGTTGGCGCCCTCGCTCGCCACTTCTTCGTAGTCGTGGCGGGCGTAATAGTTGCGGCCGTAGGTGCGCCAGTGATCCGTCATGATGGCGGCGACGCTCTCCCGGCGGGCCGACAGGATGTCGAGCCACATGAGCACGGCCCAGAGCCCGTCCTTCTCGCGGACATGGTTCGAGCCCGTGCCGGCGCTCTCCTCGCCGCAGATCGTCGCGAGGCCGGCGTCGAGCAGGTTGCCGAAGAACTTCCAGCCCGTCGGCGTCTCGTAGCACGCGATTCCCTTGGCGGCGGCCACGCGGTCGGCGGCCGCGCTGGTCGGCATGGAGCGGGCGATGCCCTTGAGGCCACCCCGATAGCCGGGCGCGAGATGCGCGTTGGCCGCGAGCGCCGCGAGGCTGTCCGACGGCGTCACGAAGAGGCCGCAGCCGATGATGAGGTTGCGGTCGCCGTCGCCGTCCGAGGCCGCGCAGAGGTCGGGCGCGTCGGGTCCCATGGCCAGGTCGTAGATGGCCTTGGCGTGGACGAGGTTGGGATCGGGGTGGTGGCCGCCGAAGTCGGGCAGGGGCGTGCCGTTCATCACCGTGCCGGGGCCGGCGCCGAGCGCGCCTTCCAGGATCGCCTTGGCATAGGGTCCGGTGACGGCCGACATGGCGTCGAACCGCATGGTGAAGCCGCCCGCGAACATGGCCCGGATGCGCGGGAAGTCGAACAATCGCTCCATGAGGGCCTGGTAGTCGGCCACCGGATCGACGACCTCGACCGTCATGTCGCCGAGCTTCACCTCGCCGATGCTGTCGAGGTCGACATCGGGGGCGTCGAGTGTTCGGAATGCGGTGATGGCCTTGGTCTTGCGGAAAATCGCCTCGGTGGTCTTCTCCGGGGCCGGGCCGCCGTTCGATGCGTTGTACTTGATGCCGAAGTCGCCATCTGGGCCGCCCGGGTTGTGGCTGGCCGACAGAATGATGCCGCCGAAGGCGCCGCGTTTGCGGATGAGGTGCGAGGCCGCGGGCGTCGACAGGATGCCGCCGCGGCCCACGATGACCCGGCCGAAGCCGTTGGCGGCCGCCATCTTCATGGCGGTCTGGATCGTCTCGCGGTTGAAGTAGCGGCCATCGCCGCCGATCACCAGCGCCTTGCCCCTGAAGCCGTCGAGGCTGTCGAAGATCGACTGGACGAAATTCTCGACGTAACGAGGCTGCTGGAAGTGCGGCACCTTCTTGCGCAGTCCGGAGGTGCCGGGCTTCTGGTCGTCGAAGGGCGTCGTCGAGACCGTCTTCATGGGAGCGTTCCGGCAGGCTGAGAGGACAGGGGGTCTTCAGAAGGTCGCAGTCGAGGGGCCTCATGTCCCGGGCGGGAGCGCGCCAGGACAAGTCGATCGTGAGGCCGGCCGCCACGATGCGGACCGTGGCGGGACGACATGGCTCGATCAGCGTTGCGCAACGGCTGCAGGCGTGACGCGACGGGCATGCTCGTCGATCACCTTGGCGTACATGTCGAGCGTCTGATCGGCGATCGCGTCCCAGCTGAAATGGGCCTCCACCCGCTTGCGCCCCGCCGCACCGAACCTGTCGCGCAGCGCCTTGTCGTTCGCCAGGCGGTTCACCGCCTGGGCGAGGGCGTCGGCGAAACGCGCCGGATCGGCGGGGTCGAAGGATCCCGCCGCGAGACCCGGGTCCACGAGCAGGCCGGTCTCCCCGGGCACCACCACCTCGGGAATGCCGCCGACGCTCGTCGCCACCACGGCGGTCCCGCAGGCCATGGCTTCGAGATTGATGATCCCGAAAGGTTCGTAGACCGACGGGCAGCAGAAGACCGCTGCATGGGTATAGAGCTGGATGACATCTAGGCGCGGCAACATCTCGCGGATCCAGATGACACCGGGACGCTCGGAGGCGGCCCTGGCGACGCCATCCGACATCTCCCGGCCGATCTCGGGCGTGTCCGGCGCGCCCGCGCAGAGCACGATCTGCAGGGAGGGATCGATCTTCGGGATCGCATTGACGAGATGGATGATGCCTTTCTGGCGCGTGATACGGCCGACGAAGAGCAGGAACGGCCGGCCGGGGTCGATCCCGTGGCGGGTCAACACGTCCGTGCCGTGCACGGCGCGGTATTCGTCGAGGTCGATGCCGTTGTGAATGACGTGCACCCGTGCCGGGTCCACGTCGAAGAGGCGCAGCACGTCGGCCTTCGTCTCGCGCGACACCGCCACGATCGCGTCGGCCTCCTGGATCGCGGTCCGCTCCATCCAGGCAGACAGGTGGTAGGCATTGCCGAGTTGCTCGACCTTCCAGGGCCGCAGCGGCTCCAGCGAGTGGATGGTGAGGACGTTCGGCACGCCCCACAGCTTCGCCGCGATCACGCCGCCCATGTCGGTGTACCAGGTGTGGCAATGGACGAGATCGGCGTCGAGCGTGTCCTTGGCCATGGCGAGCGATCGGGCATAGGCGTCGACCGCACCCACGAAGCGCGGATCGGTCCCCCGTTTGGTCTCTTCCCACTGCGGATAGCCGCGCACCGCGAGCCGCCCTTCGGTCGCCTGCTGATCGCCGAAGCAGCGGACCTCGACGTCGATGCTCTTGGCGAGAGCGCGGGCGAGGTATTCCACATGCACCCCGGCGCCGCCATAGACGAAGGGCGGGTACTCCTTCGACAGGAGCGCGACTTTCTTCGGGACCGGCATGGGGAGCCTTCGCGGAAGGGACAGGGACACCACTCTAACGGAATGACTGAAAGCTGTGCAACGCGGCCCCGCGCGGAGGCTCGCGGGGGCAGTGCCGGCCGGTGAGCCGCCGGCAGGCAACAGCCGGCCGGTGAGCCGCCGGCAGGCAACAGCCGGCCGCCCGTCACCCGCAAGAAAGCGGCGATCGCGGCTGCCGGGACAGACAGCGTGTCGGTTCGGCTGCTTTGCAGGCGCCGGGCCGGTGGCGCGCTCCTCGACGGCGGACTCGATCCTGTCGGCGTAGGCGGCCTGCCGCTCTCAGGTGTCGAGCTTGTCGATCATGGTCTGGGTGACGAGGCAGATGCCCTTCTCGGTGCGCCGGAAGCGCTGGGCGTCGGACGCCGGGTCGTCGCCGATCACCATGCCTTCGGGGATCTGCACGCCGCGGTCGATCACGCAGTTCAGGAGTCGTGCCCCGCGCCCGACGTCGACATAGGGCAGGACGACGGCACGCTCGACGTGACTATAGGAGTTCACCCGGACACCGGTGAACAGCAGCGAATTGTGGATGCCGGCGCCCGACACTAGGCAGCCGCCCGATACCAGCGACGAGACCGCCATGCCGCGGCGGTTATCGACGTCGTGCACGAACTTCGCCGGCGCGGTCAGCTCGCTGTAGGTCCAGATCGGCCAGTCCTGGTCGTAGAGGTCGAGGCCGGGCACGATGGCGGTGAGATCGATGTTGGCTTCCCAGTAGGCGTCCACCGTGCCGACGTCGCGCCAGTAGGCCTCGTGCTCGTTGCTGGAGCGCACGCAGGACTGCGAGAAGTGATGCGCCACGGCTTTGCCGCCCGCGACGATCTCGGGAATGATGTCCTTGCCGAAGTCGCGGGCGGAGTCGGGCTTGGCGGCATCGCGCTTCAGGGCGTCGATCAGGAACTTGGTCTCGAAGACGTAGATGCCCATCGAGGCCAGCGCCACCTCGGGCTTCCCCGGCATGGCGGGCGGATCCTTCGGCTTCTCCAGGAACGACAGGATCTTGCTCGACTCGTCGACGTGCATCACGCCGAACGCGACGGCTTCGAGGCGGGGCACTTCGAGGCATCCCACCGTGACATCGGCGCGCGAGTCGACGTGCTGCTGCAGCATCTTCTCGTAGTCCATCTTGTAGACGTGATCGCCTGCCAGGATGACCATGTATTTTGGGTCATAGGACTCGATGATGTCGATGTTCTGGTACACCGCATCGGCAGTACCGAGGTACCACATGTTCTCGTCGACGCGCTGGCTCGCCGGCAGCACGTCGAAGCTCTCGTTGCGCTCGGGCCGGAGGAAATTCCAGCCGCGGCCGAGATGGCGGATCAGGCTATGGGCCTTGTACTGGGTCGCGACCGCGATGCGGCGGATGCCGGAGTTCAGCGCGTTCGACAGCGCGAAATCGATGATGCGGGTCTTGCCGCCGAAGTAGACGGCGGGCTTGGCGCGCCGGTCCGTCAGTTCCAGGAGGCGCGAGCCGCGCCCGCCGGCCAGCACATAGGCCATGGCGGTGCGCGAGATCGGCGCCTGGTTCGACGTTCGTCCGTCCATGTGTTGTCTCCCCCCGTGGCGTATACTGGCCTGCTTTTTGATTGATGGCGCCGCCGCTACGAGGTGTCGGTGCCGGCGTATCGGAGAAACACCGTCGCCAGAGGCGGCAAGACTACTTCCGCCGAGGCCGGCAGCCCGTGCGACGGCTCTGCCTTGGCCATAACGCCGCCAAGATTGCCGAGGTTCGATCCGCCATAGCGCCCGGCGTCGGTATTCAGGATCTCCTCCCAGCGGCCGGAGAGCGGCAGGCCGATCCGGTAGTTGTCGCGCGGCACGGGGGTGAAGTTCGAGACGACCGTCACCGGCGCGTCCCCGGGCTCGCCGAAGCGCAGCCAGGCCAGGACCGAGTTGGCGTGATCGTCGGCCACCACCCAGCGGAAGCCCTCGGGCTCGCAGTCGCGTGCATGAAGGGCCGGCGTCGCCCGATAGACGCCGTTGAGGTCGCGGATGAGGTCCTGCACGCCCCTATGGATGTCGTAGCGCAACAGGTGCCAGTCGAGACTCTGGTCGAAGTTCCATTCCGCGGTCTGGCCGAATTCACTGCCCATGAAGAGCAGCTTCTTCCCCGGATGACCCCACATGAAACCGTAATAGGCGCGGACGTTGGCGAAGCGCTGCCACTCGTCCCCCGGCATCTTGGAGACGATGGACTTCTTGCCGTGCACGACCTCGTCGTGGGACAGCGGCAGCACGAAATTCTCGGAGAACGCATAGAGCAGGCCGAAGGTCATGCGGTCGTAGTGCCAGCGGCGGTGCAGCGGATCCTGCGCCATGAAATCCAGCGTGTCGTGCATCCAGCCCATGTTCCACTTGAAGCCGAAGCCCAGGCCGCCCGCGTGGACGGGCCGCGACACGCCGGACCAGGATGTGGATTCCTCGGCGATCGTCATGGCGCCCGGATGGGTCGCATAGACGAGCTGGTTGACGCGTTTCAGGAACTCCACCGCCTCGCGGTTGTCGTTGCCGCCGTCCCAGTTGGGCAGCCACTCGCCGGCCGCGCGCGAGTAATCGAGGTAGAGCATCGACGCCACGGCATCGACCCGCAGGCCGTCGAGGTGGAAATGATCGAGCCAGTAGAGTGCATTGGCGGCCAGCATGCCGGCGACCTCGCGACGGGCGAAATCGTAGATCGCGGTGTTCCAATCGGGGTGGAAGCCGCGGCGCGGGTCGGCGTATTCGTAGAGCGGCGTGCCGTCGAAGCGCGCAAGGCCATGGACGTCGATCGGGAAATGGGCCGGTACCCAATCGATCACGACGCCGAGCCCGGCCGCGTGGGCGCGGTCGACGAAACGTGCGAAGTCCTCGGGGCTGCCGAAGCGGCGGGTGGGCGCGAAGAGACCCACAGGCTGGTAGCCCCATGAAGCATCGAGCGGGTGCTCGGAGATGGGCATCAGCTCGAGATGGGTGAACCCCATGTCGACCGCATAGGGGATCAACTGGTCGGCGATCTCGTCGTAGCTCAGGAAGCCGTTGCCTTCGCCGCGGCGCCAGGACCCGAGGTGCACCTCGTAGAACGACAGGGGCTTGCGACGCTTGTCCCCGAGACCCCGCTCCGCGAGGAAGCGGCCGTCGCTCCAGGCGAACGGGGTGGGAGCCGCTACCACGGAGGACGTCGAGGGGCGGAGTTCCCCTTGGAGGCCGACCGGATCCGCCTTCAGCGGCTGCAGCGCGCCGTCGCGGCCGAGGATCTCGTATTTGTAGATAGTGCCGGGCGCTACGCCGGGCGCGAAGATCTCCCAAAGTCCGCTCTCGATGCGCTTGCGCATCTGCAGTCGCCGACCGTCCCAGTCGTTGAAGGTGCCGACCACCGAGACGCGTCGCGCATTGGGGGCCCAGACCGCGAAATGCACGCCGTCGACGCCGTCGTGACGGCGCGCGTGAGCGCCGAACTGGCGATAGAGTTCCTGATGCGTGCCTTCGACGAAGAGATGATCGTCGATGGCGCCGAGCACCGGGCCGAAGCTGTAGGGATTGTCGAGTTCCCATGTGCCGCCGCCGGTGGCGGCCCGCAACCGATAGCGGATGTGCCCGTCCGGCACGAGACCCTCGAAGAAGCCGGGTTCGGGACGCCCCTCGAGCGCGACCTCGGTCCCGTCGGGTGCGACCGCATGGAGCGTTTCGGCATAAGGCACGAAGGCCCGGACGACAGGGCCAGACGGCGTCTGGTGCTGGCCGAGAACGGCGAACGGGTCTTCATGGCGGGCCGCCACGATAGCCGCGACGTCCCCGTTGCGGGCCTGCCAGCCGCTCTCGACCATACGCCCTCCCTTATTCTGCCGCTTGCGCCGGGACGTTCCAGATGTCCCGGGCATACTCACTGATGGTGCGGTCGGACGAGAACCAGCCGACCCGCGCGGTGTTCATGATGCTGGCGCGCCACCACGCGGCCTCGTCCCGCCATAACGCGTCGACCTGTCTTTGTGCAGCATAATAGGCGTCGAAATCGGCCGTGACGAGGAAGTGGTCGCGATCCATCAGGAGATCGACGAAATCCCGGTAGCGTCCGGTATCGTCCGGCGAGAACACGCCCGACGATACCGCTTCCAGCACCTCGGCCAGCCGGGGGGAGGCCGCGATCGTGTCGCGCGCGCTCAGGCCCGTGCGGTGGCGCGCCGCGACCTGTTCGGCCGTCAGACCGAAGATGAAGATGTTGTCGTCGCCGACCCGCTCCTTGATCTCGACATTGGCGCCGTCGAGCGTGCCGATGGTGAGCGCACCGTTCAGCGCCAGCTTCATGTTGCCGGTCCCGGACGCCTCCATGCCGGCCGTCGAGATCTGCTCGGACAAGTCGGCCGCCGGGATGATCGACTCGGCCAGGCTCACGTTGTAGTTCGGCAGGAACACGACCTTGAGCCGGCCGCGGACGGTCGGGTCGCTGTTGACCACCTTGGCGACATCGTTGGCGAGCTTGATGATGAGCTTGGCCGTCAAATAGCTCGCGGCCGCCTTGCCGGCGAAGATCTTGACGCGCGGCGCCCAGTCTCGCCAAGGCTCGGCCCGGATCGCATTGTAGAGCGCGATCGTCTCGAGCAGGTTCAGGTGCTGGCGCTTGTATTCGTGGATGCGCTTGATCTGGACGTCGAAGAGGGCATCGGGGTCGACCTGGGTCATCGTGCGATCCGCGACGATCTTGGCCAGAGCGGCCTTGTTGTCGCGCTTGGCGGCTTTCAGCCGGGCCTGCAGGGTCCGGTCCTCGGCATGGGCCGCGAGAGTCTCGAGCACGGCCGGGTCGTCGAGCACGGCCGGGCCCAGGACGTCGACCAGGATCGCGGTCAGGGCCGGGTTGGCCTGGAAGAGCCAGCGCCGGAACGTGATGCCGTTGGTCTTGTTGTTGATGCGGTCCGGATAAAGGGCGTTGAGGTCGCGGAACACCGTCTGGCGCATCAGTTCGGTGTGGAGCGCCGACACGCCATTGACGCGGTGCGAGCCGATGAAGGCCAGCGTCCCCATCTTGACGCGCTGCTGGCCCCAGCCCTCGTCGATGATCGACACGCTCCGCATCACGGCGGTGTCGTCCTGTCCCGCCGCCCTGAGTTCGTCGAGGTGCAGCGCGTTGACGAGGTAGATGATCTGCATGTGGCGCGGCAGCACCCGCTCCATCAGCGGCACCGGCCAGGTTTCGAGCGCCTCGGGCAGCAGCGTGTGGTTGGTGTAGCCGAAAGTCTTCCGCGTGATGTCCCAGGCCTCGGTCCAGGGCAAGGCGTGGATGTCGACCAGGAGCCGCATCATCTCGATCACCGCGATGGCCGGATGGGTGTCGTTCAACTGGATGGCGGCCTGGTCGGGCAGGTTGCGCAGGTCGGGATAGGTCTTGAGGTGGCGCCTCATGAGATCCTGCAAGGACGCCGAGGCGAAGAAATATTCCTGCCTGAGCCGCAGTTCCTGTCCCGCCGGGGTCGCGTCCGACGGATAGAGCACCTTCGAGATCGCCTCCGCCCGGACCCGATCCGCCATGGCGCCGATATGGTCGCCCTCGTTGAACGCATCGAGCCGCAGCGGGTCGCCGGCCCGCGCCGACCAGAGGCGCAGCGTGTTGACGTGGCGGGCGCGCCAACCCACGACCGGGGTGTCGTAGGCGACGGCCTCCACGGTCTCGACCGGGTGCCAGACGTAGCGGGCCGTGCCGTCTGCGGCCCGGGCCGTCTCGACCGAACCGCCGAAGCCGACGTCATAGGCGATCTCGGGGCGGGCGAACTCCCAAGGGTTGCCGAAGGAGAGCCAGTTCTCCGGATATTCCTGCTGCCAGCCGTCCTTGACGACCTGGCGGAACAGGCCGTTCTCGTAGCGGATGCCGTAGCCGTAGGCCGGCACCGCCAAGCTCGCCATGCTTTCCATGAAACAGGCCGCGAGGCGCCCGAGGCCGCCGTTGCCGAGCGCGGCGTCGGGCTCGACCTCGCGCAGCGCGTCGAGGTCGACGCCCAGCCCCGCCAAGGCTTCGCGCATGCGCTCCGTCAGCCCGAGGTTGGTCAGCGCGTCGAACATGAGACGGCCGATCAGGAACTCGAGCGACATGTAGTAGACGCGCTTGGTGCCGTCCGTCTTCGTCTTCTCGTAGGACCGCTGCCATCCCTGCACGATCCGGTCGCGCACCGTCAGCGCCGTGGCGATGAACCAGTCGCGCGGGCTCGCGTCGGGGGTGGTCTTGCCGACCGCATAGGCGAGTTTGGCCAGGACGGCGCCGCGAAGGCTCTCGACGCCACTGCCCGACCGCAGTTCACTCTCCAGCACGGGCTCGAGATCCGTCCCGCCACGCTGTTCCGTCGTCATGCCCGGTCCCTCGGATCGCGAATGGCATTCGCCTCCCGCGCCTATAACACGCGTGGCCGGCGATCACGCCAACCCCCGTCCCATGCCGGGGCCGGTCGGATCGATGCCGTCGGGCAGCGCCCGGCGCGCCGGGGCAGGTTTGCAGGATCGTGGCACGAGTCCGGCCGAGGGCAAAGATCGATGGGGCACGCCCTTTCGGCCGTTGTCCGGTGGCATCGTTGCGGCGCTGAATCCACGAAGCGCACGGGCGCAGAACGCCGACGAGTAAACCGCGCCGCCCGCGGCGCGTCTCGTCGGGGCTGAGTCGAGATCAGCGGGTGCCGCGGTAGGTTTCGTCGAAGATCTGGCGTGAGTTGACGAACCCCTGCTTCAGAACCGACCAGGCACTCTGGCCAGCATGGGCGAGCTTCGTCAGGCGCGCCTGAGCCTCGTCGGCCCGCGCCCTGACCCTGGCGATCCTCGCATCGATCGCGGCCCGCTGCTCGGCCGTGAGAGCACTGGCCGAAGCCTGCAGGTCCGTGATGACGGTTTGCCAATAGGCCTGCTCCGCCTTGATCCGGGCCTCGACCAGGGCCTTTCGCTGGGTGGCGTCGAGCTTGACGGCGGCGACGTCCTGATCGAGCGCCTGCTCGAACTGCGTCCAGGGCGCCGTCAGGGCGGCCCGCACTGCAGTGAGCTGGTCGGCCGTCATCTGCCGGCCTTGCGCCACGACGCCGTCGACCTCCTTGCGATAGGTCTCCCGGAGCGTGCGCAGGCTCGCGACGGCATCGTGGGCCCGCTGCCGAGCGGCGCCCTGGACCTTGTCGGCGTCCTCCTGGAGCACCGTGATGGTGGCGTCGATCTCGGCCAGCCGCTCTTGCGCCTGCGCGATCGCCGCATGCGCCCCGACGGCATCGGTCGAGGCCGCGACGGGGGCCACCACTTGGGTCTTCGGCGTCTGAGCCCAGGCGATGGCCGGCGCCACAGCGGCGCAGACGGCCAGGACGGAGAGAGCCCGTAACGACATGAAATCACCCTCGGCCTATCTGGAACCCGTCAAGCCGACTTGAGCGGGGAACGCCACACGTTGCTTCAACGCCCGAGCCCGTCCGTCGTTGCGACAGCGTTCGCCCACCGCGCCTGTAGTACGCGCGCGCCGACGGATCACGCCAGCCCGCGCTCCGTGCCGGGGTGGTCGCATCGTGCCGCGAGCCCGGCAGGTGGCAAAGCGCGATGGAGCGCGCCTCTCGGCCGATCATTCGGGTATTGCACTCTGACGGGGGCCATGGTGGCGGTGAGGATCCCCCAGGATTTCGGATCCACGCGAATGGCCTAACGTGTCTGGCCTGTCCGCTTCAACGAGCCGGTGTCGCGAAAGCGGACTCCGGTCAGTAGCGGGCATCCCAGTCGAGCCATTGTTCAGCTCACGCATTCAGCCCGAACGTCTCGGAGCGTCTGACGCCTGGAGGACCGAGCCGACATCTCGGCAGGCCGATGCGATGGCGCTGGGGCTCTCGATCGGCAAAAGGTGCCCCACCTCCGGAACCGTCTCGATGATTGCCTGCGGAAGAACTTCCGCGAACGCAGCCCGCAACGCTTCCGGCCGCTCGACCCGGTCGAGTTCACCGACCACCACGCGCACCGGGCCTGTGAAATCCCGCAGGCCCGGGCCGACGGCGGCCATCATGCCGCGTTCGGTCCACTCCCGCTTGGCGCAGGGCGCTCCTGCAAGTGTGTCGGCCACGACTTGTTCGCGCTCGGCGTCGCTCAGCGGCCGTCCGGCAAGGACCGAGATCGCCTGCTCCACCCCCTCGCGGGATCCGTAGGAGGCGAGCATCGCCGCGCGTTGCTCGGCTGGGACCGGCATCGCCTCCGGCGGTGCCGGCGCGACGAGCACCAGCCCGGCCAGCGGAGATGCGCCCCGGGCCGCGACGATCTGCGCGACCTTGCCGCCCATGGAATGGCCGACGAGCACATAGCGCTTCAGCTCGAGCGCGACGACGACGTCCTCCACATCGTCAGCCATCGCGTCCAGATCGTAGCGCTCGTCGAGCGCCTGCGAGCGCCCCCAGCCACGCTGATCGAGGGCCACGCATCGTGCGCCGGCCTCGAGCTTCGCGATCACGCCCTCCCAGGTCCGGTAGGACCCGCCCCAATAGTGCAGGAAAAGGTGCGCGATCTCGCCCGCACCCCGGTCGGTACAAGCGATCCGCGCGCCGCGGGTCTGAATGTTGCGGTCCGTCATGGCTTGCTCCTTTCGTGAGCCGGCGTCGGGTGCTTTGCGGACTCGTCATCGCGCCAGCGAGGACGGTGACCAGCACGTAGTAGAGCGCCGCGGCCGGGTCGCCGGCCCCCGTCGAAAAGGCGCGGCTTGGCTGCTGCGGGCGAAACCCTCGGCCTCATAGGTGGGGGTGGCGAGGCGGCACGGCCCCGTTGGTGGTGATGAGGTTGACGGTTGCCATGGTCGCTTCTGCGCTTCGGCCTCTCCCTCGCGACGGGTTTGCGAGATTTAATTTGGAACTGTGAATGTAATAATCCCGCTGTTGCGATCAGCACATCCTACTGTGAGTGTGAAATAAGGCGATGGACCGTCTGACCAGCATGGCGGTGTTCGTGAAGTGCGTGGAGGCAGGCAGTCTTACGGCCGCCGCTCGCGCCTTCGGCCTCTCCCACGCCATGGTCAGCAAGCACGTCCGCGCGCTGGAGCAGGCGCTCGGCGTTCGCCTGTTGGACATGACGACCCGCAGGCTGAACCTCACCGAAGCCGGACGGCATTACCTCGTCCGCTGCGTGCAGATACTGGGCGAGGTGGAGGATGCGGCGTTGGAGGCGTCGCAGCATCAATCGGTGCCCCGAGGCCTTCTGCGCGTGACTGCGCCTGCCACGTTCGGACGCCTGCACCTCGCGCCCGCGATAGCCGAGTTCATGGATCTCTATCCAGACATCGCGATCGACGCGGATTTCACCGATCGGTTCGTGAGCCTTGTCGAAGAGGGCTTCGACGTTGCTGTGCGCGTTGGCCGCCTGCCCGATTCAAGCTTGGTCGTGCGGCGCTTGGGGCCTTGCCGAATGCTCACATGTGCCGCGCCGGCCTATCTGGACAAGTTCGGGGTCCCTGGCCATCCGAACGAGCTGGGCGGGCACGCCTGCTTGTGCCTGAGCACGATCACGACGCCCGGGGTCTGGGAATATCACGGTCCAGAGGTCGAGGAGATCCAGGTCCACGTCAACGGCCGCCTCCGGGCCAACAGCATGGACCTATTGTGCTCCGCCGCCGAGCGGGGCCTCGGGGTCGTTTTCGGGCCGAGCTTCGTCCTTGGGCCGCTTGTCCAGGCAGGTCGCCTGCGCCCAATCCTCAGAGACTATCCCGGTCGCGCGTTGGATCTCAGCGCAGTCTTCCCAAGCAATCGTCATCTCTCGACCAAGGTCCGAGTCTTCATCGACTTCCTGGTGCAGCGATTTGGCGCAACGCCACCCTGGGACGAATTGTAATAGGGGAGCTGCTTTGCCACCGAAGCCAGCGGCTCCGTCCGCTGCCACCCAATGCCGACCTTCGCGCCCCCCGCCCGCCGTCCGGGTTCACCCGAGCTCCCGCCAGATGAGTTCGCTCCCGAGCACGAGCAGGCCAACGAAGAAGCAGCGCCGGAACGTAGCGGGCCGCACCCGCGCGCGCAGCCATCCGCCCAGCGCCATGCCCACCAGTGCTGGGGCGAGCGCCAGCAGGGAGGCGCCCGCGGCTCGCAGAGGCAATGCACCGTGCGACGCCAGGCCGGCAGCGAGCGCCAGGGTGGAGGCGGTGAAGGACAGACCGAGCGCTTGCACCAGATCATCCCGCTCCAACCCCAAGGCGCCGAGATAGGGCACGGCGGGAATGACGGACACGCCCGTCGCTCCCGTGACCAGCCCGGTCGTCAGCCCCACCAAAGGTCCGGCCCAAGGTTCGAGCCGGGGCGGCACGCGGAGCGTGAGCTTCGTCAGCCCGATGGCAGCGTAGACGACGAGCGCCGCGCCCAGCCCCACCGTCGCGAGATGTGCGGCGCCGCCCGTGATCAGACCCGATCCGGCCCAGGCGCCCGCGCAGATGCCCAGCATCATGCTCCATAGCCGCAGCAGTAGAGAACCGAAGCGCGGCCCGGCGAAGAGCTGCCAGAGATTCGTCACCAGCGACGGCACGAGCAGCAGCGACGCGGCCTGCGCGGGTGGCAGGGCCAGGCCGAGCAGGCCCATCGCCACGGTCGGCAGACCGAGGCCGATGACGCCCTTGACCAAGCCGGCCAGCAGGAACGTGGCGGCAATCAGCGGAACGTGGGGCAGGAGGTCAATCAAGCGTCCACCGTGCGGTCGCGCTTGCTCCGGACCGGCCGCGCTGTCCCGAGGCCGCGCGGGCAGTCGGAGGCCGAGGAACCGCCTGCCACCCCGCTGCGTCCCTCAGCCCTGCAACTCCTCTGCCGTGAAGGACGCCATGTCGAAGACCGGTGCGCCGCCGTCCCGGGATGCCGATCCGTCCGCCAGCTCCTGCTCGCGGCGGCGGAGCTCGACGCGCCGGATCTTGCCCGAGATGGTCTTCGGCAGCGCCTCGACGAATTCGATGTGGCGGATGCGCTTGTAAGGGGCCAGGCGCTCGGCCGTGAGGCGGAAGATCGAGAGCGCCGTGGCCCTGTCCGGCACGGCGCCTGCGGTCAGGATCACGTGAGCCTTGGGCACCGAGAGCCTGATGGCGTCCGGCTTGGGCACGACGGCGGCTTCGGTCACGGCCGGATGCTCCAGCAGCACGCTTTCGAGTTCGAAGGGGCTGATCCGGTAGTCGGACGATTTGAACACATCGTCGGCGCGGCCCACGAAGGTGAGATAGCCGTCCTGGTCCAGCATCGCCACATCGCCGGTGTGGTAGACGTCGCCGTCGGCGCCCTGGAGCGAGCCATCGGCCTCCTGGTAGCCCTGCATCAGGGCGAGCGGCCGGTCGGGCCCGAGCATCAGGCACACCTCGCCCTCCCGCGCCGGCTGCCCGTCGGGGTCGAGCAATGTGATCCGGTAGCCCGGCATCGGACGCCCCATGGCGCCGACCTTCACGGGCTGGCCGGGGGAATTCGCCACCTGGGCCGTGGTCTCGGTCTGGCCGTAGCCGTCCCGGATCGTCAGGCCCCAGGAGCGCCGGACCTTCTCGATCACCTCCGGGTTCAACGGCTCGCCGGCCGCGCAGACCTCGCGCAGCGCGTTGGGGTAGCGCGCGAGCTCCTCCTGGACCAGCAGGCGCCAGACGGTCGGCGGCGCACAGAGCGTGGCGACCCCGCAGCGCCCGATGGCGGCCAGCAGGGCCGGGCCGTCGAAGCGTGGCTGGTTCACGACCATCACGGCGGCGCCGGCGTTCCACGGCGCGAAGACCGAGCTCCAGGCATGTTTGGCCCAGCCGGGCGACGACACATTGAGGTGAAGGTCGCCCGCCTTGAGGCCGAGCCAGTACATGGTGGTGAGAGCCCCCACCGGGTAGCTGGCGTGGCTGTGGCGGACGAGCTTCGGCTGCGCGGTCGTGCCGGAGGTGAAATAGAGCAGCATCGGGTCGTCGCCGGCGGCGCGGGCGGCCGGCACGAAGCCGTCCGGCATGGCGGCCGCCTCGTCGAGGCTCGCCCAGCCCGGCGCTGGCGTCCCCTCGGTGACGACCTTCAGGACCTCCGGGCCGCACACCGCGTCGCATTTCGCGACCTGGTCGGGTGCCGCCACGATCATCCTGGCCCTGCCGCGGGCGATGCGGTCGGCCAGCTCGGACGGTGTCATGAGGGTCGCGGCCGGGATCGTCACGGCACCGATCTTCATGGCGGCCAGCAGGGTCTCCCACAGCGGCTGCACGCTGCCGCAGAGCAGGACGAGGTGATGGCCCCGCGCGAGGCCGAGCGCCGCGAGTTGGTTGGTGACCCGGTTCGAACGCCGGGACAGTTCGGCGAAGCTCACCGCTTCGTCGGTATCGCGGGCCGCGTCGACGATGCGCAGGGCGGTGCGGTCGCGGCTCTCCTTCGAGGTCGCGAGTTCGCCGTCGAACCAGTCGAGCGCCCAGTTGAACCCCGACGCGTCGGGCCAGCGAAAACCCTCCACGGCCGCCGCGTAATCGTCGCGGTGGTCGATCAGGAACTGCCTGGCTTCCGCGAACGTGCGCATGGATTCCCCTTCGGGCCGGGCCCGTGTCGATCCGAACCTCTCGAGCCTACGCAACATCGCGCACTCGGCAAGCGACCGGACGAGAAACAGCGGCTTGTGAAACGTAGCGGAGGATACGCGCGCCCGCTACCAGAGCTTCGTGGCTCGGGCGTGAGTTCATCGAGGCGATCGATCAATCGCGATCGCTGGCGCGGAGAGGGATTGTCGCCTTCTTGCTCGCGAGATTTGACAAGCGGTCTCCGCAGCCCGACATTCGAGCAGTATGAACCGGTCCGAAACCTCCGCGGATCGAAGTGTACGATCCTCGTGTCGGGCCAAGCGGACAGAGTCCCGGCTTATCCTCACGCCGCTGCTCGCACCTCGATCGACACGATCCTTCCCAGGGCGGCGAAAGCCTGGTCGATCTGTTCGATCCTGGAGTTGTGGTCGAGGCGGAAAAGCCGGTCGACGGACTCGCGGTTCCAGCCGAGGCGGCGGACGATGTCGGCGCGGGTCAGTCCCGCCGCCATCATGGCTTGATGAAGACGAACCTTCAGTTCGGTTTGAAGCGAGACGGCGCGAAACGGGACGCCGATCTCATCGTCGAACACCGGCACGGGAATGTCCTCGCGGGCGCTCATCATGCTTTCGATGACGACGTCGATCGCCTCGGCGGCGTTGCGGAGTGCCTCGGCCCGGTCGGCCCCATAGGTCACGATCGGCAGGTCCGGGCTCGTGACCAGGACGGTATCGTTGTCGTCCGGTTCGAGGTGGAGACGGTAGCGGAGCATCACTTCAACCCCAGTTGCTTCCTGATCGCGTTGACCAGCCCGGTGCCGAGTTCCTTCTTCGAACCATGCATCGGAAGGTCGGTGACCTTGTCGCCCTTGCGAACCACGATGTGACCGGAGCCGCCCTTCTTCGTCTCGAAGGTGCATCCCTGGCTCGCGAGCCACTTCTTGAGTTCGCTCGCATTCATGAAGATAGACTGTTCCACACTAATGTGTAAGTCACATTCATGGAGATCACCCGGCCCTCACCGCCAGCGTGGCGGTGTCGAGGTCGAAGCTGCCGTCCTCCGTGATCGCGAAGTGCTGGCGCACCGCCGCGGGCGCGCCGGCCTGGAGGGAGCGGATCACGGCCGCATGGTCGGCGGGCGTGCGGGTCCGGGCGATCCAGGTCGCGAAGCTCATGCGCAGCTTGCGGGCCGTCACGCTCTCGATGTCGAAGCGCGCGCGGGACAGGGCGGCCAGCCATTCCGCGATCGTGTAATTCCTGGCGTGCGACGGATCCCGCAGCAACTCGACGGCCTGCAGGTGCGTGTCGAGGGCCGGATCGGCGGGCGCCACGGA
>JAABUM010002391.1_pt1 | contig 25176 bp, 27 predicted proteins | sample 5559161 | NCBI WGS metagenome assembly JAABUM01 (sample SAMN10711868, study PRJNA513369) | rock metagenome | isolation source: Antarctica rocks | place: Antarctica: Victoria Land, Siegfried Peak nord
GCTTCGCCCACTGGCAATGGATGCGCCACTACCTGCTGCCTGGATGAGAAGAGCCGTGTGACGGGAGACTGTCACGCACGGTTCCGTGGGAGCCGGGGGGTGAAACTCCCCCCGGCCACCCGACCAGCGCGGTCCCGAGCGACCCACCGATCTGCTGGGTGGTGTTGACCAAGGCCGAGGCGACCCCGGCGTCGTGCCCGCTCACGCCGATCAGCGCGGTGCTCGCCAGCGGGACGAACACCAGGCCCATCCCGAGGCTCATCAGCAGCTCCGCGGGCAGCACGTGCGACACCCATGACGTGGTGACGCTGATCTGCGTCAGGTACAGCAGCCCCAGGGTCGACATGACGAGCCCGGTCAGCATCAGCCGGCGGGGACCGAAGCGCGGCAGCAGCTGGCTGGTGACGCCGGCCGGCAGGATGATGCCGCCACTGAACGGGAGGAAGGCGAGGCCGGCCTTGAGCGCGCTGTAGTGCAGCGTGGTCTGGAAGTAGAAGGTCAGGAACAGGAACATTGCGAACAAGCCTGAGCCGACGAGCAGGTTGGCCAGGTACGAGCCGCCCCGGTTGCGGTCTACGGGCACGCGCAGCGGGAGCAGCGGAGCCTTCGACCGGTGCTCGACGAGCACGAACAGGGCGAGCAGGACGAGAGCGCCGCCGATGAGCGACAGTGTCGTCGGGGAAGTCCAGCCGACGCCCTTCTCAGCCGCCTTGGTGAATCCGTAGACGAGCGAGACGAGGCCGAGCGTGACGAGGACGGCGCCGGGGACGTCGTACGACGCCTTGCCCTCCGCGCGCGACTCGCGCACCACGGGGATGGCGGCCGCGAACGCCGCCAGCGCGATCGGCACGTTGACGAGCAGGCACCAGCGCCAGGAGGCGTACTCGGTCAGGACACCGCCGAGGATCAGGCCGATGGCGGACCCGCCGCCGGCGATGGCGCCGTACACCCCGAACGCCTTCGCCCGCTCGCGGGCCTCGGTGAACGTCACGGTGATCAGCGAGAGCGCGGCGGGAGCGAGCAGCGCACCCGCGGCGCCCTGCAGCGCTCGAGCGACGAACAGCAGCCCGCTGTTCGGGGCGACGCCGCCGAGCGCGGATGCCGCCGCGAAGGCGACGAGCCCGATGAGGAACACTTTCTTGCGGCCGACGTAGTCGGCGACGCGGCCGCCCAGGAGCAGCAGTCCACCGAAGGCGAGCGTGTAGGCGGTGATGACCCACTGCCGGTTGGCGTCGGTGATGTGCAGGTCGGCCTGCGCATGCGGCAGGGCGATGTTCACGATGGACGCGTCGAGCACGACCATCAGCTGGGCGAGCGCCAGCACACCCAACGCGAGCCAGCGCTTGGGGTCGGGCGTCGCGGCGGAGGTGCCTCCGGTGGAGGTGTCGCCGGCGGAGGTGCCAGGCGGGCTGGCGACGGTCTGGTCGGTGGCTGTCACAGGTTGTCTCCTGGTCGGGGGCAAGCGTTGGTTGGTGTTGTCATGTCGGTCCGGGGGCGGTGCATCGGGTGAGCACCGGCAAAAACCACGTCATCAACGACGTGGTCGAGGAAGTCATCCGTGAGGGAGTCGTCGCTCATGAGCAACCGGTTGAGCAGCATGGGCGGGATGACTTCGTGGAAGACGTCGGGCTTTGCCGCACCACCGGCGGTAGGCGGTCGCCTTGCTGGTGCCGGCGCGGGCCGCGACGGCTTCCATGGTCATCCGATCGAAGCCGATCTCGCTCAGCTCGCTCAGCAGCTCGAGGGCCGCTTCGTGCAGGGCGGCCTGGCTGCGAGCCTCGTCGCGTGGCCCGGCCGCTGCGAGGCGAGTTGCTGGGCGCGACGGCGGGCACGCCTGGGCGCGTCAACTCTGGCATGGATCCCCGCCTCTGATACGGGGCGGTCTCGTATCGGAACTGACGCTATGCCCGCAGCACCAGGCTTGCGGCGGTTGCTCGCGGTGAGGTCGGGCACACCCTCAGGAGGAAGCGCCGGCTGGCGACGTCAACGCGTCAGGAGTCCATCGTGCACGTTGTCTGGGCGATCCTCGCTGGTCTGATCATCGGCACGCTCGCCAAACTGCTGGTCCGTGGCCGCCAGAACATCCCCATCTGGCTCACCATCATTCTCGGCATCATCGGCGGGCTCATCGGCGACTTCCTGGCCACCAAGCTCAACGTGCATCACACCAAGGGCATCGACTGGATCCGTCACCTGCTGCAGATCGCCGCGGCCGCCGTGCTCATTGGCATCATCGCGCCGATCTACGGCGGCCGGTCGCGGCGGGGAGTCGCGCGCTACTGACCTCTGCGCATCGGTCGGTGCCGCGAGCAGCCCTGCCGTGGGCTGGACCCCTCGTGTCCCTCACGTCCCTGGAGTGATACCGCAGAGTCTTACTCGCTATTGTCAGCTTGTGCGGGCGGTGGTGATGAGCACGGACGACACCATGCCGCCACCCACGGTGAAGCCTGAGCACATGTCGTACCAAACTTGTCGAGCGCGAGGGCTAGCCCTGAGACGCCGCGTTCCTCGCTGACTGATGCTTCCTGACCTACCGCCGGCGCGGAGGCAGCCCGCCGCTCCCCCGCTGCCGGACTTCTACATAGCCGCCCACGCCGCGGTGACCGACCGGGCTCTTCTTCCCGGGACCAGCCCCGCCATCTGGAACTCCTGCCATCCCTACGGGTGATCGCTCCAAGCAGACGCGTCGTGGTCGCACCGGCGGTAGCCGCCGAGGCGGAGCGACCGCACAGCAGTACAGTCCCCCACCTCCAATCCCCGTAGGACACTCGTCAACCCCGTCAACCTCGACTGTGCGGCCGTGCTTCAGCGAGTGCCGGGAAGCTGTGCATGAGGGCTCTGTTGAGGCTGTTGAGCGGGCCGCAGTTGTTGCTCTCGACAAATTGCATGACGCTTCGCGGCGTGCTGCCCGAATTGTCACTGTTGAGGCGCCTGTACGTCCCTCCTCGGGCGAAGCGTCATGCAATTTGCAGCAGCTGACTGCCGCAGAAGCACGCTTCCTCCCTCAGCGCCGCCGATCAGTCCTGGTTCGCACCGGTCCAGGTGTCGCTTCAGCAGGAGGAAGCGTGCTTGTCCGACAGGGTCAAGCCGTCAAAAGCCCGTCGCATGCAACTGACGGGGCCCGTCGGACCGTCCTAGCAGCTCCGCCGCCTCAGCCAGGACCTCGAGCCGGCCCGCGTACACCCCGGCCGGCCGCGGCCAGTGGACGACGACCTCGTCGAAACCCAGATCAACGGCCCGCCCCGCGCAGTCCCTGAGGTGCTCGACCGACCCAGCCCGAACGCCGGCCCGCTGTCCAGCGACAGGTAGCGCTCTACCGAGTCCCTGCTCTTACCTGCCTCCGAGAGGGCGTCGTCCAAGTGGTCGCTCAGCTCGGCCACCCCCGCCCACCACTCCTGCTCGTCGCCGGCCGTCGCGGGGCCGGTCGTGACCCAGCCCTGCCCGCGGCTCGCGACGAGTCGCATCGATCGCGGACCGTTGGCCGCCAGCACGAACGGGACCCTCGGCTGCTGTACGCACCCGGGCGCCGAGCGTGCCTCGACCGCGGTGTACCAGCTGCCCGACCACGTCGTGCGCTCCTGGGTGAGCAGCAGGTCGAGGAGCTCGACGAACTCGCCGTAGCGGTCGACGCGCTGCCGCGCGGTCAGGCCGGCGGCGCCCATGACTGCTGCGTCGTAGCCCTCACCGCCCGCGCCGATGCCCAGCGAGAGGCGGCCCTCGGACACGTCGTCGAGCGCCAGCACCTCCCGGGCGAACGGCACGGGATGGCGGACGTTCGGCGACGCGACAAACGTCCCGAGGCGGATCCGTGAGGTGACGGCGGCAGCCGCCGCGAGCGTGGTCAGCGGCCCGAACCACGGTCCGTCGACCAGGGATCGCCACCCGAGGTGGTCATAGGTCCAGGCGGAGTCGAACCCCCACGCCTCGGCCTGCTCGAAGCGCTCCCGCTGCTCGGTCCACCGCAGTTCCGGAAGCAGAACGATGCCGAGCCGCACCCCATCCAGTGGCATCTGCGCAGGGTAGGTGACGGCCCAGCCGGGGCGCCGCACCGCACCCACTGTGATCGACGGCTCAAGCCCCACCCGGATCCGACGACAACAGGTGGGACGAACAGACAAGGTGAGGGTGACTGCCGACCAGCCGAGTGCCAACCAGCCGAGTGCCGACGTGTCCCAGCTGCAACCTCAGCTGCTAGAGCGCCCCGCGAGCGGCCAGCCGGCGGCCGTCGTCCTGGTGCTGTACGGCGGCAAGGCAACCAGCCTGGAGCCCTCGCGGCCCTGGCACCTCAGCGCAGCGCGCATGGTCCCGTTCGCCCGGATGCTGCATGGCTGGGGGCGTGACCGCGGTGTTGCCGTCTGCACCGTCCGCTACCGCGTCCGCGGCTGGAACGGCCCGCAGCTCTCCCCCGTGCACGACGCCCGCTGGGCGCTCGACGAGATCCGCCGCAGGCACGGGGACGTCCCCGTCGTGCTCGTCGGCCACTCGATGGGCGGCCGCACCGCGATGCGCGTCGCCGACGCACCCATGGTCATCGCCACGATCGGGCTGGCGCCGTGGCTGCCGCGCGGGGAGCCCGTGGATGCCGTCCGCGGCCGACGAGTGCTCGTCGTGCACGGCACCGCCGACCGATGGAGCAGCCCGGCCGAATCGCTCCTCTGGTGCGAGCGTGCCCGGCCGCTGACCACCGGGATGCGCCGCCTCGAGGTGTTCGGCGTCGGCCACTTCATGCTGCGCCGGGTGCGGCTCTGGAACTCCGTCACCTGCCTGTTCGTGCAGGACGCGCTTGCCGACCGAACCGCACAGCTCGTTGGCACGAAGACGCACCAGACAGTAGCCGACCAACTACGCCTCAACGTGTAGCTGCACCGACGAGAGGGCGAGGCCGTGAACCAGCAGTTCAAGCGTGCACCAGCCGGCTCCCCCGTCGCGTGGCGGTCATCGGCAGCGGCGTCTCCGGTCTGACGGCCGCCTGGGTGCTGCAGCGGACCGCCGACGTCACCTTGTACTAGAGGCCGACTCCCGGCTCGGCGGGCACGCCGACACCCACGATGTCACCGGCCGCGGCGGCCCCGCGCTCGCCGTCGACACCGGCTTCATCGTGCACAACGAGCGCACCTACCCGACACTGCTGCGCCTGTTCGGCGAGCTCGGCGTCGCCACCCAGGACTCCGACATGAGCATGTCGTCCACTGCGCCGGTTGCGGCCTGGAGAATGCCGGTGCCCGCGGCATCGGCGGCCTGCTCGCCTCCCGCACCGCCGCGAGCCCGCGCTACCTGCGGATGCTGGGCGAGGTCGTCCGCTTCCACCGCTCGGCCCGCGCCCTACTGGCGAGCCCCGACGATGTCGACGCCGACACAACGCTCGACGAGTTCCTCGCCACGGGCCGCTTCTCGCGCTTCTTCATCGAGCACTTCAAGCATCCGATGGTCTCGGCGGTCTGGTCGAGCGTCCCGGCGACGTCCGGCCGCTACCCCGCCCGTTACCTGTTCGCCTTCCTCGCCAACCACGGGATGCTGTCGGTGACCGGTTCGCCGCGGTGGAAGACGGTGGTCGGCGGCTCCCGCAGCTACGTCGAGCGGGTCGGCAAGGAACTCCCGCGGTGCGCACCTCGACGCCTGTGCGTGTGCTGCGCCGCGTCGGCAGCGGGGTCGAAGTCGCGGACCAGTCGGGCGAGCTGGTCCGGTACGACGCGGCCGTCGTCGCCACCCACCCCGACCAGGCGCTGCGCCTGCTCGCCGACCCCATCGCCGCCGAGCGCGAGGTGCTCGGCGCCTTCGAGTACTCCCGCAACGAGACCCTCCTGCACACCGACAGCTCGTTGCTGCCGATAGCACCCCGTGCGCAGGCGTCGTGGAACTACCGGATCGGTGGCTGCCACGCGTCCGCCTCCGCCGGCCGGCCCGAGCAGCAGCCTCCGGCGACGGCGTCCTGGTCAGCTACGACATGACGCGGCTGCAGCGACTGCCGGCCGGCGACGAGCGCTTCTTCGTGACCCTGGGCGGCGCCGCGCACATCCCCCCGAGTCGGTGCTCGCGCGCATGTCGTACGAGCACCCGACGTACACACCGGAGTCGATCGCGCTGCAGCGCCGACTGCCAACTCTCTCCGGGTCGAGCCTTGCATACGCCGGCGCCTACCACGGCTGGGGCTTCCACGAGGACGGGGCGCTGTCCGGTGTTCGAGCCGCTGCCGCGCTGGGGCGACGTGGTGACGAGCGAGGCGGTGCCGGTCCGTCCCTCGCACCTGCGGCAGCGCACCACAGGCCTCGTGCCCGGCCCCAGCACTGTGCCCGCGCTGTACGAGACGACCGTGCGACACGTCCGCACCGCCCCGTTCCGCAACACCTTCAGCTATGCCAGCTCGATGTGGCTCGTGGACGTTGATGACACCGACCTTCCGAGCCTTGCCCGCCCGCTTCGCGCACTCGCCAGATTCAAGGCCCGTGACCACCTCGGCGACCCCCGCCGCAGCCTGCGCCAGAACATCGAGCACTACCTTGCCGGCAACGGTATCGACCTTGCCGGCGGCCGCGTCCTGCTGCTGACCAGTCCCCGCTCGCTCGGCCACGCCTTCAACTCGCTGTCGGTCTGGTGGTGCCACCACGCCCGTTGCTGTCCGCATCCGCTGGCAGGGGGTCCGCCTCTGGGCGCGCCGCCTGCGTCATCAACCGTCCCCGCCGCTGTCCGCAAACAGGTGTGCAGTGACCGAACTCATCGAGCGTTGGCAGGCCAGCCCGGCCCCCACAGCCCCCGGACCGCCCCAAACGACCGCGGTGCCGTCCACGGCGCCATCCCCATCGACCCGCAGCACTGGCCCGACGTTGCGGCCCAGCCCGCCGCCGGGCTCCGGGCGCGCATGGCGAAGTCGCTGTTCCGCCGTATAGCGGGCCGGCTGGACGTCCGCGTCGAGCCCGCCGCCGGTCTCGCCACCCCGGCAGTGGTCTGGGGAGCGGGCGGCGCCGACGCCCCGGTGCTGCGCCTCGTCCGACCTGACGCGTTCTTCGCCCGAGTCGGGCAGGGCGGTCTGATCGGCTTCGGCGAGTCCTACATGGCCGCCGACTGGGCGGCCGACGACCTTGCCGGCGTCCTCACCGTCTTCGCCGCGCAGATGGCCAAGCTCGTCCCCCCGCGGCTGCAGCGGCTGCGCGACCTGTACGTGCAGCGCCACCCAGCAACGAGCGCTGCTCGGTCGACAACGCCCAGAGCAACATCTCGCGGCACTACGACCTGTCGAACGAGCTGTTCGAGTTGTTCCTCGACCCCACGATGACCTATTCCTCCGCGCTGTTCGAGGAGGTCGGCGGGATCCCGCTGGCCGCTGACGAGCTGCTGCTGGAGGCGCAGGAGCGCAAGATCGATGCGCTGCTCGACGCGCTCGGCGTCACCGCTGGCACCGACCTGCTCGAGATCGGCACCGGCTGGGGCGAGCTCACCACTCGGGCCGCCGGCCGCGGCGCGCGGGTCCACTCGGTCACCCTGTCGGAGGAGCAGCAGAAAGCTCGCGCAGCAACGCGTGGCCGACGCGGGCCTGTCCGAGCGGGTCAGCATCGAGCTCTGCGACTACCGCGCCGTTACCGGTACCTACGACGCCGTCGTCTCCGCGGAGATGATCGAGGCGGTCGGCTACGAGTTCTGGCCGGCCTACTTCCAGACGCTCGACCGGCTAGTCCACCCCGGCGGCCGGGTCGGCATCCAGGCGATCACCATGCCGCACGGCCGGATGCTCGCCTCACGCGACACCTACACCTGGATCCACAAGTACATCTTCCCCGGCGGGCTGCTGCCCTCGGTGCGCTCCGTCGAGGACGACGTGCGCGCCCACACCCGGCTGCACGTCGCGAACCGCCGATCGTTCGGACTGCACTACGCCGACACGTCGCTACTGGACCTCGGGCGCCCCCGGCTACACCCTCGAGGACGCCCAGCGCGACAAGCTCGACCTCGTCTGCCGCAAGATCGGGCTGGGGCCCGGCATGCGGTTCCTCGATGTCGGATGCGGCTGGGGCTCACTGTCAAACCACGCCGCGCTGCACTACGGCGTGCACGTCGTCGGCGTCACCCTGTCCCGCGAGCAACAGGCGTTCGTCCAGAAGCGGGTCCGCGAGCTCGGGCTCGAGGACCGGGTAGTGATCCGGCTGCAGGACTACCGCGACGTCGCCGACGGCCCGTACGACGCCATCGCCAGCCTTGAGATGGGCGAGCACGTCGGGGCCGAGAACTACCCGACGTACACCGCCGGGCTGCACCGCCTGGTCAAGCCGCACGGGCGGGTCCTCGTCCAGCAGATGTCGCGCGGCCTGACCAACCCCGGCGCGGGTCCGTTCATCGAGGCCTACATCGCTCCCGACATGCACCATGCGCCCGGTCGGCCGCACCATTGACATGATCGAGGCGGCCGGGCTCGAGGTCCGCGACGTCGAGGGGAGGCGCGAGCATTATGTGCGCACCGTCGACGCCTGGTACCGCACCTTCGAGCAGCGGTACGAGGAGGTGATGGCGATGGTCGGCGACGAGGTCGCACGGGTGTGGCGGCTGTACCTCGTCGGTGGCGCGCTGAGCTTCGAGGAGGGCCGGATGGGCGTTGACCAGATCCTCGCCGTCCGCCGCGCCGATGACGGCACCAGCGCGATGCCCGCCACCCGCGACGAGCTGCTCGCGAGCCGTTCGGGCGCCTGACCCACGACCATGACCAGCTTCTCCGCCGCCCGCTTCGCACTCGGCCTGCCGCTCACCGCCCTGATGGTGCTGGCGCTGCTGCTCGCCTGCTTCGGGCTGGCCGTGGCGCGAGGGATGCACCGCAGCGTGGATGTGGCGTGGGGGCTCGGCTTCGTCGTCGTCGCAGCTGTGTCATATGCCCTGTCCGCCGGGCATGGCAGCGGGACGACGCGCGGGCTGCTGCTCGTCCTCACCGCGGTGTGGGGACTGCGCCTGGCCGGGCACATCGCCTGGCGCGGGCACGGCCAGCCGGAGGACCGGCGGTACGCCGACCTCGTCGCCCGGGCGCCGGGCAACCCGCACACCTACGCGCTCCGCAAGGTCTACCTGACGCAGGCCGTGGTGCCGTGGTTCGTCTCGCTGCCGATCCAGGTAGGGATGTACGCCCGTGGCGCCGTCACCGTTGTGACGATGCTCGGCGTGCTGCTCGTCGTCGTCGGGCTGGTTTTCGAGGCCGGCGGTGACTGGCAGCTCGAGCGGTTCAAGCGCAACCCGGCCACCCGCGGCGCCGTGCTCGACACTGGCCTGTGGCACTACACGCGCCACCCCACCTCAGCTACTTCGGCGACGCCTGCACCTGGTGGGGCTTGTTTGCCGTCGCGGCCGCGCACTGGCCTGGCGTGCTGACGGTGCTGTCACCGCTGGCGATGACCCTGACCCTCGCGAAGGGGAGGGGCAAGCCGCTGACCGAGGCCAGGATGCAGGACACCCGCCCCGAGTATGCCGACTACGTCGCCCGCACCAGCGGCTTCATCCCGCTGCCGGCTCGGCGCGGGGCGGCGGTCGGATGAGCGGCACGCGGACCGGAAGCGTGACCGGCCTCGACGACCTGCCGTACGCGCTCGTCGTGCAGACCGGCAAATCGCTGTTCCGCAGCCTGCAGCTGCGCCGAAAGGTGGTCGGGATCGAGAACGTTCCGGCCGAGGGCGGCGCGGTCCTGGCCATCACCCACTTCGGCTACCTCGACTTCGCGCTCACCGAATGGGCGGTGTGGGACCTGCGCGGGCGCATCACCCGGTTCCTCGCCACGACGGCGGCGTTCCGGCATCCGGTCGGCGGGCCGCTGATGCGGGCGATGCGCCACATCCCCGTCGACCGCGGCGCGGGTGCCGACGCGTACCGGCAGGCCGTTGCGGCGCTGGCGGACGGCGAGCTCGTAGGCGTGTTCCCCGAGTCCTACGTCAGTCGCGACCGCACCCTGCTACCGCTGCGCACCGGCGCGGTGCGGATGGCGGCGCAGGCGGGCGTGCCGGTCGTGCCGACCGTGGTGTGGGGTGGGCACCGCGTGCTGACCGCCGGACACCGGCCGAGCCTGCGGGAGGCCTGGCGCGCCCCCATCTCCATCACCTTCGGCACGCCCCTGCAGGTGGGCGCGGACGAGGACCCGCGCGCCGCCACTGACCGGCTGCGAGACGCGCTCAGCGGCATCCTCGCCGACGTGCGCGACGACGACCCGGCAGAGTGTGCCGGGAACCTGTGTCAGTCGATCCCCCAAACGAAAGGTGGTACCAGCCGATGAAGGTTGGCGACCGTGCCCCCGACTTCGAGCTTCCCGACGAGAACGGCGCGCTCCTGCGGCTGAGCACACTGCTGCAGCAGGGCCCCGTCGTACTGTTCTTCTACCCGGCCGCCATGACGACCGGCTGCACCGCCGAGAGCTGCCACTTTCGCGACCTCAGCGCCGAGTTCGTCCAGGCCGGGGCGCGGCGGATCGGCATCAGCGTCGATTCCGTCGAGAAGCAGAAGCAGTTTTCCGACCAGCACAACTTCGACTACCCGCTGCTGTCGGACGTCGACGGCGACGTCGCTCGGGCCTACGGCGTCAAGCGGCGCTTCGGCCCGCTGCCGGTGAAGCGGTCGACGTTCGTCATCAACAGCGACGGCACCCTGCGCGAGATCATCTCCAGCGAGTTCAAGATGGCCGTACACGCCGACCGCGCGCTGCAGTCACTGGCCAGCTAGCGAAGCGACCGCCTGCTCAGCCGGTGTGGAGGCTAAGCAGGCACAGCACGCCCACCAGCGAGGCGAAAGCGATGGTCTTCTTGCGCGCGCCGGGGTCTGCCAGACCGATGCCGAACACCACGGCGTCACCAATGTCGCTCGCCGCGCGGATAACCGTTGCCGTCTTCAGGGGCGTGCCCTCGGGGACGAACAGCATGGCCAGCCTGCTGGCCGTGTCGCGGACGGCCAGGCCCCGGCAGAGCATGGCAACGGTGGGGTCGACCGAGCCGTCGATCCGGGTCAGCTTGAGCGGTTTGGCGAGCACCTTGGGCTGCGCCGCGAGCGCGATGCTGTAGCCGGCGGTGAGGGCCCCGAGGACACGGCTGGCAGTGGGCACGGTGGCTCTCCTTGGCAGGCTGGCAGGCTGGCCGGCTGGCCGGCTGGCAGCGGGTACCAGATCTGATGCCGACCTACCCATCGGCATCCGGCGCAGCCGCTGAGAGCCCGCAGGCCGCATCCAGCTACCGCCTGAGCACCTCCGCCGCCCACGACGGCTGCGGGTCGGCGAACACCTCGGGCACATCCGTGCTGACCCGCATCGGGAACTCGGCCGGTCGTTTGTCGAGGAACGCCTGCACCCCCTCGTACGCGTCCGGGCCGGCGCCCAGCGCCGACATCGCCCGCGAGTCGGCGATGTGTGCCCGCGCCGGGGAGTCGGCGCCGAGCATTCGCCACATCAGCTGCCGGGCCACCGCCACGGACACCGACGACGTGTTGTCGGCGATCTCGCGCGCGAGCCCGTATGCCGCGGGCAGCAGCCCGTCCGGCGCGTGGACGCTGCGCACCAACCCGCCCGCCTGCGCTTCGGCGGCGTCGAAGACCCGGCCGGTGTAGACCCACTCGGCTGCCTGGCTGATGCCGACCAGCCGCGGCAGGAACCAGCTCGACGCGGCCTCGGGGACGATCCCGCGGCGGGCGAAGACGAATCCGATCCGCGCGTCGGTGCTGGCGAGACGGACGTCCATCGGCAGCGTCATCGTCACACCGACTCCGACCGCCGGGCCGTTGATGGCAGCGATCACCGGCTTGGTGCTCGTGTAGATCCGCAGCGAGATGCGGCCGCCCTCGTCGCGCACCGCCTCGTCGATCTCGCCGCGGTCGAAGCGGTTGCCGCCGCCGGACAGGTCGGCGCCGGCGCAGAAGCCTCGGCCGGCTCCGGTGACGACGACCGCCCGTACGTCGTCGTCGGCATCGGCTGCGTCGAACGCGCCGATCAGCTCGGCGGCCATCTGATGGGTGAAGGCGTTGAGCCGGTCCGGGCGGTTGAGGGTGATGGTGGCGACGCGGTCGGCCACCTCGTACCGGATCTGCTCGAAGTCCATCCACGCACGCTAGCGCCAGGCCGGTGGCCTCTCTACAGGTGCACCCCGGGCACGATGAGCCGAGGGTCACCGGCAGCGTGTCCCGGCCGGCGCCGCGGTCCATCGTCAGCTGGTCGCGGCTCCCGCGCCGGTCAGCGTCGCCGCCCGGGCCGCGGGCATCGGCTCGTGCCGCAGGTAGCGACGCGAGAACGTGCCGGTGCCCGACGTCAGCGAGCGCAGGTCGATGGCGTACCGCACCACCTCCGACTCCGGCACCTCGGCGCGCACGACGGTGCGGCCGCCCCCGCCCAGCGGTTCGGTCCCGACCACCCGGCCGCGCCGCCCCGACAAGTCCGACAGCACCGCCCCGACGAGGCGGTCGGGCACCAGCACGGTGAGCGCGAGCACCGGCTCGAGCAGCGCCACCTCGGCCCCGCGAGCGGCTTCCTGAAGGGCGAGACCGGCGGCCTGCTGGAAGGCCATGTCGGAGCTGTCGACCGAGTGCGCCTTGCCGTCGACGAGCGTCACCCGGATGTCGACGAGCGGGTAGCCGGCCACGACGCCGCGTTCCATCTGCTAGCGGACCCCCTTCTCGACGGAGGGGATGAACTGGCGCGGCACCACGCCGCCGACGATGCGGTCGACGAACTCGAAGCCGCTGCCCGGCGGCAGCGGCTCCACCTCGAGCTGGCACACGCCGTACTGCCCGTGGCCGCCGCTCTGCTTGATGTTGCGGCCGAGCCCCGACGATGGACGGAGGAACGTCTCGCGCAGCGGAAGGCGCAGCTCGGCCTGGTCGACGGCGACGCCGAAGCGGTTGCGCAGCCGGTCGACCAGCACGTCGGCGTGGGCTTCGCCCATGCACCACAGGACGAGCTGACTGGTGCCGGCGTTGACTTCCAGGCGCATGCTCGGGTCCTCGGCGACGAGTCGGGCGAGCGCGGTCGACAGCTTGTCCTCATCGGCCTTGCTGTGCGCGACGATGGCGACGGGCAGCGTCGGGTCGGGCATCTGCCAGGCCCGCATCAGCAGCGGGTTGTCGCGGTCCGAGAGGGTGTCGCCGGTCTCCGCATGTGCCAGCTTGGTGAGCGCGCAGATGTCGCCGGCCCGGGCCTCGGGCTGGGGCCGAAGGGCGGCGCCGAGCGGGGATGCGACGGTGCCGACCCGCTCGTCGATGTCGTGGTCAGGATGCCCGCTGTCGGCCATGCCGTGCCCGCTGACGTGCACCGGCTGGTCGGCGCGGACGGTTCCCGAGAACACTCGGACGATGGAGACGCGGCCGAGGTAGGGGTCGGTCGTGGTCTTGACGACCTCGGCGAGCAGCGGCCCGTCGGCTTCGGCGCTTACGGCCGGGGCAGTGCCCCCGTCGGGCCGGGTGACCTCCGGCAGCGGGTGTTCCTGCGGTGAGGGAAAGGCGCTGACCAGCAGCGTCAGCAGCTCGGCGCAGCCGAGGCCGGACTGCGCGCAGGTGGCGAGCACGGGGTGGAAGGAGCCGCGGGCGACGGCCGTCTCGAGGTCGGTGCGTAGGGCGACCGGGACCAGCTGCTCCCCGCCCAGGTAGCGCTCGAGCAGGGTCTCGTCCTCGCTCTCGGCAATGACGCCTTCGATGAGCGCGGAGCGGGCCTCGTCCTCGTCCGCGAGCGCTTGCGCGGGCTGGCGGGCGGCGGTGTCCCGCGGATCGAGCAGCGAGACGATGTCCGGCGGGCAACCGCCCTCGGCGCCGGCCGAAAGCGGAAGGTGCAGCGGGACGACGCCCGCCCCGAAGGCGTCCTGGCAGGCAGCGACCGCAGCGGGGAAGTCGGCCCGGGGTGAGTCGAGCCGGCTGATGACGATGGCGCGCGGCATGCCGACGGAGGCGCACTCGTCCCACAGGAGCTGGGTGGCGCCGTCGACTCCCTCGGCGCTGTCGGCGGCGCTCACCACGAACAGCGCGGCGTCCGCGGCCCGCAGGCCGGCGCGCAGGTCACCGACGAAGTCGGCGTAGCCGGGGGTGTCGAGAAGGTTGACCCGTACCCGGTCGGCGTCGAGCGGGGTGACCGCGAGGTTGACCGAGCGCTGCATGCGGTGCTCGATGCCGTCGCCGTCGCTGACGGTGGTGCCGGCGGCGACCGAGCCCTTCCGGTTCACCACGCCGGCCTGCAGCAGGAGCGCCTCGACGAGGGTCGTCTTGCCCGCTCCGCTGTGCCCAACGAGCACCACATTGCGGGTCGCGGCGGGGACGGGGACCGAGGAGCTTGCTGCGCTGGACGCCGAACGCATCGGTGTGAGGCCGGCGGCGCGGGCGCTGATTCCGCCGGCCCGCGAGTCTGTGACGTGGTCGTGGCTCACCGCTACCTCCCTGACGGGCAGCCCGGTGGCCGGCGCCGCCGGGGCGGCTGTCCGAGGGTGAGAGCCTGCACCAACTGAAGGGGGATGCACAAGGGCGGTGGCGGGAAGGCGGATGATGCATGCTGGATGGGGGCTGGCTCGCGCGCGTGCGCCTGCCACGCCTCGCCCACCGGGCCGTTAGCTCAATTGGCAGAGCAGCGGACTTTTAATCCGCGGGTTCGGGGTTCGATCCCCCGACGGCCCACCCCGCTGAACTGGACCTTTGCCTATGCATGACCGATCCCCCGACACCGCTTGGCAGCCACGACGGCAGCCACGCGTCCGTGCCCACCGTGGCAGATGCTCGGAGATAACGCGCTCGGTTGAAGGACTTGGTGCGGCGTGGCCACACGCGGAGTGGGACCGCTCAACACATTCTCGAGCTCATCACGGTGTGCCCGACCTGTGAGACATCGGAGGCGTCCCGGTCTCTGCCGCAGATACCGACGGCACCGGGCGCAACGACTATTTGTCCGGGTCCGGGCTCGGGTCTGGCAAGGTCTCGATACTGATCGTGCCTGGGGTGCTGACAATGGCAGCGCGCATCATGTTCTCCTGACCATGTCGTGTATCTGGTGCGTGAACGTGGCCGGGGCTCAGCTACCTTCGCTCATGCTCCACATCGTCCAGAGGGTGGTGCGCATCCTGCGAGGTTGGCGCAGCACGGTGACAACTGCGGAGGCGATGTCCTCGGGCTGCAAGAACCCCGCCAGTCCCGGATCGCCCTCGGTCCGACCTCTCCCGATGGCAAATTCGGTGTTCACGCCGGCCGGGCACAGGGTGCTGACTCGGATGCCGTCTGCACGAACCTCGCGGTCAAGCGAGCCGGCCAGCCCGACCTGTGCGAACTTCGTCGCCGCGTACACCGCCTCATCCGCTCCGCCACGTAGACCCGCGACCGAACTGATGATCACGATGTCACCACCCTGCTGCGCCGACCGGAACTGCTCTACCGCCGAGCGCACAGCCCACACGCTGCTGTCGATGTTGGTACGCAGCATGATGATCAGATCGTCATCGCTGGCATCCAGAATGCCGCCGTAGGCTCCCATGCCTGCACTGACCACAATGCTGTCGAGCCTGCCGAACCTCTGCACAGCCCCGGCCACAAGAGCACGCGCAGCGGCCGGATCGGCCACATCCCCAGGGATGCTGACGACCTTGTCTGAGCCGAGTTCGTCCACGAGCTGATCCAGTCGCTCGCTCCGGCGCGCCTGCACCGCAACCCGGGCACCGCCCTCGACGAGCATCCGTGCCGAGGCCAGCCCGATGCCGGAGCTTGCCCCGGTGACGGCGATGACGGTATCGGTGAGATCTCTCGTCATGTCACGCATGCGTGTCACATCCCTTGATAGCAAACGGAAAGAGCTCGGGCGAAGCTGCGCAGCTCACGCCCCGACTTTGACCTTGCGCGCCTCGGCCCGGGCCACGGTGACTGCCAGCAACAGCACCCCACCGTTGAAGATGGGCTGTACCCAGAAGGGGACTCCCAGCAAGCTCAGGCCGTTGAAGCCGACGGCGAGCAGCAGGATGCCGACCACCGAACCGATGACGTTGTATCGGCCGGCACGATAGGTCGTGACGCCTAGGAAAGCCGCTGCATACGCCGGCAGCAGCAGATCCGGTCCGAAGCCAGGGTTGGCGCTGCCACTTTGACCGAGCGCCAGCACGCTCGCGCCGCCGACCAGCAGGCCGCTGATGACGAAGGCCGCGATCTTCAGGCGTCCGGTGCGAAGGCCGGCGAGGAACGAAACTCGCTCTGACCCACCAACTGCGTACCAGCTGCGGCCGAGCGGCGTCTGCTCGAGAACGTAGAACAACACGATGGCGAAAGCGAGAACGATCCATACCGAGATGCCCAGCGGGCCTGCATAGCTGCCGCCGATCGTGGTAACGGCGGACGGGATATTGGAGAACAGAACTTTGCCCCCGCTTGCACCCTGGGTGAAACCCTCCAGGACGATGCCCACGCCGAGGGTGGCGATGAAGGAGCTGATGCCGACCCGCTGGGTAAGTAGTCCGTTGCAGAGCCCGATGACTCCGCCGACGAGGATCATTACCGGGATCACCACCAGAGCGCCGTACCCGTGACCGGCCAAGAAAGCCCCGAGCACGGCGAGGAAGCCGATCATGTAACCAACAGATAGGTCGAACTCTCCGACGATCAACGGGAACATCACGCCGAAGGTCATGAGTGCCGTTATCGCCTGAACGATGAGAACGTTCTGCAGGTTGCGAAGCGTGAAGAAGGCATCCGTGCTCAGCGAGAACACAATGATCAGCAGTAACAGGATGAGCACGGTGCCATAGCTACGTCCACCGGCCAGGGCCACGCGAAGGAACGGCGACCGCGGAGCGCCAGCGGCATCGGGTGATGGTCCGCGGGTGGGCTCGGTCTCGACACTCATTGATAACTCCACTCGATTACGGATTCCAGGGCCAGGTCCCGGCCGCTGAGTTCGATGATGATGTCCCCGTCTCGCAGCACGAGGACCCGGTTGCAGATGCGGACTAATTGCTCGGGCTCGGTGGAGAAGAACAACACGCAGACGTCGCGCCGAGCGGCGTCCTCCACCGCCTCGAAGATGGTCTCCCGCGCGCCTGGATCGACCCCGTAGGTGGGGTCGTCGAGGACAAGCACGGAGGGACGGAGCAAGAGCCACTTGCCCAGTAGCACCTTCTGCTGATTGCCGCCGGACAAGGTCCCGAAGAGGTTCTCCGGCTTCGGCGGCCGAACGTCGAACGCCTTGATGACGCTGTCCACCACGCGGTCACGCAGTGATGGCTTGTGCCAATAGTCGCCAAGCGCGGGCAGCAACACGTTCTCGTTCACCGACAGCGACGCCACCCCGCCGGCGCGCAGTCGGTCTGCGGGTATGGCAGTCAGGCCCGCTTCGATCATCGACCTAGGCTGTCCGCCCTTGCGCAGGGTGCTGTCTCCGATCTCGACCTGCCCACTGAGCCACCGGTCATCTCCTGACAACAAGCGTGGCAATTCCTCCACGCCACTGCCGCGCAAACCGGCAAAGCCCACGATCTCGCCGGGTCGGGCCGAGAAGGAGCAGCTTCGCAGCTGGGTTCCCACTAGTTCTTGCACGCGGATTGCATCGCCGGACGGGGTCTGCGCATGCCGCTCGCCCGCGGCCTGGTCAGGTGCGGCATTCCACAGCGTGGTAAGGCGTTCCGGCGACGAGTCGACTTTGGTTACCCGGGAAGGAGACCTGGCCTCCGAGGTCGGGCCGATTATCTCTGCCACCAGCTCACCGGTGGCCCGGCGCGGGCCGCCAGCCTCTCGGTAGACAACCTGCCCGGCTCGCAGCACCGTGATGTCATCCGCGACTCGAAGCTCGCCGAGGCGATGGGTCACCATCACCACGGCCACTCCCATGTCCGCCATGGCACGAAGCCTGTCGAGGTGCCGTCCTGTCTCGGATTCGTGGATGGCAGCGGTCACCTCGTCGACGATGAGCAGCTTCACCGGCGGCCCGGCAGCGGCCGGTTCGAACAGGTCTCCCACGACGATCGCCAGCGCCAGACCAGCCCGATCAGCAGGCTGGACGGTGTTGCATTGCTGCGCCGCGCTGATCGGCACATCCATCCGGTCCAGCAACTGTTGAACCTGGCGCCGGAGCCGCCGCCACGCTATCGGCCCGAGTGCCTTGGCGTTGAAACCACGGAATATTGCAACCGCCTCGGTCACACTGAGCGTGTCGATCAACGGGGCTTCCTGGTGCACCACCCGCACGCCCCGCTCGGCCGCCCCCGCTGGCGAGCCCATGCCCGCCAGCCGGGTCGAGTCGAACAACAGGGCTCCAGAGTCCGGGGTGTAGACCCCGGACATGATCTTCACCAGAGTCGATTTGCCGCTGCCGTTTCCCCCGAGCAGCGCATGGATCTGGCCGGGGATGAGATCAAAGCTGACCTCGTCGAGAGCTACCAGATCACCGAATCGTTTGCTGACCCGATCCAGCGACAGGGTCGGCGACCGTTGAAGATCGACTGGAGCCATTTTCGCTCAGCCCTTCCAAAGGGCAGTGAACTTGCTCTGGTAGTCGTAAGGCGCCGTCCAGCTGCCCTTGCTGCTGGGCAGGTTTGTCTTGTCCAGCACCTGGAACGGCAGACCCTCGCCGGCCGGCTCGATGAGCGCCTGCTTGTTCAGCAAGCGGATCGACTGGTCGACGATCGCGAAACCCATATAGGTGTTGTCGTACGCTGCGTCTGCCGCCTGCACCTGGCCCGCCTTCACGAACTGAAGGTTCTGGTCGTTACCGAGTGCGCTGACTATCTTGATGTTCTTGCTCAGCCCCGCGGTCTGTAGTGCCTGGACCTGCGCAGCCGCCGGCGGGTCGAAGGCCGAGTAGAGGTAGTCGACATCGGGGTGCGTGCGGACGTAGTTCACTGTCTGCGGGCCCAGCGTCGCTGCGATCTGCGTTGCCGTGAAGTACATGACGTCGGAGGACTTGCACGTGGTGCACTGCTTCAGCGCCGGCACGATGCCGCTCTCTTGGGCATTTATCGAGTCGAATTCCTTGTCACCGAAGACGCCGATGTTCGCCTTGCCCTTGGAATCGGCCACAATCCAGTTCGCCAAGTGCTCGCCGAGGCTCTTGTAGTCCGGGGATACGTCGAAGGCGGGCCAGATCTGACCGGCCTGCGGGGTGATTGTGGCGTTCGGTGTGCTCAGGCCCGAGGACCCGGACACGATCAGGGCACCCGCATTCTTTGCTGCCTGTAGACCGGTCTGAACAGCGCTGGGAGTGACGGCGATCAGCGCGATGACCTTTGCGCCCCACGACACCGCGTTGAGGATCTGGGCGTTCTGGGTGGTCGGCGTGCCGCCACCATCGAAGGTCCGCTCCTCCCAACCGATCGTGGAGGCAGCCTTGGCAATGCCTTCTGCCGGAATGACGCACCCTTCGAGGATGCTGTAGCAGGTGATAGCCGCGATCTTGATGCCGGCCGGCGCCTTGGCCGGCGTGGTCGGGCCCGAGAAGCTGCTGGGGACCATCTGGCGCGCGGTGTTCATCAGGGCGGTGTAGTCAGTGCCTCCGCCGCCTGATCCCCCACTGCCGCCTCCGCTGGAGGCCTTGTTGCTGGAACTGCAGGCCGTGACGGCCAGCAGGCCCACCAGCGCTACTGCGCCGATGCGGCCACGATACTTTCGAGTCACCGGGTTTCTCCTTCTTCTGGACGGATGAATACTCGTGGTGCGGTCGCGCTCAGGCATGGGCGCCGCGGTCGGGAAGCGTGATGATGTCTCCGGGCAGGGGATCGCTACCGACGTCGGGAATACGAGGAAAACCTGTGTCCTGGTACTTCGCGATGTTCGGGTCGTGGTTCATGAAGACGAGGTCCGCACTGGTACGGATGCGCTCTAGCGAGGCGAACCCTTCCTCGATCGAGGTTGCGCCGCCTGGCGGTGATGGGCGCCAGAAACTTTCGGGCAGGCAGGCTGCGTCACCGGCGACGCAGAGGAGACCGTCACTGGTGTTGACGACCACGGACTGATGCCCCTTGCTGTGTCCCGGGGTCTGGATCAGCCGGAGTCCTGGCAACAAGCCGTAGTCATCGACTGAGATGAGCTGGTAGTTCAGATGATTGATGGATTCGTCGGTCCAGGAGAAGTCATACAACTTTGCCTGCGACGGGATAGGGTTCTTGGCGTACTCCCATTCGACTCGGGACACGACGAACCTGGCATTGGGAAAGGACGTGTTGTTCTCGGCGTGGTCGTAGTGCAGATGCGAGTTGATGACGATGTCGACGTCGCCGAGGGACCAGCCCAGCTCGGATAGCGCGTTTTCGATGCTCTCGTCGTGCTCGCGCCAGCACGGATTGAGCTCGCGATCCCACTTGTCATGGTCGCGAATGCCGGTGTCGATCAGCGCCTTAATGCCATTTCCCTCGATGGCTGCGGCCCAAACGGGAAGGTTGATCTTCTTGCCGAAGTCGGACATGTATGTCATCGCGGCCTTATCGACGCCGAGCGTTCCCAGCTTCAGTGCCGTGACCTTGTACTGATCCATCGCAGTGGCCTCTCTACCGGTATTTCTGAATCGGGATAGGTGCCGATTCCTCCGTCAACGGGCTGCCCGCCCCTGGTGCTCGTGGTCGGCTCTCCGCCGGCAGCGCCCGCAGGAATGCTTCGAGAAGTCGGAGGTAGGCTGTCGCGCCACCGTCGGCGTGACCGACCGTGCGTTCACCGACCCACGCTGCTCGGCCCCGCTGGGACTGCAGCGAGGCGGTGTCGGCGACAGCCAGCCTTGCGGCATCAGCCATTTCGCCCAACGCTTCGCGGGTGTCCGGGCCCGCTCGGCGAAGAGCCTCCAGGCTCGGAACGAGGGCGTCGACGATCGTCTTGTCCCCAAGTTGCGCGCCGCCCCGACTCTGGATGGCTCCAATGGCCGCCTCGAGCACCGCGGTGGCGGTCTCGCGATCCAGGTCCGGCTGGTCAGCGACTTGACGAGCGCCAGCAAGTAGGGCACCGGCAACAAGAGCCGACATGGTCGAGGGGTTGGCAGCGGCAAAGCTCTTCGCCGCGGTGCGTAGCACCAGCGCGAGGTCGGCGTCCGGATCCAGCTGGCGCACGCTCTCACGAACCGCGAAGGCCCCGCCGCTTACGGTGATACCTAGATCGCCGTCCCCAATCGCTGCGTCGAGATCGCGAAGCTCGTCGCGGCTGGCTTCCAGGGTGGTCAGCGCGTCATCGAGCAGCACCCGCAGCTGATGGGCGTTCACTGCTGGAAGAACGGGGAGGACGCCGGGGCGTCGATGAGCGCGGTCAGTTCCTCGTCCAAGGTCATGACGGTGATCGACGCCCCAGCCATCTCCAGGCTGGTGGCGTATTCACCGATGTATCGGCGGGCGACTGTGATGCCGCGATCAGCGAGAGTTCGATGCGCGCGACGGTAGAGTAGGTAGAGTTCTTCGAGCGGAGTCGCGCCCAGGCCGTTCACGAGCAGGACGACCTCCGCGCCGGATTCTGGCGCAAGGTCTTCGAGAATCGGGGCGAGGATGCGATCGGTTACCTGGTCGGCTGATTCCAGCGGCCCGCGGTGACTACCGGGTTCACCGTGGATACCAATCCCGATCTCCATATCGCCTTCGGGCAATTCGAAGGTCGGCTTGCCGGCAGCAGGCAGGATGGTCGGCGACAGTCCCACGCCGGCTGTCCGCATCGCTGACACGGCTTTCTTCGCGATGCGGGCCACCTCGGCGAGGCTGTCTCCCCGCTCGGCCGCGGCACCGGCGCACTTGTAGGCCAGCACCATGCCGGCAACACCGCGGCGAGTGTCGGAGCGTTCAGCGGTAGCGCTCAGCACATCGTCATGGATCAGCACGGTCTCGGTGGAGATCCCCTCCAGTTCGGCAAGATCGGCTGCCAGACCGAAGTTCATGACGTCGCCGCCGTAGTTGCCGAACAGATAGAGCACGCCTCTACCGGAGTCACTGGCCTTCGTGGCGGCCAGCACCTGCTCCGAGGACGGGGAGGAGAAGACATTGCCGACCGCTACGCCCGAGCACAGTCCCTTGCCCACGTAGCCGAGAAAAACCGGCAGATGGCCGGAGCCGCCGCCGGTCACGATGCCGACCCGCTCACCCGGAGCGTCGGCGCGGACGATGGCCCGTGGTTCGCCGGGGGCCGCCACCAGCTGGTCGGGGTGGGCCAGCAGGATGCCGTCCAGGACCTCGTCGACGAAATCTTCGGGGTCGTTGATGAGCTTTCTCATGCGAAATTGTCCTCTCCCACGGCGCGTTGCCATAGGTCCTCGAAGGTGTGTACGGGGTTGCCGAGCATCAGCGCCCGGCCACCGCCGATTGCGCGTTGCTGCGCAACTGCACGGGCCGGTTGAGCAAGCGAGTCGATGTCCTTGGCATGCGCCAGGCCGACGATGCGGCGAATCATTTCCATCCCTGCGAAGCGACTTGCGTCGCGCAGGAACTGGGACAGGAAGCGAGCGTGCCAAGGCTCTGAGGGATTCCAGAGACGCTTGATCTCCTCGGCCAGGGCGGCCCAGTACTGCTGGGCATACCGGTCCACGATGGCGCTGAACGCATGGTTACCTGCCGCATCGTGCGCCAGCCGGGACAGCGCAAGGTTCGCCAGCAGCACACCGGGATCGAAACCGAACGGGCCGAAGAAGGCGAACTCCAAGTCGATCACGCGGGTGTCACCGGGCCTGGTCATCACCGAACCGCTGTGCAGGTCGCCGTGGATCAATGCTTCGTCCCTGGTCTTGAACGAGAACCGCATCTCAGCCGCAGCGCTGCGTAGTGCGCGGTCGTGGCGCAACGCCTCCGCCTCGTCGGCGATCTCCGGGTCGTACCGATTTGACGGGGCGTTCAGATAGGGCGCGGTGAAGATCAGATCCTCGGTCACCAGGCACAGCTCGGAGTACACGAAGTCGCGACGCAGAACCTTGCGCTGCCTGCTGGGCAACAACACGTCGCTCGTGCCCAGGATCACCGCAGCGCAATACCGGCCAACCGTCTCGGCAACGCCTTCCACCGGCTGAGCTGCTATCAGGGCCTCGCGCCACGTGATGTGTTCCGACAGGTCCTCGAACACCAGGGCCGACATCGCTGTGTTGAAGTGAACGGTGCGTGGCAGCAGTCCGGGCGCCAACTTCTCGTGCACCTCGATGGCGTTGGCTTCGATGCGGGCGCGGTGCCTGGTCAGCGGCCAGGCGTCACCTGCGATACGTAGGTACGGCAACGCCTGCTTGACGATGACCGATGCTCTGTCGCTACGCACTCGGAACACCAGGTTGAGGTTGCCGTCGCCGATCTCGGACGCCTCGACGGGCTGTCCTTCGAGGAACGGCTCAGCGAACTCGAGGACCGAGCGGACGTCCAGGGGCACGTAGTTGTTGCTCATCCCGAGCCCGCCTCTCCGAATCCGACGGCACCCCCGATGCGCGGTTCACCGCCGAGGCGACAAGGCGAGACCGCCTTGGCTGAGCGAACTATTGTCTGACAACTGACATCTGTCAATAGACTTCTTATCGTGTAACTTCGGCCGAAAACGCGAAGGAGGACCCGCAGCCATGACAGCGTCAGAGGTAAGTGGTCTGCGACTCGGCAACCCGAGGACCTTGCCTACCCAGATGGCCGACGATCTGCGCAGTCGGCTGGCCAAGCGGGAGTGGCGACAGGGTGATCAACTGCCAACCGAGGCCGACTTGGTCAACGAGTACGGCGTGTCCCGCGCCAGCGTGCGCCAGGCACTCAAAACCCTCGAGAACCAAGGCTTGATCATCATCAAACGTGGCCGCGGCAGCTTCGTGGCCGACGACGCGATGATCCGCGCGGGGATGCAGGAGCTGACGTCGATCACCTCGACCATCGCCGAGATGGGTCACGTGCCCGGGATGATCTACCACCATCGCATCATCCGGCCGGCCCGGGCCACCGAACGCGAAAAGTTCGACCTCGCACCGTCGGACGAGGTCCTGGACATCCAGCGGAAAATCCTTGCCGACAACATCACCGTGGCCTATTCCTACGACATCCTGCCGCGCTGGGCGTTTCCCCAGAACTTCGAACCCGAGCAGCTCACCGGCTCGGTCTTCGCCTTCCTCGCCGCACACAACGGGCCCACACCGCTACGTGCACTTGCACGGGTGCATGCGGTCGCACACCCCCAGGTGGCCTGGGACGAGGACTTCACCGATGACCAGCTGTTCGTGCTCCTAGACCAGCTGCACTTCGACCAGCAGGCCAGACCCTTCATGCACACGACCAGTTACTTCATCGAGGGGCGGTTCAACTTCACCGTCGTGCGGACGAGCCCGAGCCACTAGTTACTTGGACCTGAAGAAGTCCCTTGGTGCGGGGGGCGGGGTGCTTGGGCCTCGATGGTCCGCGCCCCCCAGGTTTGGATCTTCGTCCCGGTCGTTTTTAGCCGGCCAGGGTCCCGATCTTGACCAGGTTGTGGGCCAGGACCGCCTGGCCGGTCCAGATCCGGGCTCCTTCGGTGCCATCCAGGCGGGTGCGGTCCCAGCCGTAACCACGTTTGAGGCTGCTGATCCGGCCCTCGCTGCCGGTTCGCCACTTCACGGTTCGGCGGAACGCCGACCGGTGTTCGGTGGCCTGTCGGGCCTTGCCGGGTTTGTCTTTACGCGGGATGACGACGTTGCGAACCCCGAGGTCGTGCACCGCGTCCTCAACTTTGGCCTCGCCGTAGCCGGGGTCGGCGTCAGCCTGTGGGAGCGCTGCTGGCCAAGGCGGCCGACGCCAAGCTGCTGCGCACCAGTCGGCTGCGGGCCGACACCACGGTGGTCCCGGCGGACGTGGCCTACCCGACCGACTCGGGGTTGTTGGCTAGGGCGATCCGGCGGATCGCGGTCACCGGCACGCGGATCGGAGGCTGCCGGTGGAGCGACCCGCACCGTGGTACGGGACCGCAGCCGGGCTATGAGACCTTGTGCGCCGAGGTCGCTGACTCGATCACTTGCTTGAGCCGGATGCGGTGAAAGTCGCACGTCCGGTTCTGAGGGGGCCCCGGCGCAGCAATGCGCCGGGGCTACCCGACCAACTGTCGCATACCCGGCCGCTGCCCGGAGTCAGCTTTGATGAGGCGAATCTCGTGTCGTCGGCCGGGCTGGTGCCACTGGTGGGTCTGGCCGAAGGGGCGGGGCTTGGGCGGTTGGCGGACGAGCGGCTAAAGCGTCCCGACGGACAAGGGCGCGAACGCGGGCCGGAAGGTGGCGGCGCTGGTTGCGGGGATGGTCGCCGGCGCGGACAGCATTGACGACCTCGCGCTGCTCCGGCACGGCGGGATGAAGAAGGT
>JAABUM010002392.1_pt1 | contig 25176 bp, 38 predicted proteins | sample 5559161 | NCBI WGS metagenome assembly JAABUM01 (sample SAMN10711868, study PRJNA513369) | rock metagenome | isolation source: Antarctica rocks | place: Antarctica: Victoria Land, Siegfried Peak nord
CAAGAGATGATGGCGAGCATGACGCAGGAGCAGCGCGCAAATCTGACAGGAAATTTCAGCGCTGTCGACTGCTGGACTTGTCCTGAGCATGCTGCTTCTGAACTGAACATCATGCTTTTACGATGCGCAGCACGGCGTGAGGGGGGCGACGATGGCGAGCATGACGCAGGAGCAGCACGAAACTGGCAGGAATTTTCACAGAAAAGTTCGTCTGCTGGAGCTGTCCTGAGGATGCTGCTGTCAAAATGCGCAGCAAGGGGTGATGGCGGAGAAGATGGAGAGCATGACGCAGGAGCAGCGCGCGGACTTCGTCAAGCAGCAGATGGACGCGCTCGGGCACGCGCTGCAGCAGGTGCCATCATGTGTCGAGTGATGTGTCGAACCCCGCATTGGCCTGCTGCCTTTGGACGTGACGCCCTGTGGCACGCTGCTGTGGGCAATGCCAGTCGAGGACTTGGCAGTGACGGGCGGGCGGTTACGGATTGCCAAGAACGCTGAGGAGGGCGGTGCCCTGGGCGGAAGCGAGATGCAGCATGTGCATGTGCGGCGCGTGCCTTTCCACTGACAGTGGAGAAGATCATCTGCCTGCAGCGTAACCCTGCTGCAGGCAGATGATCGGCAGGCGTGTCTGTGACATGCAGGCGGCCGAGGGCATCCCGGATGCGTCGGACACCGCCATGACTGAGCAGGAACAGGCTGGGTTCCTGCAGCAGCTCGGCAAGTCTGGCAAGGCGGCATGAGGGTCAAGGGGGCTAGCTGGGGGCTTCTGGATCTTGGGATAGTAGTCGTTCCTCTGTACAACGGAGCACAGAAATTAGCATTCTGGTTTCTGTCAAGCTGTGGCTTGCAATTGTTTTGAAGGCGCCAGACTGTGCATTGACTTGTGTCGCATTGCTTCACTGGATTGTGAACACGATGTTGCAACGCAAGCAGATGCCAGACGCCCACAGTAGTCTCATGTGTCATGGCTCAACGAATCCACGTTTTGATCAGCTCCAGACACTGCACACAGTTCGTCGCTCCATTGAAACAGGGCCGCGCCAGGGAGTGCGGCGTCTGGTCAACTTCAGTGCTTCGGTGCAACCTGTGTGCTTCATGTGCGCATTCAGGCTTGCATCCTGTAAGAGCACCGCTACGCCGTCCGCTGTGACTTGAAGCCAGCAGGAGCCCGTTTCCGCAGCACCATCATCCATGCGAGCGGCACGATCTGCATCGCAGGGCAATCGGCATCATGCCAGGCTTCGGTTGCGCTGAGCTGCGCATGCTGCAGCATGTTAGCAACCAGTGCACGCAAGCCCCTCCTGATTGGACACATGCCAATAGGTCTGCATCCCAGTGAGAATGGGGCGCACACCACACCAAGCAGCATGACGAGCGAGCCCAGCAGGTAGCGCGCAGGCGACGGTGGCTCAACGCCAGCCATGTCAAATCACATTCGGCGGTCCCAAAACGGTTCAGCAGTGAAGTGACAGAGGGCAGATGTCTCGCGAGCTCGCGCCAATCTAGTTTTGAAGTCGCGAAGGCTTTTGACAGGAACTCAGCTGGTCCACTGCGTACCGCGACACAGTTGACAAATTGAGAAGGTGCGAACTGCAAGTGTCAACGCTCTACTGGCTGAAAAGCCATTTTGCAATTATTTCGGAGTCTGGCCTTAGATCAATGTTCCAAGCGGCCTTGCACGCCTGCACGCCCCCCAGAAAGCCGTTTGCACAGTTGAAGAATAAATCTTGCAACGCTCCGATTGGACCGCAAGCCGCTTCTGCAGTGTTACGGAGGGGTGTCGGTCATTTCCCGGACTGACTGTGCCCAGTTGCCAACCCCATTCCCACTGCAGCAGTCTCAGCACAAACAAGTGCTCACAAGCAAGTGCTCACAAATAAAGCTTCAACCTCGCAAGAACGATTCGGCGGTGCCTGTCAGCAGCTGCGTTTGTGACTGCTCCCGCTGCAGCACTGCGCAGCGTGCGGCGCGGCAGCGCTGGTTGAGGCCGTGCTCTCCGTCGTTTGGCCGCCAGCGGCTCCAAAACACGACATTCTTGGAGCCGCAAGCCACAATATACTCGTCAGACCGCCGCTATGCCGGCGTCGGCCGCCAGCGGCTCCAATGCGATGGGGCGGCAGAGCCGCGGCAACGAGGCGCAGGGGCCCGCCATCAACGGACCCTATAACGAAGTGAAGATCATAACCACAAACAGGAACTACCTCAAGTCCAACGCCACCAGCCACGTCAAACCCTTCTCTGCAATCGCAGAGCTGGTGCGTGTCTGCCTACACAAGCTTCGCCAGCATGCTGCGCCGTTTGTAAGGCTGAGGCTTGTTCACTTTCATTGCTCATTCTTGTGCATGCTCACGGGACGCGAGCACTGGTGCATGCAGATTGACAACAGCTGCGACGCGGGCGCTCAACAATGCTCCATCGAGATCAGGGACATGGGCTTCACCGAAGGTTGGCCCTGCAGCATGCACTGGGCTTGTTGCATCAGCAGCCGCCCAGCGAATCTATACTGCTGTACCGAGTGTCGCCTGCTTGCCTCTGCTCGCACCATGCTGCTGACACCAGCAGACCAATTGCGGCGCTGACATGCGCCGCCCGCTCTTGTCCGCAGCGGGGCCGCTGCTGATCCTCATGGACACAGGCTGCGGCATGAACGCAAAGGAGCTGGAGCTGGCGTTTGGCTTCGGCCACACGTTCAAGGAGAGCAGCAATGGCAGGCCCATCGGCTGGGCCGGAAACGGATTCAAATCATCGTCCATGGTGAGCTCATCCACAGTTGAACAAAGAGACACGATTCCACCCATCCACATCCTCTGGGCTGTTATAATCCGTCTGCAGTTTCACCTGGCGTTGCTCGGCACAGCGCCGGTGCAGACTTGTCCTCTTCCTCTCAGAAGTCACATGCTCAGTCTATCTACCACAGCAGTCAGGACTCACCCAGCCATTGCTGTGTGCTTCCAAGCGGCAGAGGATTGTGGGCTGGAGCGAATCAGGAACGGGCAGCATGTGGCAGACTTGCGCATGTTCTGGAAAAGTGCAGGCCATTCGGCTGAGGTGTGCTGCCCACCTGCTTGCAGAGGCTCGGCAAAGACATGATCGTGTTCACCAAGACGCGCAAGACGCAGACGATTGGGCTGCTGAGCCGGACCTTTCTGGAGGCTACGGGGTCCCCCGACATCCGCGTGCCCCTGGTGCATGTCTTTCCCCTTTCTCCGTGTCAGTGACGCAGCACCGCAGTTTGTGGTGCATACGGTGTCGCTTCTGTGCGCTGCAGCATTTCGCACAGTCCGCGCCCCAAGCTCGGGCCCCAATCGCAATCTCACAAAGTGCCGCCGCCTTGCTTGCTCCATTTCATCTCCCGGCAACTTGCCTCGGCTCCAGGCTTGATGTCTGCAGGGCCGGCGAGCCAACGCCGTCTGCACAGACATCATGCTGAGCTCTCATGCCCTCACTGACTGCCTTGCGATATGCTCTGCCCACAGGTATCCTGGGACCTGGAAGGCCATCCGCTGGACGACTCGGCGGCGCACACGCAGCAGAGCCTCGAGGCCATCACCACCTGTGAGTGCCTTTTCCATCTGCTTCGGATTGCTGCTGTGGCCTGCCCTCGTTTTCCTGTCTGTTGTCTCCCGCGCCTCCCGTGGGCTGGGATTCTGCCTACTAATGAGTAACATATTGCGGCTCATGTGCGATGTTTGCGGCTTGCGCGGCGCACATGCATGTGTGCCCTTTGCCGTGTGTCCCCCCATTGCGATCTGCACCCTGCGGCAGTACGACATTTGTCAGGGCTGCTGTGAAGTCAGGAGGTGTTCCAAGGCGCAGGATTTGTCAACACCTTTGAACTGTCGTGCTTTGCATTTCTTTGTAACTCAATAGGAGGATCCTTCAATTGATTATCTGAGATCTGACTTCTTAACTGAATTGTGCATGTAGTCAGCCCCTACAAGGACCAGGAGCAGTGCCTCCAGCAGCTGGACCTCATTCCCCAGGTGCGCGGCTTTGGAGTTTGGGTTTCATGACAAATTTAGTTTACATTCCTGTTTTCGTTCTCGATGAAACGCCCCACCGAGAGAAACTGCGCAGGTTTCGTGCCGACCCATGCTCGGAGTTACATATGAAGGAACTTTGAAGGAACTTTGCGGGAACTTCCCCCATAAAAGTTTGCTGTGCGGCGGCAGCGCCAACATCGAGCCCAAATGCCCAGTTCAGACGCAGTTGTGAACATCACATTCGTTTGGATTCGTTTCAGCAACTTGATCTAGATTCCCTTGTCCTGCAGACGGGCACCATCATCATGATCAGTGGCCTGCGGCAGTTCGACACCGGGCGGTGCGTAGAAACCTGAGCTTGTCCATTTTCATGATGATCTTAATTCGTCAACGAATCTCAACTGCTTACTTGATAGGCTGACATGCTTCGTTGGGCCCGAGTCTGCTCCCGGCCCTGGCTCTTGTCAAAGAGATGCTTGCGTGAATATCTAATTTGGACGAGACTTTTGGCGCTGTTGACGACGCTTGCGCTTGCAAGCATGTCTGCAACCCGCGGCGCCGCAGCCTGTGCAGGGTTTGCGAGCAGCCAGCCCCCGCAATTCTCCCGGCATGCGCCGCGCAACCGAATTTACCTTGACCCCTGCCTCGAAACCCTGCCCTCAATCCCTGCCTTAAAACCCTGCCTTGAACCCCTGCCTCGAAACCCTGCCTGTGTGCTGCAGGTATGAGCTGGACTGGCAGTCCGATGGGACTGACATTTTGCTGCACGAGAATGACGACGATGCGGGTGCGTCACTGCTGCCCCCTATTGGCACTACGCCCCTGAATGGAAATTACGCTGCTGTTTTTGGCGGTATGAAAGATGTGCAGTGAGGTCGCGCGCTGCTGATGCTGCGAACTGTGCGCAACAGCAGCCGCAACCCTGCATCTGCGTGCTAGTCCCCTGCCTCATGCTGTCTCAGAATCATGTCACACAGCGCTGCCCAGCTGCAAGCTGCACGGCATGGCCCGCTCGCTGTGTACCCCTCCTGTTTCTTCTTCTCTTTAGCCTCTTCTCCGGTTCAGTGTGCTGACGGCCGCCGCCGGTGGGCCATTCCAACAGCGCCGCAGGTGCCGGGGTCGGCCAGCATGGCACCTCGGGACGTCATGACGTCACTGCGCAAGTACACGTCCCTTCTGTACCGGAACCCCAAGATGCAGATCTTTGTCGCTGGCGTGCGGGTGCGCAACAAGAAAAGGCAACAAGAAAAACTTGTAGGGAACACCTGAAGAGAACACCTGAATATGGACATACACCTCCCTGCTGTACCGGAGCCCCAGGACGCAGATCCTCATCGCTGGCTTGCGGTCAGCACACACAAAACTGATATGGAAGCCCCATGCGCCTTTGGTGCGCCTTTGGTGCTGTGCCTGCACCCAGAAGATGCAGATCTTGGCGCCACCCTTTGGGTGCGCGCGGAAAAGCAAAGACTTCGGATCAGAAAACACAGTTATAGAAACCCAAAACCCACCGCACACGCAGTGCGTCCTGCGTTGCCGCCTGTCAGGCTCACAGCCATCTGCATTACTCCCCTGCGTTACCCGGGGAGACACCTTTGTCGGGACGCCCCCGCGCTGTGGCTTTCCGCCATTCCCGCACTGCGCCAGCTCTGGACATTGTGGAAGGTCTTTCTGTTTTATTCTTGAGGCTTTTTCGAGCCTCCAGCCCGCCACGCAGGGGCAGCGTGGCAGCTGCAGCATACACTCGTCACTGCTCACTGGTGCTGTGCTCAACAGACAGGTGCTGTCATGTTCCCGCCATGGCTTTCCCTTCAACAGTTGCTTTGTCTCGAACGTGCAGGTGCACACCAAGCGCGCACCATGGCGGAGCCGCACGAAAAGATCGTCTACAAGTAGAAAACCCTGAAACACATTCTCAACACATGCACAACCCCACAGCTCATGTTGCGCAGGTGCGCACCAGGCGCATCACGGCGCAGCTGCAGGAGAACAGAACATGACCAGCATGTACATCAAAGCACCCTCAACACATGTCTATGGTCTGAGCAAGGAGGTGTTTGATTACTGTGCAGGTGCGCACCAAGCGTGTCACGGCGGAGCTGCACGAGAAGATCACCTACATGTACCACCCGGCAAATTAGCTTCTGATGGCCAATATCTATTTCATACCTTACCCTGCAGGTGCGCACCAAGCGCGTCACCGCGGAGCTGCACGAGAAGATCACCTACAAGTACCACCCGGCGATGCCGTCCGACTACGAAGGCCCATCAGCGGTGCGTCATGCAGGGTTTATCCAGGGCTGCAGAGCCCAGGCGGTGCCCACCCAGTGGCCTGTGTGCCTGTGGCGGTCCCACGCCGTCCACCACCGCCGCCATCGCTTGTCTGTGCTGGATGCGAAGTGCCTGTGCCAAACGAACATGCTGTGCCCGTCCGAGCCGTCTCCAATGTGACACCTCCCTCGATTTTCTGGGCTCAGTCTCGCGGGGCGCCAGCTGCCGGGGACCAGATGATGCTGGCAACACATTGCTTCGCCCCGCAGCTGCTGAACTTTCACTCAGTGGGCCGCCCACATATGACTCTCTCCGGCATCGGGTCCAAACACAAGCAAAACCAACACATCAGCACAGCGTTTCATGCAGTCTGCGGCGAGAACGTCGCCCACGCGCCCATTTTGGCACACGAACAACAGGCGCCGACCACTGAGGCAATTGAATTGACTGCAATAACAAAGTTCGCCCTGCTGAACCGCTGTCGCATCTTGTGCCGCCAGGTGAACATCGAGGTCGGATTCTTCGACGACCCCGGACTGGAGCACACATTCTCGGCGCTGCTCTACTGGCGCGGCCGTCTCATCGTCCCCTTCCTGCGCTTTGGTACGCTGTGCTCCTGTCCTTTAGTTGCTTTCTTTCCCTCTTCGCCCGCTGTTGGTCAGCTGCTACCACAGTACCACATTCGCTGGGTTTCGGCGCTGCTGTACTGGCACGGCCGCCTCATCGCCCCCTTCCTGCGCTTTAGTAAGCCATCGGCCCACTGCCTTTTTCTAAACCCCACACCCTGCTGCCTGGCTGGAGCACACCCATGTGGCGCTGCTCTACTGGCGTGGCCGCCTCATCGCCCCCCTTCCTGCGCTTTGGTGTGCCGCTCTCTCTTCTTCTCTTTCTCCTTTCCCTCGTTTGCCTTCTCTCGTTTCTCCCGACCCGTTGCCGGTCAGGAGCGAAACAGCCGCACTCCCTCGCACTGCAGTGCGACGGCGGCCTACTGGGCGCTCTGAAAAGCTAGCCCCTGCTGCCAGCACACGGCAGGCATCAATGCTATTGATGTTGCCATCCTTTCTACGCCGGCTGGAGCCTGGAGCTGCGTTTGTTGTTCTGACAGCAAGGTTGACTGCGAGTTCGCCTCACGGGCGCGACAGGGGCTGCAGGTTCCTGGTTCGCACAGCGTCAGTTCAGCGCAGCACCGATGTCTTGGGCCGCTTTTCCGAGGGACGACAGCGTTATCCTGCTGATTGATTCTATGCAGAAGTACTTCACTTCGTGTCATGTTATCTGGCGCAGGCGGCTGGACGGCATCGCAGACGAGAGCAAGGCAGTCTCGGTCGTGGACATCAAATTGAACATTGCGCCTGCCAGCAAAACATTTGAACGACTGGCGCAGGCACGCGCGCCAACCTGCGGCCGGACGGCAGTGCGGACGAGCGCAAAGCGGTCGCGGTCGTGGACGCGGACTGGATCCGGCCGACGCACAACAAACAGGACTTCGATGACCCCGACGGCGCTTTCAGGTGGGCCTGAACGGAAAAGGATTCACATCGACGTAGGAAAGGACAGAACGGATCTGAAATAACGAACCCGGCCGATGCAAGCAGGAGTTGGGTGACCCTGACAGCGATTCAGGTTTTTGCAGGGCAAAGGGAAGGGTTGAGAGACCAGAAGCAACACAAACAAAGGACTGAAGGATGACTCACGACACACAGAATTGTGACGATCCCGATGGCGCCTGCAGGTGGGGACAAAACGACAGGAGAACGGAGAGGGACTGAAAGCGCAGGACGTGGCTCTCTGTCCATGGCGTTTGTGCCGGCGCCCTGGAGCCTGCTGTGCCCATCGTGGCCACGCCTCCCAGGGGGTTACAAACACGACAAATGCGCTGAGGTCCGTGGCGTCCGCGCCTGCAGGGAAGATCCTGGACAAGCTCCGGAGGAGGCTCGGGTGGCGCAATTGCAGGAAAGTGTTCTGGAGGATGTGAAAGAGCAGCGCACAAGTTGTGGATTTGCGCTTGCAGGATGGTCCAGTTCAAGATCAAGGACCAGCTCCAATACTTCTGGGTGGCTGGACATGGGAATGGTGCAATGGATAAATATGAAAGAACGAGCAAAAATTCAAATCTGCGCCGCAGGAAGCTCCAGGTCCACGTCAGGGCCAAGCTCCAACACTTCTGGGTGGCGGGACATGGAGAAATATGAAGAAGGAGAAACCTGAAGAAGAAGCTGAGACTTCATGGTTGCGCTTGCAGGAAGCTGCAGGTCCAGGTCAGGGCCAAGCTCCAGGATTTCTGGGTGGCGCGAGTGGAGGTGCCGGCGGAACACGAGCGCGCCATGTTTGGCGGCGGCAGCCGAGGCGCGCCTCAGAAAATTCTCCGAAGAGATCGGGACATACACAATCATGTCGTCGTGTCTGAGTACTTTTCCTTGCTTTGCTGTACGCGATGCTGTTGGAGCACGAGCGCGCCATGTTTGGCGGCGGCAGCTGAGGTGCGTACCAGCAGATGCAATAAGCATCAGGCTTTGTAAGGAGACGCTTTCCCATGCGATGTGCCGGCGGAACATGAGGGGGTCACGTTCGGTGGCGAGCCAAGGTGCGCCCAAAAGATTTATCAACAACGTTACGCATGTCATTTACCGATGGGTTGTCTTGTCAATAGGGCTTTACGCTCGCATGTCCGCCGCTGCGACCTCGGCCTGGGGTGGTGCTTTCGCAGGAGGATAGACCCCCCCACCACCTTTTGTCTTGATCCAGGGCTGGCACGCAACTGGTGCTCCTCAACCTGCAGGCGGCGAGGCCTCGTGGGTCAACACGGCCTGGGTGCAGTGCTGCGACAGCAGCTGCCTCAAGTGGCGCCGCCTGCCGCCGGGCGAGTCCGCTTCCTGCGACAAATTCGACGCCGACTGGTTCTGCCACATGAACGCCGACGAAAAGATGGCGGAGGCCGGCTGCGCAGCGCCGCAGGAGAAGGATGAGGTGAGTACTTCGATGTATGAACTGCGTCAGAGGCGTTCGGATCCTTCATGCTCATTCGCACCGAGATCCTGCAACCTGGGTGTGAACGCGGGGCGGGCATCGGGGCGGGGCGTGCCCAGTGAGGCGGAAGGCCTGTCGGGTCCTCCATTTGGCGCACTGGAGTTGAGAGCGCAGTTGAGGTAGCAAGTAACAGGGTCACAAGGGCCCCAGTTAGGGGGCGGTCGTCTGCCCCACTGCGCCCGCTGAAACCTCCCGTGGGAAGTGGGAGCTAGTGGAAGGACCCTGCTGGAGCAGCTTGTGTCACCCACCAATCAGACCAACCAACGTTGGTGACCTTGCAGCCCTCTGTACTGGTTGCTATCAGCCGAAGCCTCGTCTGACTTGGCCTTTCGATCCTGCAAACCTCGCACGCATGCGTTGGGTTACGACTGCCGTACTTTTTGGCTCTGCAATACCTTTTGGCTCTGCCGTACATTTTGGTCAGGATATTCTCGTACAGAAATTTCGTACGTCGATTCGGCTGTCTGTCAAACCTGACGTACGGCAGCCAGAAGCTCCGAACGAGAACTGATCGCTCATGCGACAGCAATGGGCCATGGTAGGGTAGGGTTGAGGCGATGTTGCATGCCGAGGGCGGCTCGAGACAACCCTCTGCTGAGAGCTAGCACCATGCACCCCTGGTTGGCTGTGTTCTGTATTTTCGTACCTGCTCCTGCCAAGCTGTGACACACTTTCGTACCTGCTTCCTGCCAAGCTGTGACACTCTTTCGTGCCAAGCTGAGACACACTTTCGTACCTGCTCCTGCCAAGCTGTGACACACGTGCCTTGTGCAGACACCATACTGCATGTGCAGGCAGGGGGTAACGGAGTTAGCGGGGTCGGACGCCCGCCGGGCGCGCAACCTGCCGGATGAAAGTTGCAGACAGATGCACTCTGACTGTGGCACATATGCAACAGCTGCCTCTGGAGAATCAAGCTTGTCATCAACGGTGATGCAGCGTTTGCAGCTGTGTGGCAGAGCGGCAGCAGCGGCCTGGATTCATGCATCACACCATTCACGCACAGAAAACTCCGTCAAGAAGCTGTATGTAAAACAAGCGCACCGTCCTGCCGAGGGGAGCCGGAGAGCAGCGCCAGCGGGAGGCGGCCGAGGCGTTCAGTTGCCCTTGAGACTTCCATAAACCCTGAGACTCGCATAACCCCTTGGAGTCCTCTACATCCACAAATCGACGCACATCGTTGCAGGGGGAGCTGGAGGAGCAGTGCGAGCATGAGGCGGCCGAGGCGTGCAGTTGAATCCCTGAGAGTTTCCATAGAGCCACAAATCGACGCACATTGTTGCAGGGGGAGCTGGAGGCGGCCGAGGCACATGTCACACAGATTCAAAAGGCAACACCGAAACCCAGAATCATAAACGTGTCTCGAAATCTCGATGCCTTCGTCACAGGGGGAGCTGGAGGAGCAGCGGGAGCAGGAGGCGGCCGAGGCGCGCCGCCGCGCGGAGGAATTCAAGAAGCGCAAAAGCGGGTGCGCCAGCCACTGCCGCCCAATGCTACTTGTCAGAGGAGGGATGCGACTTGGGCTACCATGATGCAGCTTTGGTGCCATGCACTCGTGTTCGGATCGGTTTCCGCGCTGCGTTTTCACAGGCTCCGGCACGAGGAGATATTTGTGAGAGCGTCATCATGTCAGTCAGCAGCATGGGACCGGAAACAGGAACGATAGAAGCGAAAGAAATGAAAGCAAAACAACCAGCATGAGCAAAGGGAACTCATGGTTGGGAACTCTGCAGCGGCGAGAGCGCAGCGGACGCCAAGCGCCGCAAATTGGAGGAGCGGGAGGAGGAGAAGCGGCGGAAGCAGGAAGAAAAGGAAGCGGCGAGGCAGGAGGAGCAGGCACGCCGCAACGAGGAAAGGCGCAAGGTGTGGCAGCACCTCGAACTCATCACGAGCTCCTCTCCGTTCAAACCCAAGAAACTAGAAGGAGGCAAGCAGGAAGAGCAGGAAGCGGCGTGGAAGAGGAGGCGGCGCGCCGCGCCGGGGAGAAGCGCAAGCTGCGTCATCACAAATTCATGTGAGGTATTAATCGGTCCAAGAGAACGGGTGAGCACAGGAGGAAGCAGGAAGGAAAGGAAGCGGCACGGCGGGAGGATGCGCCACATCGCGCCGAGGAGAAGCGCAAGCGTGGGCACAAACTGAAACAACATTGCTTCCCGTCACGCCGCATGGCGCATGACCACAGAATGGATAGCAGCTCAGCGGTGGTGCGGCGCGGCAAGTGGCATGTGTGCCGCCGATGAGGCAGACAGAGGGCACAGTCTCGTTGTCACCAGCCGCTGCCGATGCTTGAAGGTGCATCGGTGGCATTGATCGCCTCTGTGCCTCGACGGCCTCGACAAGATTCGTCTCCTATGTGGCGCGCAGTGGGCTGCGGAGAGCGCGGCGATGCTGGAGGCGGAGAAGCATCGCCAGGAGGTCGAGCAACAGCCAAGAAGACCTCGTCAGGAGCTCCACATCTGTCACTGTTCTCTCCTGTGCTTCGCGGCGGGAAGCAGAACACGCTGCGCGGCTCAGGGCAGAACAGCGACAACGGGAGGCGGACAAGCAGGAAAGGAGGAGATCCAAAATCGCACCCCCAAGGATCAGAAGTCACCGCCCTGCGGGGAGTCGTGGTGTCATCATGCTGTGCGTGCAGCGAGCGCGCGGCCAACCTCGAGGCGGAGAAGCGGCAGAGGAAGGCGAGAAGCAGCGGAAGGAGGAGCATTTAGTACCCAAACCTGGTAGGCGCAACAAGAGTGTCCGAAGCAGCGTCAGCGTGGTTTCTTTTTGCGCATGTGCAGAAAGACGCGGAGCGCGCGGCGATCCTGGAGGCAGAGAAGCGGCAGCGGGAGGCGGAGAAGCAGCGGAAGGAGGAGGCCAAGCGGAGGGAGGCGGAGAAGCTGCGGGAGAAGGCGCGGCTGCAGAAAGAAAAGCTGGAGCGCAAGGTGAGCAATCAAATGCCCAAATCTACTCTCATCAACTGCCATCCTCATGCACGTGCAGGTCACGTGTACATCAAGAGTCCCTCTCCTTTCTGCACAGTGCCGTGCATGGGATGATGCGATTCAGCTCCGTGGCTTCTGGGGGACTTACCAACGATCCAACCTTGCTGATGGCTACGATAGTGAAATCGCCCCGTGATTCCCATTCTCTGTCCCCTGGCCGCGGGGGCGGGAGCAGCAGGCGTCAAATCTTGCGTGGCAAAACTACGGATTACAGAAGGACGAGGCATGATAAATGCCAGCACAATCAGGAGAAGTGCAGCTTCCTTAAAGCAACGCGAAAAGCCCGCCTCTTGTTTGCCCGAGGCGTCTCGGTGAGGGTCACTATCATCGGGGACCAGTGATGAACCCATCAACTCGCCTGCATGAGCGGCGAGGCGCAGCGGCGGGCGCCTGGCTGAGGCAGAGGCACAAGATCGATTAGGGGGCAAGAGCATTGACATCTCGCACCCGCAAATCTGCCCAGTGCACAACTTTTGTTGGAGTATTGTTGTACCAACCCCCCTTGGAGGAGAAGGAGACGGCGCCGCGAGGCCGAGGCGGCGCGGCGGGAGCAGGAGCCCGTGCTGAAGTCAATCGAAACCGGGAACGCCGAGATCCCGCATGCTGTTCGTGTAGTGTGCAGCATTTTGCCCATGCAAGCTGGATGACCTGCCTGCAGGAGAAGGAGAGGAGGGAGGCGGAACTGCTGCGGCGACGCGAGGCCGAGGCGGCGCGGCGGGAGCACCAGCGCCTGGCCGAGGCGGAGGGAAAAGCGGCGCGGGCAGCGGCGGAAAGGGCGCAGAAGGTGTGGAATGTCTTTAAATTCTGTTCATACTCTGAGACAGGTTCGGGCCTCTTACCGCGGATGCAAGGTGCGCAGACAAATGCGCGGCTGGAGGCACAGGAGAGCGCGCGTTTTGGCCGAGCCGCGCGGCTGACGCAGGAGCCGGCCGGCTTGTGGGAGGCTGTACAGCTTTGCGACTCTTATCGATCAAACGTTTGCCGTACATCTGCGCTTTCTGCGCTTTCAGGTGGAGATGGGGGAGCAGCTGCGGCTGCGCGAGCAGAAGCGGCAGCAGTCTGTGCTGCAGGAAGCGATGCAGCTGTTGACTTCTGCATCAATACCTTGCGTGCATCTGCGCGTTCAGGCGCAGATGGACAAGCGGCGGCGGCTGCGCGAGCGGAAGCAGCAGCAGGCCGCGCTGGCAGAAGTGATGCAGCTGTTGGATCCTGCATTGATTTCTTGCACACATCTGCGTTTTCAGGAGGAGATGGAGGAGCGGGCTAGGCTGCGGGAGGAGAATCGGCAGCAGGCGGTGCTGCAGGAAGCGATGCGACTGTCGGCGGCGGAGGCCGAGCGGCAGGCGGCTGCGGAGGCGCAGGCCCGCCTGGCCCTGGCGCAACTGGAGGAGGACTCTGAGGAGGAGGTTCCCGGGGGTGGCGCAAATGGCGGCGATGCAACTGCACATGGCGGCGGCGCTAACGGCGGTGTGGGCGGACAGCAACAGCAGCAGCGCGCCAACGGAGGTGTGGCTAGGATGTTTTACATGAGCTGCTGTGTTGATTGGTCCGTTGCGGCAGGCTGCCGGGTTTCTGCGGGCATGTGTGCGGCATGCTCGCAGGAACTGTGTAGAAGGCATGCACAAGAGTGCTGTATGACAATGATTTACTGATCTGCGAACAGGTGCGGAGCGGCCCACCTCGGACATGTCAGAGCAGATGCATGCAGACACCGGCCCGGACGGCGGCGGTGAAGGCGGCGACGGTGAAGGCGGTGGCGGTGAAGGCGGCGGCGGTGGCGGCGTGCAGTCCGCAGCGCAGCCGCAGCCACAGCCCGCCGACAGCGAGCGAAGGCCGCTTGCCAACATGCAGGCGCAGCAAGACGGCGCCGTGGCGGCGGCGGCGGCGGCAGCGGCGATATCACCAACGGTGGCAGGAGCACCGACATCACCAGCCTCACCAATGCCGGCGGCGGCAGTGGCTGCAGCAATGACCCCAGCGCATTCCGAAGCGCTCACGCAAGACGTGGCGGAGGTGCTGGCCAAGCATGCGGGCGCTGCCACCGGAGGCTGCAATAGCAGCGCCAGCGGATTGTCTGCCGCCGCAGCGATGCAGGTGGGTGTTGACGGTGCTGGGTGGTCTGATCAGGACCATTGCATGTGGAGATACAGCTGGGCCTGGCAGCTCAGCCCTCCAGCTGCAGCTACATGTCATTCGGAAGACTGCGCACGAGACGTTGCCGTCCAATTTTCAGTGTCGCCGTCCACTCTTCATTGAGTCCCTGCCTGCACACAGACGAGGCTGCTGCAGGAGGCGGAGGGGCAGAGCTCCGACGCTGTGGCGGAGGCGGTGCTGCAGCAGTACGCCGTCAACAGCTCCTTCCCGCCTCCCGCCGCCAGCGGCGCCGCCAAGGTCGGGCCGGGTCCGGCCGGTGTCGCGGGGCCGGCGGGCAGCGGCGGCGAAGCAATGGGCGGCGCGAGTGGCGCCGCTGGCACGCCTGGCGTTTCTGCGGCGACGCCCGCCCCTGGGCGGCAGGGTAGTGCGGGTGCGCACACTGCGCAAGCGCGCGTTCTGGTAGATGCATGCCATCTGTCTGCCAGACGTCAGCGTGCACCATTTCCTCCTTTGTGCAGCGACGCCTATCATGCGGCAGCCCTAAAACTGCAGTGTTCCGCGGCTGGCACGGCGCGTCGCCGCCACGGCATTCTCATTGCGGCACGAGTACTTGTCGATTCAATGTGCGTGTGGCGAGTTATCGTAGTGTGTATAACCTGTGTCGTTGCAGGTGTTGCCGACGGCAGCGTCGCCGCGGAGGCGGCGGTGCTCACAGGCGTGCTGCACAACACTTGAATCGGAGTGTGGCAAATTGACTTAGCTTGAACCCTCTTTTGCAGGTGCTCCAGATGGCAGTGTCGCCGCAGAGGCGGCGGTGCTCACAGGCGTGCTGCATAACCTGCGCCTGCAGCTGGCGGCCGACGCTCCCCGCACCGGCGCGGCGCAAGCGCCAAGTAAGTCACGCCATTATCATGGTATCTCGTTTCTTTCCGCGTCGTTGGGGCCACTCTATCAACTAGGCTGCGCCGCCTCTGCAGTGCACACATGTGTTGTCATGCTCTGCATGTTCATTAGCATGTGGTGGGTGACGTTGTCTTCGCTTTGGAGCTGCCAGCTGGCTGCAAGTATCCTTGCTCGATCATCTGCTTGAGCCGTGGGCGTGCAGTCGCTGGCGGGTACACGAGCGGACAGCTGCAAAACTGGAGATTTGGACTTGGAATTTGAAGTCGAACGGTTTCCGTGCGATGCGCCACTGGAGGCGAAGCTGGGCGCGGCTGTCCGCGGGCGTGCAGTCGCTGGCGGGTGCGGCATCCGGGCAGCCACAAACTCAATTTTCTTAGTGTGAGATTGTCATCTCTGACTGTTCCAAGTTTGTGCAACGTGCAGTGGAGGCGGGGCTGGCGCGTATTTCCGTGGGCGTGCAGTCGCTGGCGGGTGCGGCGTCGGGCGCGGCGCTGCAGCTACGCAGCATTCTGACGGCGCTGGCGCGCGCAGCAGGAGACGCAGCAGAAGCGCGGCGCCTGGTGCGGAAAAACCTCATCGTCTGTGGAAGTTTTTTCAGGTTTTGTGTATCCTAACGGCGCTGGCGCGCGCCGCCGGCGCGCGCCGTTGGCGACGCCGCTGAGGCGCAGCGCCTGGTGCGGCATTGCAGATACCTTCTGTGAGACTGCACAGTCATTACAAAACCGTCCAGATATGCTGACATGTTTTGCGCCGCTGGAGCCGCCGAGGAGGCGCGGCGCCTGGTGCGACACTCAAATACTTGAACAATGTCACATCCTTGGTCAAAAGATTCAATGCAGATTTTTTTCCATGTCGTCTTCGGAATGTTTGCAGGTTTTCAAGTGTTGCAACCGCAAGAGAACTTGGGGCCGGAGGAGCTGATGCAGCTGCGCGTGGAGGAGCTGATGCAGCTGCGCGTGGAGGAGCTGATGCAGCTGCGCGTGGAGGGCATCGCTGCGGGCATTGCGGTCGACTTCCTCATGTCAGTTCAACTCTCAATCTCTTTCCACCTTTTGCATGTAGGATAATCTGGGCCTGGAGGATCTGCTGCAGCTGGACGTGGAGGGCATCGCCGAGGACATTGCGGTGGGCTTTGCTGCCTCGCCGCCGAAGACCGCCGGCATGAGTGCCCGCCGCCGCCGGCCGGCGGACTGAACATGGACCGCGGAAGACTTCGCGGGCTCTGTCTTTGCACAATGTGTGGCGGAAGACGCCGCCGCTGCTCACTACCGGCACGAGTGCCGCCCGCCGCCGGCCGGCCGGCGTCCTGAGGATGTGCCGCGCCGGCGTCGCTGTACAGATGACCCCTTCCAGCGGCGACCGCCGGCGGCCTGAGGATGCACCACGGCAGATTTCGTGGAAGCTATGTTTGCACAATGCGTGGCGGAGAGGGCGACGCCGCGCACTGCCCGCATGAGCGCCCGACACCTGCGGCCGGCGAGAGGATTGCCTGCGGCGCACTGAGCCGCGTCCCTGCGCGTGCTGGCAGGCAGCAGCATGCTCATTGAGCATAAGTGGTCCTCTCGAGCTTGTTACGATCAGCCGTAGTCAAACAGACGCGGTCCTTTAGGGGGCATGAGGTCCACTCGTTGGAACAAGGTGTGACCAGCAGCAATTACAAATCGACTGGCGCGGCGAGATGCGCCAGTTGCACATCGAGGCGGCGCCGTTGAGGCGACAACAGTCGTGGTTTGCCGTGAACACTTCAAACGCGTGTACAGAAGCTGCTGGTCTTCTGGTTTCGGGTGTGTTGACTGACAAGTGCGCGAAGCTGTGTCAGCCTTTTTGAGCGCTGCTGCTGTGCAGTGATGGCAGCCAGCTCTGCCGCCGAGTGCATGTAGCCCACCACGCTGTGTGATAAACCAGATGTGTGGTGTGGTGTGGGATCGCATCACTGTTCACTGCATGCCACCCAGCATTTTGTGCACTGCAAATTTGGCACCAAATTTGGCAGCACATCGCGTTATCAATGATGTGCCCTTTCGATGGTGTTTTGCGGATCTTCGATGCGATTGCCATTGCAGCGACAAACTGAGCATCTGATCAGCAGCTGCGTCAGTGGCTGGTGGGTGAGGCAGCACGCCAGGGCGGCCACCACCTGAAGGCCTGCGCTTGTACCTGAAGGCAAGTTTCGTACACATTGCCCATTGCAGCGTACGTCGGCAACTGCACGTCGGCCTGCTGTTGATCTCTGACCTGAAGGTGCTGATCAGACATTCACTGCACTTGCACGGCCTCAAGAGGCTCCTGCACAACCAGCGGCGATGCAGTGGGTGACCTGAATTTGAGTGATCTGAGCTTGGAATTCAGTGAGGCGTCTTCAATCCCCAGATCGCCTGTGTTTAGTGAACTACGCATTCCTTGGGGGCTCGAAGCACAATGCAGCCAGCAATCGACTGCTTGTACTGTGAAGATTTACTTTTTTCTCGTGACCGCCACCCTGTCAATAAATTTCCTCAGAGCGGCCTGTGATGACACATTCACTTACAGCGCAGGCTTGCGAACTCGATACATCGGGCCTGCACTTCAGCATGGCCGCACGCGCTGCAGCGCATGCGCCGCTCAGCCAGCCAGCCTGGCGCCAGGCGTGTGCAGGACAGGCGCCGCTGCAGCGGCCCCACAAACACGTGGCTTGGGCCAGCAGCACCGCCCAGCTGCGGGGCAAGCGACTGGGGGCTGCGCAAGCCCGTCCGCAGCAGCAGCGCATGCTGGCAACGCACAATGTGCCGCGGCGTCAAACGCTCGTCACCACGGTGGTGCTGGGCAGTGCCACGGTGAGTCATATCTTTGATTCATGCCGCTCTGTGTCCTTTCAATTCAACTCAAAGGACCCACCAACGAAACACCTTGGGTCCGGGCACCCTGCATCGAGGCGCCTTGGCCGCTGCTATGAGCTGCCTGCGCGCCGCTGTGGATCCTGCACACTGATGGAGACTGCATCTTCCTGCGTGCAGAAGGACGCCAGCAGCACGACATCCGACTGGTGCGATCCAGCCTTGCGAGCTCCAAGTGTATGGGCTGCGATGCGCGCTGACAGTGGCGTCATGCGAATTGCTTTGTTTCTTGCGCACGGGCTTGTAGCTTGTTCCCTGATGCAGGCCCACCTGCAGCATCGAGAGAGCTGACACGAGAAAGTACGGGAAGACTTCGTTCAAGGTCGACTTCCTGCCGCCGTCTGGGGTGAGCAACGTGATGTCGTCCTCTGTTGAGTCTGCATGCTGCGCCCGCATGATGTCGGCTGCGCCGCATAATGACGAGCCATGTGCAGACCCCGCCCGGACTCGCCCACTCCTTCATCAGGGGCCTTATGCATCCTAGATGTTGAATTTACATGTTCCAATGCAGAACGTAGGCTACAAGGGAGTCGTGATTTTCATGCATGGCTTCGAGCAGGTCCCCCAGGTGCTTCCTCCTTCCGTTCGCTGCCTGCATGGCTTCCTCATGGCAGCTCCTGTCCTCCAGGTGCCTTTTGACACCCGCAAACTGACCACCCTTTCAACCCCTCCTCAACGAAGACACCAAGAATCGAAATGCGTGTCTGTCCACGTCCCTGTTTGCTTTGCGCCACCAGCATGCTGTCGGCGCCTGAGCCTCCCGGCATCGTGCTCGCCGCCCAGACCCCGCTGCCACAGTGCAAGCACGCCGCCATATGCAAGCAAAGATGTTAATCTGACTGCATGTCCGGGACTTGTCCCGCAACATTTGCGCCCTGCTGTGCTTTCGCACTTGCCACGGCGCGGCGTCCTTCGCCGTGGCGCATGATGCTGACTTGTTTCCTGAGTCTTGCAGTTCATGTCACTCCAGGACTATGCGACAGTGCTGGAGCGCATCGCCGCCGATGGCATGTGGGTCGTCGCGCCGGTGCAGCCGCAGTTCATCCCCGAGGACCCGGTGCTGAAAGCTCTGGGCGCAAATCGGGAGACCCTCCAGGTGTTGACGCCTTTCATATATTGAGTCACAACAAGAATGCAAACAGGCCATTGTGATAAACACTGTCCGGTAGGCGCGCTAGCTTTGAGGTGCCGCAGGTGAGGATACCAATGCAATCAGCAGCCTCTTGGTGCTGCAACATGTGGTTCGTTCACACAGAAGGCGTCCATGGAGTCGCTATATTGCCGTGCTCGATTTCGACACGCTCCTGCATTGCATCCATTGATGCTATGTGCAGCATGTCGTGAAGCCGACCTGCAGCAGCTGCTGTTCACAATGGGCTGCTCCGCCAGCAGTCACCAGCATGATTGCCTGCTTGACGTCGTTTTTGGTGCAGGATGTCGTGCATACGGACGCGCGCCAGAGTGCAAACCTGCTGTTCATGCCCTGAAAGCTAATCTGACATTGATTTCACCAATCTATCATCTGTCCTGCATGTACTTTTCAGGATGTCGTGCACGCGGACGCGCAGCAGATAGCAAACCTGCTGTTCACCAAGGGAAAGGGCGGCAAGCCGGCGCTGAATGAGGCGGCCAAAAAGGCGAACATTGACATCGGGTCCATCGACGGGAAGCAGATCGGCATCAGTGGCCACAGCCTCGGAGGTGCGCCGGCGCCGCCCAACACAGTGCCACTTGACCGGCATCTTAGTATTTGTTGTCTGGCACACCCCGCTGTACATAAATTTGAAAGCAGTCTGCTGCCGTCAGCGGTAGGCACGCACCTGTGTCGCACAACGAACCACTTCAGCTGAAATGGTGCATCGTCCAGGACTTTCCCAGCGCTCGACAAGTACGTTGCCACGCAGATGATGTAGATCCTTCGCAACTTTTGTTTCGCTCGCGCAGGCGGTCGCACGTGGTCAATCGTCCAACACTGTCCTGGGCACCACTTGCTTGCATCCACATACTCCCCTCAGACTGCGTTGCCCCACCTGCGCAGGCGGTCTCACGTGGTCGATCGTCCAGGACTTTCCCGGCCGCTTCGACAAGCTGGCCGTCATGGCGCCGTACCCTTCCATGGTCATCCCGTCGCTGTCGCCCGAGAATGTGATCGGCGCCGAGGGATTCAAGCCGCCGGGGGAGTCCCTCATTCTGGAGGCGCGTTTGGCATCACACTGCAGTGTCATCGCAAACGGTGGCGCCTGTCTGATAGCTGTACCATCAGCTGGAATGATGGCAATCAATTAAACTGTGCTAATTACCTGTTTGACAGAAAGCTGCACTGGGCGGCTTGGACATTTCAGCGCAGGTGCCCACCACAACTTCGGCTGAGCCAACAGGATAGGAAGTCGATTGAGCCAACAAGCTGTTTTCGAGTTGGTAAACTTTCGTGGTACACCCGCAGGGCGGCCTGGATATTCTCGCGCCGGCGCGCTCCATCAACACGGAGATCTTCGACCCGCTGGTGGCGCTCGGCCCGAAGCCTGCCGTCACCAAATTCGAGTTCCACTTTGGCACGCACACCGGCTACCAGGTGCGCCGGTGGTTCTTTGGCATGAGATTTTTTTCTGTGTTTTCTGAGGACGCATCTCCATTGCCAGCGAGGCCCCATGGCACGCACACCGGCTACCAGGTGTGTCACCGCTCTGCACTGCCTGACTCGTCATGATTCATTCTGTTCCACTCTGTCTCCTGTACAGTGGCGGCTGCCAAACACGCCTCTGTCGCCTGCCGTCTGCGACGCCGGCGGCGTCTGAGCAGCAAGGCTCCCGAGTCCCTCGCCTCGATATGACGTGCTGGATAATCCTTGTGTCAGACCAGAGTTGATTACACGTGTCCGCAGCACGGCATGGGCATAGGCACGGTGCTGCGCTTCCCCGTCGGCGTGCTAGTCACCAGTCACGACGTCGGTGTGTCTGCGCTGAGGATGTGTCTATGTATTCACACAGTGTTCATGATGCAATTTGTGCGCAGGATGTCACGGGTATTGGCACGGTGCTGCGCTTCCCCGCCGGCGTGCTGGTCACCATTCCCGAAGACCGCGCAGGGCAGCTGTCCGCTTACACCGGCTCAGACGCGGCGCCGCGGGTGGAGCTCATTACAGGGGCGCTGACCAACACCAAGGTGCGCGCTGATTCGCGGGCACTTTCCCTGCAAGTCACCCCTGTGTTCCTGTGTCGTTCGTTGCGCGCCGCGCCGCGGGGTGAAGCTCATTGCTGGACCACCAACCAGCACGAAGGCGCATGCTGTATCATGAGCAACGACCCTCCTGTGTCCTCCTTCACCTTTTCAAGGTTGCTTGCCACGCCGCTTGTGAAGCTTAGATCGCCGGAGTTCCCACGAGCACAAAGGGTGCATACCGAAATCTCGACACTGCAAGTGCGGGATGTGACGAGATGTGTGTGTGTGGCTGCAGGTGTTCACGCTGCCGCGCCCGGTTGAGGACTTCGTGCTGGCTGCCACCAAAATCAACTCGTACGCCATCTACGTAATCCTCCTGGCGCTGCTGCTCGGCATCAGCTCGGTGCGCAACCTCTGAACCCTACATAGCGGAAGCACAATGCTGTCGGCAACTGGGGGATTGGAATCCTGTCGCTGTATCCAAGCCCGACGCCGTTCCAGGCGCAGACGGCATCAAACTGTCAACATAGACACGACGCCGCATTGCTGGCGTGGCGACATGGCCAGCAGCAGAGGCATCCCGCCCACTGCATGAGGGCCCGGCTGCTGCGCTTGTGTGTTTAGGCTGTGAGTTTGATGAGTTCTGCAGCCTGCATTCCTGGGACGAGCACCTGCAGACTTCCATTGAGGTGGCATGCCGCCAATCATCACTATGTCACTTGCCGCGATAGGTGACAGGGTACTGGGCGGACGGCGGCGGCTGGCTGGCGCCGCTGTGGCGCACCCTGTCCGTCGTGACCGCCCTGCTGGTGCCCCTTGAATTGTTCGAGGCGCGACGTTTGTGACATTCTCACGTTTGTGACATTCTCACATTTCATCCGTCACACGGACGCCTCAGTGGGCCGCCGCAGTTTCGCGTTTTTGTTTTCAGGGGTCGGGCTGCACATTCTGTCGAGAACGTGGATTGTGCTGACGCTAGCCGCTCCCTGCAGGTGTACTACTACACACCGTTCGTGCAACGGCCTCAGACCACGGTGCGCTGGCGGCATGTGAGCGAGTGGACTGCGCATGCCATGGTGAAGCACAGATGACATGCACGCAGGCGCCAAGTGAAACCGACCTCTGGGCGACCAAATATGGTTTGACCATGTTCATCTGTCGCAGGACATGATCGGCAAATTTATGAAGCCATATAGACATCGGTATTTCTTAGATTGTATCAAGAAGGGCTTTTGGCTAGGAACTGCGCGACTTCTTGAAAATCTTCCGCCGCGCCGAGCTGATCTGGTACGCGATATCACATGAGGTATGCATCTGGCGTGATGAGAACACTGACCAGGCATTGCGCTGGGGAAAGAGATGGCATGGGACCGCTGCCGCTGCCGCAGCCGCAACAATCTTGCTCTGCACATTTTGTTGATTTGGGTTTTGGCGCAATTGGACGTCCACACATGAATGCTTGATAGCTGCTGCAGTGGGGCAGAATGTGCCAGCAGCGCTTCGGTGCCATGAATGGCTCGAATTTGAGACAGGACAGATGTTGCATTCGGTGATCAACCGCCAACAGGTCAATACACATGGTCTCAGACCGAGATCAAACCAGCGGTGTCCGCATGATCGCAGATACATATTGGGGAGTCACGATGCATAATGCACATAGATTTCGGATTGCGCTGCCACGCTTGCAGCAGGCGCATGTAGTCACGGCACCATCAAACCACGAAACGTGCTGTCAATTCGGTCACAGCTGCAAGTGCCGCATCTGGAGGGACTCAGTTCAGACACCGCCTCACGGCCTAGAGGACGCATTCGAGTCCAGCGGCGACAGGTGCGGCATTCGATACGGCACCGTCACGGGCGGCGCCACCAAGCTCGGATCCTTCTCGTCCTTCTCGCTGCAAGGCATACAGCGATTTCGATGCAATTTACTTTCAATACTTTGACGGTTTCACTCTGATGGTTTCACCACAATTGAAACGATAAGCTTCAGCATGCATGGCAGACTGTACTGGCACGCGCTGATGAATGTCTTAACAGCAGGTGGCACATGCAGCTGATGTGCTGCGCGCTGCACCCTGCGGCATGCGCAGCAGCATCAGCAAAGCATGTGGGGCTGGCGGCAGCAGGCCTTTGAACATAAACACAGCGCGCACCTGCAGTAATAGATCTCGCATTTGGACGCCGCATGGATTACGTACGGTTCGCCAAACACAGCGTGCCACATCTGCTCCCACGTCGCTGCGATCGGCCACGATCGATCCGCCGGCGCCACCTGCAGCGCAGCAAAAGTGTGGCATTCAACATACTGCAGTTCGCAGTCATGATACAGTACTGGCGTTGCTTGCGCACATGATGAGCGGTCAGCTGCAGCAGCCCCAGCCTGGACGTGCATCAATACAAGCCTGCTTTGTGACATGAGGCTTCCCTGCATGTCCCCTTGCTCATTGAGGTAGGAGCTGAGCAATCGGACTTTTGGCACGAAGCTTTGAGACGTAAGAGTCAAGGTGCCAAATACCATGGGCATGCATCGACCAATCAGCCTCACCTGCATTTCGTGCAGCGCGCCGAGGTAGAAGACCAGGGAGCGCGCTTTGACAGTCTATTTTCCTATATCATAGCGAAAAGCAAAAGCAGACGCACTTGCATCTGGTGCAGCGCGTCGAGGTACAAGGACAGGAAGCGCGCTTTGGCGCGCTCGTGCGACACATGCCTAATCCGTGAGATTGCGCCTCGGAAGGAGGAACGCACACAGAGACACCTGCATCCCGTGCAGCGCCGCTGTGGTAGAAGGACAGGGAGCGCGCTTTGACGCGCTTGTGCGAGATGAACATGAAAGGAATATAAGTCTCACAAGTCCATGTTCACCTGCATCTGGTGCAGTGCATTGAGGTAAAACTTCAGCGAGCGCGCTTTGACGCGCTCGCGCGACACCATGAACTCGGCGCTGCATGCCGGCTCGTTGACGGCCTCCGGCAGCTCTCCCAGCTCGTCCTGTATGTGTATCAACGTCAAATGTGAAGACATTGCAACACCGTATTCATATATGCCTTTCTGGTTTTCGTTGCTCTTTCTGGTCGAATGACAAGGCTGAAAAGCCCGGCACGCCGCCTCCCCCAGCTCCCCCAGATCGTCATGTGGATGCATGGCATACGAATATGTGCCGTCAGCACAAGGCAAACCCGCAGCATTGTAACAGATCGAGCCGGCGTTGCAGCGTCGGCTCATTCACCGCCTCCGGTAACTTCCCCAGCTCGTCCTATAGCTGTATAACCATTCAATAGTTCAGATGTTCGTAAATTGCAATATGGTCATTGATGGAATGAGATCTTGCGCCTTGGCACGCCGGCTCAATCATCGCCTCCGGCAGCTCCCGTCCGGTAAATGCATATCATGTATGCGGTGAGCACCTCGCACATCCGCCACCGTAAAGCATCAAGTTGACGGCGCGTTCCGGCTCGTCCACCACTTTTTGGCAGCTCCCTGCTCAAGTCCTGGCTTTGCACAGCGCAGTCAGCTCATCGAAAACCCGCAGCAGTGTGACAGATACAGCCGGCTCATTCACTGCCTCCGGCCGCTCCCCGGCTCGTCCTGCATTTTACATGCCCACCCTTTGAGAACCCTGTGCACGGGGCAAGCAATGCTGCAGGAATCTGTGGGATGCGTGTGACCGCCCCGCAGGAATGCAGCCATCATGCATCAGCACACAAATTTGAAACAAAATCTAGCATTTCAGTTCCTGCGGTATGCGCCTTCCCTGACCCCTGCTGCGTCACGATGTCGCCTCTGGCTTGCAGCGGTAAGGGCGGGCTGGGCGCAACAACACCCCAATGCGATTTCTTCTGTCAAATGAGAGGGGGGGGGGGGGGGGGCTAGCAGACAGTT
>JAABUM010002395.1_pt1 | contig 25161 bp, 18 predicted proteins | sample 5559161 | NCBI WGS metagenome assembly JAABUM01 (sample SAMN10711868, study PRJNA513369) | rock metagenome | isolation source: Antarctica rocks | place: Antarctica: Victoria Land, Siegfried Peak nord
GCCCGCGTTGCTCGTCAAAGACGTGAGCCGTTCGAGAGCATCAAAAGCGTAGCTCTGGCTTTGGGTGCCCGCTCCCGCGCCTTTCTGCACGCGTTGGCTTTGCAGCCGCCCCAGCGCATCGTAGGCGAAGTTCTGCCCGTCGTTTGCGAACGGCCCATCGAGTGCGTCCAGTCGCCCGAAGTTGTCATAAGCGAAGCTGTGCGTGCCGATGCCGTCCACCACCTGCGTCACGTCATCGAGCTTGTTGTAGGCGAAGCTCACGTCCGCCTGGTTCGGGTAGTCAACCAACGACACATTCGCGTTGTCGTCGTAGGAGTAGCGGATGATCTGGCCGCGCGCGCCCTTGGTCTGGCTGAGCAAGCCTCCGGCATAAGCAAAGGCTTCGGTTGTGCCGTCGTGATACGCCTTGGCGGTTACACGGTTGCGGGCATCATAAGCCCACTTCGTCTGGTTGCCCTTGGCGTCGAGCAAGCGCGTCATGTTGCCGCTTGGGTCGTAGTCCATCTGAAGCGTGTTGCCCTGCGCGTCTTGAACGCGCGACAGCCGCTTCATCGGGTCGTAGTCGTAATACGATCTGCGGCCACTTCTGTCTTTGACCACGCCCGGCAGGTTCGAGACAACGTAATCTACCTCGCTGCTCGTGCCGTCGGGGTAGCTCACCTTGGTCACGCCGTCGAGGTTGTTGTATTCGTAGGCCAGAGTCAGCCCCGCTTCGTCGGTTTGCGTTTTCACGCGACCCGCCGCGTCGTAGGTGAACCCGCTCAGGCTTTGCCAGTCGCGCACTCCGCCCACGGGCGCATCGGCGAACAACACCAGCGCCAGGCGGTCTTGGGCGTTGTATTGATACTGACTCGCCCGGTTCTGCGGATCAACGCTGCCCGCGATGTCGCCCCAGGGCGTGTAGGAGTAGGTCGTGGTGCCACCGCGATCCGTCGCGCTTACGACTTGGCGCAGGGCGTTGTAGGCGTAAGACGCCACGACTTGACCGTTGGCGTTTTGGATGCTTGTCACGTCCAGGCCGTTGGGCGCATAGCTCAGCGTCGAGACGTTGCCTTTGGGATCGGTTGTGCTGAGCGGGCGACCCTGCGCGTTATAGCTCACGCGCGAGATTTTGCCGCGCGCGTCCGTCACCGTGTTCACCGCGTCCAAAGCGGTGTCGTAGCCCATCGAAACGCTCGTGCCATCGGGATAAGCGATCTGGCTGATGCGCCCTTTGCCGCCCACGACGGTGAAACGGTATTCGGTGCGGTTGGGAGCCGCGCCGTAACGCGGCTCGCCGTTGCCCGGATAGCCCCGGTAATCGTTGTGCGCGATGTGCCACGAGCGGCCATAGTAGCCGTCGTAATAATATTCTTCTTTGGCGCCCGCCGGATTAGCAACCGTGAGCCGGATGTTGGCCCACATCGGAGCGCCCGGCGCCGGATAGTAAGGCGCGCTCGAACCGTCCGGCCCCTCGTGAGTGAACACCCAAGGCCCAAGAGCGGTGTTCAGGCGCGTGATGCGCACCTTGGAATCGTAGGTGTATTGAAAGGCCTGCCCTTCCATGTCCACGCACTCGATGAGGTTGCCCTGCGCGTCATACGAAAACGCAGCGTGACGACCGCTTGGCTCCCACACAGTGGCGGCTTTGCCCGCAGCGTTATAGTTGATCGTCGTCACGCCGCCATCGGCGTCGGTGATGGTCGTCAAACGCACGTTTTGGTCGTAGCCGAATTGCAACTTGAAGCCGAGCGGATCCACGACCTCGCGCAAAAACACCTGCAAGCTCGTCGTGCCGCGCGGAATGTCATACACCCAGCGCGTCCCGTCCTGAAACGTGATGCTGTAGTTGGTCGCTGAACTTTTTTGCAAGCGCGAAAAGTTGCCGATTTCATTGCGATAACCGCCCGCACCATCGGGCGTGTAGTTGTCTTTGCTGCCGTCGGGCATAAACACCGTGACGCGCCCGCCGCCCAAAGCTGTGTCTTCGACCAAATAGGTGCCATAGTTGAACATCCACTTGTTGCCAAAAGGCGTGTTTTGCGTCGTAGCATCCTGCGAATTGTAAGAAATGGAAACGCCCACCGATGGCCCCTTCGCCGGTTCATACCAGAGCGGCGTATCGTGGACATACATGTTCATGGTGGCGCGGTTGATCTCGACCACCGGCTCACCTTTGTCGCTGTCTCCGCACGGGATGCACGGCTCGTTGTTGGGACTGTCTCCCAAATCGTCTTCTTTGGAAGGCACGCCGCAGCAACCGCCGACCGCTTTTTCCATCGAAGCGCGGTCTAACTGCGCGCTCGCCAGACGGGTTTTTCCGCCATCGAGCGCCAGCCCCTGCCCGCTCCACTGCCGGTTCAACTGCGCGAACGACAGCGAATAGAACCGCTTTTCTATCGGATCAAAAAGCTGCACCGTTTTCGAGCGCGTGTTGACCTCGTGCAACACCACGAAGTGACCCGTGCCGCCCGCCAAACGAAACGGCGACTTGTCTTTGGCACCCGAAGCCGCGCCGCCCCAGTCGTAGTGCAAAATCGCCGGAAGCGGCAACTTGTCCAACTCGCTCGCCGAAGTTTTGAAGCCGTGCATCGCGGCGCCATTTTTGGCGGCCAGGGTTTGCAGTTCGGCCAGGTTAAAGCCCGTCGCGCGCGGCGCAACAGCCAGCACAACACGACTCGCCGCTTCTTTTTGATGCAGAGCCGCCAGCACCACGCCCAGCGCCTGCGGGCCGCACGCCATCAGTTGTGGCGCGTTGTGCTTGTAAAAGTTGGCCGTGCGCAACCAGTGCTGCGCCCACGTCAAGCGCCGCCAGTCGGTATCGGTCGAGAGGATGTCCGCCAGCTTCCGAGAAGCCTCGTCAAAGCGCCCCATCGCCAGGTTGAGGTCGGCCCAGCGCAGCTTGGCCTTTTGATGGATCTCGAACGACAGGTCGATTTGGTCATCGACATTATCAACGGCATCTTCGGGCGTGGCGCTCTTTTCCAAAATGCGCTCCACCTGCACGCTCAAGCGCCTCTGCGCTTCGACCGCCGAACGGGTGCGCATCGGGCGCCCGCTTTCGGCGTCTTTGGCCGGTTTTTTGTCGCTGGTGTTCTTGAGCAGAGAATCGTATTTCTCCTGTGCCTCATCAAAACGCCCGTTGTATTTGGCGTCGCAGCCCAGGTGCAACACGGCTTCTCCGTTCCACGGCGATTCGGGATAGTCCTTGACGTGCTTCTCGAACATCTTCGCCGCGCGGCTATAGTTGTGCTTGTTCCACTCCTGGATCGCCTCGCCGAAGCTCTGGTTGATCTCTTTGGCACGCTTGGCTTTCTTCCTGGCCTTTTTGAGCAGCTTGCCCGCGCGGTCGCGCTCGGCGTCGTTGGGATCGCTTTCGGGAAGGTCGGCGCGCAGGCCGTCCTTGATGCCCGAATGCTTCAAAATCGCATCGAGTCGCCCCTCGACTTCGAGCGGCTCGGCGGGACGAAGCGGCGACAATGCGCCGCCCAACTGCCCGGCGCGGCGCAGTTGCTTTTCCGTTGGCACCTTCGACAGGTCGAGCGCGCGCACGTCCACCTCGCAATCCTCGCACGCGCCGTTGTCCTGCGAGGGCGCGACCTGGCCCGGCTTCGAGCCGGGCACCTCAATCAGAGGCGGCGACACGTTCGCTTTCTCGACGCGGCGCACCGGAGAAGCTCCGCCCGTTGGCATTTGCGCCAGAACCATCGGGTTCTGGCGCTCGGCCCCAGCTAACCGGCGCGCCCTCGCGTCTTTTTCGCGCCGCACCTGGGCGCGCACGTCTTTAGCCCAACGGGGAAGCGCCTGTTCTTCGCGCGCGGCTTTGTCGGCTTGCGCTTGCTTTTGCAGCGCCAGGCTTTGGCTTTGGCGCGCTTCAGCAGCGTTCACCTGGCTCAGCGTCCACGCGGCGGGTAACACGCACTGGCTCAGCACGAAGAACCCAAGGGCGACCATTGCGACTCTGGCGCGCACGTCCTGGCGGCGCGCGGTGTTGAGCACGTTGCCGCGCCACAGAGGAGGCACCACTTCCACGCGCTCGCACCACCAACTGTTGCGGAACCGCTCGCGCAGCGTGGGACGGGAAGGGGAACTGACCTGCGAATCAAGATGGGACATAAAACGAAAATCCGAATTTTGGATGAGAACAGCCAAAACGCCGCTTCGGGCGCTCTAAGCGAGAAACAAAAAGTGAGAAGGTGAAAGAGGCGCTTCTTCCATCCAACACGAGCGCCCCGATGCCACAGAAGCGGTTACGGGATGACTTCAACCGTGACCGAATACTTTTGCGGCTCGTCGTTGAAGGAGCGCGCGGCGTCACCGCGCGTGCCGCCTTCATAAGCCGGTTGGTTTTGCACGTTCTGGTCGTCCACCACTAAAACGAGCGTGTAAAGGCCAGGCGTTGTCGGCGCGATCCAATCTATGGCTTGCCCGCTTTGACCTTTGGGGAAACTGCCCGCGTTCGCGCTCCATGAGTAAGAACACGGATCGGACAACACCTGCGTTGAGGTGACTCCGTTGATCATCACGTCGCGCTGGTCGAAGTCGGTGCCCAGAAACGCGCTCAGCTTGCCTACCGTGCCCGCGCGGATTTTCATCGAAGCCGAGGGCCAACGGATGCCGCCCGAACTAATGGGGTTGCCCGCGCGCCACTGACCTACGGGCCGGGTATCGTTGCCATCGGTTGTGTAAGCGAAAAGCGTGGCGCCATCGGCGTCGGTGGTGCCGTAATACCAGCCGTTGAAGTAGTCCACCCGCACGGTGTAGGAATGACCCGCCACCAGTTCCTCATCAATGGGATGGAGCGACTGTTGCAAATTGGGCAGGTGTTGCCCCAATCCTAAACCTCCATGCACCTTCACGCCGTCGAGATAAACGTCGGCGCCATCATCGGAAAAAATCGCCAGCCGCGTCGTGTTGGCGGCGGGGATGAACTGCCCCTCGAACGACACATAATAGGGCAGGAACGCCGGGATGTTGCGATGTTTGGGGCCAAGAGAAGCCGCTTGGTCGCGCGCTTCCAGTTGAACAAGGGAAAAAGGCATCCCCTCGCGGTTGTCCAGCACCTGCGACAAAGGCCGCACGTCGCCGCCTGGCACGCTGGGATCGGGAGCCGGAGCCGTTTGCGCACGAGCAGCAGCACTTAAAAGCGATGTCACAATCAGCACGCCGTGAAGTGACAGGATCGAAAAACGGGACAATGGAAAACGCATTAGCGGGCCTCCTTCACTTCGGGTGCGCCCGGTGCGGGCGCGGCGACGGGCACGGCGACGGGCACGGCGACGGGCACGGCGACGGGCACGGCGACGGGCACGGCGACGGGCACGGCGACGGGCGCCCGGTTGACGTTCGAGGAGAGTTGCACTATCAGGGCGAGGTTTCTGGCTCGCGCTGTTGCTTTTTGAGCCAAAGAGGTCGCTTCATCCGCGCGCCTGGCCGCGTCGCTGGCCGCCCGTGACGCATCATAAACGCGCCGTTCCAACTGGGGAAGCGGCAGCGCCGCCAGCGCTTGAAGCGCCTCATCCATCCCACCCGCCACGCCCTCTTCTTCCGCGCCGTCCTCGCCCACCGGGCCTTGTGCGGGGCGAGCCTTTTCTTTGGGGGCGCGGGCCATCGCCAGGGCTTGATGAGCCTGGGCCGCTTCGCTCGCCAGCGAAAGCGCCAGCGCTGACAAACGTCCCGCGCGTTTGGTGGCCGCAGCCGCTTTTTGCGCGGCATTGAGGGCGCGTCTGGCCCGGCCAGCAGGCGTATCCGCTCTGGCCGCTTCTTCTTCGAGACGCGCTTGCGCTGCGTCATCTTCTTTTCTGGTCGTGCCACCTTCTTCTGGTTCTGCACCGGCTTCGGTTTCCGCGCCGGTTCCGGTTCCACGGGTTCCAAGACCCGCGATGCCGCCGATGAGCGGCGGTTGCGGCTGCGCTCCGGTAGCAGGCGCGCCAGCCATGCCACCGCCAGCCGTGCCACCGCCAGCCGTGCCGCCAGTGGGCGCGGCCCCTGGCGCGGGAGACGCGGGCACCAGGCCGGGAGGAATCTGAGCAACATTCCACTGCGCCACGCGCGCTTTGATGGCGTTGTATTGCGCCTCGATTTCGGGCAAGCGCGCTTTGGCGCCTTCCAGATCGGGCGTTTCTACCGCGCGCAGAGTCGTCAAGGCTTCCCAGGTATCGCGCTCATATCCCCGCGCCTGGGCAAGGGACATCTCTTTGGGTGTGATCTCCGTCAACGGCGGCACGCCCATCAACAGGGCATCGGTCAAATGCACGCGCGCCATGTCCGCTTCCTCGTTCTTCAAGGGCCGGTTGGGACTTTGGGTGGGATGAGTGCCCGCCTGAAGGCGCAGCACCTGGATTTGATCGTTGGCGCGACCCAGATCGCGGTAGATCGTGGACACGCTTTCCAAGACCTGACGACGACTGCCCGGCCCTTCACCGGGAGCGTAGCGCAGAAACGGCATCAGGAACCCCTCGCAGATGGCGGCGCGCAGTTCGTCGCACGGAAACGAATCGTCTTTGTCGCCGATGCCTCCGCTTCCGTCGAGCGAGCGCGCATACAGTAGCGCCATGCCGCCCATCTTCAGCGCTTTGGTGCGCGTTGGGACATCAGGAGAAGCGAGCCACAGGCGCACTCGCAGCAAGTCCTGATAAAGCAGCGCCGCCGTCATTTCGCCGTCCATCGTGTCCTCGCGGCCAGCGGGAAGCAAAGCGCCCTGATAGCGTGCGACCATCCACCCCTGCCAGTTCGCGGGCGGCTCCTGCGCCGGGGGAACCGGGTCTTTGCCATATCCCGCCCGCTCCGCCAACAGCGCGAACGCCCGGTTTTGGGCGATGAGAGTGCGCCGGTTGTTCAGGCCGACAAGAAAAGGGCTGCTTTGCGTTTGTCCTTCGGTTAAGGGTGTCTCCTGGGCCAAAGCGGGACGAACTGCCCCGACGCCCAAAGCACCACAGGCTCCACTTAGGGCCAGCAAAAGCAAGCGGCTTCGACTGAAGAACGATAAGGGTTTCACAGAAAATTCCCAGAAAATAGGGCCGACGCCATAGAATACAGGACTTGATTTTGGGTGACAAGAGAGGAAAAACCCTTAAATTGGCGACTTAACACGACTTTTCGAGAAGATTTCTTCTGTCCCCCTGATTTTATGTCGCGCTTTGTCTTCTATCTTCCTGCTTAATCCTTCTTGATGCTGGTTGAGGGGCGTCGTGAGGCTCGATCTGGACGCTCAAGCGAGAAATCACATACTTTGAGGCAGATATGAAGACACACAAGACGACGATCCCGGAACAAGCGTTGGAAAGCGAACGGTTTCTCACCGTAGAAGAAACGGCACAAGCGCTGGGGTTGTGTTTGGACAGCGTGCGCCGCCATCTCCGGTCAGGCCGCTTGCAAGGAGTCCGTGTGGGCCGTTCCTGGCGCATCCCGCAACGCAACTTGCTCACTCAACTCGGTGTAAGCGTGGCGGCTCTGGGATTGGGCAGCGTAGAAGACGCGGACAGCAGGACGAGATTTATGGGTTCCAGTGGGGACAATCGGTCGCCTGTGGCGGCTCTTTCCCTGGGTTCTTCTGGCGAGTCCGCGCCCTCCTTCACACCACAAAACACCGCGAATCAACCCGATGAGGACGTAGCATTGGCACTGCTCAAGTCGGATCCACTGCGGGGGCGCGTCCGTGCCTTGCTCGCTCAAACGGCGGATGCCGCCGACTTGTCCGCCCGCTCGGTCGAGCGCCTTCTGGCCGAACTGGACGATGTTCTGGCTTGACAGGCAACCGGCCAACATGGGCGAATCTTCTTACTCCTGGCCCTCCTGCAACTGGCCGAGGCGCTCGCGCAGCACCGCGCGGCGCATTACGGTCAGGGCCACTTGCGCCCGTCCGTTGCGGCCCAGAATGCCGAGCCGCTCAACGGCTTCACGTTCCAACATTTCGCGCAGAGGGACTTCCAACCTGTCCCACAACGCGTCGAGTTGGGCGTTCTCGTGCGCTCGATGCTCGCTTTCGCGTTGCTCGTGTTCGCGCTCGGCGCTACGGCGACGCCCGGCTTCTTCGGAAGCGGCGACGCGCTCTTCTTCGCGCACCTTCGCTTCGATCCGTTCGCGGTAAGCGCTGGGCGGCGACCACATCTCGCGCGTGGCTTTGACGAACGTCGCCGCCCGGTCGCGCGGCTCGCGCTCGTCCAGACACGCCAGTTGCATCTCGACTTCGCTTGTTCCAACGAGCGCCAGCAACTCGCGCGCGACGCCCGAAGACACGCCAATCGCTTCCATGCGCGCAACCAGCGGAGCCACAAGTTCTTCGTCCGCTTTTGCGTCCGGTGACGCCTTGCCGGAAGATGCGACCGGATCAGTTGATGTAGAGGAAGCCGAAGAAGCACCTGCTTCGCCATCAAAGAGCAAGGGAATCTGTTCTTCCGGGGGTGCGAGTGGGTTCTCGATGGCGCCCGGACGGTCGGTTTGAGCGTAGGCGCGCGGGCCGAACTCGTAGCGCACTTTCTGGCCGTCCTGCGACTTCATCTCGGAGAACTCGACCTTGGTGATGAAGTTGCGCGCGATTAGCTCTTCATGCGCGGCCTTGAGGCGCTGCTGCATCACCGAGTCGTGCGGCGTGGTCGTCATGCCCAGGTGCATCCCGCACAGACGCGCCAGCCCGATCTCGAAAGCCTCTTTGCCGTCAAAGGCTTTTTTGCCGAGATAGCGAGCCAACCGCAGCGCCGTCGGACGCTTGAGAGACAGGGCGAACTCAAGCGACAGCGTGCGCAGTTGCCCGGCGCGCAAAAGTTCCTGCACCGGCAAGCTCCACGAGAAGTGCGAGCCATCCGCGCTCGCGCCCATCTCACTTGCGCCCACCTCGTCGGGGAAAAGCGCCATGTTCACCTCACCTTCTTCGTTGAATCCCGCTCCGGCCTCGAATCCCGGCCCTTGCGCCAGACGGCCCGGCAAAGACCCTTCGGGCGCCGCCATGAGGCGTTCATGGCGCAGATGATAGTGGCCGATGATGGACGAACCCGATTCGCCAAAGGTGAACATCTCCGGGCGCCCCGGAACGGCGCGCAAGACGTTCTGAGCGAACAGGCGCACTCCCGACAGGCGGCGAAACGCGAGGATGACATCCTGGTATCGTTCGCTGCTGTCGCCCCAGCCCAACCGCTTGAGCAGATCATACGTCGAAAAGCGCACCCGCGTCGGGTAGCCCTGCTCGAACGACAGTTGCATCAAGACCATATAAATGCGCTCGTCGAGCGCGTTGGGCAGGCCGTATTCCTCGTCGCCGCGCACGCGCCAGATCGCGCGCACCGATTTGCCACGCGGCGTCTGCGTGTCCCACTGATGTTCGATCAGGTTGAGTTGTTGCTGGGTGTCCTTGATGCCGCGTCCTTTGGACAAAGTGGCGAACGGGAACTCGCACAACACCAGCAAATCCTGCGTCGCGGCCTCGCCCGTGAGCGTGATGCGCCTGCGTCTGCGACCAAAGCGAACCACTTCCTCCTCGCGTAGCTGGCCATCGGGCGTCTCGTAAACCGTGACCACGCTATCGGCAAGTGGGCGCGGTGCTTTGGCCCTGAGAGCCGTTTTGCGCGGGCGCCCCCGCTTTTTCCCCGACGGAGAGTTGGACGTTTTGCGGACTGCTGGCGCAGCGTTTATGTTTTGAGGGAGTGCTGCGGGAACATCCGAACCGGGCGCGGAAAGTTCGGCCACCGGTTCGTCGTCAAAATGGGGCATAGCTTTGGAAAGTAAAAAAGCGACCGATTCAAGCAATTTCTGGCTCCGGCACCAGAGAGAAAGGATTTAAGCGGCGTCAGTTTGATTTATTCGCAATTCCTTGGCGCTTGCTTTAGCGCAATCTCGCGTTTGCAAAAAGCAAACGACTAAACGGATTTTGGCGTCTGCGCTTTCCCGTCACTGGCAGTGCCCCCCGTTTTTTCCTCAAAGCAAACGAACTCCTTTTGCCTCTTCGTCAACTGGCAATTTTTCGACAAAGATTTGAAGAAAAAGCAACAACAACAGCGCGGCTTCGCCGCCCTTTTTTCGCGCGCGCGCAACTTTAAAAATGTTGTTGTTGTTGCATTATTAAATATTAAAGCATATTACGGGTGCCCAGCGTGGCTTTATAAAGCCAACACAGCCAAGTTTTTTATTCCATGAGACGGGGATTTTTATTCCATGAGACGGGGATTTTTATTCCATAAGACGGGGATGACCCCCCAGACTTTTATTCCATGAGACGGGGATTTTTATTCCATAAGACGGGGATTGCTCTTTTCAGATTTATTCCATGAGACGGGGCTGTAGCCGAAAAATGGATGATGGTGTCGTGGTTTATTTATTCCATGAGACGGGTCAAAAGTCGCCCTCTTCAGAATCCGTCACTGCTCCTGGCGCGACAAAAAACGGCGCGCCTTTTGGCGCGCCGCAAACAATTTTTATTCGGAAAGACGGGTTTGGAAGAGCCTAAATGGGGCCGCGCACGATCTCTTCGACATCGGCGCGACAAAGAGCAGTGCGGCGAGGTCTCACCAGCGCACCGGCTTCTACGTCGAAGGCGACCAGTTCAAAGGCTTCGGTTTCTTCTTCGCCGTGCAAAACGCGCTCTTGCTGGGCCATCATTTCAAACGGGCCGAGCAGGATCGTCCAGTCGGCGACGCGCTCAAAGCGAAAGCGGTCGCGCGTGAGGAGCAACAGCCGCTCGAAGGGCAGCGACTCGCGCCGACAGATTTCTGAAGCGATGGATGTGGCGTAAAGCGCCGGGTCGAAAGTGCCAAGGCATTGTTCAACCAGCGCGACAACGGGCGCGTTGTCACCCCTGTCGTGGGAGATGAACAGCCGCACCAGAGCGCGAGCCGGAGCATCAGCGACGAGATCAAGGGTGAATGCTGGCTCCGCACCGGCACCCGGCCCACTTTGAGGGCTGGCATCTGGATTTATGGCGTCCGATTCGTCCTCATGTTTCATAACGGCCTCTTCTACCAATTGAAGCGACATTTTTAAGACGTTTTCGTCTCAAGAAGTAGTTCGCCCAAAAGCGTGAGTGAACTATTCACCATATCGTGTTTTTCTTGAGAAGAAGTGAAGAATTCTCCCAGAAAGAAGGTCTTGAACCCACTCTGGGATCACCTACAAAGGATTTTAACCTTTGCGGGCCGCGTCTGCCCTGAGCGTGCGGCGGGTGACTTTTATCCCGAAGCCCACGTCTCTGCATTCGCCCGAATACAAGGTGTTCTTGCGCCTGCTCATCGAGACGCGCGAGGGAGCGGGACTCACACAAAGAGCGTTGGCAAAGCGTCTGGAGAAGCCTCAATCTTACGTTTCCAAAAGTGAGACGGGCGAGCGCCGCGTGGACGTGGTGGAAGTCATCGCGTTTTGCCGCGCCATTGGAATCTCCTGGGCTGAGTTCGCAGTGAAGGTGGAAGAGGTTATTTATTCGCTCGTGCCGGAGTAGCTGTGGCGCTAAACGACGCCCCTCAAACGGCCTACGACGCCCGGTCGGAAAGCTGGCGAGTGCGCCTGAGAAACCTTCAGGTCGTTCTCGTTTACCCCAAGATTTCGTTGAGTTCTTCGATCATTGTCTGCAAAGCATCGCGCCCATCGCGCGCTTTCTGCCGCTCTTCGTCGCTCAAAACGGCTCGCCGAAAACGCTCGATGGCATCGCCTGTGGCCCGCAACGCGCCGCGCAGTGAGGGCGCTCCAGAAGAACTGGCGCCGTTTTGACCGTCGTGGTTTTGAGCGCCATCCCCGCCTGAAGTGTTCTCACGTGAGAACACTTCGCTGCTCTCCCCTCCCCCGGATGAAGTGCCATTTTGGTCGCCCGAAGTGTTCTCACGTGAGAACACCTGCGCGCCATTTTCTGGCTCCCTTGGAGCGAGTCGGCGCTCCAACTCGCGCACCGAAATCTCCTCTTCCACCACAGCGCGGATCAGCTCGGCGCGCAGAGATTGGTCTTCGATGGCTTCGATAAGCGGCGCGTGTTTGAGCGTGTCGCCGCGCGCGTCGATCATTTCTTGCACGTCCTCGCCCATCTTGAGGATGGCCATGCGATTGGAAACGTAGCCGAGGGTTTTGCCGAGCATCCGCGCCATATCGCGTTGCGACAAGCCTTGCTCGTCCATCGTTTCGCGGATGGCGCGCGCTTCTTCCCGGACGGGCGGGGGAGTGCGGAGCGCGTTTTCCGTCAGTTGCAGCAAGCGGATCATGCCCTCGCCCGGAGAGGGAACAACAACGCACGGCACTTCGGGCAACCCTTCAGCCTGAGTCGCCCTAAACCGCTTCTCGCCTGCGATCAAGCGATAGCCCTCGCCTTCGGGACACACCAAAAGCGCCTGCAATACGCCGGTGCCTTCGATGCCGCCATTTTGGGCGCGCAGTTCGTGGATCGAGCCGCGCAACTCGTCCACTTCGTTTGGAGGAAAAGTGCGGCGCACCTGCGGGCGCACGGTGATGCGGGCGTGTGCCAGCATCTTGAAGCCGCCCGACACGCTCCTTTCGCCGCCGATGCGCGCGCCAAACAGAGTGTCGAAGGAGGAAGCCGCTTGTTGTTGGAGATTGGCTTTGGCCATGTTCGCAGTTTTACGCCCTCTCTTGTTCGTGGCTCGCGCTTCAAGTTATAGAAGAGGAAGAAGACAATGAAGGCCACAGTGCGCGCACTTCTTGCGCGAGGTCGCGGTAGGCGGCGGCGCCCGGCGAGGAGGGCGCAAAATCCAGCACCGATTGCCGCGCCATATCCGCCTTCTCGAACGCCGCCGCACGCGGCACGACGGTTTGCAACACGAGCGAACCGAACGCACCGCGCAGTTGCTTTTCGTATTCGCCCTGCAACGCCACCCGCGCGTCGCGCTGCGTCACGAACACGTGCAGCAAGAGGTTCGGGCGCCCGCGCTCGCGCACGGCTTCGACGGTTTCGCGCAACGCTGCCAAGCCGGACAGGTCTTTGAAACGCGGCGGAAGCGGCGCCAGAATCAAGTCCGCCAGAGGCAGCGCGGGCGCGGCTTCAACTAAAGAGGGTGGGCAGTCAATCAGCACCCAATTAGCCCCGGCCTCGCTGACGGCGCGGCGCAATTCATCGGCGCCCAAGGCGGAAACGGTGGAAACGCCCGGTATCTGGTGCCCGACAGCTTGTTGCTGGGCGTCCGCGTCCACGACCGTGACCGAATCGCCGCCCAACGCGAGTGCCGCCGCAAGGTTGATGGCCGAAGTCGTTTTGCCGACGCCGCCTTTTTGGTTGAAGAGTGCGATGATCATGCGAGTCATTGAAGAAGAACCAGACACTGTTTAGCCTCTCTTGAAGCAACTTCAGTTTCCTCTGTCTCCTCAGGTCAACGCCCGTAAAGTCACTCTTTGACGGCTCCGTCTTGTGTCTGGCAAGCGAAAGCCACGCCCGACACGCCGCTCGTCGTGTTCGGCCACAGCCTGAGCCTCGAAGCCGACGGTCATCTTTTCTTCGATGTGCGCGTGATCGCCCTGTCGGTGTTCCCGCCCAATTCGCTTTGGCCCAAAAATGCCAAACGTCTCGAACTGGCGCTCAAGACGTTTGGAAATGAACCGCCCTTATTCGATTGCCACCAACACTCGCTCGCTCAGGCGCTTTGCCCGCCCGAAGCGGCGCCGTCCCCAATATGAAAGCGGGCAGCGAGTTGTTCGAGGGTGAAGGTCTGGCGGAGTTGGCAGACGGTGTTTTGCTGGGCGAAGATGCCCTTCACTTTGAACGCTTGTTCGCGCGGCACAGCGTGAAGCCAGCGCACCCGCACAACGTATTCTTGTAGATTGGGGTCGTTCAAGTCGTGATCCATCCCCGATGCCTTGAACGGAAGCGAAAGAAAGGGCACTTCCTGCTCGTTCAATTCGGCTTTCGCTTCGCCGATGGGGCGCACCTCGTGGGTCACTTCGCCAACACCGACATAGCCTTTGTGAGTTGCTTTATCTCCCGCCAGATAGACGAAGATGCGCGCCCCAACGAACAACTGTTTGAGCGAGTTGGAATACCACGAGCCACCACCGGCTGAGATGAAGCCGAACTCGCGGCAGTCGTCCCAGTCGCGCGGCGTGAGATCGCCCAGGTTGACATAGAAGTCGCGTCCATTCCAAGCTTCGCCGCTCTTGGAGCGCACGCTGGGTTTGGCTCCCGCTTCTTCCTCTTCTTGCGGATCGAGAAGCCAGGTGCGCGACAAGAACGAGTCGCTCCCGTCCTTCCAGAAGTGGAAAAGGACGGCGTTGATGGGCACACCATAAGAGCGCGTCAGGAAACCCAGGATGCGTTCGGTTTCCCGGTCGAGTTGTGCAGCGACGATGAGCAGGCGCGGGCTTGTTCCCAGGCTTTGCAACGCTTCGAGAGCCTCCGGCCCGAACTTGTCCTCAAACGCCGTCTCGAAGGAAGTGCCAGGATGCTTTTGCGCAAAAATGGTTTTCACATCGGCGAGCGAGAGCGTGTCGATCCACGCGCCATAGTCGAGGGTTTGGGCAACGACTTCGCGCGGCGTTTTGCCTCTCTTGAGTTCCATCACCACGAGGTTGCCGTCGCCGTCCATGCACAGGATGTCGATGAACTTGGAAGACGCCGCGCCGCCCCAGGCCGCAACCTGGCGCCCGATGAGGAGAGGAGCATCGGCGTTTCATCTACGATGGATAGATCGTGTTCGATGGCCGCTTCAAGGTGTTGCTCCAAGTCAGGAGTAGAGAACTGCACGCGCTCTGGCTTTTGGTTTTGGCCGGAGATTTTCCAGATTCCGAGTTCGGTGGTGGTCTAACGCGAGGTGACAAGGGCACCGGCATCGGTTATGGATTGGAAGGGTGCGTTAGCCCCGCTGGAGCAAAGTAGCAGCGGGGCTGACGCACCCTTCCAATCAACATCACCTCGAATTAGACCACTACCCCGAGTTCGATAGGCATGATAGATGTTAATGTGGAAGATGATCAAGCATTTGAGGAATTTTCGGCGGTCAATGATGATCGCTTTTCTCCAAGGATCGACCAGCGCGATAGTAGAAAAACAACTGGTTGGATTCGATTTTGTCTTGCTTCTCCTGAAACGACTTCCATGCGTCAGCACCTAAGATGACGGCTCCCACAGCCGATCCCAGCGCACCTGCTGCCGCGTGTCCCAAGAATCCGAATTGAGCTAAGCCAACGCCCAATGCCGAAGAACCTGTGACATTCAAGGATTGGTTGGGAAGGCGGTTCCAAATTTCAAGCAGGTATTTGTTGCTTTGAAGTGACTCCTCAATTTCGCAAACGGCTGGCTCCACCTCGGCGCGAAAAACTTCCTCCGCTTCAAGAACAAATCCCGCATCCCAAGGCGCCTCTTTCATCTTTCTGGAGAACTCCATCATCGCCTTGCGAAAGCGCACCAACGGCGCGTGCAAGTCCTTTTGGATGTCTAACAGTTCTTCGGCGGTCGCCTCCTCGAACGAAGGCAACCGTTCTAACAGGCTGGCTGCCAAGCCCAAATGTTTAGCGCGATCCGTTTGAAGGTTTGTGCTTTGAAGTTTTCCTTCTTGCAGTCCCAGCCTCACCAGGTTGCCGGTGAAGTCGTCGAATAGCGGGTAGGTTTTGGAGCTGCTAATGATCTTTTGCAACTGCGCGAAGAACTCGTTCATCAGCGAGGAGATGTAGTCCGGCGCGTTCAAACGCAAAGTCTCGCCTTGGGTTTGTCCCATTTCCAAAACCTGATTCAAGTGAGCCGAGCTTTGAATGGAGCCGGCCACGATTTCCACATCAGACAGATGTAGCCCGAATGGTTGAACATCTACACGCCCTTGCCTGATCAAATCCGATAGCTCCCCTAACCGAAACTCTTGACTGATGTCCTCACCTTTGGCCCGAAAACCATTCAGCACCTGCTCAACCTCTTCCAATGGCCCCAATAGCGTCTCGATTTCTCGGCGGTGTGACGCGGGAACACGGCGAATGTCTAACATGGACAGCCTTCGCATGAGGGTCTGCGCCAAATCTACGCCTTCGACAGAAGCACCAAGTGTCGGAGCGATCAGGCGAAGCAACTCGAACTGTTGGCTCTGGCTGAAACTCTTCAGCCGGTCATAAGCCAGCAGCATATGAAGCAGTGGGCTGTGCAGAGTGACCTGATCGGCGTAAAGCAATCCAGCTTTAATCAAACGCATTTGGTGGCGCGCGTGGAAAGACACATCCTCAGATGAGTCTGAACTTATGGTTGTGCCAATGGAGAGGTGGAACGGCGGATTTTCCCGCCGTTCCCGTTTGAGGCGCGATTTTTTGCCCATGTTGTGTTTTTAGTCGAGGTCGAGTTCGAACTGCGTGTTCGCATTGGGATAAGCCCGGTTGAGGAGAGATTTGAAATTAGTCCAGTTCGTCGAAGCTTTCATCAAAGCGATGACGCCGGACAGGTGGCTTTTGAGTTCTGGGACGCCATGATCTTCGGTGAGCCACTGGTGATGCTTGTGAAGACGATTGCCGTTGGGGTTGGGGGGATTTAGTTCCTGTAGCTTTTCCATCACGCCAGGCGCCAATCGTTCATACACGATGTCATTCGTATATTTGCCCACAACGCTTGGCCGACGCTGCATATCGGAGGCGTCCCAACTCTTCAGCCGGTAGATCTCTTTGTAGAACTCGTCGGGAAACGTCTTGGCCCACTTCAATCGGTGGTCGGACAGGTATCTAGCCAAAATCTGCTCTAACGCATCTCTGGCTCTGACTTCTTGAAAACCTGTAGCCTCGTCGATCAAAGCGACAACACCCACTGTGGCGTATGCTCGCATGAGGATTTTGCACTGCTCAGCGATGTGGGCTTGGAACGACTCAAGTTTCTCCGCCTCCTTCGCGTCGAGGAACACATTGCAAACCTCTGGAAGAAATTCGCTTCGGTAGCCAAGGCGATCCCCACCTCCACGCACCGGGCGGTAACGAACGGGCATGGCGGCTTCGATTAACTTCTCGCTGACAAACGGTTGGAGGTTGCGTGCGCTCAAGAACGTTGGAACGTGTGCCCGACGCTCTTCCAGGTAGACAGAACTGCGCGTGAGGTTGCCTCGACGCCCGATGGCTCTTAAGAATTGGCTCTGGGAGAAGACACGCGATTTGTCCTCTAACACCGCGCACTTCAGCTCGATGTCATCTGAGATTCGCACTAAGCCTTCGTGCGTGGCTCTGAGAACCTTTGGTTTTTCTTGTTCTTCATTCATTAGAGTGACCTCACTTATCTTGATGTTCCAAAGCCGCCAAAATCCTTTGAAACAGCAAGCGGCTTTCCTGCTTTCTCATGCCCTCTTGGATTTTCTGGTTCATGCGACACCCTGTCATTTTGTTGACGCCCAGGAGCCGCCCCAACTCACGGCCTCCAACTGGTCGCCGAGAATCCAATACGATCTGCAACGCTTGGAACCAGATTTCTAAAGGCATTTTTGAGCCGCCCAATGGCGTGCCGGTCAAAACGCCGAACGAAATCTGGCAAGAGTTGCAGTGGAAGCGTTGATCTTTGCGGCGTGTAATCCTCAAAGAGGAGCAGTAGGGACAGGCAACGCGCCCGCCCCACCTCATCGCCTCGAAGAAAACCACGTCTTCCGACTTGTCCATGAACCACTTGAAAATCTAAATCAGTGAGGGTCAAAAATCACTGTCATTTCATAGGACATCTTGAAGCTGGTCGCTTGATTCTTCGTGCGCTTTCGCGTTTTGTGTGAACCAAGCCTCAAAAGCCGTCTCATCTTGGAATGACGAAAACATTGGGTCGCCCAGCATCTTGATGAGCGATTGGCGGCAATACAAGCGAATTTGCTCGAAGTCGTCCTGCTTGATGGTGAGACTGCCCTTGTGAATGATGTTGGAGCGCAAATCATATAAAGTAGCCGGGTCAACTTCCGTTCGAGAGGTTCAATATCAAAGAAAGGTCGTTTGCCAATTGTCCCACCAAGTCATCCTCACCCTTTCTGGTCGCCATTTGGAGGAGATCAACGTAAAGTGCGGTCAGCTTCTGCGGATCGCCCAAACCACAAATGCGCCATGTTCGCGCCGTCGCCCCAGCAAAGGGCGCCGGATAGATGAGGCCGACGTGAGGGCAAGCGTTGATGCGCCCTACCGCCATCACTTGATACACATCGTCGGATTTTGGTTGCCCCACCTTGTATTTAGCGTCCAAAGACAACAACACCTTCCTATGCGAAGAGATCAGGTAGTCGGGAATGGTCGTAATGCGCTCTGCTTTTGGAGAGAGCGGTTGCGCCAAAGGTTGGGTGGGTTTGCTCAGATGCCAGCCGCGCCGAGCACAGACCTGAGCAAGCAAATAACGCACAAATCGCTCGAACACGTCTGACGACTTCCACAAGTAGGCCGGGGCCGCATGGTCGTCTACCTCGTGTTGAAGCGATTGGCGGCGCAGTAGCAGTCGGGCCACATGAAACGCGCCTTCGAGATGCGCGTGCTGAACAGGCAAGAACAGGTTCTCGGCCTCCACCAGTCCAGGAGGATGGGGCGAAACCTCTCCCAGTGCCATGCTCTCGTCACTCAAAGAGCGCGACAGCGATGAAGATTCGACCACTTCCGCGAGCGAACTCGCCGCCCATCGCAGCAGCCGGTTGAGCGGCACATCTTCGGCGTAAACGTCGAATACGCAGGGCAACAGATGCGGTTGCCACAACAGTTCACCTAAGCGGGAAGAGTCCAACCGCCCGCGCAGAACAGGCAAAGAGCCTTCTTGTTCGGTATATCCGCGCGGCAACCCCAGCGACTGCGCCCGGCGCAAACCATCGAGCAAAATCCAACCAAGCAAGTCAGGTAAAGCTTCCTCACTCGTTTCTTGTGCTGTCACCGAGGGCATGGACAAAGGCTCATCCTCGATCAGCGAGAGAATGCGCCACAACGCTCCGTGCCAGGCGCGATTGTCCATGCCCCCTGCGCTTAAAAACTTGGGGGCGACCTCAACGCGAAGCGACCCAACTGATAAAAATCCGGTGACGCCTTTGGCCTGCACGAACGACTTGCCGCCGCGTCCAGAAACTACCGGAAAGGGTTCTTCTTTGAGTCGAAGAGCTTTTTTCCAAAGGCGTGATTGCGCTCGCAGGGCATCCACCGGCACAGAAGATGGCCACTCCGTCCACTTTTTGTTCTGCTCGACCAGGGAAAGCAACATGGAGTCAGTTCATGGCTCCGGCCAGAACGCGCAGAGAAGACTTGACCTGTTCCAGTTGGCCGTCCAAGGCCGCGTCGCGCAATGACACGACATCCACGACTGGTCGCGCCCGCGCACTTGTTTCGGTGGAAGGTCTGGGGCGCGGCTTGAACAAAAAGTCCTTCCGTTGTTTGGCCGTTGGATCAATACGCATCAAGCGCAGCAAATCTTCGGGACGGTTGGCAAAGCGTTCGCGCAGTTGCGGGTAAAGTGAGCCATCCCAGATGTCGGCCAGGATGCGGAATCGCTCGTCTTCATCGGCGCCGTCCTTCACCTTCATCATGTAGGTGTGGCCAATCTCGAAATCGGCTCCCAACGTCGCCGCAAGTTCGTAGTTCAAGCGGTAAAGTAGGAGCCACGCCGTCTCCGCCGCATTTGCGGGAGGCGTTGAAGCTGCTGCTCCATCAGAATCGGTGGTCTCTTCGTCTGCGTCACCTTCCTCCTCAACTTCAAGCTCGTCCTCATCCTCAGCAGCAGAAACCGGTGGTGACTTGAGCAGCCTGGCTTTGTCGGAGGCTGTTAGGCCCAAATAGTCGGCGAGAAAATGCAAATCGGGGCCGACTTCGATGCGCTCGAAGCGACGGGCCAAAGCGGTGTCAAGCGGCGCAACGGCACGATCCACCGAGTTCATGCTCGCCAACAAATAGACGTGTTCCGGGAAGTGCCAGGGGATGGGCAAAGCCAACTTGTCGTGACGAGCGCGCTCGACGGGTTCGGTTTGATTGTTCCCAGCGTGGCGTAGCGCCGACAGCGGCACTGGCAAAGCACCATCACCCTGGTGCGCGCGGTATTCTTCGTCCATGAACGTGATGAACTCGCCGAAGATGCGCGACACGTTGCCCCGGTTGACTTCATCTATGTAAATCACGGCAGAGCCGCACGGCTCGATTTGGGCTAAGTTACCGTCCACGCTCATGGCGGCGTCGAGCAGAACTCCCGCTCGCGGCACCAACTCAAGCGCGCCGCTCGAAGAGTCGGGCCGTAGCGCCAACACGAAGTTCTCGTAGGAGAAGTTCTGGTGAAACGTCACCCACTCGCGGCGAACGGGCGTGGGAAAGGGCAACGGTTGAGCGTTGGATTGGAAGGGGTTGGCCTTGTCGCTCGGATCAATCGACAGGCTTTGGCCTCCGTTGCCTTCATCCAACAGTTGCCAGAGCTTTTGCATCGCGTAGGTTTTGCCCGTGCCTGGCGGCCCATAAAGCAGCACGTTTTTCTTGCGCTTCCACGCGTCGAGGATGCGCGCCACCAGAGGTGGAACATCCAGATGTTGGCCTTGAGAGAATTGAAGCATTTTGGAACTGGTGGATAAGAAGAGAGCCTCTAAACCGAGGTTTTTCGGCCAAGTTGCAGGCATGGTGTTCGCGTTTACGAAGCCTGCGTAGTAGTTGCCGTCGAAGGTTTTGACGACATAGATTTTTGTTGAAGACACGTCGGGCATTCGCGGGTCGTCTTTATCTTGCACATCGTCAGGCGCCTTGGGAAAGCCATTATCCACAGTCCAAGCTGGGTGACGGGCACTCCCACCATATTGACGAGCCTGGTTGCTGATTTTGTAGCGTTTGTTGCCCTTGCGCTGACCAAAAGTCACCGGAATCGAGGTAGTCGCATCGCCGACGGAAGCCACTTGGATGGTGACATCAGGCCAAGGATCGTCTGTGGGAGAAGCAGGCGGCGCAACTCCTAAAAAGCGCCATAATTCCTCTTTGGACAGCCCGTTGTCGCTCAAGGGAATGTCGAAGTAGGTTTGGCTTCCGCCACCTGCGGAAGCCTTGCTCGGATGTTTCTCAACATGAAAGAAATCTCCTCGTGTGACCTGTCGGATGAAGATGTATTGAACAGATTCAAGCATTCAAAAAGTTCCTTTGGAAAGGTGGAACAGGTATTCCGTGACGTGACTTCCCAACTCACTGTCGTTCGAGCGGAAACGTGGATAGCGGAAGGTTTGCACTGTGGTCTTCCCCCACTGGCTGAGCAAATCGCGCAGGTCGTCCAATGACAACAGACCGTCTTCGCTGTAAGAAATCAAGAACTGGTCGCAGGCCATTGGCTCGATGATCGCGGCGAACGCTTCCCGGATTTTGAGCTTCGAGCAAAAATCCGAATATTGATCGCGCCAGGGGCGCAAGCCACTCACACCTACAGCTTCGGGTTCATCACCGCGTGCCAGGGTTTCGAGCAAATGATAGTTCGCGGCGTATTGCCGCTTCATGTAGGGTGGGTCTATGTAACACAGATCGGCCTCGATCTGAGGCGCCAACTCTTCAGCGTGCCCTTGCAAAACGGCGTGGTCGGTGCTGTAACCAGCGAAGAAGCGGCTAGGGACAAGCCCGAAAGCGCGCCTCGTGGTATCGCTCCAAGTTGAGCGGAAGTGCCCGTAAGTGCCCGCGATGTTAGCGACTTTGTTGGCAGCCAACACCAGGTCGTGACGGAGCAAAGCGCTTTCTAAAGGCGCCAACTGGCCGCTGGTTTCCCACTCCAAAAGCCGCACGCGAATGGCGTCAATGCGCGTGGCGTTGCACGGCGTGAAGTAGCAGCGCGGCGCCTGGCCCCCGTCTGGTTTCCCGTCGGGCGAATACTCGCGGAAAATATAGCCCTCGACCGGCGTTAGCTCGTGCAACTCGTGCAGCACATCGAGGTAGTGACGCCCGCCCAGGCCACAAAAATCTGGTGCGCGATCCAGCAACAGGCGCACGCGGGCGTGATGGGCCGCGTAGGTCATAACATCCGAGGCGACAACTCTAAACCCATGAAGGCGAAGCGATTCCGCGACGCTGGCCGTGCCGCACATTATGTCGGCCACGCGCGCACCAACGGGCACTAACTCGCGCAAAGCGGGAATTAGCAGGGGAAGCAATCGGGTTTTGTTACCGATGTAGCGATAAGACATGAAAATGAAAAAGAGACTACGCGACGAAAATCGGCTGAAGCGCACCCGGATCTGTCAAACGCAGTGTGCGAATTGGCTCTAAGCCTTCGGCTTCGTCCAGCACACGCAGCACCCACTCGCAGTCGGAGGGCGTGAATCCGAACAGCCCGGCGACCAAGCCCTCGATCCGAAGTTCGGGTGCTTCACTTCGAGAGAAAGACAGCGCTTTTTCTTGCACAGCTTCGGCGATGGCTTGCCCTTGTCGAAGATTGGACTCGTCAAGGGCAGGGATGGGAAGTTCCGACAACACCTTTTGCGTGATGTAGGGATGCGAACGCCACTCGTTCTCGCCGATGCGTTTCAGGTAGTAAGCGAACAAGACCCGCGAACACAAAACGCCCTGCACATAGTCGAGGTAGAAACCCGGCGTCCGGCGCGTGGGATCAAGAGAAAAATGAAAGACCACCTGGTTGGTCAGAGCGCCGCTTTCATCTATCGCGCCCTTGAGACCAACTCCCGTTTTTCGCACGAGCAACTTGCGCGGTGCAAACGTCGCGCGCGGTTTGTAATTCACTCCTTCGACGCCGAGACGAATTAATCGGGACGGGCGGCAGGAGTAACGATCCACATCTTCGCCCACGATGAGTGGGCACCATTCCTCGGCCTCTTCACCCATCAGGTTAGTTTGCGGTGCAGTTGCGGTGTCGATCCGGCGCACGATCTCCTGGGTGCGCGCGTTGTCCGGCCAGAAGTTGATCTCGCAAAAGCGGCAGGTGTAGGTGTTGCTTTGGCCCTCGCGCGGTTTGGGATGCGCCCGGCGGCAGTTGGGGCACAGCATCACCACGCCCACTTTGGAGATTTCCACACCGCGCCCACAAGTGAGTCCATGCGTCCAAGGAAGCGGCGCCGGTGCGAACTTTTCGAGAACAGGCGTCTCGCTTTGCTGAGCATCAATGTCGAACCTTTGCAGAACGTCCGCCGCAAAGCGTTCCTGTGGCACCAAATGACACAGGGACTGCTCGGCTTCTTCAAAGGTCTTCTCACCTTTGAGAACGGCATTTCGCCATTCCCGGTTAAAGCGGAAGCAACGCACTTCGTGATCGGGCGTGGGCGTCACTTTTTGGAAGATTAAAACAACGGTGCCGCGAAAAACACCGGGAAAGAACCCCTCTCCCAGTCGAGCCAACAGCAGCAAGCGGGTTTCACGCAACAACAGTGTTCGGAGCGATTGATGTTCAGGCAGGAACAACGAGTCAGGGACGATGAACGCGAGCATCGCGCCCGGCGCGGCCAGTTGCAGGCAAAGTTCGATGAAAAGCTCGTAGGAGTCGTATTGCCCGCGCGCCAATTCGTAGCCCAAAGATTGAAGTTGCCCTCTCGACCACTGCACAGACGCCCCCCAGGGAGGATTGGCGATCACGCCATCCACTTGCTCAATTCGAGCGCGACGAAGCCCCTTTTGCCATTGGGCGAGCGCGCCCGTGTTAGCTCCCTTGGGCGCCAATGCGTCGGCTTGGAAAAAAGTAGCGTCTGCGAGGAACGAGCCTTTTGCGGCCTCGACTGTGGCTCGATCCAAGTCGATGCCCACCAGTTGTGAGGGCGCGCCCCATGCCAGAGAGAAAGCCCGTAACAATGCTCCATCGCCACAAGCCGGATCGAGAATGACCGGATTTTCGACCACAGGTGTAAGCAAAGATGCCAAGTGACGCGCGACCCACTCGGCCAAAGCATCGGGCGTGTAGACCGCACCGCGCTCTTGAGCGCTCAAATCAACCGAAGGCGAAACGAGAGTTGAGCCAAAAAGAGAGAACTGGGGAGGCGCTGATGGTGACGTTGTCTTCATAATTGGTTGCTCACAATAGGGACGGACTGTGTGAACTTGATCCACGACAGCTTTGATGGCCTCAGCCGCCGTCGAAGTGGAGCGAGAAGACGTTGGTTTGCGAGAAGACATGGTGCGTTTCACTCGCTGGTCGAAGTTAGGCCCTCGTTGCTGTGTTGTTTGGGCGGCCTCATCGTGCGTCCGCGTGGTTTACCTTTGCGCGTGGGTTCGGGTTTGCCCTGTTTGCGATTAGCGCGCGGCACGTTCCAGAGCGCGCTCTGGCAGTGCGGGCACTTCACCGGGTTCGCTTTGCGCGGCAACCACTCGAACTCGCAGCGTGAGCATTTCGCCAGAGTGACGACGCGCTGGATGGATGAACCCGTCGCGTTCGGCTGGCCGACTTCGGGAGCCTCTTCGAGATGATCACGAGTGGTAATGTTCGACATCACTTTTCTTCCTCAAATCATAACACGTAGAGGGATGTTTTGAAAGAGCAATAGGGATTGGCGGGAAAAGCGAAGTTCGCTTTGGGTGCGCGAACTTGCGAGACGCAGCACACTAAGGCCGAAAGCTCATGCCCGCGCGTCCCACTGAGGAGCCAACGCTTTTCTGGCGCGGGAGAGAAAACCAAAAGCGCCCGCGAATATTCGTGGGCGCTTTTGGTTTGTGGCACACGATCACAGACCGCTTGTGTCGGCTTTCCCATTGAGTCCAAAGTCATCACCTCCAAAGCCAAGGGCGTCCATCTTCTGACGCACCTCGTTTTGTTCGTCGCGCGCTCCCAAAAACGAGTTGAGGCGGGCGAACTCTTGGGTGCGTTCTTCCAGGCCGTGTTGCGCTTTAGCTAAGACCTCGCGCGCTTCGCGCAGATCGTCGCGGGCCTGCTCGAAATCGGCGCGCAAAAGCGGGTTGTCGAGGTCACGGCCCAAAGCGCGGAGAGTGCGCGCGTAGTTCCACTTGGCGGCGTCGAGTTCAAATTCGCTTTCGGCGACATCAGCCATTTCGGGCAAGAGGGGTGAGGATTCCATTGGTCAAAAGGACGCTCGAAGGCGAAAGTGTTTCCCCGACAAGTTGGCAATCTGGGACGTTTTCTCGCCAGTTTGTCTTGTTCTTGTTCCTTCTGTTCTTCTTGTTCCCATCAGGTTCCATCGCGCGGCGCGGGCCGCGAAGCGGGCCGCGCCGCGCGCAAAGTGTCAGTCGAGCCGGAGGTGAAGCGGGCGCCCCGCCGGGGCCGCCCGGAGCGGGGGGATTGTCCCAGGGCAAACGCACTACGATTTGCGCGTGGAAACTGGTAGGTATGACAATTTGGAGCGAGTATTTCGCGTCTGTTCCTGATCCGCGCCGCCAGAACAAACTGCTCAAGCACCTGTTGAGCGACAT
>JAABUM010002397.1_pt1 | contig 25153 bp, 42 predicted proteins | sample 5559161 | NCBI WGS metagenome assembly JAABUM01 (sample SAMN10711868, study PRJNA513369) | rock metagenome | isolation source: Antarctica rocks | place: Antarctica: Victoria Land, Siegfried Peak nord
CCCGCATGTTGTTGCACTGCGCAGTGTTTCCGCGCGGCTCAGCAGTGGATATCAAGGCAACTCATCGGCTGCCTTTGCGAAGGGACGTTTGTGTCGAGACCTGCATGTCGAAGCTGAAGGGTGTGCACAGCTTTGCCTTGCGCCGTTTGTGGCGTCTGAGTATGACTGGACGACGCTGTCCTGCAGATTACATCGTGCAAGGCCGCGACGGCGGCAGATTGTCACGCCTTGGAGCAGCCACCCAACAAGATGTGATGATCAGCGACTCTTCTGGATCAGCGGTGAATCAGCAATGAAATTCGTGTGTTATGTGGCTGCATGACGCCCCAATACAAATGACCGCAAAGCGAGTGCCGCTGATGCGATGGACACCAATGCGGTGCAATATGGGTGCCGACAATTCATGCAGGAGCTCTATACTTCTCAGGCTTGGGCAGCCGGTGGCTGCAAGCCCATATACCCCTCACATAATGCAAGCAAATGCGCTGCGCCTCGATCGGACTGCAATTGAAGTGGTAAGCGCAAGTTGGATGCCTGCATGAGTTCTTCGCTATTCGCACATGAACCGCCGAATTTTGCAATGGCAGCTGGTCATCGAGGCGCCTGGATTCCTGTCGACATGCAAGTTTTATCACAGCAGTACGTGCTTTGCGAGCAGCACGTAAATTCAGCATGCTCGGGCACAGCTGATGGAAGTTTTCAATCGACAATCTTTGTAGGGGACGACAAAAGGTTTGCAAGAAAGTTTGCAGGTGCCATTAGCGTCAACGTGCAAACATGTCTGACTTGCTGGGCGAGTACCTGGAAAAGTGTGTGTTTTCCACGGATGGCCGGCAATCTAAGAATGTCACACTCAGCAGTCACAAGACACATTAAACGAACTTCAGACATATCCAACGCAGAATCTCATGTCTCGAGTTCTGCAGCATCGGCGGCAAGTGATCATGATGCGCAGCATCCGATTGCCCTGGCGCGCCGGCGCCGCTGCCGCCGCCAGAAGCATGCTGCGGCTGCCGTGGCACGCCGCATAGCGCCGGCATGCCCTCGCTGCAGCGTATGGCTACCGGCTGCGGCACCAGGACCGCTGGCAGCTCAGGCCGCAGCGACTGTAGCGTGAGGCATGATGGCCGCGTGGCCGCCACCATGTCAGCAGGGGCTGGCTGGCTGCCCTGTGCTGCCGCCGCCGCCACGGCCGCTGCTGCCACCACTGCCGCTGCCGCGAGGCTGGGCGACAGCAGCGGCGAAGCGCTACGAGGCGCGCCTGCCGGCCGGGACCGTGGCTGATCGCCTGCAGGAGAGCACGCGCATGGTCAGCCCACGAAAGGCAAGCTTGTAACTGGTAGATCATGACCGAAAGCGAGCTCGAGCCCGGAATGCGTCGGCGCACGTAAGAATAGGCACGGCTCACCTATCGGGGGAGCCAACCCGTAGTCCCAGTCCAGCGGTTCGTCGTCGTCCAGCATGGCGCTGAAGGACTCTGCGCCACGCAAACACACTGTAATAATTGGATACATTCGGGAAGGCATGAGTCTTGGCAGAATGAAAGGCAAGTGCCTGGCGCACAAAAGGATGAGGATGACACTGCATGCGGAGGGGCTGGCCAAAACTGTACCTGGTTGCGCCTTGAACGGTTCCGCCGGGCGATGCGGCTGCAGTGTCGGCATTGACGCCAGCTGCGTGGGCGGCAGCAGAGGTGGCTGCGTCTGCAGTGGCGGCCGTGCCACGGCTGCATGGTAGCAGAAGGAAGGCTCACTTTTCCAGCACAGGTGTGGAGCGCAAGCAGCATCTGGGCCGGATGTGAAGGCAAGTGTCAGAACGGACTGGCGCCAGCTGTGAATCAGAAACTGTGTCAGTTTGACCATTCATGCTCACGAGCTTCGATGCGGTCGGTGCAATGAAGACGCACCCCTTCAGCGCGCTGCAACAGCTGCATCCAGCGCTGATGGGGCCCCAACGGACTGCGCCACTACCAGGCGCAACAGGCCAGCAGGCTGCACCTGGGCGGGAACTGCAGCCGCCGCGTCTGCATGTACAACACCGGTAGCTTTGATCGTTTGCGGGACGCTGGGTGCGTGCCGTGCAAGGTTCCGTTACATCAGGAACAAATACGTCAAAGTAGCGCCGCCATGCAACTGCAGGCTGAAAGGCGCTAGCTGACCTTGCTCACCTTCTGACGCCGCAGGAGCCCCGTCGGTCAGTAGCTGCCGCAGCCACGCGCTGCTCAGCAGCACGTGATGCTGCCGCCAGAGCTCCATGATGGTTTCCAGGGCGCGTCCCGACATGTCACGCGGATGCGCCAGCAGCAGGCCGTCTGGCCACTGGAGCAGCTGGCAGAGCATGCGGCAGGTGTCGCAGCGCTTGTCGGGCCCGCACTCGTCGCTGTGGCTGTGGATCCGCTTCTCGATGTCTGATCGCTCACGATTGACAAAGAGTCAAGGCCAGGACATTCTCAAGCATGCTGATGGTGGCTTTGGCACATATCATGCGCATGACATCGCCATACAAGTTGATCATGGTTTCCCCAAGCAGCATCCTGCAGACATGCAAGAGCAGTGCACCTAGAGGCTCGAGGTCCGGGTTCATGGCCGTCAGCGTGCGGGTCGCCTCCGCCATCGCCGGCATGTAGTAGTCATTCCACACCAGGGCGGCGACCTCCCTCGGATCCACGAAGGTTGGGCTCTTGCCGCGTTTCTGGTGCTGCTAACCAGCCTGCAGCTGCTGGGCACTATGCCGAGCGAGCCGTACTGGGTCATTCCCTGCCCGCAATGAATTTGCATCAGACGCCCCATTTGCTGCACCTCGCTCATGAGTCTGCGGCAACCCGCTGACTGTGATCATCAGATAGCCATTCATATCTAGCGTCATGCACACGAGCTCTTTGTGTCTGACTCCTGTGTGAGGCTCGTCGCTGTAGCCTTGCTGAGCATGTGCACTCCAAGTGGTGACCAACCGCTCGGCTCTCTCATGCCACGTCTTCAATGTTGGCTGGATATCGTGCTGGAAGCGCTGCTTGGTGCATGGACCAGACCCCTTCTGTCGCTGTGCCTGCATTGGCTGCTGGCTCCTGTGCTGCGCCAGCGTGATTTGTCCTGGCGACATCTTGATGATGGCTTTCTGCGTCGTCAGCCGCGCGCTCAGCAGCGTCAGATCTGACTTCGCCAGGAGCATCGGCTGTGGACTGCATTGCCAGTTGAGCAGCTCAAGAACACGCCCTGCAACAAGTGTGTACCAAACGGCAATCCTCGAGCCGATGCTGCACAAGTCGACTTGCAGAGCTCGGACGCCCGTCGGAACGCTGTGAGCAACAGCTACGTGCCCTAGCTGACGCCTCAGAGTCTAAACCGGCTAATGCGGGCGAAGGCGGAAAGTTATCTTCGCGGCCGCAAGCAAGTTGGTCCGCGGCTGATGCACGTTTGCGCCCAGCAACGGTCCGTAGCAGATGCGGAGTGCTGAGCAAGGCTCAGTGATGGAGCTTCGAAGCGGTCCGCAACAGATGCGGACCTTGCCCTCCAACAGTCCGCATCTGCTGCGCCTCCTTCCACCTGCCTGAGTTCGGCTCTTGGCGTTGTTCTTCTGCATTTTCAATTTCCAGCATGGCAACCCCCTGCCCGTGCTCGGCGACGGTACACAGCTCATGTCTAGCGGCACGTTCTTCACCCAAGCCGTGGGTCTGCTCGCTAAGCGCAGTCTGACGCTGCAGGACGTGCTCGCAGTGAATCCCAGGCCGTCCAGCACCATCGACAGGGCGCTGATGAAGATGCTGCTGGGCAAGATCATCTTCTCGTGGAGCGTGGATGCCGACGAATTTCAGGAGGCGGCCACCTTCTTGACGATTCAAGCGTAAGTTTGACATATCCTGGCCTGCGCTGCCGCATCATGCTACACAGCCGTCCCGCTATCACGACTTTATTTGTGTGCTGCAGCGGCTCCTTCGATAAGGCCGCCAAACAGGCGTGAAGGCGGTGGCAGCAGAGGTCGGGCGGTGTGCCAGCGCTGTGAGCGCAGGCGAGCTTCAGTTTGCCTTTGCCAGCCAGGCCTCGGGGCCTTGCAGCTCCAGCAGGTCCTTCAGCGGGCAGGAAGCTGAAAGAAGTTTCAACCACATCGTTGAGGCGTGGTATCGGGTCAGGTCGATGGGGGGTGGACGGTGTCCCCCAGTCCTGGACATCTGCCCAAAACATATCTTGAAGAGTGAGCATGTTTGATGCTGACGGTCCTCGAACAAAGTGGTGTGTGCTTGAGATTTAGAATCATGGTATGTCGGAAGGTCAAGGTAGTTTCCTGGGTTTACAGCCATGTGCGCTTTTTCACTCCCAATCTGTGTAAGCTCATTTCTCGCTGTGCCTGTAACGACGGCCAAAGAGAACGATCCGCGGTCTGCAAGTATTCCTGCAAGCATTGCATGCGGGCGCAGGGGACCTGCTTGCGAGCCAACATCTGTCGCGATCTGATGATGATCTGTTGCAGGGGCTCAGCGGCGGCGGTACGGCGGGCACCTTCAGAGAGGTACCTATCGTAGCCATTCTTGTGCTGTGACCTTGCTGTGGTGTTTCGGTAATCACAGTGCCCCCTGATGATCCTAGACGGTAATTATCCGCAGCCAAGGTCATCAAGTCTCGATGTCCAGTGACAATTTCCGTTGATGAGCCCACCCACAACACTCCCCTTGTTTACAGTCGTTCCAGCGATTTCCAACGAGGTTATACCAGTCTCATGCGCATTGCTCAGCGTTACGTGTGAACGGGTCTTTTGCTTTGGACGTTGTCCCCTGCACCGCAAATATTGCCTCAATCTTGCTTCCAACTCGTCAGACCAGTTCCAGCTGGTCAGGCCGCCGCGCCATCGATCTGCCAGCTGCCGCGGAAGGCGCTGTTGTCGTCATCTGCGGCAGACGTGGCGCTGCCCAGCTGCTGCTGCTCTTTGATGAATGTTCTTGTGCAGGGCCTGTGGAGTTTGTAACGCGGCTGGATGAGCTGGTGAAGCTGGTCGTCGAGGTAAAGGCGCTGAGCGACAAGTGGTCGGTGCTACAGCTCGCGGCTGAGGTGGAGGCCGGTGCTCACAGCAACCACTGCAAGGATCCCAATAGCGGCACCCAGCGGGTGATTGCTTTCTGAGCGCCCACATGTATCTTGAGAAGCGAGCTGCTCGCCTTGTGCATCACTCTTGGTCATCAACACTCTGGCAGCACACGGCACCAAGCAATGCACACGCTTGGCACTCCCCCAACCCGTGGACTGCACAGATCCGCTATGTAAGATGCATTGCTGATATGTGCTCCAGCTACAACTATGTATGTCATGGTCTGCCGTCTTGGTGTGCAGGTTGTGGGCGCTCTGATCGACCACAACACCATCATGTTCCTGGAGCTGAAGGCGGAGTACGACAACAACTCGCAGCTGATCCGCGGCCGCTACCGCTCCTCCGGCTTCTTGCACTGTCTCACCGGTGCCGGGCCGGACTTCAACGTCGCGGCAAGCCAGCTGTCCGGGACGCGTGCTGCGATGCAGCACCTGCTCCAGGTCAGTTTCTCACCTCCTCATCTCTCTTTCGCAAATTTGGACACCCTCACTTGTGGCATGGCTCCATGACGCAGGTCTCAGTTCCTCACCCTCCACTGGTGGCGTGACTCCATGACGAAGATCTCAGTGCTCAGGAGGATGGAGGAGCGGTGTATGTTCGTGTCAAGGTGTATGTTCGTGACATACCTGTTAGCGCGGCTGCTCTTCACATCAAGCCAGCTTGAAGACAAAACCGTGTGTCTGGGTTGCCGCTCTGAATGCTGATTGGTGTCATCTGCAGGCGATGCTGATCGACGTGGTGCCGGCCGGCACCCTGAATACAGGGGAGGATCTGGCAGCGTTCCACTCCAAAGACCAGCGGGAGCTGCAGAAGACGGCCGTCAGCCGAGCCTCACAGTAAGAGCCTGGTTGCTATCTTGTCATGACTGCACTGCAGACACTCCCAGCCCAGAAGACATGAGCTCAGACTTCTGACGAGAAATACACAACTAGGCATGGGTGCACATCCGAATGGCGCTTCTCGTTAACATCCACACAGGTTCACTGACGCCAAGCACCTGGAGGCGCTGGCGAAGCTGCTGACGGTGCGCTGGCGAAAGATCTCCGGTCCTCTGCACTGCAGCCTGTCAAGGGAGCGATACTTTGATGGCAGTCATATGACCACCTAAGTGTGCGTGCTTGCACATCCTGCATGGGTGTGTTTATCTCTGTAGCCTATCAGAACATGCTGCGACAGGTGGGGCGGAACGCAGCTGGCGGCAATGTGACGGGCAGTGCAACCAAGTCACCCTCGGCTATCAAGAAAGGTGACTGCCGAGCTCATGGACTCGAGATGTATCCAGCCTGTGAACCTGCTACACATGGAGGGAATGGAAGGATTGAGGCGGATAAGCTGACTACAACGCCGTCTCGTGTGAATTTCGTGCTCGCCAAAAACTCCGTCCACCTCCAGCAGGCTACTCAGACCTGTCGTTTCCTGTAGTTACAGCACTACGGGACCTGAAGCGGCTGCGGGCGGCAACGTCGCGGCGGCTGCGGTTCTTGCGCAGCATGTTGCACTTGCACTTGCGGCAAGTGCAACATTGCATGAGCGAGAAACGTCAATTGTCTGAACCCACACACGCCTCTAGGGATAGACAGCAGTGATCACATGTGATCTCATGAGTTTGCGACTCGTGAGACTACTTGGATGCGGGAATCGAAGGAGGGATTGCATCAGGGCGACCAGGAAATGGTTGCGTGCATCAAATCTCGAACGTTGGTATCTCGAACATGAAGGTGGTTTCAGTGAGTGGCTGGCAGTGCGACAACCCCCATCATCCGCCAATGCGCCCATGTTTGTCCCAGCACATGATCATCCAATAGTTGAGCGAGAGTGCTTGGGCGGTTGACTGTGCGGCCATCATGTGCAATGGCAGTGCAGAATGGCCGCGGCTTTAGGTGCTCCAACCAAATTCTTCAGGCAATAGGTATTGCAGATATGTGGGTTTGTGGCACCAGAGAATTGGGTGTACCTGGATAGGTATTTGAGGCAAGGCAAGGCAAGCATCAATACTCGGACCGCTGCTTTGCGCATCGCATCACATGCAATGCGCACTTCGTCTGAACAAATGATGACTCGACAAGCCCGGGCTTGGTGCCAACTTGACTCTATAGGTCGGCTCTGGCGCATAGCGCAGGAATCGTCTCGGTGTTTGGGTGATCGTCACTGGCTGCCTGAATGACTGCGCATGACATGCGACGTCGTTTGCCAGGGTGTCGTGGGCGGTCACCGGCTGCCCGCAACAGTATGTCATCACTGGACGTCGACGATTCGTCATGGGCCGCCACCAGCGTGCACTGGCAGCCCCTGGTGTCGGATCTGCATTGGAAATCCCATAATGCAGGGTTCGTGCTTGAACCTCAGGGTTTCGCCGTAGTAGGTTCCGCATACGGTTTCGCTGGTTTCGCCTACGGCTCGGAGGTTTCGCAATCACGCGAAACCTCCACCGCCGCTGCCGCCGCCGCCGCTGCCGCCGCCTTTTCTGTTGCCAGAAAAGACCACAACCGGCCATTGGAAGCTCACAGGCCTATCTGAGGCCCATCGCACGCTTGCAGCAGTCCTGCAACCTGGTTGCCCTGCCCGCCTGCCCGAGTGCACAGGCCACATCGCCAATCGACTCACTAGGTGTCAGATGCTGTCAATGTCGGCTGACGCCAGCTGTATTGTCGCGTCCTTCGAGCGTCATTCGGCGCCGGTGGCAGCCGGCAGCATCCAGCAGCAGCGGCTATGTGACGGCGGCGGGCGGCGGCGGCCTGGCGGCGGCATGTGACACGAGCGTCACATGGCGTCGACTGGCGTCTGGGTCTGCTGACGACGCGCGACTGTGCTGTGATTGCACTGTCGTGTAGTGTATTGGGTCTGCAGACGTCTGTAGATGTCGCTGATGCTTTGGCGCAGGGTTGGTGATCTAGCCTAGATCCTAGTAGGATACTGCATGCTGTGAGACGGTCATGTGAGCTCGGCGGCCACGGTATATGAGCAATCCACGGCATGCCACATACAGTCTGCTTAAGCTGCACGTCGACTGCACGTGCCAGTGTAACATGCAACGCTAGGCAGCAGCATCCACCAGCAATGGCGTCGCCGCAGCAGTGGCATGCACAACTTGTGAGTTGGCAACTCGTCAACACGTTCGGTGGCTGGTCAGCAAAGCACCTAGATAAGCCCACCAATGCGAATGCGTGCTCCCGTCCAGCACGGCATCGCTGCACCACAACAAGAATTGGCAAGGCACCCTTTCATCATTAGCAGCGTAGGCATTGTGCAAGGGTAATTATCGGATCTTGGAGACTCTGGGCCTAGGGGAGTCAGCGAGCCAGTCGCTACTGGAGGAACTGTCCATCCACAGCATTCGCAGGACATCCCGCATCCTGGAGATTCGCTGGCCATACCTGACGAGCCCGGCGGAGTTGGAGGGCACCGGCGGTGCCACTGGCAGCACTGACGGCGGTAGTGGTGACGGCCCCGCGACTGACGCTCCAAACGATTCAAACTCATTTTCTTGGCTAGCCCAGGTGATGCGAGTCTCCAGTCGTTCGATTGAGGTACGTGTTGGAAGTCGTCTGCAAACCTTAATACATGCTCTGCTGCAAACGTGCGCTTCTGCACATTTCAAGTCCGGGCATGCTGCTCCCACGTGACTGGTCTAGAAAACACACAAACGGGCCACTGCAGGGGCCGAATGTTCTTTTGCAAACGCTCGAAACGTAGGGTCTATTGTGCAGCGAGGCGCGAGCGCCGGTGGCCTGCAGGCAACTCGGCGCCGCAGGGGCCGACGCCGGCTGCGGGCCGTCCATGTTGCAGGCGCACGCCCTCGAATGATCTTAAGTGCCGAGCGCAACGACCGTCGCGGTCTGCGGCACCTGCAGTGCCCGACATTGCAGTACATTTGGCCAGAGGGTCACATATCCGCGGGACGGCGCATTTCCGCGGCAGATGATGACGTGTCGCCCCGGGCTCCGCAGCACCTTCCCTTTCCATCGGCGTGCTGCTGCATTTCTGCCTCTCCTGCTTGGTCATTCGCAGTGTCACTGTCAGCGTCGGTGAACGGCTTCAGAACGCGCCAGGACAGAGGCCACCATGAGTCGCACGACACGGCGCAGCAGCCGGCATGCTGCAGGCAGCAACTTGCAGCCGATGCTGCAGTCTAACATGCATAGCGAGCCAATCAATCAGGTGAGACGAGCTGAGCCGTTGGGTGAGAATTACGCACATGATGGACAGACTGTGAGTTTGACTGTGAGCGTGTGGGCAACAAACGCAACAGGCTTCGTCAAAACCTTGGCCATATGGTTGAAGTGGCAGAAGTTGATGTGACGAGTGGTAAGTGTTCTGGCAGAGTAAGGATACTTCGCAGCAAAATGTTGGGATGTGCGAATGGCCGATTTACAAGGGGCAAACACTATCCGAAAACAAGATCTTTACTCTAGAGTCAGTACTGTGTCCGTCCTAGCACAGCATTAGAATGTGCTATGTGAAGTGCATTGAACAAATCGCATTTCATTACGTGCATTCCCCTTGTACTTGACGGTTCACGACTGCATGTTTACATGGATGAACCAAGAATCGCATAGAGATATGTGTACTACGGTAGATATGTGTACTACGGTAGAGTACATGTTGAAAAGCTGTTGTAGATGCGTGATACTGCGCAAGAAGCGCAACGCAGCTTTGTACTGTAGTGGCTGGCTGCCCCGCACTCTTATACCGCTGCCAAGCTGCCGCGCAGCGCCATCAGGATGATGTGGCAACGATGTCGTGTTCGTTTCGAGGATAGACTGCCAAACTTCCTGATCCAGATCTGACAGGGCCGCCGACGCTGGCCTGCACCTCGTGATGTGGCTGGCTGCCCGGCAGGCTTCGCCTGGGACAGCGCGCATGCATTGCACACGAGTCGCGGGCGAGCTGATCTGTGCAATGGCCGGCAGGCGAGGTTTGCTTGGCGTTATCTAATGCCATGGCCAGCCTGGAGCAAAGCATGCACAGCATGCAGCAGCCGGGTGCAGTCCATCACTTGCGTGGAGGCTTCAGCAGAGCACATGTACATCATCCACTCTAGGGTCCTCAAACCCACAGCTCAAACAGAAGTAATCCTGAGTTCTGCGTTGATTCGTTGTCGCAGTGATGTCCTACCGCCGCCGCTCCCATTGCGTGATCCAAGCGCCATGCACAATTAACCCATAACGACGGTGTGCATCGACTCAAGAACGCCCAACGGGCGCGCTCCGGCAAACCCCGGATGGGCGCCCACTCAGCGCAGCTGCAGCGGCTGCAGGCTGCTGTCCACAGCCTCCTTGAGGATGGCCACCGCCTGATCGATGTCGGCCTCGGTGACCGTCAGCGGCGGCACCAGGCGGATGACGTCGCCCTTGCCTGCGGTGATGGCGATGAGGCCCAGGTCCCGAGCCGCCTGGCACACTGGCGCCGCCGCCTGCGGCAGAATCACAAGTGAGCTTGGTGCAGGTTCAAATGTGACATGCAGCCGAAGGAGCTGTGATGGTGATGGGGCCTAGGTTCTGAGCTGCCTGGCACGCTGCCGCCGCCGCCTGTGCCAAGATACGGACGGCAGCCGTCGCGCCGACCGAGCAGCAGGGTGCAGGCATAGCCCCGACAGTTCCGCAGCGCAGCGTGCGCAAGGCGCTATGCTGCCAGGCCGGCCTGGAGCTTGTTCCACTGCAGCCTCCACTCCACACGCAAGTCTGCAGCGCAGCCACAAGCCAGTCCAGGATCGCGCAAGCCGCACCGTGTCCAGCTGGATGCCGCATATGAGGCCCTGGCCGCGCACTTCCTTGACGTGCCCGTTGTCTTTGAAGGCATCTCTCAGAGCGGCGCGTAGCCGCGTCCCCTTGTGCCGCACGCCTGCAGCAGGCGCGGCGGACGCACATCGAGACTGTGCAGTTGCACCGCGGCCGCCATGGCTGCTGCGTCCTCATAACGACATGCGCAGGTGCGCGAGTCCAAGTTGCCAGAGCAGTCCAATGCACTGTACGGCAAATGCACTGTGCAAAAGAGGGCATGGATCCTGACGAGCCGTGGGATGAAAGCAGGACGTCCCGGAAATCGGACCTGCCAGGAAGGCGGGGTCGGAGATGATGTCCATCACGACGGTCGCTGCATGGCACACCAGCGGGTTGCCGGCAAAGGTGGACCCGTGGTCGCCAGGCGCCATGGCGTCCGCCACGTGCTGCTTCACGATCACCGCGCCGATTGGCAGGCCGCCTGCGGGCATCAGAGAGCGTCAGCGCATGGGTTTAGGGTTTAGGGTTTAGGGTTTAGGGCCATGGCAACTCGCACTGCAGCAGCGAGATCCAGCAGCGAGCTCCAACAGCCATCCTCAACAACATGTGCCGCCGGTGCAGGGGCACAGCACGACAGTCCACAGCTGTGTTGATGGCCATTCACGAGTCAGCCACCTCACCTGCGAGCGGCTTGGCGAGCGTCATGATGTCGGGTTCCACGCCGTAGGCTTCGTGTGCCCACAGCCGTCCAGTGCGTCCCAGCCCGCATTGCACTTCGTCAAACACCAGCAGCGCGCCCGCCTCATCGCACGCCTCCCGCAGCCCCTCCAGGAATTCTCTGTGAAGGGAAAAACGTGACGACACTGCGGAAACCCTAAACCCTAAAGAAAGAACATGTCTGCAAAGGGGGACACATCGCTCCCGCACTGCACTGCTCAAAGCACCAGCGGCGCGCCCGTCTTGTCACACGCCTCCCGCGGTCTTGCTAGGACCTGCCAGACTCTGAGAGAAGATACGGTTTAGGGTGATTGCAGCAGCGTGCTGGCCCTCGCAAGCATGGCGAACTGTCATGCACTCATCTGCAGCTGCTGCTGCTGATGGCTGAGGAGCCAGCCTCACAGCAGATAGACGGCGCGCTGCGACCTTCTGACATGCAGCCTTGTGGGCTTGAGCAGAGCCTTACTGGCGCGAGGAGTTGATGCCGCCCTCGCCCTGCAGCGGCTCCACGAACACTGCCGCGGTGCGCCCCTTCTGGATCGCCGCGCGCGCCGACTCCAAGTCGTCGTACTTTGCCTCCACCGCACCGCCCATGAGCGGCAAGAAGGGCGTCTTGTACTGCTCCTGCAGCACGGCAGGACGGACGGTTCAGGCTTTCAGGAGGACGCTGATCAGGTCAGGCAGTGGTGAGGGCACACAGCCGAGACGCTGGCGCGCCAGGTGGCCGAACGCATCAGGCGTTATTGTGACCTCAGGTGGGAGGACCGCACATGCTTTCCGCCTGCACTAAACGGCAAACACCCTTGACCATTGAGATTGCCACTTCAGGGTCCATCTTGTCAAGCTCAGTGCTCTGCGGAATATGCAAATGCGCATGCGTCCTGCTGGTGCGAGTTCGATTGTGCACCTTGTAGGTCAGTATCAGGGAGCCTAGCGTGCGGCCGTGGAAGCTGCCGGTGAAGGACACCAGCTCGCTGGGCGCTGTCGCGTCCTTGTCATATGGGTCAATCCCCGCTGCGGCGCAGGAGGGACGGTGCTCGTCACACACACACATCAGCAAGAAGGCAGCACGGGAGCGGAACCCATATGCGTGCTCGCCCCAAGGCAGACTGCCCTCTCACCGCCACATACACGCTTTGTGATACTGAAGTCGTCCAAGCCCGGAGCCCTAAAGCCCCACTGTGCAAGCGACTGGTGAGGCATATTGACGCAGCGTGGCACAGCATGCTGCACCTTTGACGCGCGCATACTTCCGTGCAAACTTGATGGCCGCCTCGTTGGCCTCAGTGCCCGAGTTGCAGTAGAACACCTTGTCGCCGAAGGAGCGCTCCACCAGCCGCTTGGCCAGCTGGACCTGTTTGATGACACACGCTGGCACTGCGTGAGCCTTCGGGGCATGGGCGGCATCCAGTTCACGATGGCGCAAATATGACCAATGAATATGACCAATGAAAGCATGCAGGCTGCGGTCTCGATCGATACGGTGGCACAGAAGGGTAACCCTGGCTGGCATGTGTACCCAGCAATCTGATCACCGAGCAGCCCCGTCAGCACAGTGCGAAAATCCCGCCGCCTGGTCTGGCGAGTGGTGTCGCACCTGCGGCACCGTGTGGAATAGGTTGCTGGTGTGCGTCAGCGTCGCCGCCTGCTCCTGCACCGCCTCCAGCCACCGCGGGTCGCCATGCCCTGCGGTGACCGCCCCACTGCGCACTCAGCCCGTCAACCGATATTCACCACTTGAAAGATCGCGAGCGACAGCGATGTTGCAGGGCACGCGTGGTTTCTGTCGCCCTTCTCTGCAGGCAGGCCGCCAGCCCTGCACACCGAGGGCGTTGACAGCGATGCCGGCAGAGAAGGAGTAGCAATACAAGGATAGCGAGGACAATTGCAACCCGCACCAAGGGCGTTGACGGCGATGCCGGCGGCAAAGTCCAGGTACTCCTTCCCGTGCGCGTCGTACAGCCGCACGCCCTCGCCTCGGGTAAACACCAGGTTCGGGCGCGTGTACGTCTGCATGATGTACCTGCGAGGAGTATGCCACAGCTGTTCCACACACCGTCAGCATCGAGAAGTGAGAGACGGACTTTGTTGGTGAGCACACGAAGTGCTCTCGGATATCTCAGCATGTGAGGTCTGCTCAGCATGCAAAGGACACTCACTTCTGCTCCTCAGCGACGATGTCGGCGGTGAACTTGTCCGCGTTCGGCACTGCCTCCACCTCTGGCCGCGGCGGCGACATCGTTGCCCGCGTCACCATGCGGGAAGTCTGCGACAGGACTATGGTTTAGTTTTTTGTGCGAGCGATTCAGCCATGCCCGATAGCAGGCTTCTCGGCACCCGCTGGGTCATGCTTTTCAAGGTTTTGCGCCGCCGGCACGGCTGCCGCCGACATTCACAATCTGGGAGGTCGGCTGACTTGCAGTCATGTAAACAATCCCACTCGAGCCTTATTGGCTGAGACGCACTCGGCTTTTTGAAGGGCAGAAAGGCTGGTCTTGGGCAGCTGCCCGCAGAATTGACGATGGAGTGCAGCCAGGGCCTGGACCAGCACCATGTTCATGATGCGAAATACGTTGCAGGACCTCCTACTGTCTCTTGGTCATAACAAAATCATAGTATCGCAGCTGCCCGAGGCGGCTCGCGCGTGGCGCGGAGGCGCTGCACCCACCTGCTGCCGTGGTGCCCTGAAAGCGGGCAGCTGGGTCCCGCGTACAGCTGGGCCCTGGTGGCCCGCATGCGAGCCACCCACTGGTCTCGAATGCAGCATCATGACTGCCTGTGTGAACTGCCGCGGTTTGCAGTTGACCAAAGGCAGCGCATGTCGTCCCGTGATGCACGACGTCCATTATTACGTGAAACCCGGGATTTCCTTCTGACCGGTCTACACGCTGTCTTCAGAACGAGTCGCAGTGCACTGCCGGTCTGAGCGCCAGTCGCGCATTTGCACCTTTGAGCTTCCGGAACTCGTCACTATCAACACGTAGAGCCATCAGCAGCCGCTGCACCGCCCGCAGACCGCATTGCCGTTAAAAGAACAGTGTAGCAGCCCACATCACCGTTCGAGAAAAGTGCGGGCGGGCGTACTCGCAGGTGCTGAGCGATCAAGCAGCACACTGGCTTTGTGCTGCCATCTTGAACTACACACGGAACACTGCCGTATATGCCTCCTGCATCGGCATAACAATCACTGGCACCCACAATCTGACATGCTGTCTTGCGGGGTGGGGCCAGGACCATAGCTGTCTGACTGGAGCGCAGATTTGAAGCTCGCAACTTGCCGCACAGGACGCTGGCTTGAGGAAGAGGGCAGTGCGCCAGCGTCCGCTGCAGCGCCGTCAAAATGGCTGACGCGGCAAAGCACCCCACTGTGGACGAGCTGGAGGCAAAGGAGATTGAGAGCTACCGGTCGGGGCCGCTGTCGGTGCTCACGCAGTCGGTGAAGAGCAACTCGCAAGTGCTCATCAACTGCAGGTGCGTAGAATCGCATCGGCGCCGTGACTGCGCTGGGGGCGTTCACAGCGCCAACTGCTAGGCTGTGCATCAGCGCAACGCCTGCAGGACCAAAGCAGTTTTCTGGCTTGTTTTGGGTTTGATCCCATGTGCAGCATGCCAGATGGCCAGTGATGGGATGGTGCACCTTTCACTGCCGGGGTTGACTTTGGACCTGGTAAACCCTGCCGCTCGCTCTACAGGAACAACCGGAAGCTGCTGGCGCGCGTCAAGGCTTTTGACCGCCACTGCAACATGATCCTGGAGAATGTGCGGGAGATGTGGACAGAGGTGAGGCATGAGCATGTCATGTGTAATTTGAACCGCAGCTTTTCAAAAGCAACACTACATTGCGCCTGCAGGCCGGTTGCCATGCCATGCTGCCTGGGCATACTCTCCAACAGGATCCCCTGCTGACACTACTGTCACAATGCTATCTTGATTGTTCGTGTGGTGCGCTGCAGGTGCCAAAGACCGGCAAGGGCAAGAAGGGGAAGCAGCCTGTCAACAAGGACAGGTGCAGCTGCCTCTCTCGCAATTCTGTCGCAGCTAGCTTTTGCACAGCAGTGCACCGCAGATCTGTGCGTCTGAAGCAGAGCTGCGCGATCAAGGCTACGGTCACAGAGCATGGCCTCATGCACCTTTCTGGCGCACCACAGGTTCATCAGCAAGCTGTTCCTCCGAGGCGACAGCGTCATCCTGGTCCTGCGGTGCGCCTTTCGACCCGTCTTATCAGCTACTGGGAGGGCAGTCTGTCGTGCCAGACTATCGAGGAGCTTGCCGATGCACTCCTTAGAAGCCTTTGTGTGTTGCCGACCTGTCTGAGGTTTTGCGCGCAGGAACCCAAAGTGAGGGGTGGAGGGTCATGTCCTCCTGGCGGAATCTCTTGTTGCATGTTGCTAGCGGCGGGCTTGTCCTGTCCAAGCAGGCTGTGATTCAACACGACCCGCCCTGGGCTGTTGAACGCCTGGTTCTGGAAGACAGATGCATCGATGCACCCAGAGTGAAGGCAGACAGCTGCTGTGAAGGAAATCTGCTTTGAGAGCATCTTTGTGACGAGCTTTGCGGCGGCGCTATCGCCATATCTGTGACATTGGACTGGTGATAGATGTTGCAAACGTCGCACAGTGATCACGTGTAAATGCGGGGCGCCATCGCCAAATTCTACGCAGCAGGTCTTCCCCCAGTCTCCACCAGCTATAAACATGACTAAGGCAGCTTCAAGGCTGAGTCAGGCAGAGATTCTGTGCTCGTCCGACAAAGGCTCGCGCAATTCTGCTGCCGATGTTATTTGTTTGGAAGGCGTTGTGCGTTGCGGTGCTGCAGCGGTCCGGGGGACCCGCAGCGACAAGCATCGAAGCAGTCTGATTCCGAAAGGGCGTGCTGCATTTTGGCTTCCGAAGCCGGTTGCCATGGCGAAGCCGGCAGGGCGACTGATGTCGCTCCTGCAGAACCAGAGCAAAGATGCAAAGCAAGCTATAATGTCGCACCTCGCGCCGGCTGTCGCCAAAGGATCGGTAGGGTGCCAGCCTGCAAGCCGGCATGACGAGACTCGCCCAAAACCATGACGTTTGCACCGCTCAATCGTCTCATCGCCTGTGCTCGCTATGCAGGACCTTATCGCCGAGCATGGATCGGGCTCCTGGGTGTGGACGGTAGGGGGCAAAAAGGTCCTGGACTTTGGCTGTGGTGCGCGCTTTGCGGTGTTGACTGCTATTCGCCATGCTTTTCTCTGAGTGCTGCATCTAGTGCGTGTCGCGGCATATCTCGGCTTTATCATGAGTGTACGTAACGACAGAGCTGACAATGTACGGTGACGTGAACATATTTCATGCGCCGCTCCCTTTTCGCAGGCATAGGCACGCTTTCGCTGGGGCACTGCCACCCCAACATGGTCCGCGCGGCGTCGGACCAGGCCGCCAAGCTCGTCCATGGGCAGCAGAATCAGTTCCTGACCAACACTGCACAGGTGGGTTGATCGCGATGCGCGCGCGAGTCTTCGCCCTGCACATGCCTCACAGGCATGGTGCTGCATGCCGCATGTTCCACCATGCACCCACAGCTGCGGCGGCTCCACTGTTGCCTTCTCACGCAGGTGTCGTGGCTGGACCGGCCACTGGGCGCGACGCCGCCGGCGCCGTCGCGTTTCTTCTGTTGAGGAAATCACTCCACATACATCAACTTTTCCATCGCAACCCCGTCTGCGCGTTTTGCAGGTGGCGCTGCTGGACCGGCTGCTGGAGGTGACGCCGCCGGCGCTGTCGCGCTTCTTCTTCGCCAACAGCGGCAGCGAGGCGGTGGACAACGCCGTCAAGATCGCACGCGGCCACACTGGCCGCACCAACATCATCTGCTTCGACGTGCGTGCCCCTGTTGCTTATCTCTCCACGTCACTCTCCACTTTAGCGAGCCTGCCCATGACGCCGTCTGTCAACCCTATCGAGCTCCGCAACAGCTGCAGTGCGCTGCATGTCCACGGATGTCATGCGTCTTTTCGCGCTTTGCGTGGCTTCGCAAAAACCTGTCATGAACACGTCCATGGCTGCCATGTGCAGGGTGGCTTCCACGGGCGCACATACGGCGCCATGGCACTGACGACGTCGAAGACGATTTACCGCCAGGGCTTTGCGCCGCTCATGCCGCAGGTGCATCGCCTGCACCTATTTCGGTTCCTCCTCAGTCGTCTGCTGCACAGGCCTTCTGCGCCTTGTGCGTGCTCCTGCGCCTTGTTCACACCCGGAATCGACAGAGCATGTGCGGGCCTGGGGGTTGTTGCGTATTCGTTTTAGAAACGGGCCGCATACCTCCTCACGGCTTCCCACCGCCCTTGACATGTGCTCGCCGTGGCAGCACCCTAAATTCTAAACCCTAAACCCTAAACCCACAGGTGTTCACAGCGCCGTACCCCAACTGCCTGCACTGCAAGGCGCGGCAGACGGCGCCAGACGGGAACGACTGGTACAAGGCGCGCATGTTGCACACCCATCCAGTGCCGATCAGTGACTCAGCGACCGACTGCCCACTGCGGTTTAGTGATGCAGCAGGACTGCACGACTGGCGTCGCAGACACAACAGCACAGTAGCACCTAAGTGTGACTAGCCCGGCAATGCCTCGACCTCTTGGCAGCTCTCGCCACCGCCAAGCGTCTTTGCGGAAGGTGTAGCACCTCCTACCTTCAGCGTTAAACCCTTGCAATCTGGGCGCGCAGCTGACGCCCAACATCCCGCCGTTCGACCACTACGACAAGCGCCGCTGTTGCATGTCGCCGCTGGACCAGCTCAAGTGGATGCTCAAGATGCAGACGGCGCCGTCGGAGACCGCCGCCGTCATCATCGAGCCTATCCTGGGTGTGCGCTGCAATTCAATCAAACGAGGCTGCAGGGTCCATCAACTGGCAAGGCTTCGGGGTGCACCAACTAGAACACCCTGCAGTTCAGCAGAGTGTTGCATTTCCCAAATGCGTGCCCGCGCCCTGCTGCTGCACTGACACGCGCCTAGCCAGCAAACCCTAGAACCAAAGAGTCTAGGGTTTGGCGCTGCCGGTCGCCTGGTCCTGGTTTCCGGCCGAATTGCAATCCCCAGGGCAGGCTGCTTGCGCAGATCGTGGGGCTTCTGGCGTGCATCTGCAGCGCATGTGCACAGGGTCAGCAGCTGGTCTCGACATGTCGCCATGTCGGCTCATCGATGAGCATCATCGATGAGCACCATCGATGATGTGCAGGCGAGGGAGGCTTTCTGACGCCGCCGCCAGGCTACCTGAAGGGGATCCGGGAACTGTGCAACGAACACGGCATCGTGTTCATCATCGACGAGGTGCGCGCCCCCGCTTGCCTGTTCCGGCCGTCTTGCAGCTGCAGACTCGCACAGGCGTTGCCGGGCTCACCCGAGACGGATCCCTGGCTGATCACTATCCAGGCGCGTAAGCGACTGAGAGTGTTGAGGTTGCAGCGGCCCGGGACCCTAAACCCTAAACCCTAAGCCCTTGGCGAGTGCCTCCCGGCATGACACCGCCAGGGTGTGCCGGAACCCGCTTCTGTCAGATTCTGGCTTCCTGAAGCCCGGGTTTAGGGTTTCGGTCTCAGGTGCAAGCGGGCGTCGGGCGCACGGGCAGGTGGTGGGGCCACCAGCACTATTGAGGGCGCGGACCCTGACATCTGCAGGATCTGAACGCGGCAGCATACCGCATTTGGGAGACGTAGTTCGGTGTAAACCCTGATACCCGCTTTGGTCTCAGGTGCAAGCGGGCGTCGGGCGCACGGGCAAGTGGTGGGGCCACCAGCACTTCGAGGGTGCTGACCCGGACATCCTGCTGTTCGCCAAAGGCATCGCAAGCGGCTACCCCTTTGCGGGTCTCGCCACCAAGGACGAGCTGTGGGACGGCCTGCCGGCGGGCACCATGGGTAGGCTGACACACCTGAAACCTCAAAAATTGCAACAGAAAGCACAAACATAGTCATCTTTGCGGCCTCGCCCACCGGGGACGAGCTGGGGGACGGCCTGCCCGGCCCTAAACCCTAAACCCTAAACCCGGCCAGCACCATGGATAGCGTACTTCACATGCGCCTTTGCAATCCTGAAACCTTGATTGCAACCGAAAGCATCAACCATAGTCATCTTTGCGGCCTCGCCACCGGGGACGAATTGTGGACGGCCCGCTGCCCGGCCGGCACTATGACAGAACCCACGCAGTGATTCTCCATGTGTTATAATCGCATCCCACCCTTCGCGGGGCTGGCCGCCAACGGACACCTGCCTCACAGTCTGCCGGCTGGCGCCATGTGTGCGCATCGTTTCCAGCATATGCCCCATCCCCCGCTTCGCCGACAGGACGGTCTGTAGCTTGCTTCTCGTGATGCTCGTTGTATACGTGCTCTTTCCCAGCATCGCCCGTAGGGTGTAGGGTTTAGGGTTTAGGGTTGGGCCGCCTTGCGGAGAACCAGAACCCTGGAGAAGAGAGAGCACGTGTGCATTTGCCGGTGCTCAGGTTGCCCAGCAGGATCCGACGTCCTCACCTGTGCTCAGTTTATGCATGTCGTACTGTAGGCGGCACCTTTGGCGGCAATGCGCTTGGCTGTGCCATCGCCACGTCGGTCATCGACACCATCCAGGAGGAGAACCTGCTGCAGAACGCTGCCGAGCGCGGCTCGCAGCTGGCGCAGGTGAGCATGTCAACCCTCCGCATGCCTGCTGCAGGTGCACTGCTGCCAAACTCGGTTTGCTGCTGATCAACCTATTATCCCTGAACCGTCGCTGCGTCACGCTCAGCCTGGTGCAGCGTTGAGGGCGGGCAGAGCCTACACCCTGTGACGCTGCCTGGTGATGCTGGCGCACCGCTGCCACATAGGGTTTAGGGTTTAGGGTGGACGTGCCTGGCCGTGGCCTGGCACATGTCACCCCGTGATCATGTCTAAACCCTGAAATGTTGCCTCGACGCTGCCGCAGGGCCTGGTGAAGCTGGCGGAGAGCTACCCCATCATAGATGTGCGCGGCCGCGGCCTCATGGTGGCCTTGGAGTTTGGCGGCCCAAACCGCCAGGCAGAAGGCGCCGCCTACGGCATCGCCGCCAAGGTCGTGGCCGCGGCGCGTGACCGCGGCCTGCTCATCCTCACTGCTGGTGCGATGCGTGTTGTGTAGAGGAGATTCAGCCAGAAGGACAAACATGTATTGGCGGGCGCGACGCCGAGGCGTGTGCTCCGGCATCGCCGCCTAGGTTGTCGTTGCAGCCCGCGATCGCGGCCCGCTGATCCTGACTGCAGGTGGGCAATGCTGCCACAGTCCCGACTAGTATATGTTTGCTGGGTCGTGAGGCGCAGACTGTAGTGGCAGACAACGCCGGACAGCTGCAGATTCTCTACATAGCTAGGCCTGGGGCTCGTACTCACATTCGCTCAATGTTCTGCAGGCGCGCGCGAAAGCATCCGCTTCCTACCAGCGCTCAATGTCAAGGCCGAGGAAGTGGAGCAGGCGCTGTCCATCGTGGAGGCGGCCCTCGCCGACACCTTCGACTCCACCTGAAGCATCGGAGGAGCCAACAGAAGCATGGGAACAGCCACCAGAGGAAAAGGGACTCAAGATGAGGAAACGGGGAAGGTTTCACAAGGCCGAAGGTGGTGGGGAGGAGGTTCATTGCCACATGGAGTGGCGGGGCTCGCCGACAGCCTTGACTTAAACCTACAACTCCGCCTGACAATGCGCAAACACCCGTGGCAGATCGACGGGTGGGGGAACCGAGTCTGGGAGACTTAAAGGGGTTTTCATGGTAGCGCCTCTGGCTCTGCTTCCGGCGACGCCATGGATCGCCGCCGCCCCCGCCGCCGCTGCTCGACCGGTTCCGCCGCAGAGGCGCGGCATGTGGCCGGGCAACGTGTGCTGCCGGCGGTCAAGCTGCATCTCACAGCTGCTGCTGGGCAGTAGCTTGCAGTGCCCAATACACGGGACTTCTGGCTACATATTGCCTGTGGGTTGGAACTGATCGTTGTGGGACTGGCCGCCGCGTGCCTGCAGCATACTTGCAACGCCCGCAGAGACCGGATGGCCACAATGCCGTTGACATGCCTGTGGGCGAAGCGCATTGGGATAAACATGTTGAGTGGCACAGTTCTGGGAGTGAAGGCACGGAGGACTGTGGTTGCAGTTGAGGGGTCGCTGGGGCTCGGTTTTCTGCGCTGGGTTTTTTTTGCAGGCAGGTGGACAATTGATCAAACTGCTGCGTTTGCCATGTTCGTGAAACGTTGAGACGACAGCAGCCATGCACTTGGCCCGCGTGTGATACCCCGACACATTCGCATTTGTTTCAGCAGGCTGGCGCTGCTGTCGCCTCTGCAATCAGAGACGCACGTGTGGAGTCTCCCGTACTCAATGGCAAGCCCTAGGCCTACCGAGATAGAGAGGGGCTCTAGACCTGCTGTACTTCAGCCACATGGCGACGGCACAGCTCCAAACCCAAACGAATGTACAGACTAATCGATTTGCAGGACGCTAGAAACGAAACATATGCTACCCCTTGCTCGAGCCGCCTACTTGCTCAAGCCGCCATGCAGACTGCTTCTGCACATCGAGAAAGGAAGAGCAATCCAATGTGGTCAGCGCAAGCGTTAAATGCAATGACCTTCTTGGGCGGCAGCAACAGCATCGCCAGAGGCAAAACAGCGACACACGGCTGCAGCCTTCTGATTGCCCGACGCCGCCGCCGCACTAAGAGCTGCCAATGCACCGGCTGCGCGCACGGCATGTCGTTCAGGATTCCGCAGCTCCTGCGGCAGCTCTGGGCGGCGGCGCCAGGGTTCATTGTCAGTGACCGCCGCCCACCCAGCCGAGGATCGACGCGCACTCTGCGAAGGGGGAGCATCAGGGTGTTTCGGAATGTTTTCGCCAGCTCGCACACACTGGGCACACACGCCCACAGCTGCGATCTTCCTGGTTTAGGGCTTATACCCACAACGGCCCAGGCAGCGTGTCAGCGCGTGGGATCAGGGGACAGCCCTTGGAAAAGGAGAAGGAGGAGGCGCACCAAACAAGCCCACGACCACCTCGATGACGATCAGCCAGATCACGATCCACTCCAGCCGCGCCGCATGGAAATTGTTCTGCACAAAAAACCCGCAGCGGAGCCTCAGCTGGCTCGGTTGCTTTGTTCCAATGGCAGTTGCGGCACTGCCAGCGCTCCGTTTGGTGCACGATGTGCTCCCGTGACAGGGCTGCAAGCGCTTGGTTTGACGTCCGGAAGCCTTGCAGCGTCAAAAGGCTGCGAATTTCTTTTTTGTAGTGCTTTTTCGCATAATGAAAAAAATCTTCTTTCACCAAAAATATAAAGCTCACCTGGTGATCCCGCAACATGTCCAGCATCTCCTGCAGCACCTGCATGCGGCGCACAGGAGCAATCAGGTCTCGCAGAATTGGTCAGCGTGCCATAGTGCCTCGAGGCAATGCTGGCCTGGGTGCTCTTCTCCAAACCCTAAAAACTGGGTGCTCTGCTCCAATGCGGCGCGCTGCATCATTGCGGGAAACATCCAGGTGTGACTGCACTGTGGCTTCACGCATCCTGGTGTGTCGGCTGACGAACTGCCAGAACCGGATGTCTTGACACCAAGGAAAGGGCTTTGGGGTTTTAGGGTTTAGGGCGCGCCATGAGCCGGTTGTTGAGGACTTCCACCCGGTTGTCCAGCTCCATGTACTCGCACACCCGCTTGTACAGATTCTGCAAGGCGTCAGGCGTGGTTGCTGGTCATCGTAGTGCGACAGACGAACGAGGGCAGCGAGGCAATCCGAATCGATATCTAATCTCAATCTCAATCTAATCTCAATCTCAATCGAGATTGCTGTCCGGCTCCATGTGCTTGCGAACAGGTTCTGCGGCGGTGGATGGGCGGCGTCACTATGAACGGCGTCGCTTGGGATGACGCACAAACTGCAGCCCTCGAGGCTGCCTCATGCGCAGCATGACGTCAAGAAGCAGAAACCGCTCCTGAGACGTCCAGCACGTTTGGTTTGGCGGACAAGGGTCTGTGAGAGATCCCGTGCGCAGAAAAGTTGCAGGAGCCTCACCTGCATGCTGTCGGGGGCGGACCAGAAGAACTCCGGTGTGTCAAGCACTGTGGACAGCAGGTTGACCGCCGCCTTCTGGATGAACACCTTGCCGATGAGCTGCGCGATCTCCTTCCGCTTCAACGTCACCCGCCCTGCAGAAGGGCGCACGGGGGTATAGGGTTTAGGATTTAGCGCGCCGCGTAATTGCTTGATGCGCAAAGCAGGCGTCAAGTTGGCTTGCTGGATGAGCGACTTTCAGCGAGCTGCGCGATGACTTTGCAGTACAGCGTCGCCCGCCCTGCAGGTTGTGGGATTGGTTGCACATCTGCCAGGTGTATAATTCTATTACGTTAGGATTTCTGATATTAGAATAATTAATGAATCATTTCCAAAGTTGATTAACTTTTCAATAAAAGGATTGGTAATGTTTCTAGGAGATCAATAGAAAGATATCAATTTCTTGAATATTTTTCAAAAAACATTCGCGGCAGAGTGTTTCAGAGCAAGCAGCATAGCAGGCAGTCTGCGGCCGCCTCGCCAGCAGCAGCGGCAGCGCAGTGTCTGCATCTGGATTTGCACCACCTGTGTGTCCGTTCGGAAAGCCAAGCAGCAATTCGGGTGAGCGCTTGCAGGAGCGGGATGGCTGACGGTGGAAGTGGACGGTGAAACCGCACCGGTGGTGGCTAGGTTGCCGGGCAGGTGACGCGTCGCCGCCACGATCTCCAGCACCCGCTCCTCAAATACGCACAGCTTCGTGCTCTGCAGACAGGCAGCCGGGGGCGTCAGGCGCACGAATTTTCTGTGGAAACGCTTGCCCCACCTACTCAGCAAACAGCAGGTGGCTAAACCCTAAGGCCATGAGTGCCCCGTCTGCAACTCCAGGTGTGTGCGCGGCTGCGACAGCGCATGACTGATGGACAGTTTGTGCTGCTCCGCAAAGCGACACTCAGGGATGCACTTTCCTCAACTTGCACTTTGCTGTAGCTTGCACTCTGCTTTCTGCGCAGACGGACACCTGCGACAGCGCGTGGCTGATGGACAGCTTGATGATGTGATCGTTGGCGAAGCGGTGGTTGATGGTGATGGTGTCATTCTGAATGTGGGGGCGCTCGCTGGTGGTGTAGTGAAACTGGAACTCGTCGATCTCCAGCTCCGACACGGGCAGCGGGTTCTCCTCACAGGGCACCACCAGGTTGCGCAGAATGTCCTGCACAGCAGGGAGCGATGCGTTGGAGTGTGTGAAACTGAATGACAACGAGCTCTGGCCCCTTCTCGCCCCTTTTCGCAGAACCTTCCCCGAGAAGGATTCGCTGTGCACCGCTGGGCCTGCGGCAACACCGCAGGAGGAGCGCTGCCCCTTGGCCCTAAACCCTAAACCCTAGCACCGCACTCCTGCATCTGTGTCGAAAAATAATATATCATGACACTTAATATAGTATATTTTAATGATGATTCATCAAGGCCCAGAAGGCGGTGGCAGGCAGCTTGCGTTCGAGACTCAAGTACGCCGGAAGAGAGTCGGACGGCGAGGGAGAACCGTCCAGAACCGCACCTGTTCCTGCTTCTGTGTGAGGCCCCAGAAGGCGACGCAGCCGTAGTCGAAGTAGAAGACGTCGCCGCACGG
>JAABUM010002399.1_pt1 | contig 25138 bp, 20 predicted proteins | sample 5559161 | NCBI WGS metagenome assembly JAABUM01 (sample SAMN10711868, study PRJNA513369) | rock metagenome | isolation source: Antarctica rocks | place: Antarctica: Victoria Land, Siegfried Peak nord
ATCGGCTACGCCAGTACGGACGCGGGAAGACAACGAGCGATGCGGCGAGACGGCGACCTTACCACCCTCGCGCCACCCTTTATCAGACAGTTTCTCATACACCATTTCCCAATTCCGCCGCACAACGGCATGCCGACACGATATGCGTCAGTGCCCCTCGGCGATCGGCGCACCGCCGTCGCCGGGCATGAGGGTGAAACCATCGCGCCGCCCCGTCGTGGTGTCGTTCATCCGCACCGGGCGCAACTCGTCGATCTGCGCCGAGAGGGGGAGGCCCAGGATGCGCGCGCTCTCCTCCAGCAGCATCACCGCGCCCGCCCGTTCCGGGGCGATCGTCGCGGTCACGCCCACCTCGCGCAGCACCATCTCCTGATCGAACCGGGCCACGCGCGCGAGGATCGGCACGGTGGCATTCGCGCGCCGGGCGCTCCGCACGACCGCGCGCGTCGCGCCCGCATCGGGCAGCGCGACGATGATCAGGCGCGCGAGTTCCGGGTGTGCCACGTCCAGGATACTCTTGAACGTCGCATCGCCGTAGATCGCCGTGTAGCCCTGCCGCTCCAGCTCGCGGACGAGGTGGAGATCTTCCTCCACGATCGTCACCGCCAATCCGGCATCGCGCAGCCCCGCCGCCACCGCATGGCCCACGCGCCCAGAGCCGACGACGATCGCGTGCTCGTGCAAGATCGCCTCCTCACCGATCAGGGTGGCGCGCGCGGTGAACGCACGGCGGATGAGCGGCAGACGGCCCAGCACCGTGGCGGCGCGCGGCGCGATCCAGAAGGCACCGGGAGTCAGCACGATCGTCAGCATCGAGGCGGTGAGTACAAGGCTGTTGAGATCGTTGGTGATCGCGCCCGACTCCCGCCCGGCCCGCGCCAGCACGTAGCTGAATTCGCCGATCTGCAAGAGGCCGAGGCCGACGAAGGTCGTCGTCTTCGCGCCCAAACGGAAGGGCAGGATAGCGACGGTGGTGCTAAGCACCTTCACGACGACGATGAAGAGGACCAGGCCGAGCACCGCCAGGATATTGTGGACGATGAACGCGGGGTCGATCAGCATCCCGACCGAGACGAAGAAAAGGGTGGCGAAGAGGTTCCGCATCGGCACGACCTCCGCGATCACGCGATGGTCGAACTCGGTCTCGGTGAGCATCAGCCCGCCGATGAACGCGCCGAGAGCGGGGGAGAGGCCGAGGAGTGCACTGAGCACCGAGGTACCGAGCGCCAGCGCCACGGCGGTCAGCAGGAAGAGTTCCGACGAACCGATCCGCTCCACGCGCGCCATCAACCGTGGCACGACGCGCACACCCAGGAAGAGCGCGACGCCGATGAACGCGACCGCGCGGAGCAGCGTCAGCAACAGTTCCGTCGCCGCGCCGCCCCCGTCGGCCAGCTTCGGCAGCAGCACGATCAGCACGACAGCGGCGAGATCTTGCGCGATCAGGATACCGAGCAGGGCGCGTCCATGCGTTGAGGCGACCTCGCCGCGATCGAGCAGCGTTTTCAGCACCACCATCGTGCTGCTGATCGCGATGATGCCGCCGATGAAGAGTCCACGCGCGAGCGGCCAGCCGAGAAAGTGGCCCAACGCCACGCCCGCGCCGACGGTCAGCAGCACCTGGATCGACGTACCAATCAGCGCGACCCCCTTCACCCGCGCCAACTCTTTGAGGGAGAATTCGATCCCCAGCGCGAACATCAGGAAGATCACGCCGACTTCCGCCAGGGCGGCGATCTGCTCGCGATCGCCGATGAAGCCGGGCGTGAAGGGGCCGATCGCCACCCCCGCGACCAGATAGCCGACGATGACCGACTGGCGCAAGCGGTGGGCGATCAAGCCGCCGATCAGCGCGACGACCGTGGCGATGGCGATGTTGACGAGCAGATGCAGTTCGTGATCCAAATGGCGACCCTTTCGTACTGACCCTGCGTGCCGGACCGAGAAAACTCAACAAAGGCGCTGTCAGGCGACAGCGCGGGGTGCGGACAATAGCAGGTAAACCGGCAAAGGGAGCCGCGCGAGCGCTGAGGGGATCGGGCGAATCGGCGGAGCATTCCGCGATTGGCTGGCTGTAACGACCAGTTGGCGCACCTCGTACATCAGGATACCAGACGCGCGGCGGCGGCGGCTTCGTGTATACGGTACCATTATCGCGGCGAAGGCGAGACCGTGCCCGCGCAACGGCGGTGCTCTATGCTACGCTATGACACCGCTCATCCGCGCCGTTCGGGATCGACATAGACCAGTCGCGGTTCCCCGCCGAACGCGCGAGCACGAGAGACCAGATGTTGCAGCAACTCCTCGAATTGCTTACGACCTACGGCCTGATCGTGCTCCTGCCGATCCTGCTCTTCTCTGCCGTCGGCGTACCCCTGCCCGGTTCGCTCCTGCTGGTCGCGGCGGGCGCGGTCGCCGGAGGCGGGCAGATCTCCCTCCCGCTCCTGATCGTCGGCGCGACCGTCGCGACCCTGATCGGCAATGCTGTTGGGTATTGGCTCGGCTGGCGCGGAGGACGCTCGGCGCTCAACCGCTGGGGGGAGCGCTTCCACCTCGATGCGGAGCGGATCACGCAGGCGCGCGCCTCGTTCTCGCGCTATGGCCTCTTCTCGGTCCTCTTCTCGCGCTTCCCGCTCTCCCCGATCAGCGCGATCGTCAACATCCTCGCCGGCACGGCCCACTACTCGGTCCAGCGTTTCATCCTCGTCAATGTCATCGGCGTGACCATCTGGTCCAGCGTCTACGCCGGACTCGGCTACGTCTTCGGGGCGAACTGGCAGGCCGTGGCCGATAATGTCAGCACCGCCACGGAGATCCTGACCATCGTCGCGCTCGTCGTGATCGCCATCGTCTTCGGCCTGCGTCTGCGCCGTCAGCACCAAACGCAGGGCGATCGGGCCTGAGTCACCGCACCGGTTGACTGCACGTGAGGATCGGCACCGGCGTCTGTCCATCGATGATGATGTATGTGGTCATCCCGTCACGATACGGCGACCACGGGGCGGCGCGCTCGACCGTGTAGCCCAGAATCCAGACCTTGCGTCCCTGTAGCGGATCGCCGCCGCCCGCACCGCCCTGCCCGCTGGAACCGTAATCGCTCGCCCGCACCCGGACGCGCTGCACGGCGATCGGTGGGGCGAACTGCGATCGTCCGGCACCGTCGATGGAGCGTGGCAAGCGTGCGCCATTCTGCCCCTCGTAGAACGCTTGCGCCGTCTCTTCCGCCTGCACCTGCGTGACCGGCAAGGGATCGATGGGAATAGTGATGTCCAGCGGGCGGAAACAGCCGATTTGTACACGCTGCACCGGCGACGCGGGGGTTTCGGCGGCGCTACAGGCGGCCAGGATGCAGCCGAAGCCGAGGAGTGCCCCGATCGCCGTCCGCCGCAATCGCGCCATCACATCCCTTGCGTGCTCTATGGTCACAATGCAACATCCCTATAACCACGCAGCGCACAGGTCCGTTACGAGGGCGCGGAGGATTCGATGGGGAGTCCCGACGATAAGGTGAGGGTGGCTTGCCGCGTTCCGACGAGATCGCGGGTACGCGGCGCGGGGCCGAGGGAAATCCCCCGGCCCCGCGCCATGCTTCAGGTTGTGCTATCGCCGCGTGTCGTGCGGATCAGTTCGGGCGATAGTTCGGCGATTCCTTGGTGATGATGATATCGTGCGGGTGGCTCTCGCGCAGGCCCGCGCCGGAGATGCGGATGAAGCGCGTCTGCGTCTTCATCGCCTCGATGTCCCCCGCGCCGCAATAGCCCATCGCCTGCCGCAGCCCGCCGACGAGCTGATAGACGATGTTGGTCAGCGCGCCCTTGTACTGCACCCGCCCCTCGATCCCTTCCGGGACGAGCTTGGAGATGTTGGCGACATCGTCCTGGAAATAACGGTCCTTGGAGAAGGAGCGCGCCGTCATCGCCCCCATCGAGCCCATGCCGCGATATTCCTTGAAGCGCTCGCCGCGATAGATCACCACCTCACCGGGGCTCTCGTCGGTCCCCGCGAGCAGGCTGCCGAGCATCACCACGTCCGCCCCGGCGGCGATCGCCTTCGCCAGATCGCCCGAATATTGCACGCCACCATCGGCGATCACCGGGATACCGTAGCGCATGGCGACCTGCGCGCAATCGTAGACGGCCGTGATCTGCGGCACGCCGGTCCCCGCGACGACGCGCGTGGTGCAGATCGAGCCCGGTCCGATGCCGACCTTGATCGCATCGGCCCCCGCCCTGATCAGCGCCTCTGCGGCGGCACCGGTGGCGATGTTGCCGGCGATCAGCTGCACGTTCCAGCGCGCCTTGATCTGCCGGATCATGTCCATCACGCCGACCGAATGGCCGTGCGAGCTATCGAGCACCAGCACATCGACCCCGGCCTCGACCAGCGCCTCGGCCCGTTCGAGTTCGTAGGGGCCGGTGCCGATCCCCGCGCCGACCCGCAGTCGGCCCCGACCATCCTTGGTCGCGTTCGGGAACTGCATCTTCTTCTGGATGTCCTTGACGGTGATCAGCCCCTTCAGGCACCCCTCGCTATCGACCACCGGCAGCTTCTCGACCTTGTGCTGGTGCAGGATGTCCTCGGCCTCTTCCAGGGTCGTCCCCACCGAGACGGTGATCAGATTGGTGCAGGTCATCAGATTGGCGATCGGCTGCTCGATGTCGTCCGCGAAGCGCAGATCGCGGTTGGTGAGGATACCGACCAGCTTGCCGCCCTCGTCGGTGATCGGCACCCCGGAGATGTGGTAGTGCTTCATCAGATCGAGGGCGTCCGCCACCCGGTTCTGCGGCTGCAACGTCACCGGCTCGACGATCATCCCCGACTCGGAACGCTTGACCTTGTCCACCTCCGCGACCTGATCCTTGATCGACAGGTTGCGGTGGATGACGCCAATGCCGCCCTCGCGCGCCAGGGCGATCGCCAGCCGCGCCTCGGTGACGGTGTCCATCGCCGCCGAGACGACCGGGATATTGAGATCGATCGTCCGGGTCAGCCGGGCGCGCGTGTTGACCTCGCGCGGGAGGACCGCCGACTCCGCCGGGAGCAACAGGACATCGTCGAACGTCAGTCCCTCTTTGGCGAACTTCTCATCGAATTGCATGCCATACGCCTGTGTCGCCAATCCGCCGCCCAACTTTTCCATGTCACCCCCAATTCTGCATCGTATCGTTTCGGCCCGGCGACCGCACCGCACGGTCCCGACGAGCCGCTATTCTTTCACCCCCAGGATCGTACACCGCGATGTTGGGGGAATAAACGGCGCAGCGTCCCATTTATTCCGGCCAGAAGTCCCCCACGCATGAATACGACAGCGCCCGCACAAAGGCGGGCGCACAGGTCACAGTGCGAAGCATGCTGATTTGTCGCCCCACCGTTCATCCCGCGACACTCGCTCCCCCACGGAACGGCCGCGCGAGCCGCGCCGTCACCCGCGACATCAGGCCGTCCGCTTCCGGGCTCACGCTCGGTGTCGGCATTGGTGCCTCGAGTCCGAGTCGCCGGATCAACTCGTCGGCGGCGGCGGAATACGCCAGCGCGCCGCGCGAGGCGGGATCGTAGGCCAGGATACTCTGGCCATAGGAAGGGGCTTCCGCGAGGTGGATGCCGCGCGGGATCGTGGAGGCGAAGAGGCGATTCGGGAAGAAGCGCCGGACCTCCTCGGCCACCTGGGCCGAGAGGCGGGTGCGCGCGTCGTACATCGTCAGCAGGACGCCAAGGATGTCGAGGCGCGCGTTGAACGTCCTCTTGACGAGTTGGATGTTGTTCGAGAGCTGCGCCAACCCCTCCAGTGCCAGGAACTCGCACTGGATCGGGATGACCACCCCTTCCGCCGCCACCAGCGCGTTCAGCGTCAGCAGGCCGAGGGAGGGAGGGCAATCGATCAGGGCGATGTCGTAGGTATTGGCCGGGATGCTGTTCAGCGCATCGATCAGCCGATGCTCGCGCTGCTCGATGTTCGTCAGCGCCGCCTCCGTCTCCGAACCGAGGAGGACCGAGGTGGACGGCACGAGCGATAGGCGCTCCTGCGCGGTCGGGACGATCACATCTGGCAGGGGGGTGCGGTCCAGCAGCGCATCGTAGATGGCATACTGGCAGACGTCCTTGTCAATCCCGAGGCTGCTCGTGGCGTTGCCCTGCGGGTCGATGTCGATCAGGAGCGTGCGGAAGCCACGGGCGGCCAGGTAGGCGCTCAGATTGACCGTCGAGGTCGTTTTACCGACCCCACCTTTCTGATTCGCCAAAGCCAGGACACGCGTCACCACGTTCTCCCAATACCCAAGATACCGACGGTTCGGATTCGATGCCGAAGCACATCCATCCACTCACGTCAGCGCTATCCGTACACCGCCACATGTCTATTGTACCATGCGCCCTACCCCTCTTCCATCACGAATACCGGGATCGGAGGACGAATTTCGGCGAAACACGCCGATGTACGGACATATGGGTCGGTGCGCGGCGTGGCGACGCTGGCAGACCCTATCGACGGCCTCGCGAGGGGTGCGCCAGGGCCGCTCACAGTCGTCAAGGACGAGAGTCGTTGCTGCTTATCGCTCGCGCGGGGAGCACCCGCATCGGTCGACCCAGCCGCCGCCGCCCCACGCGATACCGTCACACCCCGCTCCTCGCCCTGCGGCGCGACGATCTCCACAACCACGCGCGCGGCCAGCAGCAGGGCGACCAGCGGCAGCGGCCAGGGAGTGAGCGTGCTCGCCAGGACCAGCGCTGCGGTGAGCGGCGAGGCGACCAACTGAGCCGGGCTTGCCTCGCCCGACGTGAGGTGCAGCCCCCATACGCCGAGCAGATGGTTGGCGAGCGGCACCGCCAACCCCAACCCGGCGGCGACGGTCGAGATGTGTGCGGTCCCGGCGGCGGTGTCGATCGCGGCCTGGAGTCCGGCACCGACGGCGGCGGCGGCGAAGGTCGGCGAAGGCCCGTACCCCCAGAGACAGGATCGGCGTTTCGACACGCGGGCCACCTGCGCCGGTTGATCGAAGTAGAGCCACCACAGCGCGACCACGACGATCAGGCTGCACGCGGCGGTCGTGATCAGGACGGACCGGGCGACGCCCAGAATCAACGAACTTTGGATCGCGGTCGTGGCCGCCAGTACCGATTCGCCGATGACGATCAGCGTGCGGGCCACAACCGACCGACGAGCGTACGATCGGGGGGGTGCCAGATTGACCGTCGACCAGTCAGCCAGATTCACAGTCACGGATAAGCAGCCGCGTAGCGACCTGGGCGACAGTGTACCCCGGCCGCTTTTCACGATCGCACCGCGGTGCCCCCCCCTACAACCCCATGGGCGAACCGGCCAACCGGACAGGTTGACAGCGCCGCATCGGGTCGCTACGCTTAGGGTGGCTATGAGCGGGACAGCGCCGCGATCGCGCGCCGACAGCGAGGGGAACCCAGCGGGTGTGAGGCTCCCCGGCAGGCGGATCGACGGAGACCCCCCGCGAGCCGAGCACCGAACGGCGAGCAATCCGCCTGTGTAGGCCGCTCCGGTCGCCGCCGTTACCGGCACCACAAGCGTCCCTCGCGCCACACCGGCGGAGCGACGGAAACAGGGTGGAACCACGCGGTCAGGAACCGGCGTCCCTCGAGGGATAGCCGGTTTTGTGTTTAACGAGTAGGCAGTAGTCAGCGATCAGTAGTCAGTGGTGGTGTGCTGGTGAGAAGTAACGCTCGATAGCAAACCTGTTACGGGCTTTCCTGCTGCCCGCCATCTCGGCAGCGGCACTGCCACTGATTACTGACTACCGACTACTGCCTACTCGCAAGGAGGTACTCCAATGAACGATCTCGAACGGATGCGCCATTCGGCGGCGCACGTCATGGCCGAGGCGGTCCTCGATCTCTTCCCGGAGGCGAAGCTGGGGATCGGCCCGCCGATCGAAGATGGCTTCTACTACGACTTCGATCTCCCGCGCACGCTCACGCCCGACGATCTGGCGGCGATCGAGGAGCGGATGCGCGCGCACATCGCGGCCAGGGAGTCGTTCAGTTCCCAGGCGTTCCCCACGCGCGAGGCCGCATTGGAATACTTCGCGGGGCAGCCGTACAAGGAAGAGTTGATCCGCGACCTGCCGGAGGGGGAGACGATTTCGCTCTACCGCAACGGCGAGTTCGTGGACCTCTGCCGCGGGCCGCACGTCGATGATACCGGCAAGATCGGCGCGATCAAGCTGATGAGCATCGCGGGGGCGTACTGGCGCGGCGACGAGCACCGCCCGATGCTCCAACGGATCTACGCCACGGCCTGGCCGACACAGGCGGAACTCGATGACTACCTGGTCCTGCTCGAAGAGGCGCGTAAGCGCGACCACCGCAAGCTCGGGCGCGAACTCGGCCTCTTCTACTTCAGCGAGGAGGTCGGCGCGGGCCTGCCGCTCTTCTCACCCAAGGGCGAGCAATTGCGCTACCAGATGGAACGCTACGTCCGCGAGGCGCAGACGCGCTACGGCTACGAGCACGTCTGGACCGGGCACATGGTCCGGGAAGATCTCTACCGCAAGTCCGGCCATTACGAGAACTATGCCGACGTGATGTTCCCGCCGATGGTCGACGAGGATCTGGTGTTGCGGCTGAAGCCGATGAACTGCCCGTCGCACATGACCCTCTACAACGAGATGGGCGTCCACTCGTACCGCGAGCTGCCGCTGCGCTTCGCGGAGTTCGCCACGCTCTATCGCTACGAACTCAGCGGCACGCTCTCGGGATTGACGCGCGTGCGCTCGCTGACGCAGGACGATTGCCACATCTTCTGCACCGAGGAGCAGATTCAGGAGGAGTTCTCGCGCTGCCTCCACCTGATCACGGAAGTGTTGGGGACATACGGGCTGACCGACTATCGGGTGCAGCTCTCCCTCCCCGGTGGCGAGGGGAAGTATGTCAACGACCCGGAGAAGTGGAACAAGGCCATCGCGGCGTTGCGGGCGGCGCTCGACGCGAATGGCGTCGCCTACGACGCGGAGGAGGGCGAGGCGGCCTTCTACGGCCCCAAAGCCGACTTCATGGCGAAGGACGCGCTCGGTCGCGAGTGGCAACTCTCCACGATCCAGGTCGACTTCATCCAGCCGGGACGACTCAACTGCGAGTTCATCGGCGAGGATGGCGCGGCGCACACGCCGGTCGTGCTGCACCGCGCCGTCACCGGCTCGACGGAGCGCTTTCTCGGCGTGATCATCGAGCACTTCGCGGGGGCGTTCCCGGTCTGGCTCGCGCCGGTCCAGGCGAAGTTGATCCCGATCGCCGATCGCCACCTCCCCTACATGCAGGAGGTGGCCGCGAAGCTGCGGGCGGCGGGGGTCCGCGCGGAGGTCGACGACAGCAACAACCGCATGAACAACAAGATTCGCGCGGCGCAGAACCAGAAGATCCCCTACATGCTCGTCGCGGGAGACCGCGACATCGAGGCGGGCGCGGTCTCCGTCCGCCTCCGCACCGAGGAACAACTCGGTGGGATGGCGATCGACGACTTCATCGCGCTGATCACGCCGGTCATCGAGACGCGCTCGCTCGACTTGAAGGTGGCCCGCTAACGCGCGTCACGCCCGCCGTGGCGACGACCTCGGCACTGGGCAGAACATTATCGACCAGCGGCGCGGCCACACCGTTTTGGCGGCGCAGGGTCGCGCCGCTGCCCGTGCGCCGACAGGGGAAGGAGGAGCGGAGTATGTCTGGCGACGGTGCTCACCAGGGAGGAACCGGAGGTGCGCGCGGCGAGATTCCGGCGCGCTTCCTCGCAGCCTTCACCGACACCCTCACCGGGGCGGGCTGGACGTCTGACCGGCCCCACCACTGGCAACGCAGCAAAAAGGTGGGGCGGGCACACGTCAACGAACGGGTGAGCCTCGAAGTAGACAAATCGGGCGCCGCACCGACTTTCGCGGGCACCTACAGTTACAGCATCGACACCAACAGCGACTACGGCGTGCTCTACGACGAGCAGGAAGCGCTCCCGCCCGTCCCGCTTGCCACCGCCGATCCCGCGCAGCTGGCGACCGCCGTGCTGGCCCTCTCCGGTCGCGAGCGTCGGCTGCTGGCCGCGCGCACGGCCTGGATGATCGGCGATGCCTGGCCGCGCCTGCGCGAGCTCGAACTCTTCCCCGGCTGGGCAGCGCCCGTCGTGTCTGCGCGCTGGTCGGTGCGGTGGACAGCGGACGGCGACGAGTGGGTCGTGACCACCCTCGACCCGAATATCGAAGGCGAGCACCCGCGCCTGCGGTACGAGCGCTATCGGGGAGCAGCGCCCGACGCGACCCTCGTTGCGGCTGGCGCGATCCCGCTCGACCCCCTGGCCGACGTGGGCGGGACGTTCGCGACGTTCGTCATGATGGTCGGGGTGCCGCTCGGCTAGCTCTGAGCGCGGCGAGCAAGTCACGTCTCGACCAGCGGAAAGGACGGAGGGTGTCGGTGATAGAGGTTCGTCGTGTCATCGCCCCTGACGCGGCGGCGTGGTGGGCGTTGCGCCTCCGCGCTCCGCGAGCACCCCGAGGCGTGCGGCAGCGACTATGACGAGGCGCGACCGCGCCCGCTCGCCCAGGCGACAGCCTTCCTCCATCACGATCCCGCTACAACGGACGATTTCGTCCTCGGGGCCTTTGCGGCAGAGGGGCCGGTCGGTACGATCTGGTTTCCGCCGCGAGCGCGGGGCCAGGGTGCGCCACAAGGGCGCGTTCTTGGGCGTCTACGTCGCCCCGGCAGGGCGCGGACAGGGCGCGGGCGGGCGGTATTACGCGCGACGATCCGCCCAGGTCCGCGCCCTGCCTGGACTGGAACAGATCGCGCTCAGTATGGTCAAGGAGAACGCGGCGGCGTTGCGGCTTTATCGCGCGTTGGGCTTCGTGGAATATGGCCTCGAACGCCGGGCGCTCCACGTCGGGAACCGTTATTACGATGAAACGCCGCTGGCCTTGAAGTTGTGAGGAGGAGCGAGTATATAAGGGAATGTGCCGCGCTCCCGGTCGTTATCACTAGTGGAGCAGGGCAAGGGCCTCCCGGGATCGGCAGCCCGGGTGGCACACGACAGCAGCAACCGACGAGCGTCGCGCCCCGCTCAATCGCCGCAAAAGGAGAACGACAATGGCAGAAACCAGGAAGCCCGGCAAGTTTTACGACGTGATGATCATCGGCTCGGGGCCGTCCGGCTGGACAGCGGCGATCTACGCCGCGCGCGCCAACCTGAAGACCCTGCTCTTCACCGGGCTCGTCACCGGCGGCACGCCGGGCGGGCAGTTGATGCTGACGACCGAGATCGAGAACTTCCCCGGTTTCGCGAACGGTATCATGGGGCCGGAATTGATGGCGCAGATGCGCGAGCAGGCGGTCCGCTTCGGCACCGATCTGGTCGAGGACGATGTCACGCGCGTCGACTTCTCGAAGCGCCCGCTGACCGCCTACATCGGCGAGGACGATTACGAGGAGGCGTATCACGCCAAGACGGTGATCGTCGCGACCGGCGCGTCGGCCCTGTGGCTGGGCCTCGATTCGGAGGAGCGCTTCCGGGGGCGCGGCGTCTCGTCTTGCGCCACCTGCGACGGCGCGTTCTTCCGCAACAAGGAGATCGCGGTCATCGGCGGCGGCGACACGGCGATGGAGGAGGCGACCTACCTGACGCAGCACGCCTCGAAGGTCACGATCATCCACCGGCGCGAGCAGTTGCGGGCCTCCCACATCATGCAGGAGCGCGCGCGCAACAACCCGAAGATCGCGTGGGCGCTGAACAACGAGATCGCCGAGATCGTCGGCGACAAGACGGTCAACGGCGTGAAGTTGCGGAACGCGCAGACCGGCGAGGAATCGACCCTCGACGTGGCGGGCGTCTTCGTGGCGATCGGCCACCGCCCGAACACCGAGATCTTCAAGGGTCAGCTGGACATGGACGAGTCGGGCTATCTGACAGCCAAGGAGCACACGGCCAGCAACGTCCCCGGCGTCTTCGTCGCGGGTGACGTGCGGGACCACCGCTATCGTCAGGCGATCACCGCCGCCGCCGAGGGGTGCATGGCCGCGCTGGACGCGCAGGAGTACATCACCGGCGAGATCTGGACCGACTGGGCGATCGGCGAGCAGAGCCCGGCGGCCGCGCAGCCGGTGGGCACCACCGCCTGAGTCGCAGCGACGACATAGCGAATAGCAAGGCCGGGCGATCGAATCGATCGCCCGGCCTTTATTGTAACGTCCCTTGCACGAAGACAACTCGAACCGGGATCACCCACCGGGCGGGGTGATCGTATTGATCGCACGGGCCGCCAGCACCGCCACGATCAGCAATGAGATCGCGGACTGCATCATCATCAGCACCTTCATCCGCCGCGCGAGCACCAAAGTATCGGTCGGCGAGAACGCGGTCGAGGTGTTGAAAGCCAGGAAGAGATAGTCGGTGAAACCGGGCGACCAGCCCTCGACCTCGCCATCGTCGTCTTGCTGCTGCTGTGGGAAGGCGAAGTCGGAACTGGCGTGCTTCCCCGGACGCCGCTTGGCCGGGCCACCCGCGTCGAGATTCCAATACCAGAGCGCGAAAACGACGATGTTCACGCTCCAGATAAGTACAGCGTCACGCAGCAACGCGAACGCCTGGGTCTCGCCGGTGGAAAGCCGAATAAGAAGGAGAATCGCACTCGAGGCCACGGCGAGCGTGAGGACACCGTTCAGGGTGAGGGCGAGGGCATGCGTCCACTGGTGCATCCCCCGCGATCGCGTTAACCAGAGCGGGATCAACAGCGCCGCGATGAGCGCCAACACCACCCAACGCGGCCCTATGGTATATCTCGCTGAGATGAAGAAGAAAATCCCGCCGATGACCAGGACCGCGATCGTGGCGGGCCAACGGTCCACACCGACAAGCTCTTCTTCGATCTGATGGGCAGGATTCCCGGACGTTGCGGCGTTGCGCATACATTCCCCCCGGTAGGACGAGGGCGAGGGCCTTCCCCCGCTCTCGACAAGAAGTTTCGCCGCGTACACCGACCTATACCCCGGCGAGATCGAGGCGCCCGCTGCTCGTCAGGCGCTCCTCCAGCCCGGCATCGCGGACCTGCGCCAGCACTTCGTCGCGACTGCGGCGGCGACCGGGGAAGTCGGCATCGGTGCTGACCTGCAAGAGGACGCGCGCGGTCAGCGCCGCCGCCATCTGCAAGCCGCGCAGGCTCGCCTTATCGACCGTATCGGCCTCGGTATGCCCCCACCCGCGCCCGACCAGCGTGGACTTATCGTCGGGGCTGCTGAGTGTGGCGGTCGGGATACCGCGCAGGGCGTAGGGGAAGTGGTCGGAGTGCGACTGGAAGCGATGCGTGACCGGGTAATCGTACTTCGCGGCCACCGCATGATCCCGGAAATAAGGGATCAGGTCGGGCGCGCCGGTCAGCGAAAGGGACTCCGAACCGCCCTTCCCGCGCCCCGCCGTATCGAGGTTGAGCATAAAGCGCGTCCGCTCGGCGTCGTCCGGGTGATCGGCGGTGTACGCCCAAGAGCCGAAGAGCCCTACTTCCTCGCCGCAGAAGAGGACGATGCGGATCGTCCGCCCGAGCGCCTCAGGCGGCAGCGCGGCGAGGACGCGCGCCGCCTCCATAGCAACGACCGTCCCGGCACCATCATCGAGCGCCCCTTGCGAGATGTCGTGGCCGTCGTAGTGGGCACCGGCCAGCACTAACTCGTCGGGCCAGCGCGAACCGGGGATGTCGCCGACGACGTTGTAGGAGGTGTTCTCGAAGAAGCGCCCGCCAGTGCGGATCGTCAGGGTGGTGACCTCGCCGCGCTTCGCCAGCCGCAAGATCGCGGAGCCGGTCTCCCAGGAGACACCGATGCCGATGATCGCGGCGGGCGTCCCGCCCGGCCCCCCGATGCCGCCGGTGATGTGCAGCAGGCCGGGATTCTGGTTGACGAAGATGAAGCCCAGCGCCCCGGCCGCCACCGCGCGGGCCAGCTTGTCGGTGCGGTGGCTCAGCTTGCCGCCCGATCGCCCGGCGGGATTTGTCTCGGCGGCGCTGATCACGATTTTGCCGCGCACCGCCTCGCCGAGCCGCGCAAAATCGTCTTCCTCGCCATCGCCCACATCGATCAATTCGCCGCTGATCTCGCCAGCCGGGCAATAGGGGAGCGCCACGCACGAGAAGTCCTTGGCGATCGGCGCGATCATCTTCAGCGTCGCCTCGCCGCGCTCCCACGCACCGAACCGCACCGGTTCAAGGTGGACATTCCGGAGGCCGTAGGCGACGAGCTTGCTCTGGATGAACGCCCCGGCGGCGTGCTCGCTCGGGCTGCCGGCCCAGCGGTTGCCGATGTCGTCGCAGAGTTCGAGCAGATTCAGGTAGGGCTCAGCGCTCGTCCAGATATCACCAAGTAATTGGCGCTCGGCATCGCGCAATTCGCTCACTCGGAACCTCCATTGTACGCCGTGCGATACGGCTCGCTTCGGGACAATGGCCGCATTGTAGCACGCCCCGTGCAGACAAAAGGGCGGCGGCGGGAACACCATTGGCCCCCGCCGCCGCCCCGCACGATCCGGCGCGCTAACGCGGGACCGTGATCGCGGGCGTCTGACCCACATTGGTCACGTCGAGGCGAACGGTCGCGGTCGTGCCCGCCGTGTTGGAAGTGATGTTCGCGGTCAGCGCCACCAGGTAGCCCTGCGCCGTGTCGACCCAGGCGGTCGTCGCGGCGGTGCCGCTCTGCCCGGCGAGCGACGGATCGACGAAGCCGAGGTCATTCAGAGCGACGTTGGCGTTGTAGGGTATCGCCATACGCCCGTTGATCGATACGCTACCGGAAGCAGTATAGGTTGCATTCGCGGGCAGCAAGACAGCCAGCAGCGCCTGCGGCGTGGCGAAGAGAGTCTGCGCGGGCGCGGTGAGGGGGTTGCTGCCATCGGCCTGTACCACGCCGACGAGCGGGGTGCTGACATAGAGATTGCCACCGACCTGATAGGCTTCGAGATTTGTACCACCGGCGGATAGCGCGACCTTCTGGTTGCCGCCGTTATAGTCGAAAATCGGCCTCAAGTCGCCGGAGAGTCCGGCCACAGTGAAGCCGGAGAAGACCCACGACTGCCGCGAATTGCCGATTTGCTGCAAGTTCGTCGCCGCCTGCGGCGGCAGGATCGTGCCGGAGGTGGCGGTGCGCGTCGCTGAGGCGACCGGTGAACCGGCCCGTGTCGCGGTGGCGGCGCTCGTTGTCGCGGCGCGCGTGGCGGTCGCCCCGGTCGTGGTGGCCGTGGTGGTGGTTGCGGCGCCCGTCGTGCGCGTCGCCACGACGGCGCTCGGCGCGGTGCTGGCGGCAGCCGAGGGCGCGGTGCTCGGGCGGGTGGATGCGGTCGGCGCGAGGGTGGAGACCGGGGCCAGCGTCGCGGTCGGGTCGGGGGTGGCACCACAGGCGGCCAGCACAGTCATGCCCAGGGCCAAACTTCCCATCGCCAGCAGATTGCGTACTCGTTGCACAGGGTTCCTCCATACACGATTCTCGGGGTCCGGCCACGCCCATGAGGCATGGCCGTTCGTGGTCAACGGTCCATAACATCGCAAGGATGGTGCCAGTGGACGCCCGGGCCTGTCCCGGTCGGCGTAACCGCGCGACGAAACAGCGGGTATACTGAGGGTTGCCGCAGGCGCGGCGGAGCACGTCACGATGGTGAGGCGATGGGGCTGCACGGCATCCTGATCATCGACAAAGAATTCGGCTGGACCTCGCACGATGTCGTCGCGCGGGTGCGCCGGATCACCGGCGAGCGCAAGGTCGGCCATACTGGCACCCTCGACCCGGCGGCGACCGGCGTGCTGCCGGTCTGCCTCGGCTCGGCGACGAAGATCATCGAATATTTGCAGGATGCCGGGAAGACCTATTACGCCGAGGTCCACCTCGGCATCGCCACCGACACCGACGATCAGGACGGCCTGATCGTCGCCGAAGCCCCGGTGCCCGAACTCGCTGCGGACGGACTCGATCGCGCGCTCGACCCCTTCCGGGGCGACATCGCACAGATCCCGCCGATGTACGCGGCGATCAAGCAGGGGGGGCGCAAGCTCTACGAGATCGCCCGTGCGGGGGAGACGGTGGAACGCCCGCCGCGCGCGGTGCGGATCGAGACGCTGACCCTGCTCGGTTGGGAGCCGCCGATCGCGCGGCTGCTGATCGATTGCAGCAAGGGCACCTACATCCGGGCGATCGCCCGCGATCTCGGCGCGGCGCTCGGCTGCGGTGCGCATCTCGCCCGCCTCTCGCGCCTTCGTACTGGCCCCTTCTTCCTCGATCAGGCATTGACGCTGGGGGAGCTGGAGACGGAGTTCGCCGAGACGCCGTGGCCGGAGCTGGCGCTGCACCCCGATGTGGCCCTGCGCGATTGGCCCGCGATCGTCCTCGATGAAGCGGGTACAATCTCCTGGCGACAGGGCAAGGACACGCACGCCGGGACCGGAAGTGCCGGGGAGCATTGCCGCGCCTATGCGACCGACGGCGAATGGTTGGGGCTGGGCCGCTTCGATGCGGAGCGCGGTGCCTGGCGACCCGAGAAGGTAATCGCGTCCGCAGCGGCGCAGGGGACGAACGCAGGGTGATGAACGGGGCAGCGGGATCGGCCCGGATCGTGCGCGATCTGGCGGAGTTGCGCGGTACGGGACCATACGTGGTGACGATCGGGCGCTTCGATGGCGTCCATCTGGGGCATCGCCACCTGATCGATCAGGCCGTCGCCGACGCGCGCGCGCAGGGGGTCCGCGCGCTGGCGATCACCTTCGAGCCGCACCCCGAGCAGGTCTTTCGCCCCCACGAGCCGCTCCAACGGCTGACGACCCCCGCCGAGAAAGAGGCGCTGCTGGCGGCGAGCGGCGTCGATGCGGTGGCGATCCTGCCCTTCTCGGCGGGGTTCGCGCGGCAGACGGCGGAGGAGTTCGTGCGGGTGCTCGTCGCGGCCACGTCGACCCGGGCGCTCTGGATCGGGGCCGACTTCGCGCTCGGCCACAAGCGCGGCGGCAACGCCGCCCGGCTGACCGAGTTGGGACAGGAGGATGGCTTCACCGTCCACACGGTCGAGCGGATCCGGCTGCACGGCACGGAGATGATCAGCGCCACCAACATCCGGCGGCATATCGTCGCCGGGAACGTGGCGCTGGCCGCGCAGCTCCTCGGACGCCCCTACGCGCTCGTCGGCACGGTCGTCCACGGCGCGAAGCGCGGGCGCACGATCGGCTACCCGACCGCCAACCTCGATCAGGCACCGGAACTGGTCGTACCGCCGCACGGCATCTACGCCACGACCGTGAGCGTCGCGGGCATGGTGGACGACCACGCGGCGATGACCTCCGTGGGGGTGCGCCCGGTCTTCGATAATGGCGAGCGGCAGGTGGAGGCCCATCTGCTCGATTGGAGCGGCGACCTCTACGGGCGCACGCTGACCCTCAACTTCCTCGAATGGCTCCGCCCCGAAGAGAACTTCCCCTCGGTCGAGGCGCTGATCGAGCAGATGGCGCGCGATGGCGTTGCCACCCGCGAGGTCGTCGCGAAGCGGCACGCCAACACCATGTAATTGCTCATGCTCTCCCGTTGTACTACGCCGTGAAGAGCGCACAGCCGTAACGCAACGATCCAGGCGGCGTCAGAATAACAAGCGGGGCGCGATAGTTCACGCCCCGCTCATCTCAATACTGTTATGTCGATGGACCCGGTAGGAATTGAACCTACGACCTCCGTACTAGCCGGTGCTCTACCACTGCACTACAGGCCCATCAGGGAGAACTTTACCAGCCCTATCGTGAGGCTACACGTTTTTGACGTGCGGCAGCACTTCTTCCATGAACAACTCGACGCCCTCCGTGCGCGGGAAGTCGGCGAAGCGGAACTGGAAGTGCGTCACGCCGAGATCGATCCAGGCGCGGATCTGCGCGATCACCTCGTCGGGCGTGCCGATCAGCCCCTCGCCGCCATAGAACGGGCTCGCCTCGGCGATCCCCTGCGCCTCCGCGCTCGTCCGCGCCACAGAAACGACCTCACATGCCCAGGTCTTGCGGATGCTGTCGAAGTCGCGCCCGATCTCGGCGCAGTAGCCGCGCAAGATCGCCAGCTTCCGCGCGTAGTTCTCGCGCGAGCCGCCGGGGATGTTCCACCAGTCGGCCCATTGCGCCACGATCTTGAGGGTCGTCCGCTCGCCGCCACCGCCGATCATGATCGGGGGGAGCGGATCGGGCTTCGGATTCAGATAAGCATGGTGGAGCTGATATTCCGGCCCGTCGTAGGTCACGTCGTCCTCGGTCCAGAGACGCCGCGCGATCGCGATCGTGTCGGTCAGCTGGCGCAGGCGCGTCCCGGCACTCGGGAAGGGCCAGCCGTAGGCGCGGTACTCGTCCTCTTTCCAGCCCGCGCCGATTCCGAAGACGACCTTGCCGGGCAGGAACGCGCAGAGGTTGGCGACCATCTTCGCCAGCAGCGCCGGGTTGCGGTAGGACTGGCAGAGGACGATCGGCCCCCAGGTCAGCGCGGGATAGCGCGCGGCCAGGAAGGTCAGCGTCGTCCAGCACTCCACGGTCGGCGTCTCGATCGCCTGCCACTGCGCCCACGGCACCACATGGTCGGCCACCCAGGCCGAATCGAAGCGCCCTTGCACGCGGTCGAGCGACGTGGCGATCTGCGCCAGGAACGCGGGGTTGTCGCTGCCATCGGTCGGGAAATCGGGGACACGCCAGCCGTATTCGATCGTCGTCACGCGGCACTCTCCTCAGCGTAGAGCGTATAGCGGTCGGTGGTCACACGGGCTCAGGCGAGCGGGAGCCAGACCTGCATCGGGCCGGGTTCCCGGTTCGCCCAGGCATAGTAGGGGATCGCGGTGATCGCCGTCTCCTCGGGGGTCTCGGGCTGCTGCGCGGTCGGCGTATAGAGGGGTTGCCCTGCGGCGGGCGCGGACTCCGGCAGCCGCCCCTGCCCCCAGAGCACGATCACCCCGCCGAGCAACTCCGGCTGCCAGACCGCCTCCCAGCGCGCGTCGTGTGGCAGGGCCAGATCCCAGATATCGATACCGGGATGATCGACCCCTTCCAGGCAGTAGACGAGCGGCCCGCGCGTCAGCGCCACCCGCCCACGATTCTCCGCGACGTGCGGGTGGCTGAAGATTTGGCGCACCGCCAGCGGCAGGGTCAGGTTGATCCGGTCGCCCGCCGCCCACTCGCGCGCGATCGCCACGTATTCGCCGGGGATCAACGGCAACGCGAGCGGGGTGTCATTGACCGTCAGCGCGGCCCCCGCCTGACCGGCAAGCCATGCGGGGATGCGCAGGAAGATCGTGAAGGGCGCGGGCTGTTCCGGCGTCACCTCGATCGCGATCGCGCCGTCCCACGGGTAATCGGTCCCTTGCACCAGCGTGACCGATCCGGCACCCGGCACGGTCGCGACCGTCGTACTCGCGGCGTAGAGGTGGACCCACAAGCCCTCGTCGGAGGTCGTCGCCACGTAGCCAGGCAGGGAGGCGAGGAGGCGGGCGATGTTCGGCGGGCAGCAGGCGGTGCCGAACCAGGGCTGTCGCCGGTGCTCGCCGCGATCGGCGAGCGGGTTGACGTAGAAGTAGGTCTCCCCATTGAGCGCCAGCCCGGAGAGGACACCGTTGTAGAGCGCCTCCTCCAGCGCATCGGCATAGCGCCCCTGACCGGTCAGCAACAGCAGACGCCAGTTCCACATCACGCTGGCGATCGCCGCGCAGGTCTCGGCGTAGGCCCGCGCATTCGGCAGTTCGTAGCGCTCGCCGATCGCCTCCCCCTCGTGCCGCGCGCCCACGCCCCCGGTGACGTAGGTGCGTCCGGTGCGGAGATCGTCCCAGATCGCGTCGATCGCGCCGCGCAGCGCGTCCTCGCCGGTCTCGGTGTACAGATCGGTCATCCCGCCATAGAGGTAGAGGGCGCGCACGGCGTGGCCGGTCGCCTCGCGCTGGTCGCGGACCGGCGCGTGATCGTGCCAGTAATTCGGCGCGCGCCCGCCCTCACCGCTCAGCGTGCTCGGGTGCTGCCCGCGCTGCGCGAGGAAGAAGGCGGCGAGATTGCGATAACGCGCCTCGCCGGTCTCGCGCGCCAGCTCGATCAGTGCCATCTCGATCTCGGGGTGGCCGCAGGTGCCGGGGCGTCGTCCCGGTCCGAAGGTCGCATCGAGGTGATCGGCCAGACGGAGCGCCACGTCGAGGAACGCGCGGGTGCCGAGCGCGCGATGGTGCGCCACCGCCGCCTGGATGAGATGCCCCGCGCAATAGAGTTCGTGCTGCACGCGCAGATCGGTCCACCGCTCCGCCTCGTGCTCGAAGGTGAAGTAGGTATCGAGGTAGCCATCGGCCCCCTGCGCGGCGGCGATGATCGCGACCGCATCGTCCAGGGAGGCCCGCAGGGCCGGATCGTCATCGCTCGCCAGCGTCCAGGCGAACGCTTCGAGCAGCTTGTAGACGTCCGAATCGTTGAAGACCCGCCCCTGGAATGGCCCCTGCCAGGTACCGGCGGCGCGACGGAAGTTGTCGAAGCGCCCCGTCTCCACGCAGAGACGGTGCTGCGCCGGCAGGGTCGTCGTGCGGTTGATCGCGCGGCGCGGCTCCCAGAAACTGTCCGACAGGCGCGTCGCGGCCACGCTCAATGGACGGAGCCGGGCGTGGCGGGACGCGCGCGTATCGACCACAACCGCACCGGTGGCGGCGGTCGGGGCTGCCTTGACCTGTACCATCTCGCCCACCTCCACCCTCTCCGTCGACTACAACCGCCCACAACGGGGCCGCGATCCGTCGCAGCCCCACCGCTGCTTATAGCACCTCCGCCGGAGGGTGTCGAAAGGGGCTGTTTCTCCGACCAATGGCCGATGTCTGGGAGCGGAATTTGCGTTAGAATGTGGCGTAACCATGGCCGTGCCCGGGTACACATCGTGCGGCGAAACGTTCACCCGCGATCCGCGCGTTAATGAAAGTAGGACGTGAACGGCGTCCGTGGAGTGCGGCGACGATGCTGATCGACACGCACGCCCACCTCGATGACCGCGCCTTCGATGCCGACCGCGAGGCAACCATTGTGCGCGCGCGGGAGGCCGGGGTCCGCGCCATCATCAATGTCGGTTTCAGCGCGGCGCGTTGGGGCACGACGGCGGCGCTGACGGCGGCGCACGCGGACATCTACGCCGTCCTGGGCATCCATCCGCACGAGGCGGCCGCCTGGGACGATGCGCTGCTACGACGGTTACGCACGGCCCTGGCGGGGCCGAAAGTGGTCGGGCTTGGTGAGATCGGGCTCGACTTCTACCGCGATTACGCGCCGCCCGAGCGACAACGGACGGCCTTCCGTGCCCAGCTCGCCCTGGCGCAGGAGCTGGACTTACCGGTCGTCATGCACAGCCGCGCCGCCGAGGACGAGGTCGTGGCGACCCTCGCAGAGATGGGCATCCGCCGGGGGGTGCTGCACTCCTTCTCCGGTCCGCTGGCAACCGCAACGCGCGCGCTGGACCTGGGGCTGCACATCTCGCTGACCGGGCCGGTCAGCTATCCGAACGGGGATCATCAGCGCGAACTCGCGCGTCTGATCCCGACCGATCGGCTGCTGCTGGAGACGGACTGTCCCTACCTCGCGCCCCAGGCGCGGCGGGGCAAGCGCAACGAACCGGCCTTCCTGCCGTTCACGGCGGCGGCGATCGCGGCGGCGCGCGGCGTGACGACCGAGGCGCTCATCGACGCGACCGGCCGTAACGCGCGGGACTTCTTCGGACTGCCGGATCTGGCCTGACCCGCGCGGCGACTGAAGCGAGAGGACCGACGATGCGGACGATCGTGCTGGCGACGACCAATCCGGGTAAAGTCCGCGAGTTCGGGCAACTCTTCGCCGCGAGCGGGCTGTCGCTCCACGTCATCGGGTTACGTGACGTCGGCCTGGAAGCGCCCGAGGAGACCGGCACGACCTTCGCGGAGAACGCGCTCCTGAAGGCCCGCCACGCCGCGACCGCCACCGGCCACCTCGCCTTCGCCGACGATTCGGGGCTGGAGGTGGACGGCCTGGGCGGCGCACCGGGCGTCCGTTCGGCGCGCTACGCCGGGGAGGGCGCGGGGGACGCGGCGAATCGCCAGCGCCTGATCGCCGAACTCGGCGGGGTGCCGGAGGCGGCGCGCGCCGGGCGGTTCCGCTGTGCGATCGCCATCGCCCGGCCCGATGGCACGGCGGAGGTCGCCGAGGGGAGCTGCGAGGGGGTGGCGCTCACCACGCCGCGCGGCGACAACGGCTTCGGCTACGATCCCCTCTTCTTGTTGCCGCAGCTGGGCCGCACGATGGCCGAACTCACCTCGGAGGAGAAAAACGCGATCAGCCACCGCGCGCGCGCGACCGCGCACGCACTCCCGATCCTGCGCCGGATGCTCGGCGACACGACGATGACAGCGACGGAAGGATAACGGCGCGGGTGGCGATCGGGATCGGGGAGAGCCGGACACAGGTCCGGGACAACGGGCAGCAGGGGAACGCAACACGGCGCGAACTCGCCAGCATGCGCGCGCGGCTGGTCGTGCGGTGGGGGCCGATCGCGCCGCACGGCGTCGCCACCGTCACCCTCTACGTGATCTTCGCGCTGCTGGCGCGCGCGATCACGTTCGGGCGCGTGCAGCGTAATTTGCTCCTCTACCTGCTGATCGGGCTGGCGGCGATCGTCTTCCTGGCGATGATCGCCTTCCTGGTGCGTGCCCTCTGGGTGGCCCTGCGCGATCTCAGCGGGCAGACGATCGCGGGCGGCTGGCGCACGATCGGACTCACCACGCTCGGCGCGGGGCTGGCGCTGGTGACGCTGCCGCGCCTCTTCTCGAAGGATGTCCTCAGCTACCTCGTCTACGGACGCGCCTTCGGGGCGTACGGGCTCAACCCCTACACCACCACCCCGAACAACATGCAGTTCGACTTTAACTTCCGGCTGATCGACTGGCACGACGCCGTCTCGGTCTACGGGCCGGTGTGGACGCTCCTCTGCACCGCCCTTTACAAGGTCGTCGCGCCGCTGGCGGGGGGGAACATCTGGGGCTACATCGTTAGCTTCCGCCTCGTCGGGCTGGCGCTGCACCTCGGCTGCGCGGCGCTCGTCTGGTATATCCTGGGGCGGATCCGCCCGCAGGATCGGGTGGCCGGGACGATCTTCTACGCCTGGAATCCGCTGGCGCTGATCGAGTTCGCTGGGAACGGCCACAACGATGTTGGGCTGATCTTCTTCCTGCTGGCGGCGGTCGCGGCCTACGTCGGCCCGCATCGCCGCCTCTGGCTGGTCGCCCTCTGCCTGGCGCTCTCGGTGCTGACGAAGTTCATCACCCTGTTGATCGTCCCAGCCTATCTGCTCCTCCTCTGGCGCACGCAACCGCCCGGCGTGCGCGGCCCGTTCAGTCGGGCGCGGATCATCGCCTGGGTGCAGGCCGGTGCGGTCGCCACGCTGGCGGCGGTGCTCCTCTGGGCACCGTTCGCGGCGGCGCTGCGGAATCCGTTCTTCCTGATCAACTCGTCGGCCGCCTCGCAATACGACAACTCGCTCCTCCAGCTCGTTTACCTGAGCCTGCGCGGCGTCTTCGCGGTGGTGCTGCCCGCCGCCCTCAGCCACGACATCGCCAATGCGCTGGTGCTCGGCGTGGGGCGGCTCGCCTTCGTCATCATCTGGGGCGTGCTCACCTGGCGGAGCCGCGATGTCCGGAGCTGGCTCCTGGCGAACTTCTGGATCCTGCTCGCCTATCTTGTCCTGGCGACGCCGTGGTTCTGGCCCTGGTACGTGACCTGGATCATCCCACTGGCGGTGCTGACCGGCGGACGCCGCGCGACCGCCGCCACCCTCACCTTCTCCGCTTCGGTGCTGGTCCTCTACGTGATGTGGGGGAACCAACTCCCGTTCGATCGCGGCAGCGTCGCCCCGCTCAACAACTTCGTCGCCTTCGGCCTGCCGCTGCTCGTCCTCTGGCTGCAACTCCGGCGCAAGGGCGCCAGCGATGAACCGGTCTATGCGCGGGAGACGACGGTCCCCGGCACGGCGGCGCACTGAGCGCCCCGCCCGCGCGAATGGGTTGATACGATGCACAGTATCGAGGAAAACGCCTCGCCGATCGGGCGCCCGGCCGCGCGTGTCCTGCCGCTGGTGGCGGTGGGCGGGCGCTGGGGCAAGACGACGACCGCGCGCCTGTTGGAGGCGCTGCTCCACCGGCAACAGCAGCGCCTCGCCGTCTGGACCGATCACGGGGTCTGGATCAACGGGCGGCGACAATCGGGGGAGCTGATTCCGTGGGGGACGGCGCTGCGCTCGCTGGCGAGCGGCGAGCTGGACTTCGCGATCCAGGAACTCGACGCGCGCACGGTGGTCGCCGCCGGGCTGCCCCCCGCCGCCTATGGCCTCGGCATCATCACGTCCCTCTGCAACAACGACCGCCACTGCGAGCAGGACGAGCGCACCGCCATCGAGCACGAGGCGCAGTTGGCGATCGGGCAGGCGATCAACCCCGCCGGCACGCTGGTCCTCAACGCCGACGATCAGGCGGTGGCGATGGTCCCGACCGCGCCGCTGACCGAGGTGATCTACTACAGCGCGGCGCGCAGCAATCCGGTCGTGCGCGCGCATCTGGCGCTCGGTCGCCGCGCCGTCACCATCTCCAGCGGGATGCTCGTCCTTTGCGAGGGGCGCCACACGCGCCCGGTCATGCCGGTGCGGGAGATCGCCCTGGCGCTGCACGGCGCGCTCGGCTTCCAGGTACAGAACGCCCTGGCGGCGGTCGCGGCGGGGTGGGCGCTAGAGGTGCCCGCCGCACAGATGGCGCAAACCCTCTACAGCTTCACGTCCGCCCCGACGATGATGCCGGGGGCCTGCAATCAGTTCGAGGTGAACGGCGCGCTCGTCCTCGTCGATCGCTTCCGCGATACGGTCAGCGCCCGGATGCTCTTCCGGGGGCTACGCAAGGTCACAGGGCGCAGGAGGCGGCTGGCGGTCCTCTCGGAAACACAACTCGACGACAGCAGCGCCACCGAGATCGGGCGGCTGCTCGGTGGCTCGTTCGATCAGGTGATCCTGCACCACGAGGTCGGGACGAGCGGGCGGGCGCAGGCGGACCCCGCCGTCACCAAGACGCTCCTATCGAGCATCGCGCGCGCCAAGGTGCCCCCGATCGTGCGCGGCGTCGCCGAGGAGGCGACCGCGC
>JAABUM010002402.1_pt1 | contig 25105 bp, 24 predicted proteins | sample 5559161 | NCBI WGS metagenome assembly JAABUM01 (sample SAMN10711868, study PRJNA513369) | rock metagenome | isolation source: Antarctica rocks | place: Antarctica: Victoria Land, Siegfried Peak nord
GGTAGCGTCAGACATGTCGAGGTCTTCCAGATGGGTGGTGTCAGAACTTCCATCTTCGGGAGACCTCGACGCCTACCCGGTCACCGACGCGCCGCCACCTACACCGTCAACTGTGAAGAGCCAGTAATCAGGGTCTTCACTCATCCGGTCGAAGACGCGGAGGGCGTGCTCAGGCGGCAAGATCTCGTTGAGGGCCGCGAAGTTCTCTTGCTCGAACCAACTCGGGTGAAACATGCCCTCGTTCGACATGAACGCCGCCAGGAAGAACGGTGCCAAGTCGGTATAGGTCGCCACATCGGTCCCGAGCAGCTCATCAATCAGAGTCTTGTTGACCACTTGGAACTTGTCGGCCGGGTACTCCCGCTCGAACATCGGGCGCAGCCGAGCAGTGTCGTTGAACGGGGGATGCTGGTAGGGGAACTGTTGGAACGACATGCGCACCATCAGGTCGTCCGAGGCACCAAGAACAGGAGAGGTCAGGATCGGGTCATCCAAGGCGATGACTAGGGCATCAAGCCTTCTCAGATCGTCAAGCGTCGGTGAAACCTGACCCTGTGCTCCCCAGCTGGCCATCGCCTCGAAGGCGATCAGGCTGCCTGCGTGTGGTTTGAGCAGCAGGCTGTCCAATGGCCGGTCTTGGTTCCAATGCAGCGTCTGGTGCTTCGCCACAAGGCGTAGAAACTTACGAGTCTTGAAGCGTCTAACGTAGCGAGAAAATGCGGCATACTCGACCGGCTTGGAGGCGTCCGGCAACGGGGCAGGTGCTCGCCGCGACCGCGTCCGGCCGCGCGCTTGGTGTCGGACCACGGCCATATGCTCCTACATCGTCGGCACCCGCGGGGCTCCTCTTCTCTGCGCCACCGAATGGATCGAAGCTGGACGCATCTGTCGGGTTGCGCGAGGACGGCCCCTACGTGCGTCACACCCCCGCCAGCCGACCATCCTGGAGTGTCAGGTGCGAAGGCATCAGCCACGTGGCTACGCGGGGGGACTTTCGGCAGTGTCGAGGGTCAGCTGTGCACGATGGTGGTCGTAGTGCTTCTTGGTCCAGGCCAAGACGTCGTGCCGGCTCATCCATGGGGTGAAGTAGGGGTCCCAATCGGCTGGCACGGACATGCCCGAGGCAAGTTGGGCGTCGGTGGCCATGGCTCCCCAGCCCTCCCCAGCCCAGCAGCCGCTCGGTGTCGCGACGCATCCACCGCCGGGCGAGCCGGAGGCCGCTCACCCGGGCCCCGGCAACGCTGCCGGCGTAGTTCACCCAGTCGTAGGGGCGCGAAGCTGCCGAGAGGGTGTTGGCGTACCGGCGGGACGCCGACGCCGGGAGCTTGGAGAACCCGCCCATCACAGGCAGGAGCACGCGGGCGATGTGCTGACCGAACGCCATGTGCCACAGCAGCTGCCGGTTCGTCCATCGGGTGCCGTTGGTTGGCTCGTCGAGCCGATCTGTCGACGCGGTTGCCAGTAGGGTTTCGAAGTCGTGAGCCATCCATTGGAGGTCGAGACGCACCTGGTCGGGGAGCACCGCACCACGCTACGTGGCCCGCGAGGGACGCCGCGACCCTCGCCCCGGGCCGGAGCTTCGGCACCGGCGCATCGCCGGCACCACCGAGAGGTTGGAAGTGCTGGCGGTGGGCTGGCGCCGCAGGTGCGTCCTATCGCCGCGTAGGCAGCCAGGGCCTACCGCTGCGTCGAGGGTCAATCGTCGAGGCGGTCCTGCCGTCGGCGGCGGTGGTAGGTGCCTTCCCTCGGATGAGTGGCACTAGAACGCAAAGCGGCAGCAACGAGCGCCCACGAACGGAACTAGTCTCGGCGGATGAGGATCCAGGAGCTCGACTGGGGCGACACCCCGTGGGGTGCCATCAGCCTTCGCCGGCGCTGGGACCGCGTCACGGAGCGGGACGTACACGAGGTCAGGCTCGGGGACGAATTCCTCATGTCCAGTCAGTTCACCACCGGCGAGCGAGAGCTGGCACGGATCGGTCTCGCGGCCGTGACCGGTACGTCATTGACAGTCCTGGTGGGTGGGCTCGGACTCGGCTACACCGCGGTGGCCGCTCTCGAGGACGAGCGAGTCACCGAGCTGACCGTGGTCGAGGCCTACCGATGGTCATCTCGTGGCACGAGCGCGACCTGATACCTGACACCCAGGGACTGGCCGCGGACCCGCGCGTGCGCCTTCTGCTCGACGACTTCTTCGATGTGGTTCGCGCGGGTCGCGCCGACCGAACCTACGACGCGGTGCTGCTGGACATCGACCATGCACCCGACTGGCTGCTCCGCGAGAACCACGGTGACCTTTACACGGTCGAGGGGTTCGCGAGGGTCGCCGCGATGCTCGCCGACGGCGGGGCTTTCGCGCTGTGGTCCGACGAGGTGCCCGAACCCGAGGTGGTACGGCTGATGGCCGAGGCCTTCGAGCACGCCGACGCCCACGTGGTCCCGTTCCCCAACCCACTTACGGGTGGGGAGTCGGCCAACACTGTGTACTTGGCGGTCCGGCCCCGTCGCTGAGCACGCTGAGACGACCCCGGGCACCGCCTGATCCCCGTCGACTCTGCTGTTCGGCAGATCATGAGGTCACGCGCTGTTGCCGGGGAATGCGTTACTCCGTCGCCAAGGCTCTACGAGAGCGCGTGCTCGCCGGAGTAGCATCAAGTCTCCCGGCCGGGCGACGACGAAAAGCCGCTCATCGGGCTCACAGTTGAGGGTGTGGCGCCGGGCCGGCGCGTCGGTGCAGCCTGGCTGATCCACCGACGGAGCGGATCGGGCTGTGGTCGATGGTGACCGTACGTGTGTCATTCACGACCGGAGCGCAGGATGGCCAGCTCGATGAAGTGGTCGATCAGCAAGGCGTCGTCGACGGCGCCGAAGTTCACGGCCGTCGCCGGGTCTACGCCTTGGAACAGCCGCTTGAGCGGCACCTCCAGGCGCTTCCCCGTTCGGGTGTGCGGGACGCCCGGGACGGCGATCACCTCGTCGGGGACGTGCCGCGGGCTGGCCTGTTCGCGGATCGTGGTCCGAATCGTGGCGACCAGCTCGTCGGTAAGCGTCTCGCCGGGAGCGAGCTGCACGAAGAGGGGCATCCAGTACCCGCCGTCGGGCTGCTCAACGCCGAGGACCACGCAGTCGAGAACGGCGGGGATCGCCTCGACCGCTGCGTAGATGTCGGCCGTGCCCATCCTGACCCCGCCCCGGTTCAGGGTCGAGTCCGACCGGCCGGTAATCACGCAGGTCCCGTGATCCGTGATCTCCAGCCAGTCGCCGTGCCGCCAGACCCCCGGCCACACATCGAAGTAGGCCTCCTCGTAGCGGAACCCGTCGGGGTCGTTCCAGAAGTACAGCGGCATCGACGGCATGGGCTCGGTGATGACGAGCTCACCGACCTCACCGACCACAGGGGTCCCGTCCTCGGCCCAGGCCGCCGCCGCCACCCCGAGCATCGGCCGCTGGAGCTCACCGACGGAGACAGGAACGAGGAAGGACCCGCCGATAAAGCTTGTCACCACATCTGTCCCGCCGGAGAACGACGCGAGGAGCACATCGCTCTTCACCGCGTCGTAGACCCAACGGAAGGCTGCTGGGGGCAGCGGGGAGCCCGTGGACCCGAGGAACCGGACGGCCGCGAGGTCGTACTGCTCCCCCGGTCGGATCCCGGCCTTCTCGCACAGGCTGAGGTAGCCGGCACTGCTGCCTACGTGGGTCGAATTGGTTCTGGCGGCGACGGCGAACTGCGCATCCGGAGACGGAAAGGTCGGCGCACCGTCGTAAAGCACCGCCGTGCCCCCGCATAGCAGGGACGACACCACGACGTTCCACATCATCCAGGCCGTGGACGTGTACCAGAAGAAGCGGTCCCCCGCGCCGACGTCCATGTGCAGGCCGACCTGCTTGACCTGCTCGAGCACCACGCCACCGTGCCCGTGCACGATGCCCTTCGGCAGCCCCGTCGCTCCCGACGAGTAGACGACCCACAGCGGGCAGTCGAATGGAACCGGCTCGAAGACGGGCGCCTGCCGGTCGGCAACGGCATCAGCCCACGGCAACGCTCCCGCCGGCGTCTCGTCGGGATGCAGGTGGGACACGGCGATCGTGGTTCGCACACTGGGCAGGCCGCGACGCAGCTCCGCCACCTCCGGGCGGCGGTCATGTTCTTTGCCGTTGTAGCGGTAGCCGTCGACGGCGACCAGGACGACCGGCTCGATCTGGGCGAACCGGTCGAGCACCGCCCGGGTGCCGAAGTCGGGCGAGCACGACGACCAGACCGCCCCGATGGACGCCGCGGCAAGAAAGGCGACCACCGCTTCTGGCACGTTGGGTAGGTACCCCACACCCGGTCACCGGAGACCACCCCCAGCCGGCGCAGGGTGGCGGCGAACGCCCCCACCTGGCCGGCCAGAGCCGCGTACGAGACCTCGACGGGTTCCCTGTCTTCGGCAACCACGACGAGCGCCGACTGGGCGGGGTCGCCCCTCAGCGCCAGCTTTGCGTAGTTGAGCGTGGCTCCGGGGAACCACTGGGCCCCCGGCATCTCCCGCCGGGTGAGGACCCGTTCCTCAGGAACGTCGGGCAGGACCCCGTTCCAGGTCGCGACATCGGCCCAGAACTCGTCGAGATGCTCGACCGACCACCGCCACAGCCGGTCGTAGTCCGGTGGGTCTCCGAATGACAGCCCACGACGCTCCCTCACCCAGGCCGCGAAGTGGGCCATCCGCGTCCCCCGGATAGTCTCCGCTGTGGGCGTCCAGAGCACCTCAGGATGCGTGGATTCGGTCCGGTTCATGGACGCGCCTCTCCCGCGACGCCGGCGGAGAGCAACGACTCGACGTCGAGCCCGGCCTCCTCCAGTACGGAACGGGTGTCGGCACCGGGCATCGCCGGGGGGCCGGGAGTCAGCCCGGGATGCTGGGAAAAGCGCGGTGCGACACCCGGTTGCACCACCCCGTCCACGTCGAGCATCGCCCGGCGTGCCGCGACCTGTGGATGTTCGGCGGCCTCCAGCAACGACAGGACGGGTGACACGCAGGCATCCGTTTCGGCGAACCGCGCTGTCCACTGGTCCTGAGTCCTCGTGGCGAACCGCGCGGCCAGGCGGGCCCGGAGCTGCGGCCACCGCTCGCGGTCGTACTGCCGCTCCGGAGCCTCGTCCAGCTCGAGCCCGGACAGCAGCTCACGGTAGAACCGGCTCTCCAGCGCGCCGACCGCCATGAACCGGCCGTCCGACGTCGCATATACCGCATAGAACGGGGCGCCGCCGTCGAGGGTGTTCACCCCCCGCGCATCCGACCACTGCCGCGCGGCGAGCATGCCGTGGAACATCGTCAGCAGGTGCAGGGTGCCGTCGAGGATGGCCGCGTCGACCACCTGGCCACGCCCGGAGGCACGCGCTTCGTGCAGCGCGGCCAGCAGCCCGATGACGAGGTACGTCGACCCACCGCCGAAGTCACCGACGAGGTTGAGCGGAATCTGGGGCTTCCCCCCGGGTTCTCCCATCGCATGCAGGGCACCCGTCACGGCGAGGTACGAGATGTCGTGGCCAGCCGTCGACGCCGCCGGACCGTCCTGTCCCCAGCCGGTCATCCGGCCGTAGACGAGAGCGGGTTGGCGGGCCAGGACGTCGACCGGCCCCAACCCCAGACGCTCGGCCACTCCGGGTCGGAAACCCTCGACAAGGATGTCGGCGTGCGCCACCAGCGACAGGACCGCCTCGACCCCCTCCGGACGCTTCAGGTCCAGGATGACCGAGCGCTTGCCCCGGTTCAGCAGCTCCAGGTGCGGCGGGACATCGAGCTCACCGGCCGTGGGCCGGTCGATGCGGGTGACCTCGGCGCCGAGATCGGCCAGCATCATGCCGGCGAAGGGCGCCGGGCCCATCCCAGCGAGCTCGATGACCCTGACACGGCTCAGGGGACCGGGGGATGTCGTCACCGCGTCACCTTGTCACCGGTCCACTCACTGCGGGTCACTCGGCCTGCAGGGGGGCCGGCGGGCCGAGGGCGTCGGCCAGCACGGGCGGGATCCCTTGCGGGCTCGAGGTGCCCTTCGCTACGACGACGTAGACGCTGCGCCCGCGGCTCGTGACCTCGGTGTTGCCTCGTCGAGTCTCGAAGTCGACCGCGAAGCTGGTCCGGCCCAGTCGAGCGGTCGACACGGCGACCCGGACATCGTCGTTCCAGCGCAGACCGGCCTTCCAGTCGATCTCCGACCGCACCACCTGGGTGTCGAACCCGGCATCCAGCAGATCCTCGTAGGGCAGCCCGCGATGGCTGAGGAAGGACGTGAAGGCGTCGTCGTAGTAGGTCAGGTACCACGCGTTGAAGACGTGCCCCTGCGCGTCGACCTCCATGTAGCGCACCCGGAGTGGGTGCTCGAACACGGCAGGTCGCGTGACGTCGGTCATCGGGCTCCCGTCCTCACGGTGCCGTCGCCGACGACGGTCACCTATCTAGGTGAGACGCTAATCTAGTGATCGTTCACTAGACAACCGGGCGCAATACTGCGCGCATCCGCACGGCGGTCGGTCAGCCGGAAACGGGACGGAGGTGGTGGCGCGTGGCGACGGTGGGTGTATCAGCGTCTCGGCCGTCGACGACCCGACGGCGCACCCAGCTGGCCGGGGCGGCAGCGACGCGCTTCCATCGGCTCGGCTACCATCAGGTCTCCCTCGCCGACGTCGCGTCCGATGTTGGCGTCACCGCGCCCGCCGTCTACCGGCACTTCCGCGGTAAGCAGGACCTTCTCGCCGGCGCGATCGGCAGCGGCCTGACCCTGGTCGAAGAGGCCCTGGCGCAAACGGACGACGCGCCGCTCGACGTTCTCGTCACGACCCTGGCCGAGCTCGTCCTCGACCGTCCAGACCTGTGGACCCTGCTCCAGCGGGAGGTGAGGTTCCTCGACCCCGAGCTGCGATCCGAGGTGCGCCAGCAGCTCGGCCGGGTCATCGCGGGCCTCCTGCGCCGGATACGCGCGCGCCGCCCCGACCTCGCCGCGGACGACGCCCTCCTCCTCGTGACGGCCGCTACCGCCGCACTGGCCACTCCGTCGGTGCCGGGGTCGACCCCCCGGGCGTTGGTCGGCCACGAGCTAGCGCGCTCGGCGATGGCCATCCTCGAGCTCCCCTGGCCCGTCACCAGTCCAGGCCCGACCGAACACGAGGCCGGCTCGGCCACCGACCCCGATGACGTCGAGTCGCGACGCACGGCGCTGCTCGACAGCGCGATCGACCTGTTCTTCCACCGGGGGTACGCCGCCGTGAGCCTCGACGATATCGGGGCATCGGTCGGTATCGCCGGCCCGAGCATCTACCACCACTTCCCGACCAAGGCCGACCTGTTGGCGGCCGCCTTCTCTCGGGCGACCGACCGGCTCATCGAGGACCACGACAACCGCGCGGGAACCGCCCCACAGCGGTCCCTCGCCGAGCTGGTGGGCGTCTACACCGACTTCTGCCTGCGAAACCGCCGTCTCGTCGGGGTCTACGTGTCCGAGGCGAACAACCTGCCGCAGGCGGCGCAGCGACGGGTCAAGGCAGTCCTGCGCGATCGCACCGCGGACTGGACGGCGGCACTGGGCCAGACCTACCCGGCCGTCGACCAACGCGTCACCCGCCTGCGGGTCCTGACCGCGCTTACCGTCATCGACGACCTCGCCCGCATCGGGCCGTTCCACGCCCGCCCGAGGATCGCCGTCGAGGTCCGCGCCGTGGCCATGGCCATCCTGATCGCGTCCGGTCCCGGCTGAGACTCTGGCGACCGCTGGTCTTCTTGTCAGCCTAGTGATCATTCACTAGGCTGAGGGGAGCAAAGGAGCCCCATGGACGACAGCACGGCCTTCGACCTCATCATCATCGGCGCCGGCCTCGGTGGGCTTAGTCTCGGCGCGATCCTGGCCCAGAAGGAGGGCCGGCGAGTTCTCGTACTGGAGCGCGAGTCGACGATCGGCGGGCGCGCCCACCACTTCAAGGGCGACCTGATCACCACCCCCGACGACTACCTCGGACCCCTCGCCGCGTCCACCGGGTGGCTGGTGAGAAGTGAGCCCGACCTCGAGACGATCGTCGACGACAAGCTCTGGCCGGATACTCGTTCGAGTTGGGAATGCACGACATCGTCAACGGAACCCACTCGAGAATGTGCCACATCCTCGAGGCGCTCGGCGTCCCCGTCGAGGTCGTCCCGCTGAGGGCCTGCGGCTTCTGGATCGACGGCGAGCTGCACGAGCTCAAGCGGGGCAGCTTCCCCTGGATGGACGCCGACTCCTACGCAGAGATGCGCTCGATCCTCTCCCCCATGCTGCGGATGTCGGTCGACGAGGTCCGCGAGCACTACCGCGAGTCGCTGCAGGAGTACGTCCAGGCGCGGACGACCAACCCCACGATCCTCGAGTTCTTCGACATCCTCGGAGCCTTCACCGTCGGCATGAACTCGGCCCGGGAACTCTCCGCCGGTGAGTTCATGCTCATCACGCGGATGCCGATGGCCGCCGGGCTGCACTTCGCCGACGGCACGCTGGGTCAGATGGGCGGGGAGAGCTTCATGCAGATCGCGCACAACCTTGCCGGCATCATCACCGAGGGCCACGGCGAGGTCCGCACGGGGCAGCGCGTGGCGGGGATCACCCTCGAGGACGGGCGGGCCACGGGGGTCGTTGTGGCCGGGCCGGACGGGAAGCCGCAGACAATCACCTCGGAGGTGGTGGTCTCGAACGTCCCCATCTCGCTGACCATCGACCGCTTGCTGCCGGCCGATGCGGTGCCGGCCGCGTTCGTCGAGCACGTACGCGGGCTGCGCTCCAGCGGGGCCTTCACGCCCATCTTCGGCCTCAGATCATCCGTCGTCGATATCCCCGGCATGCTCATGGCCCAGCTGCCGATCGACGACCCGGCCCTCCCGGACGGGATCGTGCTCGGCTACGAGGCCCACTCGCTGTTCGTCGACGGCAAGGCGCCCGACGGCAAGCAGATCATCGAGTGCTGGGTCGGCCTCGACACCCACCACCTGCGTCGGCTCAAGGAGACCGGGAAGATCGACCTGGTGGCGGACGCGGTCCGAGCCTTTCTCGTTGCCCAGCATCCAGGCTTCGCCGAGGCGCTCGAGTGGGCGCTCTACCCCGCGTTTGACTTCGTCGTCTCGGTGGCGCCGACGCCCGAGCAAGCGTGGGACGCGATGCTCGACCCCCAGTGCCCGGGGGTGGAGGGCCTCTTCTTCGTCGGCGAGTCGGTCAAGAACTACGGCGGCTTCATGGATGGCGTGGCCTACACCGCCCTCCTCACCGCCACGGCGATGACCGGCACCAGCTATCTCGAGCAGATCCTGCCGGCGTACCAGCGCGAGATCTGAGTCTGCGCCGCCGCAGGCGCTACTAGCCGAGCATCCGGTCCGCCTGCTCTCGGCTGAGCTCGACGAAGTCCGCCTGCCCTTCGGCGAGCACGGTGTCCGGCGCGGCCTCCGCGCACACCCAGCCACGAACAAGCATCCGGTTCCCGTCGACGCGCTCCACATCGGCCTGGACCAACAGCGGCACCCCGATCCGTACCGGCCGCCGGTACCAGACGGAGAGCTGCCCGGTGACGATCGGCCAGACCCGGCGCATGGCGGTCGTCCCGCAGACCTCGTCGAGCAGCAGCGCTACCACCCAGCCGTGGACCACCCCGACGTGTCCCTCGTACCCCGGCCCGAGCGTCACCCGCCCCACCGTCGCGAACGAGCCCGGCCGTGGGGGTTCCAGCCGCATCCCCAGGGCGAACGGATTGGCCTCTCCGGTCACGGGATTGAAGAGGAGGCGGTTCGCGGAAGGGTCGTCGAGCGACGCCCTGGGCCCGGTGCGGGCCCGACGGGTGAGCCGGTGCGCGAGGGCCTGAGCCTCGGCGGCGACGGCGTCGAGCTCCTCGGCCGGCACCTCGCTGACCACCGTCGCCGCACTCAGCTCGCGTAGGGCCGAGCCCAACCGGAGCGCCGACGCTCGACGTGACTCGTCCGTCATGAGGGCACCCCCTGGGTGAAGTCGATGACGACCCGCCCGTCGACGGTGCGGCTGCGCAGCGCATCGATCCCCCGTCGTATCTCGGTCGGCGACACGGTCGCACCGACGCGAGGGTCGATGCGGCCCTGTCCCAAGAGGGCGAGCAACCGGCCCCAGGAGGGTTCGAGCAGATCGGGCCGCTCCGCGAGCAGACGGCCGATGTGCACGCCGCAGATGCTGATCGAGCGTTGCCACAGCACTGGAAGCTTGAGGCGCTGAGGGGGCGAGCCGGACGACGCACCGATGGTGACCAGCCGCCCCAGGGGGGCGAGGACACCGGTGCTGCGGTCGAAGACGTCACCACCGACGCCGTCGAGGAGGATGTCGACGCCACGTCCCCCGGTCCTCTCGTGCACCAGCTGGGGGAAGTCGTCGTATCCTGCCGCCGCGGTTGCTCCCGCGGCCACGGCTGAGGCCCGACGGGCCCGGCTACCGGCGGTGGCGAGGACGACGCCAGCACCGAGCACCGTAGCCAGCTGCACCGCGCTGCGACCGACGCCTCCGGCGGCGGCATGCACCAGCACCTTCCCCCCGGGCGCCAAACCACCCACGAGGACGAGGGCGGCGTCGGCGGTGAGGAACGACGTCGTGAACGCGGCGGCCTCGACGTCGGACAACGAGTCCGGGGTCGGACGAAGGCAGTGCGCTGGTGCCCCCACGTACTCGGCGAACGCTCCCGGGCCGGGCAGGAACCCGAACACCCTGTCCCCCAACGCGTACCGGCTCCCCTCCCCCACCGCTACGACCTCACCGGCGAGCTCGTGCCCCGAGACGAACGGCGCATCCGGCACGACGCCGGCGTAGGTGCCCTCCATCTGGAGGATGTCGCTCCACGCCAGCGCCGCCGCCCGCACCCGGACGACCACCCCGCCGCTCGACGGGGATGGGTCCGGCGCGTCGTCCCACTTCGCGGAACGCCCGTCATCCCCCTCGCGAACGACGAACGCCCGCATGGTCACCGTCCCCAGGGCGTCAGCAGCTGGGTGTAGTCCTTGCCGGTCACGGCACTGAGCGTGAGCGTGGCGCCGTGCCCGACACCGTCCGTCGCGATCCCCCACTGCTCGGTGGTGTCGCCGGCGTGGAACAGGTGGTGCAGGGTGGGATGCCGCACGGGCAGCCGCCGGTCACCGAGCTGACCGGGCGAGATGGACAGCCCGTACATGTCTCGGGCCTGGGTGAAGTAGCCCCACTCGTACACGTCGTCCCACTGCGGGTACTGCGCTCGGAAGAAGGCGTAGATCCGTTCGATGAGCGCAGACATGAGGGGCTCGTTGTTGATCTCGGCCGGGCCGAAGGGGTTCTTCGGATAGAGCGAGATCCACGTGTTGAGTAGGCACTTGCCTGCGGGCGCGCGGGACGGGTCGACCTCGCTGGTCTGCTCGAACGAGAAGATCGACGCCCCGCCGATGACGCCGAGGTCCTCGGTGCCGGGCAGTCTGCGGACGTTGAAGTCCCCGGCCCGCCCGTCACCGGTCTCGATCGGTTCTCGCAGCCCGATGAACCCGAGGAGGCCGGCCAAGGGGAACTGCGTGGCGATCCGCTGCCGAAAGTCCAAGGGCCAGTAGGTATCCGGGAGCACGCGGCCCAGGTGGCGGAGCGGCACGTTGTTGATGATGACCCCGGCCCGCACCACCTCCTCCGGCCCGTCCTTCGGCTGGATACGCACGCCCACCGCGGTGTTCCCCTCCACGAGAATCTCCCGGACCGGGCTGCTGGTGCGGATCTCCCCGCCGTTCTCGTGGATGATCTCGGCGAAGGTGTCGGCGACGTTCTTGAACCCGCCGGTCACCACTCCACCGCCACCGCCGCGCTGGAAGTGGGTGCCGGCCATGTTGTTCATGTTGTTGACCCGGATGATCTCGCCGGCCGAGACCGTGGCCGGGTCGTTGAGCCCAGCCGAGTAGCACCCCATCAGCCCGTAGTAGTCGATGACCTGCCGGTCACCGGTGACCGACTGGAGGAACGACTGGTAGTCGACGTGGTCGTACTGGTGCGACTCCTGGGTGGAGATGCGCGACGTGTGCGCCGCGACCCGGCGCCGCTCGTCCTGGGACGCCTTCGGCCATCCGGCGGCGATCTCGCTCAGCTGCTTGAACCGGCCGTCCTCGAAGTAGAGGAAGCCGACCGTCGGGGAGATGGGGATCTTCTTGCCCAGCGCCGTGGCCAGCTGGGCGAACCGGTTGCGCGGCCCGAGGGACATCTGGTGCCAGCCGGTGTCGACGATCCAGTTCCGGAACAGGCCGTGCTGCTCCACGATGCTCGAGAAGTCCGGGTCGGCGTAGACGATCTTCGAGTGGCCGCAGGCGGCGAGGCTGGTGCGGTACTCCGCTTCGGTGAGGTCGGGGTTGTGCTGCGACCCGTAGGACATGATCTTGCCGCCGATGTCGGGGTTGCGTTCGAGGACGAGCACCGACCGGCCTTCCAGCTTGGCGAGTAGGGCGCCACAGATGAGCCCACCCAGGCCGGCGCCCACGATGATCACGTCGGGTTCGGTCGTTGTCATGGTTGATCCTTCGGTCATCAAGTCAGGTCAGGTCAGGTCACGGCAGGTCGGGTCAGGTCTGGCAGAGGACGACGCCGCGCAGGTTGCGTCCGTCCGCCAGGTCACGGAAGCCGGCGTTGATGTCCTCGAGCCGGTAGGTCTGGCTGATCTGGGTGTCGAGGTCGAGGTAGCCGTCCTGGTAGAGCCCCAGGAGCCGGGGAACCTCCTCGTTGGGGTTGGCCGAGCCGGACAGCGAACCGACGATCTGCTTCTCGCGCATGGTGAGGTCGAAGAGGTTGAGCGTCACCGGTTGCGGACCGGCCGCGGCCAGGCTGCACAGCACGATGCGCCCACCCTTGCCCGTCATCCGCAGGATCGGCTGCAGGACGTCGCCCCGGGCGACGTCCATGGTGACGATGACCCGGGCGGCCATCCGCCCGCCGGTCTCCGCCCGGACGAGGGTGAGCGCACTCTCCAACCCGTCGGCGACATGCGAGGCGCCGAACCGCGTCGCCAGCTCACGTTTGGACTCAACCGGGTCCACGGCAAAGACCCGTCGGGCGCCGGCGAACCGCGCCGCCTGGACGGCGTTCATGCCCACGCCGCCCGCCCCGACGACGACGACATCGTCGCCCGGGCGAATGCCGGAGGCGTGCACGACGGCGCCCCAGCCGGTCATCACGGCGCAGCTCACCAGGCTGGCCCGGTCGAACGGGATGCTCGGGTCGATGGGGATGCACTGGGCCTCCGAAATGACCGAATGCCTGGCAAACGTGCCGAGCAGACACATCAGCGCCAGGTCACGTCCCTGCGCCGTATGCCGCGAGGTCTGGTCGGCGAGCTGCATCCCCGAACCCATGATCGCGAGGCGGTCGCACTGGTTCTGGTGCCCGGAGGCGCATGACGGGCAGATCCCGCAGGGCGGGACGGAGGAGAAGACGACGCGGTCCCCCGGTCGCACCCGCATGACGCCGGGCCCGATCTCCTCCACGACGCCGGCTCCCTCGTGGCCGCCGATGATCGGCAGCGCCGAGGGCAGCGTCCCCGTGGCCAGGGCCGCGTCCGAGTGGCACAGGCCCGTGGCCTCGATGCGGACGCGGACCTCGCCGTGTCGCGGTGGGGCGAGCTCGACGGGCTCTACACTCCACCCCTCGCCCCGCCCCCATAGGACGGCGGCCTCGGTCTGCATCAGAACGACCTCGGCATGCCGAGACCCTCGGCGATGACGTTCCGCGACATCTCGCCGGTGATCGGCGCGATCCGCCACAGCCGGGCGTCGCGCCAGTAGCGCTGCATGTCCGTCTCGGCCGAGTAGCCCATCCCACCGAGCAGCTGCAGCCCGATGTCGGCCGCCTGGACGGCGTACTCGGACGTGATCATCTTCGCCATCGTCGCCTCCTTCGTCGCCGGTCGTCCCTCCGCCATGAGCCACGCGGCGTGACGGGAGACCAGCTCCGAGGTGTGGCGCCAAGCCGCGATGTCGGCGACCTTGTGTTGAAGCGCCTGGAAGTGCTCGATGGTGTGGCCGAACGCCTCACGCTCGTGCAGGTAGCGCTGGCTGTCCTCGAGGACGCCGTCGAGGATGCCCGTCGCGCACGCTGACAGCAGGACCTTGTCCGCGTTGAGGCCGGCGGCGATCCCCTTCCACCCCTTACCCCGCGGCCCGACGATGTTCTCGGCTGGGACGCGGACGTCATCGAGGAAGACCTCGTAGGAGGCGAGCGCGCGGACGCCCAGCTTGGGGATGGAGCGCAGCTCGATGCCGGGCGTCGACCGGGGGACGAGGATGAGGTTGGTCCCCTCCGTCCCTCCGTCGTCGCCGACGTTGCGGGCCAGCACCACGAGATAGTCCGCGTGGCCGGCGCCGGTGGACCACATCTTCTGCCCGTTGATGACCCAGGCGTCGCCGTCGAGGCGGGCCGTGGTGCGCATCCCCCCCAGAAGGTCGGTGCCCCCACCGGGCTCCGTGATCGCGATGGCGAAATTGATCTCGCCGCGGGCCATCCGGGGAAGCAGGTCCATCTTCTGTTCCTCGGTGCCGGCGGCGAGGAGGGTGAGGGTGCCCCCGACCGCGGGGGCGAGCCAGGTCGCGACCAGGCCCGCGAGGTTGCGGGTGATCTCCCGCGCCCCGATGGCCTGGGTGAATACGGTGCCTCCGTGGCCGCCGTACTCCTCCGGGATGCCGATCGCGTGAAAGCCGGCCTGCGAGAGGTCGTCCCACAGCTCCTGCGGGAAGTGCACCCCGCTCGCCTCAAGCTCGCGGGCTCGACTCTTGGGCCAACGCTTGTCGACCCAGTCGCGGGCCGTATCGCGCCACGCGAGGTCGGTATCGCTCAGGTCGAAGTCCATGATCGCTTTTCCTTGTCTCAGTAAGACTTCGGCAGTCCGAGCTTGCGCTCAGCGAGGTAGCAGAGGATGAGCTCGGGGCTCACCGGCGCGAGCCGGGTCAGCTTGACCTCTCGCCACAGCCGTTCGACGTGGTACTCCTTGGCGTAGCTGTAGCCGCCCAGCACCTGCATGGCCCGGTCGGCCGCTTCGAAGCCGTACTCGCCGCCGAGCAGCTTGGCGATGTTGGCCTCGGCTCCGCAGTCACGCCCCTGGTCGTAGAAGGCGGCGCCGCGCAGGATCATCAGCCAGACCGCCTCCAGTCGGGCGTAGCTCTCGGCCAAGGGGAACTGGACGCCCTGGTTCTGGCCGATCGGGCGACCAAAGACCTGGCGGACCTTCGCGTAGTCGACCGCGATAGCCAGAGCCGCGCGCCCGATGCCCACCGCCTCCGACGCGACCAGCAGGCGCTCGGGGTTGAGCCCGTCGAGGAGCAGCCGGAAGCCGCGGCCCTCGTTGCCCACCCGGTGACGGTCTGGGACGACGAGGTCGTCGATGAACAGCTCGTTCGAGTCGACCGCCGCGCGGCCCAGCTTCTCGATCTCCTTGACGACGATGCGGGAGCGGTCGAGGTCGGTGAAGAAGAGGGTGAGCCCGGCGTCCTTCGGCTCGCCCGGCTCAGGGTCGCGGGTCCGGGTCAGCAACAGGATCTTGTCGGCTACCTGCGCCGTGCTGATCCAGACCTTGCGCCCGTTGACCACCCAGTCACCACCGCGCCGGACGGCCCGGGTCCGCAGGCTGGTGGTGTCCAGCCCGGAGTCCGGCTCACTCACTCCGAACGCCACCTTCATCCGGCCCGCAACGATGTCGGGAAGGCTCTCCTGCTTCATCTCTGGGGAGCCGTGTTTGACCACGACGTTGGTGCCGAAGACGTTCATGTGCACCGTGCTGGCGGCGCTGAGACCGCCGCCACGGGCGATGGCCTCCATCATCACCGCGGCCTCGGAGATGCCGAGACCCGATCCGCCGTACTCGGTAGGCATGGCGACGCCGAGCCAGCCCTGAGCCGCGGCGAAGGCGAAAAAGTCCTCGGGGAACGTCGCCGCCCGGTCCACGTCCCGCCAGTAGTCGAGCGGGAACTTCGTCATCCCGCCGTCGACGGCGTCCCGGATGGTGCGCTGGTCCTCTGACAGGTCCCAGGCGGAGCCCGTCGGCAAAGTCGGGGTCATCGGCGTTCCTCTCGTTCACGGTGCGGACCGGCTGCGCTCGTGGCCGGAGCGGCCACCGTCGTCAGGCGAGCGGCCCGCACGTCCAGGCTGGCCCCGGTGCGCTGCACCTGGCTGCGCCCGGCCGCGCTCAGCGCCTGTTGGGCCAACCGTCCTGCCGTGAGCATGGCGTCCACGTCGATCCCGGTGTCGACCCCCGCGCGCTCAAGGAGGACCATGAGGTCCTCGGTGCTCACGTTGCCCGTCTCACCGGCGTGGTTCTGCTCGACCGAGGCCGGCTCGCCGCCGATCCCGCCCAGACACGCGTCCACGCAGGTGGCCCCAGCGAGCACGGCCGCCCAGGTGTTGACGACGCCCGTTCCTCGTGTGTCGTGGAAGTGGGCGATCAGGCCGACGTCGGGATACTGCTGGGCGGCCCGGGTGAAGAATGCGGCGACCCTCACCGGATCAGCCAGCCCGGTGGTGTCACTCAACATGATGCGGTCGACCCCGAACCCCACCAGCCGGTCCGCGATGCCGAAGACGACATCCTCCGGCACGTCGCCGACGATCGGGCAGCCGAAGGCTGTGGCGACGGCGGCGACGGTCCTGAGGCCGGCACTCTTCGCGAGCGTCACCATCCGTTCGATGTCGCCGAGGTGCTCCTGGTGCGTGCGCCGGACGTTCGCCACGTTGTGGGCCTCGGAGGCCGAGATGGGGAAGCCGATGGCGTCCACTCCCCCACCGAGATGGTCACGAACGGCGACGGCGCGTTCTACGCCACGCAGGTTCGGCGTCAGGACGCGGACGCGGACACCCGTGTCGGCGACCGCGGCCAGGATCTCCTCGGCGTCGGCGAACTGGGGGGCATACCGGGGTGGTACGAGGGCGGTGGCGTCGACCTCGCGCACTCCGGAGGCGATCACCTGGCGCAGCACCGACAGCTTGTCCTCGGTCGGGACGACCCTCGGCCACGACTGGAGCCCATCCCGGGCCCACGACTCGCAGACCAGGACCGATTGGGGCGCCATCACGAACCCCAGACGGGCGGGCGCTTCTCCGCGAAGGCGTCCACCCCCTCACGAGCATCACCGGTGGACGTGGCCACGCTGAGCATCGACTGCAGGAGGGCCAGCTGCTGCTCCACGCCGGCGCCGAGCACCCGGTAGAAGGTGCTGCGGCCCAGGCGGATGGCGGACGGCGACTGCCGGGCGATCCCCGCGGCGACCTCGGCGACGGCCCCGTCCAGCCGGTCGGCCGGGACGACGTCGTTAACGAAGCCGATCCGCCGGGCCTCGGCGGCGTCCACCCGCCGACCGGACATCATTAGCTCGAGCGCCACCTTCGGCGGCATCGAGCGCAGCAGCGGCACCGTGATCATGTAGGGCCACAGCCCCACGGCCACCTCGGGCGTCCCGAACACCGCGTCGTCGGCGGCGATAACGATGTCGCAGGCCATCGCGAGACCGAACCCGCCGGCCAACGCGTACCCGCGCACCTTGGCGATCGTCGGGAGGCCGGAGGACCACATGGCCGTGAACAGCTCGGCGAGATGGCCGCGGCCTTCGTAGGCCGCTTCGGCATCCGTCTCCTCGCCACGAACGCCCCCGAGGTCCGCGCCGGCGCTGAAGGCCTTCTCCCCGGCCCCCGTGATCACCAGGACCCGCACGTCTTCGTCGGACCGGGCCCGCAGCACCCCGTCGCGCAGCTCCGCGAGCGTCGCGAACGTCATGGCGTTGCGGCGCCCGGGCCGGTCGATGGTCAGGGTCGCGACATGCCCCTCGCGGCCGTACCGCACGCCGCCGGGACCGGGCCTTTCCTCCGAGACGCTCATGCCCTGGCCTTCACGATGTCGACCGGTAGGGACACGAGGGAACGCAGCACCGCGTTGTCGGCGTAGCGCGGCTCGAAGGACGGCGCGAGCTCCATGCCCTCGAGACGGTCGAGGAGCTGTTCCAGGGCCACCACTGCCTCGAGCCGGGACAGCGCGGCGCCCAGGCAGAAGTGGATACCCTTGCCGAACGAGAGATGGGCCCGGGCGTTGGGGCGGTCGAGGTCGAACCGGTCCGGGTCGCTGAACACCTGGTCGTCCCGGTTGGCCGCCCCCGCGACGACCAGCAGGCGGCTGCCCTTAGAGACCGGGGTGCCGGCCACCTCGGTGTCACGGGCGGCGACCCGCACGCTGCCCTGCACCGGGGCCTCAAGCCGCAGGGCCTCCTCGACCGCGACCGGGATGAGCGACCGGTCGGCCCGTAGTCGCGCCAGCTGCTCGGGGTCGTGCAGCAGCAGGAGCAGCAGGCTGGAGAGCAGGTTGACGGTGGTCTCGTTGCCGGCCACCAGGGTGACGTAGGCGATGGCCAGCATCTCCTCCGTGCGCAGCGGCTGCGCATCGGCCGCCCGGGCCTCCAACAGGAGCCCGAGGAAGTCGTCGGAGGGGTGCAGCCGACGCTCGGCGATGCGCCGGTCGAAGTAGCCGAGGAGCTCCTGCAGGGACTCCTGGCACTCGAGCGAGCGTTGCTCGGTGAGCGTGCCGCCGAGGACCTCCGCGGCGTCCGCGGACCAGGTCCGGAACGCCTCGAGGTCGTCGCGAGGGACGCCGAGGAAGTCGGCGATGACGATGAGCGGCAGCGGCTGGGCCAGCTCACAGACGAGGTCCACCCGCCCCTGCGCGGGAAGGGCGTCGACCAGCTCGTCCGCGACCGCCCGGATGTTGGGCTCGAGCGTCGCGATCCTGCGGGCCGTGAAGGCCTTCGCGACCAGCTTGCGGTACCGGGTATGCGACGGGGGGTCGTTGGTCAGCAGGGTCCGGACCACCCGGTATCCCGAGTCCACCGGTGACGCCGTAGCGCCCATGAGCTCGTGCTGTCGCAACCCCGGCCCCGCCTTGGAGGAGAAGGTTTCCGGCTGCGCCAGAACGGCCTCGCAGTCGGCGTATCGGGTAACGAGGTAGACGTCCTCGTTCTCCAGGCGGTGCGCCGCCGCGTTGGTGCGTAGCTGTGCGTAGTGGGAGTAGGGGCACTGGACGGGTGCTCTCCTCGAAGAAGGGGTCGGCCACGACGAGGCCTCAGCTGGGCTTGACGGGGTCGGACGCGTGCCGCAGCAGGTGCTTCTGCAGCTTCCCGCTCGCCGTGCGGGGAAGACGGTCGACGATGCGGAACTCGGACGGGATCTTGGCGCGGGCCACCTCCTGGCCGACCATGAACTGGGTCAGGTCCTCGGGGGTCGGCGCCGCCACGCCGGGACGCACGACGACGAAGGCGCAGATGCTCTCACCCCACCGCTCGTCGGGGACACCCACGACGGCGACCTCGCTGAGGGCGGGATGTCCGTCGAGGACGTTCTCGATGTCCAGCGTCGAGAACTTCTCCCCGCCGCGGTTGATGATGTCCTTGGTGCGTCCGGTGATGCGCATCCACCGGTCCTCCGAGACCAGCCCGCGGTCGCCGGGGTCGAACCAGCCGTCCGCGTCGAACTGGAGGCGGTTCAGCGCGGGGTCGGTGTAACCGAGGAGCAGCTGGGGGCTCCGGAACCAGATGTTGCCTTCCGTCCCCGGAGGGACGGGGTTGCGCTCGTCGTCCAGGATCTTGACCTGGGTGTTGTCGGCCAGCTGGCCGTCCCACTCGGCGAGGCGTTCCAGAGGGGCGTCTTTGGCCGCGAGGGTGACCACGCCCGCCGCCTCGGTCATCCCGTAGGTCCGGGCCGCCCACATACCCAGCGTGTCCGCTCGCCGGATCAAATCCGGCGAGGTGTTCGCCCCCCCGCTGACGTAGTACCGCAGGACGTGCAGGTCATCGCCCTTCCGGGCCTCGTATTCCTCGACGAGGTCCTTGAGGAACACCGCCGCCCCCAGCGACCAGGTCGCGCGGTGCTCGTGGATCAGCGCGACGGCGGCTTTGACGTCCCAGCGCGGCAGGATCACCACACTGGCGCCACACGTGAGCGGCACCAGGCCGGCGGCCAGCATGCCGGCGATGTGCGCGACGGGCGCCAGGGCGACCCCCACGTGGGTCTCGTCGACGCCCAGGCGGTAGTTGAACTGCCGACCGCCGAAGATCACCGCCGGCGAGCTCAGACGTACGCCCTTGGGGGCCGAGGTGGTGCCGGAGGTGTGGCTCGGGGAGGGCGACGGAGTGGTCGCGCTCGGCGTCCAGACCCGGCAGCAGGGACCAGCCGTCCACCGAGTCTCCGGCGTCCGTGAGGTAGCGGACGGCGGGCGTGACCCCGGCATCGGCCAGACAGGAGTCCAGCTCGTCCGCCAACCGACGCTCAGCGAGACTGGCGGTGGTCACCAGGGCGGCGGGCTTGCTGTCGCGGACGATGTCGGCCAGCTCGTGAGTGCGGTAGATGGCGACGACCGGGACGGCGATGGCTCCGATGCGCCACGCGGCCGCCGACACGGCGATGACCTCGAGGCGGTTGACCAAGAGCATCATGACCCGGTCACCGGGCCCGACCTTGTGGGCGACGAGGTCGGCCGCGATGGTCTCGGACCACCGGTGCAGGTCGGCGAACGTCAGGGAGGTCTCCCCGAAGGTCGCATACGTCCGGTCGCCCCACACCTTCGCGGCGGCAGCGGTCAGGTCACCTACTCGTTCGACGTCCACCTGGACCTCCTTGTCTGTTGCACTCGTTCACTCTTCGGACGGTTTGAGCTGGGGCGACCGGGAGAGCGAGACGTAGGCCTCGATGCCCAAGCCGGGGAGCAGTTCGTCGCGCAGGGCCCGCTGCACCGGGCGGTAGAGCATCTGCCGGGTATGCCACAGGACCAACGGGTCCAGGTCGGCCAGACCGTGAGCCAGCTCGACCGCACGGTCGAGGAGCAGACCGCGAGGGACGACCTCACCGACGACGCCCAGCGCCAGCGCCTCGGCGGCGCTGATCCGTTGTGCGGCCAGGAGAAAGTGCCGCGCGCGCACCGGCCCGAGCACCCGGGGCCACAGCACCTGCATCCCGTCACCGGGGACCAGGCCCCCGACGAGATGGGCCCCGTCCTCGAAGTAGGTGTCCTGCGTGCAGATCACCAGATCGCACAGGAGAACGAGCTCCGAGTGGCCGGTCACCGGCCCGTTGAGCGCCGCGACGACGGGGACCCGGCGGTCGGCCATGCGGTAGAGCATCCGGGTGGCCTCGCCGATCCCTCGCTCCCAGTCCGCCGGCGTGACCGTGCCAGAGCGGTAGACCGCGCGGTAGTTGTCGGGCGTGCGGATGAAGGCGTCGCCCGTGCCGGTCAGGACGACCACCCGGTTGGCTTCGTCGGACTCCACGGCCTCGAGCAGGGCAGGAAACTCTCGGTGCACCAACGCGGTCCAGGTCAGCTGACCCTCGCGGTAGTGCAACCGGACGGTGAGGACACCGTCGTCAGTCCGGCTGAGGACCGCAGTCTTGAACGTCTCGGCGTAGTCGGTGAGCCTCACGAGAGCTCCCCCCCCCCCCGCGGGCGGCAAGTGCGTCGAGAGACGCAGGAGGAGTGAAGCGCTCCCCGTACTGCTCGGCCAGCGCGTGGGCCCGCGCGACGAAACCCGCGGGACCACCGGCGTACTGGTTGACGTACTGCAGGGCCCCACCCGTCCAGGCGGGGAACCCGACGCCGAGCAGGGACCCGATGTTGCCGTCGGCGACCGAGCGCAGCAGGCCTTCGTCGAGGCAGCGGACCGCCTCGTGTGCCTCGGCGAACAGCAGGCGCTCCTGAAGGTCGACAAGCGAGACGTCCGTCCTCGGTGGCCCGAACGCGTCGGCGAGCCCTGGCCAGAGGCGTACCCGGCGTCCGTCCTCGTAGTCGTAGAAGCCGGCGCCCCCAGCCCGACCGCACCGGCCGAGCTCGTCGACCATCCGGTCCATCACGACCGATGTGGGCTGCGGGGAGGAGTGGCGGTCGGTGGCCAGCTGGTCTACGAGCGCCAGTGGTCCGTCGGGACAGCCCGCCTGGGCGGCGGCCTGCTCGACGCTCGCCGCGGGGATCCCCTCCCCCACCATCGCGACCGCCTCGTCGAGGAACCGTGCCATGACCCGACCGGTGAAGGGTCCCCGACCCTCGTTGATGAGGATCGGCGTCTTCCCGATCTGGCGCACGATGTCCAAGGCCCGCGCAAACATGGCTTTGCTGGTCTTGTCTCCGACCGCGATCTCCACGAGAGCCATCGTCGAGGCCGGTGACGCGAAGTGCAGCCGGATGACCTCCACGGCAGCGGACAGGTCCTCAGTCGAGGTGGTCGAGGCCACCACGGCGACGGGCGCGAGGTACGCAGACACGTGCTCGGCGACATCCGCGTCGAAGAGGCGGGCACCCGCGTTCCTGCCCTGCTCCGCGGCTTCGGGCGTGACGTCCTTCAGCACGACGCGGGCCGACGCCAGCACCTGGGCGAGTTCGGCACCGGGCGTCCCGCCGCCGACGATCACCGCTACCGACGCCGGGTGGGATGGGGCGCCCGTCGGGCGAGCGGTGCTCCGCTCGACGGCCCGCCGGTCACCGAAGCGGGAGCGGATCAGGTTGGTGGACACCGGCCCGCAGATCAGCTCGACGCAGTAGCGCGCCTCCACCAGCAGGGCGGTGTCCAGGTCGACCTGGGCCCCCTCGACCGCCGCCGCGACGAGGTTGCGGACACCGGGCAGGAGGGGTCCGCGGGCCTGCTGGCGAAGCCGCGCCGGCAGACCCGGGAGGGTCCCGGCCACCCGGCGGTCAGCCGGCTCACCCCCGGGGATGCGGAAACCGGGTCGGTCCCACGGCTGCACAGCGTCGGGGTGCTCGAGGATCCAGCGGTGCGCCGCGGGCAGCAGGTCGGCCGGATCTGTGACCAGCTCGTCGACCAGGCCCAAGACCAGCGCTTCGCTCGGTGCGTAGGCCCGCCCGGGGAGCAGAACCTCGCTCAGGGCCCGCTCGGAGGCCGAGCAGCCGCACCGTGCGGGCCACCCCGCCGCCAGCGGGCAGCAGGCCAAATGTCACCTCCGGGAGACCGAGGCGCTGGGTCGGCGCGTCGACGGCGATGCGCTGGGTGCAGGCGAGCGCCAGCTCCAGACCGGCCCCGAGAGCCGTCCCGTTGATCGCCGCGACGACCGGCCGACCGAGCCTCTCCAGGCTCCGGGTGGCGGCCTGGAATCCGCGCACGAACGCGGTCATCTCGGCAGCATCGGCCGGGGTCGCCCGACGGAGCTGGTCGAGGTCGCCGCCGGCGCAGAAGCCCGTCTTGGCGGAGGTGATGACGATCCCGCTCATGTCCTCTCGGGCCGCGTGCAGGCGCCGAACCACGGCCGCGAGCTCGCGGTGGAACCGGTCGTCGAGGACGTTGACCGGCCGGTCTGGGTCGTCCATGGTGACGGTGACGACGCTGTCGGACCCGAGTTCCCACCCGAAGACCTCCGGCCGGAGGTGAGCGGGTGCCGTTGCGGTCGTCACGGGGTGGCTCCTCTCGCCGACGGCCGGTCACACGCGCTCGATGAGCGTCGCGACACCCATCCCGGCGCCGATACACAGGGTGATGACGGCGCGTCGGGCGTCACGACGCTCGAGCTCGTCGAGGGCGGTCCCCACGAGCATCGCGCCGGTGGCCCCCAGGGGGTGACCCATCGCAATGGCGCCACCGTTGACGTTGACCGCCTCCTCGGGGATGCCGAGGTCCTTCGTGTACTTCAGGGGGACGGCGGCGAAGGCTTCGTTGATCTCGAACAGGTCGATGTCGTCGACCGTGAGACCCGCGCGGTCCAAGAGCTTGAGGGTGGCCGGTGTCGGTCCTGTGAGCATGATCGTCGGATCGGCACCGGATGTGGCTGTCGCGACGATCCGAGCTCGTGGCACCATCCCCATCTGCCGACCGAGCTGCTCCGCTCCGACGAGCACCAGAGCGGCGCCGTCGACGATGCCGGACGAGTTCCCGGCGTGGTGGACGTGGTCGATGCGCTCGACCCAGTGGTAACGCTGGAGGGCCACGGCGTCGAAGCCGCCCTGCTCGCCCATCGCCGCGAACGAGGGGGTCAGGGCCCTCAGCGTCTCCACCGTCGACTCCGGCCGCAGGTGCTCGTCATGCTCGAGGACGAGGACGCCGTTGCGGTCGCGGACCGGGACGATGGACTTCTCGAAGTAGCCACCGGTCCAGGCAGCGGCCGCCCGCTGCTGAGACCGTACGGCGTAGCGGTCGACGGTGTCGCGGTCGAAGCCCTCGATCGTGGCGATGAGGTCCGCGGACACGCCCTGAGGAATGAACGCCATGTCGGCGTTGGTCTCTGGGTCGTTCATCCAGGCGCCGCCGTCGGCCCCCAGAGGCACACGAGACATAGACTCGACTCCCCCGGCGATGACCAGCTGGTCCCAACCTGAGCGCACCTTCTGTGCAGCGATGTTGACCGCCTCGAGCCCCGACCCGCAGAAGCGGTTGAGCTGCAGACCCCCGACGGTGTCCGGGAGCCCAGCCGCCATGACCGCCGTCCGCGGAAGAACAGACCCCTGGTCCCCGACCGGGGTGACTACGCCCAGCACGACGTCATCGATGAGTGCCGGGTCCAGCCCCGGATGACGAGCTCGTAGCTCGTGGATCAGGCCGACCACCAGGGAGACCGGCTTGATGCCGTGCAGGGAACCAGAACTGCGTCCCCGCCCCCGAGGAGTACGGATCGCGTCGAAGATCAGCGCCTCGCCCGCGGTGAACTCACCTGGGGGCACAGATCCTCCTTGAACGCGGCCATCGACTGCCCCGAGCCTAACCTAGTGAATGATCACTAGGCAAGATACTCTACGCCGCAGCCGGGGCTTCGCCCGGCGGCGGTGGCCCCTTCGGGGCAGCTCTGGTCACCGGGGGCGGGTGATCTTAGGGTTCGTGGATGGTCGAGGTGGATGAGTTCAGTCAGCGGTATCGGCAGCTGCTGACCGGCAGCTACGACTGCGTGGATCGGATCGTACTGAACGCGTACTTCCCGCTGGGGCACAACCCGGGCGGGTTCCGGGTGTGGTGGCGACGCTGGCACGACGACGGCGACGATTCCCTGGACAACGCGCATCTGATGCGCCTGGCGGGCCGGTTCGCTCGCCGGGTTCGGGCCTCGGCCGCGGCGGACAACCTCTGGTGATCGATTGCAAGGCTGATCAGCG
>JAABUM010002406.1_pt1 | contig 25074 bp, 21 predicted proteins | sample 5559161 | NCBI WGS metagenome assembly JAABUM01 (sample SAMN10711868, study PRJNA513369) | rock metagenome | isolation source: Antarctica rocks | place: Antarctica: Victoria Land, Siegfried Peak nord
TTTGGCCCGTGTCACGAGGTGTCCGTAAGCCGCGCGGTTTTCGATCCGCCAGTCAGCCGGCGCCGCCTAATCCGCATTAGTAGAGGCATTGTTGGCCACTTTGGCACGGTTACTCAGATGACCCCCTCGGTGAGATCGTGCCGGTCACGGTTCCCGGCGTCGCGCAGGAGGCCGCCCGGGACCTCGTTCGCGCCCGCGAAGACGTCCGCGGTGATCTGATGCGCGCGCGGCACCGCGCCTCAAAGTTGCTGCTGCGACAGGGGATCGTCTGGTCCGGCGGGACCGGGTGGACGGTCGCGCATCACGACTGGCTGCGCCGGCAGTCCTTCGATCAGCCCGCGCTCACCCTGGCCTATGACAGTGCACTGGAGACGGTGCTGCTCACGACCGACCGGCGGGACCGGCTGGACAAGGCGATCGTCGCAATGGCAGGCGACCAGGCCTGGTCGCCGGTCGTCGACCGGCTGCAGTGCCTGCGGGGAGTGTCGACGCTGACCGCCTTCGGGCTGGCCGTCGAGATCGGGGACTGGTCCCGGTTCACCGGATCGAGCATCGGCGCCTACCTCGGGCTGGTCCCGACCGAACACTCCAGTGGCGCCAGCCGGAGCCAGGGCTCGATCACCAAGACCGGCAACACCCACGCCCGCCGGCTGCTCGTCGAGGCCGCCTGGCATCACAAGCGGCCCTACCGGACCCCGTCGGCGACGATGCGATCCCGGTGGGACCGGGCCCCGGCCGCGGCACGAGCCCGCGGCCACGCCGGCAACCAGCGGCTGCACCAACGCTGGCAGAGCTTCGACGAGCGAAAGAAGCGGCCGGTGATCGCCAACGTCGCCGTCGCCCGCGAACTCGCCGGCTGGTGCTGGTCGCTGGCCACCCTGGAAGACCCCGGCCCGGCCTGCTGACCACCGGAAAGGTCCCCTGACCGGGGCCGGCCGGCAGTCGACGACGGCAGCGCGTGGACCGCTACCCGCGACTAAGCTATGAGCAGCCAGGAGAGATCCTCAAGCCACGCTCGACCTTTAGACCAGCGGAGCAGTCCAGCCGAACAGCCCGTCCTGCGGTAGCCAACCCGCGAATATCAGTCTGACCGCGCGTCGCCATGACACGCACGTCGCCAGCTGCCGGCCGGCCCCCTTGCCGCACCCCTGATTCCCGGCGCCGCAACCTAGGCGCGGCCCGGGGCACCAGAGGAAGTTTCACGACGCCCACTTGGCACCAGCCCGGGTGGCGATCTCTCATGCCCCTTGACAGGTAGTACCTCCATATCAGCTTTGATGTCTGCTCGGAAGGGCGCATTGCTGTCCGATGCTGGGCTGGCCGATCCGCGTCGTGAGTCCTGTGCCGCTTTGCTACAGCGAAGTGATGCAGGAGTGAGGCGAGCGGGGCGGCAGCATCTGGACGACTCCACGGGCTCGGGCGCCCGTTGACTTTTATTCGGCCCGGAGACGCGCCCCAACCTGGCGTGAGAGCATTTCCTCGCCTCTTGCATGAGGATGAGTTAGCGACAGCCCCAGCATCTCGTTCCGCCTTGCGGGCCAAGCTCTGACCTGACTCGATACCCGTCATGTGCTGCTGGTGTGCAGTTCACGGGCGACGGTCACCCCGAGTTCCTCCCAGCTGTTCTCGAATTTGATCAGGCCTTCACGTTCGAGGGTGTCGGTGACCTGCTCGTAGTCGATACCGATGCGCTGGAGGTGCTCGAGGTGGGCGCGCGCGGAGAGGTAGTTGGCGTGCACGGTGTCGCCAGCGAGGGTCCCGTGGTGGTCGGCGAAGGCGGCCAGGGTGCTGCCGGGCATGGTGTTCACGGTTCCCGCGGCGACGAGGCGGTGACGTACATGGTGTCGGGGTAGGCGGGGTCCTTGACGCCGGTGGAGGCCCAGCGGGCGCTGCCCACGGGCCCCCGCCGCAGCCAGGGCCTGCCACCGGTCGGAGGCGATCACCTGCTCGTACGCCTGGTAGGCCAGCCGGGCGTTGGCCACCGCCGCCTTGCCTTTGAGGGTGACCGCTTCAGGTGTGCCGATCGCGTCCAGGCGGGCGTCGATGTCGGTGTCGACGCGGGAGACGAAGAACGACGCGACCGAGTGGATCGCCGACAGGTCATGGCCGGCGCGGTGAGCCTGTTCTAGTCCGGTCAGGTGGGCGTCCATCACCTGAGCGTAGCGATCCAGGGCGAAGATGAGGGTCACGTTGACGCTGATCCCGGCACCGGTCACCGTCGCGATAGCTGCCAGGCCTTCGCCGGGTTGTCGGGATCTTGACCAGCAGGTTGGGCGAGTCGACAGCCGCCCACAGTGCCCGGGCTGGGTCACGGTGGCGTCGGTGTCGCGGGCTAGGCGGGGGTCGACCTCGATCGAGACCCGGCCATTCACGCCGCCGGTGGCTTCGTAGACGCCGCGCAGTACCCGGCAGCCGGAACGGACATCGATAGTGGTGATGGCGAACACGGCATCGTCCAGGCTGGCACCGGAGTCGGCGAGCTGGCGCAGCTGGTCGGTGTAGCGGTCGCCTTTGGACAGTGCCGAGGCGAAGATCGTGGGGTTGGTGGTGACGCCGACGACGTGCTTGTCGGCGATCAGCGACTCCAGCTCGCGGCCGGCGAACAGTTCGCGGGACAGGTCATCGAGCCAGACCGACACCCCGGCAGCGCGTCGACGTCCTCGACGTAGGCCCCCGGTGGCGGTCCAGTCCACGGTCTGCACATGCCAGCCGTAGGCGGCGTAGCGAGCGGCGACGTCCTCACTGAAGGAGATGTCGGTGTCGTCCTCGATCGAGATGTGGTTCGAGTCGTAGAACACCACCGGGCTGCCCAGCTGCTGGTGACCCGCCAGTGAGCTGGCCTCGGCGCTTACCCCTTCCATCAGGTCCCCGTCGGAGGCGAGCACGTACACGTGGTGATCGAACGGGCTCTGCCCGATTGAGGCGTCCGGGTCGAGCAGTCCGCGTTCCCGGCGGGCCGCCATCGCCATGCCCACCGCGCTGGCCAGCCCCTGACCCAGCGGCCCGGTGGTGATCTCCACCCCGCGGGTATGCCGGTACTCCGGATGACCCGGAGTCGCCGAATCCCAGGTCCGCAGCGCCTGCAGGTCCGACAGTTCCAGCCCGTAACCGCACAGGTAAAGCTGGATGTACAGAGTCAAGCTCGAATGCCCGCAGGACAGCAAAAACCGGTCCCGGCCCAGCCACTGGTCATCACCCGGGCGTGCCGCATCACCCCGCCCGAACAACAGATACGCCAGCGGCGCCAAGCTCATCGCCGTCCCCGGATGCCCATTACCGGCCTTCTGCACCGCGTCGGCGGCCAGCAGCCGGACCCTGTCCACCGCCCGAACATCAACAGCACCCCAGGCAGCGTGGCCAGCTACCGGCAACGCCAGAACTGGGTCGCGATGGCTCACGAGGGCGGCGGCTCCAGGTCGTTCGTTTATGTTGTTGCTCCTCTGAGTCTCGAACCGCATCTCCAAGGCAGGCCGTGAAGGCGACTTCCGCTTGCCGTCACTGGTATGCGCCCCCCCTAGTCCGCGTCCTAGCCCGGCGAGCCGCGGCGCAGCCTGCCTACTGTTCAAAGGCTGATTCTTCATCCATGCCGCAGTCCGAGCGACGGGAGTCAGAGCGCTGCTGCCGGAGTGGTGTGACGCCGCAAAGACACGAACGCGGTATCCAAGCGTGGCGCTTGCGAGTACGGGGTCGCACACGACAGGGTGGCCACCCGGCCGGCTAGCGGTGCGCGACGTACGAAAGCAAGGATCAAGCCGGCGGCCGAAGCGGGGAGCGTTACGCGTCCCGGGAGGTACGCAGGTGGGCCTCGCCCACCGGGCTGCACGGTGCGCAGGCGCCATAGGGACAACCGGACCGCGAGCGACGATCAGTGTTGCGGCGACACCAACTGTTCACAGTCTCGTATTGTGTCGATGTATCGGGTCGATACATCGACAAGCGAGCGGGAAGGGGAGCGCATGCTCGAGTTGGCTGTCTCAGACTGCTTCGTGCGTTGCTCCTACGGGTCGGCCGCGGCAGCCGAAGCAAGGTTGCCTATCCTCACCGCCGCGGAAGAAGGAGCATTCCGCCGAGCTGCTTGGTCGGGCCAGCCCCTCCACCTGGAAGGACGAGGCCCTCGGCGTGCACCTTCGCCTCCTTCGCCAGACGCGGTGATGCACGCATGTTCGCCCTCGAGGGTCGTGAGGCCGCGGCTCGGCTCGAGGAGCGCCATGGGCGCTTCCCATCGGGGGGAACTGGACCCGGAAACTGCTCGACCGCTACAGAGTCGAGGTATAGCGCCAAGGCCGGAGTCGGTGGAGCGGGCAGCACGAGCGTTGCCGCTCCACCGTCTGGGCGACCAACCGTTCCACTTTTCAATAGTCAGCAGCAGCAAGCGAAGGAGCGCACGAATGGAATCGATCCGCGTCGCCATCGTCGGTGTAGGAAACTGCGCCGCCTCACTGGTTCAGGGAGTCGAGTACTACCGCAACGCCGACGCGTCGCAGCGCGTCCCCGGGCTGATGCACGTTCGGCTCGGTGACTACCACGTCTCCGACATCGAGTTCGTCGCCGCCTTCGACGTCGACGGCAAGAAGGTCGGGCGTGACCTCGCCGAGGCCATCGGAGCCAGCGAGAACAACACCATCCGCATCTGCGACGTGCCGCCCACCGGCGTCACGGTCCAGCGGGGCCACACCTACGACGGCCTTGGCCGGTACTACCGCGAGATGATCGAGGAGTCGACCGACACCCCGGTCGACGTCGTCGCCGCCTTGCACGAGGCCCGCGTCGACGTCCTCATCTGCTACCTGCCGGTCGGGTCGGAGGACGCCGCCCGCTTCTACGCGCAAAGCGCCATCGACGCGGGCGTCGCTTTCGTCAACGCTCTGCCGGTGTTCATCGCCGGCACGCCGGAGTGGGCCGAGAAGTTCCGCGCCGCGGGCGTCCCGATCGTCGGCGACGACATCAAGAGCCAGGTGGGCGCGACCATCACCCACCGGGTGCTGGCGAAGCTGTTCGAGGACCGCGGCGTCACGCTCGACCGCACCATGCAGCTGAACGTCGGCGGCAACATGGACTTCATGAACATGCTCGAGCGCGACCGGCTCGAGTCGAAGAAGATCTCCAAGACCCAGGCCGTCACCTCCAACGTGCAGCACGACATGGGCCGGCGCAACGTGCACATCGGCCCGTCGGACTACGTGGCCTGGCTCGACGACCGCAAGTGGGCCTACGTCCGCCTGGAGGGGCGCGCCTTCGGCGACGTCCCGCTGAGCCTGGAGTACAAGCTCGAGGTCTGGGACTCGCCCAACTCCGCGGGTGTCATCATCGACGCGCTGCGCTGCGCGAAGATCGCCAAGGATCGCGGGGTCGGTGGCCCGATCCTCGGCCCCTCGTCGTACTTCATGAAGAGCCCGCCGGTGCAGTACCGCGACGACGTCGCGGCACGGCTCGTCGAGGCGTTCATCCAGGGCGAGCAGCCGTAGCGGCGCTGACGGACTCTTACGCACTCCTCGAGAACGAGGCGGCCACGGACAAGCATCTAGTAAATGAGAGCGGTGATGTTGCGGTAGCGAGCACCGGCCTCTTCGTGTCCTAGGACGACTCGACCTAGTGTTTTTGCGCCCTTAATTCGTGTGATAAGTCGTAGAATGGGTTATGCCGAGAACGGGTCGTCCGAAGGCGCCGCTGGAACTGACCGAGGAGGAGCGTGAGCAGCTGTCGCGATGGGCGCGGCGGCGCACGTCGTCGCAGGCACTGGCGTTGCGGTCAAGAATCGTGCTCGGCTGCGCGCAGGGGTTGAGCAACAAAGACGTTGCCGCGCGGGAGCGGGTCTCGGCGCCAACGGTCGGGAAGTGGCGGTCCCGGTTTCTCGAGGCCCGCCTCGAGGGGCCTGGTTGACGATCCCCGTCCCGGCCGGCCGCCGACGATCGCCGCCGAGCGCGTCGAGGACGTCGTGGTGAGCACGCTGGAGTCGACGCCGAAGAATGCGACGCACTGGTCGCGGGCGAGCATGGCCGAGCGCAGCGGGCTGTCGCCCTCGACGATCGGCCGGATCTGGAAGGCGTTCGAGCTCAAGCCGCACCGCGCCGACGGGTTCACGCTGTCCAACGACCCGCTGTTCGTGGACAAGGTCTATGACATTGTCGCGCTGCGATGATGCCCGGCATGCCAGAGAAACGCACCCATGACTACTTCCGGCACGGCACCACCAGCCTGTTCGCGGCGTTCAACACCCCCGATGGCACGGTCATCAGCGCACAGCACCGGCGGCACCGCGCCGTTGAGTTCAACAAGTTCCTCGCCAAGATCGCCACCGAGGCGCCCGAGCATCTCGAGTCCACCTGATCTGCGACAACTACGGCACCCACAAGGCGCCGACCGTGCGCACCTGGCTCGACAAGCACCCCCGATTCCACGTCCACTTCACCCCGACCTACTCGCCCTGGATCAACCAGGCCGAGCGGTTCTTCGCCTACATCACCGCCGACCTGCTGCAACGTAGCGACCATCGCTGCGTTCAAGCCCTCGAGGCCGACATCCGGGCCTGGGTCCAGAACTGGAACGTCAACCCCAAGCCGTTCATCTGGACCAAGACCGCCGACCAGATCCTCGAATCACTGGCACAACTTATTCAACGAATCAACGGCGGAGGACACTAGCTGCAAGCGCAAGTTGCGGATAGCGCCGACCAAGCAGCTGGAAACGAAGCCCATCGACGAAGGGGGGCTCGCAGGTCACAGCTTAAGGTGATAGGTCCTGGTTGCGTCGCCTGCACCCAGCAGCCAATCGAGCAGCACTCGCTCCTGGCGGTGCAGCGCATGCTCGGGCACGCCGCCGCCGGTCGTCATCGGTGCCTTGAAGAACCACCCGAGCTGCTCTTGCACCCCGCCCTGCCCGCGCTGCTGGGCGAGGTCGACGAGGCGGGCCAGCTCGAGGACCAGCGGCGCGGCGAGGATGGAGTCGCGGCACTGGAAGTCGACCTTCATCTGCATCCGCTGGCCGAGGAAGCCGACCAGGTCGATGGCGTCCCAGGCCTCCTTCTGGTCACCGCGCGGACGGTAGTAGTCGATGCGCACGACGTGGTCCTCGACCGGGTAGCCCAGGATCTGGTCGAGCACCTGGCCCTTGGTCGACAGCTTGCTTGCCAGTGACGCCGGGTCGTCGAGCGCGAGGCCGTCGCGGTTGCCGAGGATGTTGGTCGAGTACCAGCCCTCGACGGTGAGGGCCCTGCTGCGCAGTGCCGGAGCGAGCACCGTCTTGAACATGGTCTGCCCGGTCTTGCCGTCCTTGCCCGCGAGCGGAACCCCCCGCTGGGTGGCGAGGGCGGTCAGCGCCGGCGCGTCCCCGGCGAGCGAGGGGGTGAAGTTGACGTAGCCGCAGCCCTCGACGATGGCCGCGTAGGCATACAGCATCCCCGGCGATATTGCGGGGTCGTCGGCGTCCAGACCGGCCTCGAACGCCTCGGGCGTGGCGAGCGCGGGCTCGTCGAGGTCCGGCCACCGCTCGGTCGAGGCGAGGTTGACGACGACGCATCCGTCGAGCTGCTCCTCGGCGCGGAAGCGGCGCAGGTCGGCACGGATGACGTCGCTCTGGGCGCGGCGCCCTTCGGCGACGGCGGTGTTGCCGCCGACGATGTTCCGGCAGAACTCGGCGTCGCCCACAGCGGCCCACGGGCGCACCTGGGACAGGCCCGGCGATGCGCTGGCGAGCTGCTGCGCGTCGAGCACCCGGTGCACCTCGGCCGCCTTCGCCAGGTCGGCCGCGTCGAGGTCCCACCCTCCGACCACGAGCGCGTCGTAGTCAGCCAGCCCGTCGACCTGCTGCTCGAGGCCGGCGAACGGCAGCCCTTCGGCTCCCGCGGCTCCGGTGCGCAGCAGCTCGAGGCCGGCAGCGGCGGTGGTTGCCACGGCACCACCTAGCCCGACGATCGCCATCCCCACCCGGCGAAGCGCGCCCTCCTTGTTGTTGGTAGCTGGGAGTTTTACATTCATGCACGCCTCCGCGAGGGTGGTCGCCGGCCACGGGAAGCGGGCGGCTCTTGCTGCAAAGGCTGCCCGGGGTGGTAGAGCTCATACGCCGAGGGGTGCGCGAGTCGGCCGCATGCAGCCAGGTCGGCCCCGCGCGTCAGCCCCGGCCCTACGCGTGCCGGCCGCCTCACGACGGCGCAATGACGACACCCGGTCAGACCGTGATGGGCCATGCTGAGGTAGCAGTGCTTCTTGGCGGGGCGGCCACGAGGTGGAGGTCGGGTACGAAGTGAAATGGGTCGTGAGCAAAGCCGCCGCTGTGCGTCGATTTCAGCGCGAGGCGAGCGATAACGCCTGCGTTGCGGCGAGGTCATGTCTTCCGCAGTTTGTCGTTTCTGTCTGCCTTCCCGCCGACGTACTGGCGGGAGGCAACGCCGGCCAGCATGAGAACTGACGACTGGTTCGGAAACGAATCGCTGTACCTCAGGGAGCACGACGATCAGATGCCCGCAGCTGGGAGGAGCCGCTCAGCCTCGGATCCGCCGGTCTGCATCGGTATCCAGCGGGATCGTGGTGTGACAAAACAGGCTATTGCACGTCAACCCAGTCCAGCGTCCGGTTGACCGCCTTCTTCCAACCGACGTAGCCATCTTCGCGTTGCTGGTTCGTCCACCGCGGTGTCCAACGCTTGGACTCGTTCCAGTTGGCGCGCAGCTCGTCGGTGTCTTTCCAAAATCCGACGGCTAGGCCGGCGGCGTAAGCCGCACCGAGGGCGGTCGTCTCAGCGACCACCGGCCGGCTGACCGGTAAACCGAGCACATCGGCCTGCAGTTGCATGCATAGATTATTTGCTGTAACGCCGCCGTCGACCTTCAGCACGTCGATGTGCACGCCGGAATCCGCTTCCATGGCCTCCGACACGTCACGGCTTTGGTAGCAAATCGACTCCAAGGTCGCCCGGGCCAGATGAGCGCCTGTGTTGAAGCGGGATAACCCGACTATTACGCCTCTTGCGTCACTGCGCCAGTAAGGCGCAAAAAGCCCGGAGAACGCCGGCACAAAGTAGATGCCCCCGTTGTCCGCAACCCGTGCGGCTAGGCCCTCGACTTCTGCGGCATCGCTAATAATACCGAGTTGGTCGCGCAGCCACTGCACGGCCGACCCGGTGACCGCGATCGAGCCCTCGAGCGCATAGACCGGCGCGTCGGTCCCGACTTGGTAGCAGACCGTGGTCAGCAGCCCGTTCTTGCTGCGCACCAGCTCTGTGCCAGTGTTGAGCAGCATGAAGTTGCCCGTACCATAGGTGTTCTTAGCCTCTCCGGGCGCGAAACACACCTGTCCGAACATGGCCGCCTGCTGGTCGCCAAGGATTGCAGTGAGGGGAGTCCCGGCGAAGCCGCTGAGCGCGGCGAGGCTACCGTAGGTCGTGGGGTCCGAGGAGGGCTTGATCGCTGGCAGCATTGTCCGCGGGATGGAGAAGAAGCCGAGCAATTCATCGTCCCAGTCCAACGTCTCCAGGTTCATCAGCATGGTCCGACTGGCATTGGTGACGTCGGTGACGTGCACACCACCGTTCACTCCTCCAGTCAGGTTCCACATCACCCAGCTGTCCGTGGTGCCAAAGAGCGCGTCGCCGACCTCCGCGTCCTCCCGTGCCCCTGGCACGTTCTCTAAGATCCACTGAACCTTGGCGCCGGAGAAGTACGTCGCGGGAGGCAGCCCAGCCTTCTGTCGGATCACGTCTCCCTTCCCCTCTCGTTCCAGCGCGCTGGCGATCCGGTCGGTGCGGGTGTCCTGCCAAACGATGGCGTTGTAGTACGGACGGCCAGTGCGCTTGTTCCAGACGACCGCTGTCTCACGCGCGTTAGTGACCCCCAGCGCGACAAGATCGGACGAGCTCAGACCCAGCTCGTTCATCGTCGTCTCGATTACCAGGCCGGTGTGTTCCCAAATCTCCACCGGGTTGTGCTCTACCCAGCCAGCGCGCGGCAGGATCTGCTCGTGCTCCAACTGGTGCTTACCCACCACGTTGCCGCTGTGGTCAAACAGCATGAACCGCGTGCTCGTTGTACCTTGGTCAACCGCGCCGACGAGATCAGCCATATCTACTCCTTGCAGCGGGAGGGGGGTCAGTCCCGGCGTCGGCTCGGCGGCAGGTAGGTACGTAGCGCCGACTTTGCCCCTTAGCCGAGCACGTTAGCTCGGAGACTCCGAGTTCGTCGAGTAGGGACATACGTCCTCGTTGTGCCCCCCCCCACGTGGGTCAACCGGTCCTTCGAGTTGCCGCCACTTGACGGCCCCGGAAGCACCCGCGTAGCGCCGCCTTCCCCCCGACTTCTCCCCTGCACCACCAGTTCGGGATCGCTCCAACACCTGGTGCAGGCTCTCAAGGCGCGGGGGCATCCCGCGGATCTTCGGCCTTCACAGCGCGGCCTTGTGTTCAGCCGACTCCTAAGGACGGAACGACCGGACGCAGGTCGGCGAAGTAGTCCGCATCGACCAGCTGTGCGCCGACGAAGCTCAGCGCCCACAGGCTCCCCTTCGTCGCCCGTATGCGGCGCAACTGCACACCTGACCCGCGTGCAACCCGGCGGATTAGATCTGGGATTACTTCCCCCTGGCTGCACAGCAACATGGGCTCGTTGCCAACTGCCACTTCACGAAGCCAGCGCACGGATGCCTCGGGGTCGGCGGCATACGACGCGTTACCCAGCAGTGGCTCGGTGTGGACGGACAAGCCCAGGTCGGCTGCTGCTGGCCAGACTGTCTGCACGCAGCGATTGGGCTCCGCGGAAATGCACCCGCGCGGGGCGTAACACGGCACCACGGCGCGCAGCAACTCAGCCTGTGCGCGGCCGTCATCGTCAAGCCGTCGCAGTCGGTCGTCGTGCTTCCACTGGTGCTTGTCGCCCGCTCGGCCGTGCCGGACGATCAGCATGGTAGTGGTACGCCGAGGACCTTTGGTGAAGGCGTTTAGCAGCTTGCGATCGTGGTTGTAGGACAGGCGCCGCAACGCCTCCGCCGGCGCGAGCCACTCCAGGGCGTCGATCTCGGCGCCGGGCGTGAAGCCCGAGTCAGGGTCCTGGGGGGTCATCGCCCAGTACCGGATGTACTTGTCGCCTGCCGCGACCCGGTAGCGCTGTTCGCCGACGGTCCGGCCGCAGACCGCGACGGCGCCGGTCTCCTCGGCCACTTCACGGCGAGCCGTGACTACTAGCTGCTCCCCGGGGTCGACCTTGCCCTTGGGCAGGGCCCAGTCGTCGTACTTGGGGCGGTGCACCAGCGCCACCTCGAGCTCGCTTTTCTCCCCTCGCCACAGCAGGCCGCCAGCGGCGAGCACCGTGGCTCCGGCTGGCCCGGCGAGCAGCGGCGATCGTCGCACTCCCGACCGTGTCATAACAGGTCAGCCTCCGGCTTTCTCGGCCCGCTTCCACACTGCGGGGAACCGGGCGCGGGAATCGGCGATCGCGCAGCGGTTGGCCTCAACCAGCCGGCCCGCCGCCAGGCAGAGCTCACCATCGTCGAGGTGCTCGCCGGCGAGGGTGGCTACCTTCTGCGCAGCGAGCGCCGCGTCCTGATGCTCGCCGAGCACTTCCTGCACTGCCTTGGCCGCGTCGGCGAGCCGCGCCGCTGGCCGACCCAGCACGTCGAGCACTGCTTCGGCGGCGTAGCGGGCCTGCTTGGCGCGCAAGCGTGCCTCGTGCCAGGTGTCGTCGGGGTCGTCAGCGTGCAGTTGGCGGGTCCGTTTGGCCATGGCTGCCCACGCGCCGCGCACCAGCGGCGGCAGGGCGCGCGAGCACCGCGAGTTTGCCGCGTCGGTCAGCACCGGTTCGCGAGCGGCATCGAGAAGCACCTCGACCAGCCGCAGATAACGCTCCGAGCGCAGCGCGTCGGCCGCCTCGGCGAGCGCCGCGTCCTCTTGACTGGCCAGCACCTGGTCAAGCCTTTCTAAGGCAGCCATGTCATAGGGGATCGGTGAGCCGCGCTGCCCGATGTCCCGCAGGCGCAGCCGCAGCACCTCCAGGTCACGGGCGTCGCCGAGCGCGGTGGCTAGCCACTTGAGCTCGACCCGCAGCGACTCCGCCCACAGCGACTCGACCAGCGGGCGGAACGTCTTCAGGTCGCTGCGCATCCGTCGGCACGCCACCCGCATCTGGTGAACTGCGTCGTCGTTGCCTCGCCGCACGCCTACGTCGGCTATTAGCATCCGGCGGACGCCGGTGCGCAGTGAGGTGGTGACCAGCTCCCCAACGTGGTCGTTGGGACCGACGGCCTCCGGCTGCGGCAGCTCGCCGGGAGCGACTGCTCGCGGTCCGAGCGCCCGCACCACTTTAGGCAGCTGGGCGCTGCGGGTGGCGCCCGCCTCGACCAGCCGGCTACCCACCGCCGCCAGAGAAGTGGTGACCTCGGGGCTGGGTGGGGCCCGGCGTTCCACCTCGACCTCGCGGAAGCGGGATACGACGCGTCGTCCCTGCACCACCGAGACGGTGTCGTCGACGACCTCGGCCAGCTCCTCCTCCTCAGGCCCGAGCAGCACGCTGACATCGCGGGAGGTCCGCAGCGTGGCGACCGGCTGGGGTGCGGCGCCGCGAAGCCAAGCGATCAGCAGGTCGCGCAGCTCCTGCGGCACCTCGCGCCCCGGCCCGGCCAGCGTGAGCTCCTCCCGAGCGCTGCCACCGGCCGGCAGCTTAAGCGTCCATACCGGAGCGCCCTCACCGGTGCGGTGTCGCAGGGTGATGCCCTCGCGGGCAAGCCGCAGGTCGGGGGCGTCGTAATAAGTCGCTCGCATCACCAACCGGCCACGGGGCTCGACTCGGGCCACCCCCAGGTCAGGGTCATTCAAATCGGGCATGGCAAATAACCCGTGGACCTCGTACTTCTTCTCATCCTCTAAATTGACGCTGACGTCGTGGTTTGCCATTGCGGTCCGCGACCCCTTTCGATGCCGGTGGGAAGTATTTGGGCGAGGGCCGGATGCGCGAGAACGCCCAGTCGACGGCGAACGCACGAGCGACAGGCTGGATCTGCTCCGGGCATACTGAGACGGCCAGTGGCGCTGTGAGGCGACCAGCCGATCTCCTCGCAGCAGTCGCACCCTGATGTTGGCAAACGCCAGCCCGCGGAGCCGCGGAGAAAGCCCGAAGTTAGCTCGCTTACGCACGCGCGTCGATACCGGACCAGAACACTCGCGGTCAAGAGATAGGTTGACCGCCCGCTCAGGCGCCTGGCCGGGCGGCGTGACAGGTCAACAGCGGCAAGGCACCTCAACTGCTGCCTGCGGTGCTGCTGCTCCGGCGGTGCTGTCATCGGCTACTCCTCCCGGCCACGCTTGTGAGGCGCATCTTGCCACCGGTTGATTGAAGACGTCCGGCCCCGTCGCGATTCAGGTAGGGGCAAGATTGCCACCTCTCCCCGTCTTGCTGTTACCCCTTGCGACGTGCAACAAGAGCAATAAGGCAACGACATGCCGAGCGAACTGGCGTGATTCGGTCCTGTTGGGAGTGTTCAGGTGTTGGCTAACGCTTAGCTGGCTCTTCGGTGGTTTGGTCGCTTCATGTGGTGTTGTGTGGCGTTGTGCCGTGATACGTCGAGGCCCGGCGACCGGTTGCTGGGGCATGTGCCGCTTCGGTCGGTTCCCGACCGGGGTTGACGACTACGAACCCCCGGCCGCCGGTCCGCCGACTCGGGCGCAGCGAGCCGCCGTCCGGCACGCGGGGCAGGGCGGCTACCGCGAAGGGGGTGGGCCGAGGTGGGGCGGGCCGGGTCCTCGGGGTGGACCGGGAGGTGGCAGGTGGTCCTGGTGTGCAGGGCGCTCCTTGCCCGGCGGCGGCGGGATCGCCGATACGGACGGGACCTGGTCGGGCCAGGCAAGCACCACAGTGCATGGGGCGTGGTCGACGACGAAGCGGGAGTCCGGGCCCAGGCTGTGCGGGCCGAGTCGGGAGCGGTCCCCGTCGCGGGCGAGCACGAGCACGTCCATCCCATCGGCCGCGGCTATCACTTCTCGTTCGACCCGACCGGTGCGCGAACGCAGCTGCGCTGGCCGGTCGAACAGGTCCCGGGCATCGGCCAGCAACTGCTGGGCGGCCTGCTCGGACAGCAGCTGCACGCGCCGGCCCGGGTCGCGCTCGCCTCCCCGGCCGCGCCCGAGCAGACCGGCGAACGCCCCCGCTGTGACGTCGGCCGAGGACACGTGCAGCAGGGTGACCTCGGCGGTTTCGGGGCAGGCCGCGCGGGCCGCAGCGATGCAGCCCTCCCAGGTGCCCTCCACGATCCAGACAAGGACTCGCATCTCATCCCTTCCCGAGCAGCCGCAGCGATGCCCACAACGCGCCGGTCGAGGCGACCAGCGCCAGCGGGACGCTCAGCGCCCCCACCCGCAGGAACTCCTGGGGGTCCAGTTGTTCCCCGCGGGCATGCAGGATGCGCCGCCAGAGCAGCGTGGCGAGCGACCCGACGTACGTCAAGTTCGGCCCGATGTTGACGCCGATCACCGCGGCCAGCACCGGACCGGGCTGCCCGGTCACTGCCGGCAGAAGAACCAGAATCGCCGGCAGATTGTTGATTAGGTTCGCCGCTACGGCAGCGATCCCAGCGATCGCGAGCAGGGTCAGCAATGAGGAACCTGACGGAACGAGTCGGCCTAGCCGGTCGAGGCCGTGCACCTGCAGTGTCTTGACGGTTACCCCCAGGCCGAACACGAACGCCAGGAACGGCACATTGACCGCGCTCGAGACGTCCCGCAGGGTCGCCCGGTGGCGGATCAGCGCCGGCGCACCGAGCGCGACGGCGCCGCCGGCCGCGGCCAGCGCGGGGTCGAAGTGCAGTACCGAGGTCAGGGCGAACGCGACCAGCGTGGCCAGGATGACCACCACCGGATATGCGGGCAGCGGTCGGGGGGGCGGCGCCTGGACGGCGTGCCCACCGAGGTCGGCGGCGAAGAACCGGCGCAGCACCAGGTACTCGGCTGCGATCGCGATCAGCCACGGCAGTGTCATCAACGCCGCGAACGTCAGGAACGTCAGCCCGCTGGCGTGGAAGGCGAGCAGGTTCGTGAGGTTCGACACCGGTAGCAACAGGGAAGCGGAGTTCGACAGGTGCACGCAGGCGTAGACGTACGGCCGCGTACGCAGCCGCAGCGACGTGGCCGTGACAAACACCACCGGGGTCAGCAGCACCACTGTGGTGTCCAAGCTGAGTACCGCAGTCACGACGGAGCAGACTGCGAACACCAGCCCCAGCAGCGCCACTGGACGGCCATGGCTGGCTTGCGCCATCCGGTCGCCGGCAGCGACGAACAGTCCCTCCAGCTCGCATAGCCGAGCGAGCACCAGAACGGCCGCTAGGAAGCCGACCGTCGGGGCCAGGGTACCCAGTTCGTCGAGTGCCTGGCGGGCGGGCAGCAGCCCGACGACGACGGCGACGGCGGCGGTGGGGACCGCGCCCACCGCCTCGGGCAGGCCGCGGGGGCGCAGCACCGCGACCGCCAGCGCGACCATCAGCAGCAGGGCAGCTGCCACAGTCTGAGCCCCCTCAGGCACAGCCGTCCCCTTCCTGGTGAAACTGCCTACCACAGCCATGATGGTGCTCGGTTGACTGCGGCACCCGGCCGGCGGTGCTCGGCCGTGCCAGCGGGTTACTGCCAAGCAGCCGGAGCCTTCTCCTCTCACGCTGGCCGATCGCAACCATTGGGCGGCACGAGGTCGGTGGCTCAGCTGACGAGACGCTTAATCTCGATGTAGAGGTAGCCGCAAAGCGCCGCCAGCCCGCTGACGTAGAGCACCACCACCAGCACGCGAAGACCGGCCACCAGATGCTCCGGGTCAGTTGCCAAGATCACCAACGGCGTGACCGTCCCGACCAGACTGAAGTACAGCAAGACGAACAGGCCGCCGCGCACTCCACGAGGTTGCCGCAACGCCTCGGCTGCCGTCCGGGTCGTCGCCAACTGCAGTGACGTGGACCGCTTGACGCTGCGAAGCGACTGCTGGTCACGTAGCAGCAGCCTGTAGACCTCCACCTGCTTGAGGGTAAAACTCAACGTCCCCGGCGAGTCGTCCGGACTGCCCTCCCCGGAGCGGGAAATGACTTGATCCAGCTGGGCGTACAGCAACGCGTAGCGATCCGCCGTCGTCCGCAGCACCTGTCTGGCGTCTCCGGCGCTGAACGCGGCAGCCACCGCCTGTTTCGCCTCCTCCACGAACGGCGCCAGCTCCCCGGTGCGGTCGCGCGGGTCATAACGCTGCATCAACCTGTCCAGTGCGACGGTCCCCCGGCTGTCGATGATGTCACCAGCCGCGGCGTGAACAAAGTCCACAGCGTCCCGCCGCAGGATCTCCTGACCCACCAGATCGAACTCCTCGGCCAGCGACTCCACCTGTGCGGACAAGTCCGCGGCCCGCCGCTCCAACGCCTCCCGGTCGCTGCTCAGTGCAATCACTCGGCTGATCAACAGCGCGCCGACGATCGCGACCAGGGCCGCCGACGCTGCCGCAACGCTGCTCAGCAACCAGCCCGGCTCTACCAATTCCTCGCCTGACCACCGGCTTGGCAGCGGACGAACCGTTCGGCGCTCGACCCCCTGGCTCTCAACCCAACAGCTCGTGAAAGATCTAAACGCGCTTTGGGCCAGCGAACCCCAAATTGATCACGCTTCTTGGCTGCTCCACCCCCGGACCGTACTTCCGGCGGGGCCAGCCGGACCCTTCGCGGTGCGGCGCTGAACAGCTGCCCCTGTCGGGCAGCAGTGGCCGCCCGTAGTCGATCTGCTGCGGACCCCGAGAAGGTGTGGTGAGCGGCTGGACTGAGGCACCAGGCTTGTCGGCAACTTGCGTTCGGAGGTTGTTTGGCCCAAGCTGCGGGACAGAATGACCCGGTGCGCTCGTGTGGCACGCGGGGCCTTTCGCTGTGCTGCTGGTGATGGGAGTGGAATGCCCGCTGTGTGGTCCGCTGGCCGGCCGTCGTTAGGGGATATTGAATGACTACCGCCAAGACCGCTAACAGTGTGACGAAGCTCCCCGATGCTCCCTCCGGCCCCGCGGCTGCCGTACGGGCTGCGGCCCAGGCACTCTCCGTGACCAACGGCGGCAACCTCCCAATCCCGGCGTGGCAGGAAGGCTACCCGTATCCAAAGAAGATGACCCGAAAGGAGTACGACAGACGCAAGCTGGCCCTGCAGGTGGAGCTGATTAAGTTGCAGCGCTGGATAAGGCAGACCCAGCAAAAGGTCGTGCTGATTTTCGAGGGGCGGGACGCCGCCGGCAAAGGCGGCACGATAAAGCGGTTCACCGAGCACCTCAACCCTCGCGGCGCGCGCGTCGTCGCCCTCGAAAAGCCCACCGAACTCGAGCGCACGCAGTGGTATTTCCAACGCTATGTCGCTCATCTACCCAACGGTGGGGAGATAGTGCTGTTCGACCGCTCCTGGTACAACCGGGCCGGGGTAGAGCGGGTGATGAGCTTCTGCAGCCCGCGGGAGTACCTCGAGTTCACGCGCGAGGCACCGAATTTTGAACAGATGCTCGTCAACAGCGGCATCCACCTCGTCAAGCTCTGGTTCTCAGTCTCCCGCGCCGAACAGTTACGCCGCTTCAGCATGCGCCAAACCGACCCAGTGCGGCAGTGGAAGCTCAGTGCCACCGACCTCGAGTCACTCGATAAGTGGGACGACTACACCGAGGCGAAGGAGGCGATGTTCTTCTACACTGACACTGCTAGTGCGCCATGGACAGTCATCAAGAGCAACGATAAGAAGCGGGCGCGGGTCGAGGCTATGCGCTACGTCCTTAGCCGCTTTGACTATCCCAACCGGGACCCGGAAGTAGTCGGTACGCCCGACCCGCTAATCGTCTGGCCTGCAGCGGACGTCGTGGAGGCCGGGGAGCAGCCCCGGCACTTGTTCCGGTTCTGACTCCTTCGACGGAGCCGTACACCTTGCAGGCCGTGCTCCGTAGGCCATCCCTTGGTCTGGCTTCTCGTTGCCCGCATCGTCCGGGCGCGCTCAGCTGTAGAGCAGGCTCGGTTACCACAGGTCGAGACCGAGGGCGCGATACAACACCGAACCCATAGCGACGTCGGACATCGCCGACCGCCCCCTGGCGGCGCCGCGCTCTGCTGCCACCTACGGCGTAGCCGCTGGGCCACAGTCCGCAACGCCTAGAGGCGCCGGAGTGCCTAGCGAAAACTGGTGGCGCTCCCCCACCTCGACGTCGTGCACGGTGTCCCCGACACCAATCCGGATCGGCGTGGCGCTGTCATCAACACGCACGACGCTCAGAGAGTCATTGCCAAGGGCGACGCTGAGCACGGAGTCTCGAAAACGTATAAGCATCGATAGCCCAGACAGACGCTCGAGCTCCTTGGGGGCGAAGCGAAGCAGGTCATTAGAGCTCTCGGTGCCAAGGTAGCCGCGTTGGAGCAGATCGAGGGTGCCTGCCATCACGCCCATGTGGATTCCCTCCGCAGTGGTACCGCCTTGCACGTCGCCGACGTCGCTTTCGAGCGCGGTGAGGAACATGTCCCATGACCTGTCCGGGTCGAGCCGGGACAGGACGTGGGCGTGCACGATGAAGCTCAGCGTCGAGCCGTGCGTCGTCCTGGCCGCGTAATAATCAATATTTTGGCGAGCGGTGTCGGGGGTGTACTCATAGCCGAGGCGGGCGAAGATCTCTCGTAGCTCCTCTTCGGAGAACAAAAAGAACAGCATCAGCGTGTCGGCCTGCTTGGCCAACTTGTACCGGTCGGGGGTGTCGCCCTCTGCGCGCAGGATGCGGTCGAGGCGCTGGATGTTGCCGTACTTGGCGCGGTAGGCGTCCCAGTCGAGCTCCTCGAGCTTGTCATAGCCCTCGAACTGGCTGATAATGCCATCGCCGTTGAAGGGCAGGTACATCTTGCGGCTGAGATCTTGCCATAGCCGGACCTCGTCGTCGGTCAGGTCGATGCTGTCGCGCAACCGGCGGCGGCGCCGCTCGGGCAGCAGGCCCAGCAGCTCGATGGCGATGCGGGCCTGCCAGGCGACCATGACGTTGGTGTACGCGTTGTTGCGTAGGCCTTCCTCGTTGGAGTCCGGATACTTCTCGTGGAACTCGTCGGGCCCCATCACGCCGCGGATCTCATAGCGGCCGCGCTCCTGGTTTAGCTGGGCCAGGCTGGCCCAGAATCGGGTGGTCTCCAGGATGATCATGGCGCCGTAGCGGGACAGAAAGTCAAGGTCGCCGGTGGCCTGGTAGTAGTGCCAGACGTTGTAGGCGATAGCGGCGTTGACGTGACGCTGGTTATGGCTCAGGTCAGGCTCCCAGCGACCCGATCGCGGGTTGAGGTGCACCACCTGGGTCTCCTCACTGCCGTCGCTGCCGCTCTGCCACGGGAACATGGCGCCCTGGTAGCCAGCCGCCTTTGCAGCGGCGCGCGCCTCGTCGAGGCGGCGGTAGCGATACATCAGCAGGGACCGGGTGATCTCGGGCAGCCGGTAGTTCAGAAAGGGGTAGATGTAGAGCTCGTCCCAGAAGATGTGCCCGCGGTAGGCCTCCCCGTTCAGGCCGCGCGCCGGGACCCCGGCGTCCAGGTCGCTGGTGTGCCGGGAGCAGACCTGCAGCACGTGGGCGATGTGCAGCCGGAGCAACAGCTGGACCCGATCATTGCCGGGAAGGCGCACGTCGCAGCGTTCCCACAACTCTGCCCAGACCCGCCGGTGCTGGGCCAGGGCCGCGGCGAAGGAGGGGGCCCGGCTGGCGGTCGTGGCCGCGGTTGTCAGCGGCTCGCTGATCGCGGCGTCGCGGGAGGTGAACAGCGCGACCATCTTCTCCACCCCGACCGGCGATCCCTGCCGCACCGGGAAACTCACCGTCTGGTGGATGTAATCCTCCATCTGGTAGAGCTCGCGTTCGACCTCGACCAGCGTCCCCGCATCGTCTTGGACCCGGGTGCGGGCCGCCTGTCCGAACTGGATCTGAGACTGCCGGGTCTGGGCCTTGATGGCGATGACCTCCGGGCCGAACGTGCGTGGCAGCACCGGGTCCAGGTGCCGTCCCTCCAGCTGTCGGTAGCGGGAGACGCCGGAGTTGGTGATCCGGCTGTCCAGTGCCGTGAGCACCGCCGCCCGACCCGACCAGTCCTCGGCCGTGAGGACCCACTCGAGCCCGGCCAGGTGCCGGTCGGCCATGCTGACGAAGCGCCGGCTGGCCAGCGTAGTCGTTCGGCCCGCCCGGTCCCGAAAGCGGACCGTCCGTGACACCAGCGCCGCGCTAATGTCGTACTCGTGGCGGTAGTGCAGGATTTCCACGTTGTCCAGGCGGACCGGCTCCTCGTCCTCGATGCGCAGCTTGAGCACCAGCCAGTTCGGCAGGTTGGCCAGGTCTTCGTTGAGCACGGCCCGGCCGCCGAGGATGGTGGTCTCCCGGTTGAAGCCGCCGTGGGTGTAGGTCCCGGGGTAGTGGACGTCTCCGATGTCCTCCCACTCGGCGGCGCCGCGGGTGCAGAAGTAGCCGTTGCCGGTCGAGGTGAGCGCTTCGCGCAGACCTTCCTGTTCGGGCTCGAAGGCGTCGTAGGCAAGTGTCCAGACGGTCACGGGCAGGCCTTTCTCCTCGGTCAGCGAGCGAGCGCGTCCAGGAACGCCTCGACGTCGCCGACGCCCTCCAGGCGGTAGTCGGCGGAGGTGGCACGGCCGGCGTCGACCCGGTCGCCGGCAGCGGCGACGACGATGCCAACGCCCCGACCCTGCAGGGCCGTGAAGGCGTGCTCGTCGGTGACGTCGTCACCGAGGTAGAGCGGTAGCACCTCGGCGCCTAGGTGCAGCGCGTCGAGCAGGTACAGCACGGCCTTGCCCTTGTCCCAGTCGACAGCGGGCTGCACCTCATAGACCATCTTGCCCGGGGTCAGCTTCAGCTCACCCGGGTGCGCCGCCAGGACCTGCTCGACGACCTGCTGGACCCGGGGCCTGTCCTCGGCCCGCACCAGCCGGTAGTGCAGCGCGACCGATACCGCTTTGGGCTCGACGAGGGCACCGTCAACCTCGCGGGCAGCCGTCTGGAGCTCGCGACGCACAGCCTGCAGCAGGTCAGCGAACTGCGCGGCCTCGTTGCGACCGATCCCGCCGTCGGGACTCCAGATGTCAAAGCCGTGGCTGCCGGCCACGATCAAGGTGTCCAGTCCCATCAGCTTTTGCACAACGGGCCGGTCCCGTCCGCTGACGACGCAGACGGTGCACCGCTGGGCCAGCCCGACGACAACCTGCCGCATAGTCGGGGAGATAACGGCGTCCTGCGGGCGGTCCACGATCGGGGTTAGCGTGCCGTCGTAGTCCAGGAACACCGCAAGCCGGTGCCCGGCCAGCCGGCGCCGCAGCTGCTCGCCGCTGGCCAGCGCGCTAGGCAGGGACTGAACCGTCGCGCTCATGACGTTCACACCCCCTTCGCTGTCGCTGCTTGCTGGTCAGCGGAGACTGGCGAGCTGCACACGGCTAGCGGACAGCGCGTCGACGGCGACGTCATCCAGGCAGGTCACCACCAAGTCGGCGCCGGCCGAGCGAAGGGCGGCCTCGTCACCGACGCGGGCGACGCCCAGTGCTGTCATAGCGCCGGCTTTTGCGGCCTGCACCCCGGACACGGCGTCCTCCACTACAAAGCAACTCTGCGGCGCGGCGGGGAACTGTTCGGCGACGGCCAGGAACATCATCGGGTGAGGCTTGCCGTGTTCGAAGTCGTTGCCGGACAGGTTGACGTCAAACAGTTCGAGCAGGCTCAGACCGGGCTCGACGAAGTCGTACGCCAATCCGTGCTCCGCGGCGAAGACGTCTAGGCGGATCTGCTCCAGAAACAAGCCGGCGTTCTTCGACGACGAGGCAGCGCCAACCGGGATGCCTGCCGCCTTGACGGCGAGAATGAAGCGCAGGGCGTCAGGGTAGGCGCGAAACTCACCCGCCCTAATCAGCTTTGTCACCAGCGTCTGCTTGCGGTCGGCGTAGCCGGCGACGCGGCTCTCGGCATCGGGCACCTGGAAGTGGTCAAGCACCGCGCGGGCACCGCTCATCCGGGGCTTGCCAGACATGACCTGCTGATATACCTGCGGAGTGAAGCGCTCGGGGGCATAGCTGCTGAGCTCCCGCACGTCCCGCCACTCGGTGTCCATCAACTCTGCAAACGCCTCCCGCCAGGCGCGTTCGTGCGGCGAGTCGACGAGCACCCCGTCGACGTCGAAGATGGCACCCCGAAACCCTGACATAACCGTCATCCCTACCTTCCCAACCTCTCCCCAACACCGCGCAATAGCGGCGGGTCCCCGTCACGCGGTGCGATGCTGCCCGTGCCGTCCTTCACGTTGCGGAGGAACCTAGCCCGGCGTTGCACAGCCGTTGGATCATGCACGACACGAGTTCTGGCCAGCCAGTGGCTATATCCCGCTGGGAGCCTGTTCTTGTCGAGGCAACAGCACCACGCGGGAGAGCCACTTCGCAGGTGCAACCTACATCGACACGGACCAACTCGAAAGTCGGGGCTGCCGGTGGCGGACAAAGCGGCGACTCACCCCCCGAGCCACCCCTTCGCGTACCGCCGGCAAGAACCTGGCCCCCGTGGCAACGGGCTCGACGAGGCGTTGCCAACGCCTCATATGTGGACCGCTCGATGATCGATCTTCCTGGGGTCGCAGGTGACCGTCAGGGTGGCTGCAACAAACATTCAGGTGACCCGGCCGAAGTCATCCTCGAGGCGTTCGATGTCGTCTTCGCCAAAGTAGTCGCCGTGTTGAATCTCAATGAAGATCAAAGCGTCCTGAGCCACATTTGCGATGCGGTGTGCGGCGCCAGTCGGGATGTCGATAGCCGTTCCCGGTCCACGTCGGAATGATGTGCCGTCTAGCGTGATCTCAGCGGTACCAGAGACGATGAACCAATGCTCCGCTCGCCGCGCGTGCCGCTGATAGCTGAGGCGCCGGCCGGCTCGAACTTCGATCCGCTTCACCTTGTGGTCCGAAGCGTCATCCAAGACAGTGTAGAAGCCCCACGGACGCTCCTCGTGATCTTCGCTCATGGGACAATTCTGCCGGAACCGCAGCGTACATTTCGGACATGCAAGCGGATGGCAAACGGCCGCGGCGGGGAGGTGCTCGGTGGCTACTGTGCGGTTGCTCTCCAGTGTCCACGGGGATCGATGCTTGCAAGAAAGAAGCGACGTACTTCGACGCCCAGGTGAACAGTGGTGCCGCAGCCATAGCAAGAGCAGCAGGAGTTCCCGGAAAGCTCGCGGCACAACCGGGCCAGCTTCACTTACCTGCGGTGACGATGCACACGGCCAGCCCGACGGCAGACACCCTAGGCGAGTGCTACCACTTGCACCCGTGTGGCGGACAGGTGCTGCACCAGCCGTTCAAGGGAAGCGTTCTCCTCGGCGGCTTCGGTGACACGCTCTTTGCGCAGAACATCGTTGGAGGTGGACTCTGCGACAAGCACAGTCCTCCTGCGCTGGACGGTTGCTACCCGGTCGGACGAAAAGTCCGAGGGCGGCGTTGGGCCGGGCAGCACTTCATCACACATCGCACTGTTGCTAATCGGCGACGTCCTATCGCCTAACCAGTTGTCCATAGGGCCAGTGTGAACCGCGACGGGCTGTCACGCAAGGGGGGTCAACATGGCCAAAGCACAGAAGTCGGCTTACACCGAGAAGACATCCTAAAGGGGTGACTGCGTCAGGGGTCACCGCGTCACGGCTACAGATGAAAGCGGATCTACAACGGTGCTTGACCGATGCGCTCGAGCTACGAGCGGGTCATGGATGGCGCGGCTGCCCGGAAGTCAATGAATAACGAGTAGAGCGTTCAGTGGCAGCGAGTCTCATAGGCCGGCAGACACTGGCTCGCCGCCGAAGAACGTGCTCCAGGGCATGTCCAATGGCTTCTCGAGACCGACCACGTCGTACAAGTGGCGCAGCAACGGAAACTCCGTGGGTCCAATCACCCCACGCTCGGTGAGCTTCGGCAGAGCCCCACCGACCACGCGGATCGCGGCCGCGCCCTCCAGGGTGATGTGGTCAAGCGCTTTCCACGCCTCGGCGAAGTTCATGCCCTCGCCGAGCAGTCGCCCGACCCGGACGTTGCGGCCCCCCGTGCTGGTGACGTACATGTCACCGACGCTTGGTAGGAGCAGCAGCGGATCGGTGCTTCCACCGACGACCTGCACCATGCGAGTCGTTTCGAGGGCACCCTCGGCGAACAGCGCAGCCTCATAGTTGTGGTTGCGGTAAGGGTTAACCGCGTCACCGTGCGCCTTCAACACCCCCTCGGCTAGTCCAACCCCAAGGGCGAAACAGTTCTTCAGCGCAGCGCAGACTTCCGCACCGACCAAATCAGTCGTCGTCCAGACGTGGTAGTAGTCCGTGCGGAACGTCCGGGCCAGCATGTCCACTGCTGCCTGGTCGGTGCCAGCAAACAGGAGGCAACTGTCCCGCCGTACCGCTACCTCGCCCGCAATCGACGGCCCCACGACCGCCGCCCACGGGATCTGGGCCCGCAGATCCGGCGTCAGGTGTTGGCCGAGCACGTCCGGCAGAATCCGCAGGTCGCCGTCGTCAGTAGCGGCCATCCCCTTCGTGACAGACAGGACCGGGACTCCGGCACGCAGGTGCGGTGCCAAGTGTTCGCTGGCCCATTCCACGCCGAACGAGTTCACGCCGGACATCGCGATGTCCGCGCCCTCGAACGCCGCCGCTACGTCTTCCAACTGGTAGGCCGTGACGCCTGCCGGCAACTCAAGGTTCAATCCCGGATGGCGTCCGGTCTTTTGGATCTCGGCGATGACGTCACGGTCCAAGTGGGTCCCGACGAGATGCACCTCGTGACCGTTGTCGCAGAGGGGGGTCGCTAGGGCGGACGCCATTATTCCTGCGCCGAGCGCGGCGATCATCGCCATAACGGGACCTTGCCCGACATGTGCAGCGCTACTGACTCCAGTGCCACGTTGCCTCCTGGCTCGTTAGCTCGATTACTACCTAGCTGGCCCGGCGCTCTAAAGCAGCGGTGCGGCGGGGTGTTCATCTTCGGTCCATGACCTGCTCGGCTACGACGTCGTCGGCGGCGACGCGACCGCTCCCGTTCTCTTTTGCCGCCGTCGGCAGGCTGTCACCAGCCCGCGGCGCCT
>JAABUM010002407.1_pt1 | contig 25074 bp, 41 predicted proteins | sample 5559161 | NCBI WGS metagenome assembly JAABUM01 (sample SAMN10711868, study PRJNA513369) | rock metagenome | isolation source: Antarctica rocks | place: Antarctica: Victoria Land, Siegfried Peak nord
AATGCGAGAGTGCTTCAGCACGTCAAGCGACCTGTGCAGCTTTGCTTGCATCGTGTTCCAGTCGGCGCGCAGCATGAATCCAGTTTCGGGGTATTGTGCACGCCAGGGGCGCGGCAATCACTGCGTCAGGGCGGCACATTCATAAAACAGAAAACATGCGGGAGCAGGAGGAACGAAACGCACGTCGTTGTGCTTTGACAGGCAGCGGTAGCGGTTGTGCGCCATGTTGACCTGCTGGCTGCGGGCCACGAATGCCGCGCGCAGCTGCTTGAGCCGAACCGCCGCTGAGCCGCTGCCGGTGACATGCGGCCCGGGTGCTAGCACCGGCGGCGCGTCCAACATGTCCGCCGAGTCCGCTGTCCTGCAGCCGATACAGCAAAGTTTAGTTTGCATTGATTGATCATGGTATTGATGGGTTATCCTGTTCTGGTGGCGATGCCGCCGCGGGCAGCAAGCGACCCTGTAGCGGAGGACAGCAACATGGCGGCGCAGGATCAGACCCGTGGCCGATGCTGGACAGTATGGTGCGTCTCGCAAGGGACGAGGACGCAGGATCAGCAGAGCTGTGGCGGCTATCAATCAAGATCAAGATGACTGTCCGCTGCGGTCCAAAAAGATGGTCGGCGGCTGGTGCGACTGCCGTTGCGCAGCCAGCCACACTGCACAGCCTCTCAGACTGGCCGTATTACAATCCAGCCATTGCGAACTCCTTCGCTCGACAGGCTGCTCAACTGACCAGTGCTGCAGGTACAGTGGTCAACTGGGCAGCGGCAGCCGCGTGGCAGCCGCGAGGCATACTGCACAATCGAGGCCCCTACCTGAGGATGGACGAGTCCAGCAGCGCTCGACCTCCAGCTCCAGCTGCCGTGCGCCGTCTAGCACCTCCGCTGTGTAGGCATCCGTGGTCCGGACGGCCACCTGTGTACATGTCTGGTGCACGGGTCGGACCACGAGAGACTCAACCAACCTGCCCACCGCCAAATTGACGGCTGCGAAGACAGAAAGCAAAAGTGTTCACAACGGCTTGCTGTGCTGAGCGGCAGCCCGCCCGTACTCAGCAAGGGGCAACCCAGAAAAAGGACGTCCCCCAGTATGCCATGCTAGTCAGACCCGGTGATCGCGGTGACGACGCCTGACAGTGCCAAACGGCATCGAGTGGGCTCAATGAGCATCATACGACACTGCTGAGCAGGGCGTAGCATCGTCAAAAGCGTATGCGATAAAGTGCACGTTGCGCATCCCAGCCAGCAGCGTACCCCTAAACAGCCGTCAGCAGCGCGTGCGGCCGGCCCTGGAGCCTCATAAACGGCAGAGAAGTCTGCCTGGATGTTTCAACGGAGCACACGGACCCGGGCTGGCGTGATGCACGGCACGAGCAGCATCCGTTTGCCCGGTTGGGCAGGAGGATGCTGTGAGATATGCACCTGCGACAGCGGGCCCACCTGGTCGCCGGGCACCGCGGCGTCGTCGCTGTAGCACTGGCCGCTAAGCTCCGAGGCGACATCACCGCAGGCCGCCAGGATGCGCGCGAGCTCCTTCTGCAGGTGCGTATAAAAGGCGCTGGGGCCGCTGACTGAGGGCGCGTGCGTCGGGATCGCCAGCTTGATCTGCGCGGGCTGGCTCTCCACCTCCGCTGCCATGCTAATGCAGGCTGCGGTCCCGCTGCTTGACTGCCGCCCGCCCGGTCAAGAACGACGTGGCGAACGGCTGGCCCCTCCTGCAGCTCCTGGCTGGCCTCGGCTTGTGCTGCCGCTGTGCCGGCAGCTCTGCCTATCCTTTGTCCGCAGCCGTCAGCCGCTGAGGGGCTGAACGATGGAATCGCAGGCAAGATCGAATGGCAGGCAGCTAGGCCTGCCTGGACCTGTGGGCTATCTAGTCAGCGCTGAGGCAGCCGACACTCGCGTGTGAGTGATCGCGGAGAGGCGGTCAGGAGCCTATGGAGATGCCACTTGGCGTGCAGCCTAGTTTGTTTCCAGCCACATAGGACGACCATCAAAGGGACTCTCATGCACTGAATTGGTGGTCAGATTCTGATCAATATATCGTATTTCTTTCGGGGAGGGCGGGGAGGGCGGCAGGGCAGTGAGAAGCTCCAAGAAGTTCCGGGTTTCGACGCTGACGTCTCAACGGTGAGAAGTGCAACGTCAGCAATTCGATTGATGTTGAAGTATTTGGCAACACGCGCACTGGAATGCTGCCATGGCTCAGGATGCGGCGGCACACACACCGAGCGCAGGTCAGCGAGCAACCCCGATTTTGTGGCAAACTTTTCCAACTTCAATTCCCCGAGCAGTCCCAAGCTCAACTAAAATCACATATCTTCGTCCACGATCGGCGCCGTCTCTGCGTCGACATCCAGCAGCTCAGCCCCGACGCTGGTTGTGCTTCCTGCGTTTGCGCCCGGCGACGCCTGCCCAGAGGCTTTGCTGCCGGAGGTACCCTTGCCGCTGCTACTGGCCTTCTCACCCTTGTCCTACACCCACAAGGTCACGGATTTAGTGACAGTTGTCTGTTTAGTCCTCACATCGGCCTCCAGGTCACTCCACGGTGCCGCCATAGCCCTAAAACCCTAAAGCAGGGCAGGTGCTGGTGCAACCAGACTCGAAGTGGTCGCCTTGCACATCTGTACATGACAGCAGTGCAATGCGCAGCCAACGTCCAAGTGACACTCACCTGGGCTTTGCCGGCCGCCTTGCCTCCCGAAGAATTCTCCCCCCGCTCAGCCTCGTCCGCCTCTGTCGCAGCGTCGCCCTTCGCGGCGCCGCCCAACAGCTTGGCGGCCACCGCCTCCGCCGAGGTGCCTGCGCCAACAGAGCCGTCGCCGGCACCCGGCAGCTCGCTCTCGATGCCGTTGGCGCCGGCGTCCGCCATCGCAGCCTCTGTGTCGCCACCTTGATTACTGGAACGGCGCTTGGCCTTGGCTGCTGCATCCGGCTTGCTGGCGCTGTCCTCGCCGGCAGGCGCGTCGGCAGATGCCGCAGCGTTGCCGCCGCCGCTGGCGCTGCCAGAGGAGCCAGTGGCGGTGTCTACCTCTGGCTGAGCCTCTGGCTTGCCGCCTGCGGCGGAGGTGCCCTTTAAGCTGCTGTTTCCGCTGCCCGCGCCGCCGTCGGCGGCGGCAGCTGCACCCTCCGCCTCATCCATGATGTCGCCTGGTGTATCTGATTTGCCGGTCGCCTCGGTCGCCTTCCCGCGGGAGGCACCAGAGCCGCCAACCTTGCTGCTGCTGCTGCCGCTGCTCTTGCTGGCCTTGCCGCTGGTGCTGGTGCCACTCTTCTCGGCGCTGACGACCGCTGCAGGTGCAACGTCGTCTAGGGCGTCGTCGGCTTCAGCCTCCAGTAGCGCATCGTCGCTGCTGCGCCGGCCGCTGCCGCCGCTCTTGGCTTCGGTGTCGCCCGCGTCTGGCACAGCCGCGTCGGCGTCCTCGCTTTCCAGCGCATCATTGCTGCTGCGCCGGCCGGCTGCTGCGCGAGACGGCCCGCCGGCTTTGCTGCCAGCGGAGCTGCTTCCGCCGACGGTTTTGCTACCGCTGCTGGTGCTGGCCTCGGCGGTGAACTCCTCCTCAAGGTCGTTCTCGACCTCAGTCATTTTGGATGTGCCAGGAGTGCCGAAATTGCCGCTGGCAGCGCCGCCATCTGCATCCGCGTCAGCCTGGGGCACCACCTCGGCTTCTCCGGCAGCGCCTGCAGCCGCGCTCTGCTGTGTGGCGTGGCCGCTGCTCTGGTCGGGAACTGTGTCCTCGTTGCTCGCGCTGCCCCCCGCCGTCTTACCGCCTGTGGCAGGGGCCTTCCTGCCGGCCTGCTTCGCGCCGGCAGCAGCCTTGCCGCCACTGCCGGCAGCCTTGGCTTGTGCCTCCGCCGTAATGTTGGCAACCGCGGCTTTCACCAGGACCTCCTGCTCCGACTTGCCGATCTCCTGCATGAACGCACACAGCAGCTTCAGTGCCGGACTCTTGACAGGATGTGAACATGGAGGCTCACAGCTTCGGGATCGTCTCCCTCAGTGCAGCGCCCTGAACAGAGTCAAGCGATGCAGCTGTCAGCTGGCAGCCTGCTTGCCAAGGATAGCATACCGACGGGCAATCAACCCTGTCCGAAGCATTGCGCAGCTCACACCATTTGGGGCAAAGCCTGCAGCGCAGCCTGAAACCAGGCGAATACACATGCGAGTAGCAAAAAAGGCGCGCACGTGGCGCTCATAGATCGGCGGCGTTATTTTGTCGAAGGCGCCTTGCGGCAGCAGGAAGGCGTCGCCGACGGCGTCGATCTGCATGATGGTGTTGAGGCTGACTACCCAGACGGCGCGGTTCATCTCGTCGTAGCACTGGCCTGCAGGCGCACCAGGGTCAAGTGTTGAGCAACGTCTGCGTGACATTACGAGTCATGACCTGTCAAGTCGATGTTCGTGTCGCACCACAGCAGGCTCTGCAATGCGCAGTGTCACTTGTGTGCGTGACGGTTGCGGCGCCGAATAGAATCGCCCACCGTCCTCCGTCATCCAGAGGTGGCCGACGGGGTTGTCGTACAAGCGCTCGCGGAAGGAGTTGACTTTGAGCATGTCCTCCCGCAGCGCCTTCATCGAGTCGCCCCCGCGGCCCTCCTGCAGCAGACGCTATTTAGGGTAAACCCTAAACCCTAAACCCTCGCACCAGTTTCAACAACAGCAGAGGCAAGGCGAGGCATGCAGAAGAAAAGGTGCTTGAGCCTCAAAGGGCGGTCTGTCAAGGTGAGCGATTCGCAGACTGAGCTGGTGCCGGAGAACTGGTGCAGGAGAGGTGTCACGGCTAGGGTGGAGGTTAGGGATTAGGGTTTACACACACGGCAGGAAGAAAATTCGTATTCACCTGGGGCCACGTCACGTAGCAGCTGAAGTGCCTGTCATTGGGAGTGCAACACACAACCGCTCAGTTGAAGCACTCAAGCTGACTCAAGGCCGGCGCGGGATGCAAGTTCAGACATGCTCATCTGCGGAGCAATATTACCCGGCAGCTAAACCCTAAACCCAAAACCCAAGGCCTGCGGAGCAGTCGGCAGCTGCTCCTCACTTGTCGTTCTTGGTGTTGGGCGGGCCGCCGGGCGTCAGCGTGAGCGACTCGAAGTCGATGTAGCCCGCCTTGCCGGGGTGCGCCTCCACCCACGCGCGCATCTTGGCATTGCGTACCCGGTACTTGGCGGCGCGCTCCGGCACCCGCACCTGGGGGCACATAATGTGAGGGTTTAAACCCTAAAAACTAAACCCTAAACCCAAATCCCCGGGTGGCAGGGCGGAGGCGCACGCCTGTTTCGATGCACCCTGTGCACGTCCTGCCGTTGTGCTGTCGCACTGACGAGTGGTGCCCCACGTTCTGCCTCTGCGCGCTGCCCTTGGCGCCTCTTGGCAGCAGCCTTCTCTCCCTGCCATGCCCAGGGGTTCAACTTACAGTCGGGAACCTGTAGATCCTTTCAAGATTCGCCCAGGCTCCAGTCGAGAGTAGTTTCAGGGAATCTGTATAGGGTTTAGGGTTTAGGGCGCACCTCCTTGGCGGTGGGCACGCTGAGCGACAGCAGCACGGCACCCGGCTTGTGCGCCAGCACCGCCTCCAGCGACGCAAAGTGCGCGTCCGGGATATTGGACACCTGAGCACGGAGGATCGCAAAGTCACAACACCTGCGAGCACAGTCCTTGAAAGGGCCGGGGGCAGCGCGCAGCGTCGCTTAGGGTTTTGGGCTTAGGGTTTAGGGCCATGGCTGAAGGCGGCAGCCTCCTGGGCTGCAGATCGGCATGAACACTGCATGTCGGGGCCGGCCGTGCACGCCCCGCGCTGTGCGTCGCCAACCAAACCATGCAGGCGCACCTTTGTCCACACGCCGACGTAGGACACGACGACCAGCTTGCGCTGGGGGTCCGCCTGCTTCACGTACGCCTCCACCACCTGCGCATGACGCATTGATCTCCAGGCATCTTGCACGGGCAGTTTGCATTCTCCGACAGCAGCGTGCAAGGCGCATGCGGTGCAGCGCCATCCTGCACAACAGAAAGCTGCCGTTGCTCGCGCGGGTATGTTGCACTTGGCTTCGCTTGCAGCTCCGCACCTGGCCGTGCGTGGCGAACAGCGGCGCGTGCAGGAAGTCCATGCGGCCGGCGGCGCGGCTGCAGCCCGCGGGCTCGTTGGCGCCGTCGCGCGCGAAGAACTCCGGCACCACATCCAGTAGGTACTGCTTCTCTGCGGGGCACGGCAGGGATGCAGGGTTTAGGGTTTACCCTAAACCCACCTAAACCCTAAACCCTAAACCAGTAGCGTTCAGTACGTGTGACCACTCACATCGCTCCAGCGTGGCAAACTTCGAGGACACCTGCCCTGGCTCAGCAGCTTTCCAAGGTACATTCACAACTGACAACTGCTGAGTGGGTACAATATGCTAGATATAGCTTTTTTTTCCTGGAAAAAACTCTGAAAAATTCACCGTACTTAAACCGACACAGGTCAACTGACCCTGATTGGGTGCGCAGCTGCAAGTCGCACTCCTGAACCAAGAGCAAGGCTGGTAAAGTTTTGGAGAAGACTGCAGGATGCGCGCACCGGGCTGCTTCATGTCGGCCATGTAGCTGGCAGTGCGGAAGGCGTCGCCCTCGTCGCAGTACGAGTAGCTCGCGTGCGTGTGCACCTGCAAGGCAGGGTTTTGTGGATTGACCAGGCCATCTGAACATCAGCTGAGCTGAGGGGCGTGCAAAACGTGCAGCAGGCACCGCACACGATTTTGGGCCCTTTGCTGCAAGTCTATGCCAGAGCCTGCCGGGCTGCTTTTCTTCTGCCGAAGAGGTCTGGACGGTTTCGATGTTTCAGGGACCAGAGGCACCATTCAGGCATGGTTACGCGGCCAGGGTTTAGGGTTTAGAGTTTGGGCGCACCCGGTAGTCGAAGATGCGCTGCTTGCCGCGCATGAGCTGCACCAGGCGCAGGTAGTTCTGCCGCATCATGGAGTCGCCCGCCACCACGATGTCGATGCCCTCCCCCAGCAGCTTATCCAGGATCTGCAGCAGGGTGTCATAAGAAAATGTAGGGATGCGCGAGATCGCGTTGTATATTGTATTTGATAGATGTGCAGAAGGGGCATCGCTGAGGAATGGCCACACCGTTGCGCCAGCAGAGACGCCCGATACACATGCGGCGCGTCGCGCCTGCTGGCACAGCTCATAGCTTCGCCGCCTCACAATGTGCAGACCTGCTGCGAGCCCTCACGCGCAAAGCCACCGCGGTCAGCCCGACGATGGCCGGGCAAGCAGGAAGTCGCAGCTCTGCTGATTGCAAACTGCAAACTGGTGACAGATTGTGCTGGTCCAGCTGGCATGCCACAGAAGGTGCGCACCTCCTGGCGGCGGTAGTCGAAGTACTGGCAGTCGGCGTCCTGCTCAGCGCGGTAATCCAGCGCCAGCGGGTCCGACTCTGGCGCCACAAAGGCCCCGGGCACAACGCCGCCGCAGCATGCCTGCCGGCAGTCTGGCAGGTGGCGCTCCTCCACCTGGTGACGATAGTTTGGGCACGGTCGGGTCGTGTGGAGACAGAATGTACAAGGGGCAGCAGAAAAAGCTGGCCCGCCTCGTTTTCCGTTGCTTTCTGCCTCTGCCAGCATACGCATCTGCTGATGCATGGCGGCGACTGGCAGGAACAGCTTGAGATGTCTTGCCCACCTTCATGAAGTCAGGGCAGTTTTCGTTGTCTGTGACGGCGAAGCTGCCGCCGCTGGCAAAGGGGCACACAAGCGCTGCCGTGTGGTCAAACTCGCAGTCCACAAACGCGCATCTGGGGAACACAATGGGCTCCTTGTTCGGGTCCGCCGGCAGCGCAAACCTGCAGCGCATACGCATGCGCAGCCTCAGCTGCTGCGTTTGCCAGGGCGGCATGCTCCTATCAGTGCAGAAAGATGCGTGAAATCACGTGATGCATTGGCTGTGCAGGCCGTCGGGTCAGCTTGCAGGTGCAACCAGAGACTTTGGAACACGCAAGTTAACGACAGCAACTCGCCAGCAGGTTTTGGGCTGATACTCCAGGCACTTCTGCGCTGCCACCGGCACCAGAAGCGCGAGGCTGCAGACCGCCGCCGCTAGGCCGGCAAGCCACCGGCTACGACTGCGGGGCTGGCTGTGCGCAGCCATGGCAGCCTGCTGACGCTCAGTCGCCACCTGCTCAACGTCATCGAGGGATGCTCTCAGAGGCTTGCGTCTTTTCGGACACATGCGTTCCCCGGCGCCGACAGGCGCCGACAAGCAACCGACGTCTGGGCAGTTGGGCGACTGACATGCACGTGTGGGATACCGCCGTGAAAACTACAGCACTGTGGATATGCTCATTCGCGTTGGCAAATGCCTGACGGTCAGCTGACGTTGCCCCAAAGGCCGGGGGTGCTCACCCGGGGGTGCCGGGGGTGCAAGCGTTGGTTGCACAAGACCTCGCAGACAGGTGCAGCGCAGGCTGTCCGCAGTCTGTTTCCAAAGCCGGTTTCCAAAGCCGGTTCAATATACCTGCACTGCACAGCTGGTGCTGCAGCGCTCAGAAAGGCAGACCTCGGCAGTCCAGATCGTTGTGTGGCGGTTGTCCTTAGCCTCTGCAGCTGCGCGCCCGCCTGTCACTCTGCTGTGCGTGACCCCATGCAGAGCTGTGTATGCTTCGAGATGGCTTGACTTCCGACTGAGCTCGGATGAGCTGTGGAGTCAGCACTGCACAGCAATTCGCTCAACTGCCCAGCCCGAGCTTGCTGTCTGACTTGTCTCACAGGAAGCAGGAAGTATGCATTTTTAACTGCAACCCGCACCAGAGACCGCACTGGAGCGTACATTGCTTGTTTTCGCTACCCCTCTCATTACTTGAAACTGCAACGCCTGTCACACGTCTGCGCGCATCCGCCCGCTGATCAGCTTCACCAGTATTTGCGAAAATCTGTTGATTCCACACTGATCACAAGCAGCGAGCCACATCACTGCAGTGAAGCGGGCATCTGCTAGTAACTGCATATTCGGGACGCATGGACGTGCTGCGCAACACCCTCCACGAGCTGCAATCGAAGTACAAGCACACACACCCGGTGGCGAAGGTGCGCTGCGCTGCGGTTGGTTTCCGCATCATTGTTTGCTGGGCGCTATGTTCCTAGTCTACCTCCTCAAATTCCGTCCTACGTCAGGCACCAGAATGCACGTGTGCTGCTGCTACAGGCGTGCGATGCCTGCGTCGTGTTTGCCGTGGCGTCCTGCCTCCTCCAGGTGAGCCTCTGGCAGCGTGTGTCGCTGTCTCGAGTTGTCATCACACAATCAGTCAACAGGGCACGGAATCCCGATGTGATACGAGAGCAGGCTGACGGGCGTCTCTTGGCTCCCGCAGCTGCTGTATGTGGCGCTGACGTCCTCCTTCCCCTTCAACTCGCTGCTGTCCAGCCTGGCGGGCAGCATCGGCTTCGCGGTTTTGACAGGCGAGCCGTGTTTACGGATCAGACATGGTTTCACTATGCGTGTACGCGTCCAACATCACCCTGCATATTGTGCTGCATCGCCCTATCTGACATGGCTGTTCTCACATGCTGCTGTTCGTGTCGGACAGTGTGCTTGCGGATGCGGGCGACGACGGGCACGACGCTGCTGGAGGTGCCAGCGCCGCAGAAGGCGCTGGCGGAGTATGCATTCAGTTGCCTGTTTCTGTACCTTTTGGTGTGGCTCTACATGGGATGAAGGTCCTGCCTGGCATCTTTCAACTGTCCGGAATTGGCTGGCGAAGCATGCAGCCAATCATGTAAGCGTTATGAACAGCATCAATCAGCAAGCCACATGTTCGTGCTGCACGCCGCTCACATCCTTTCAAAGATTGCAGATCATCTGCTCTGCTGACACCGTTGTGCTGCAAAATTGCCCATGCGGCGGTAGAACGCGGCCACCTGAAGGCAGGCATCATATGGCATGGACGGCGCATTTGCAGGCTTTGTACACATCATAATACGGCACCATCATTGCCTCACAGACAGCTTGACTGATAACGCAAAGCCCCACCAGCAACGTCCAGAGGCACATCACCTTTGGGTTGTCCTGATACTTGACAGCACGCCGCGGGTCTACCGCAATGTCTGTGACAGCGGCCATGACGTCGGGGTCATCAAATCCCGCCAGCAGGTCAGGGTCGTTCAGGACAGAGTGCATGACCTCCTCCGTCGGCGCCAGCGCCTCTGCATGCGCAAGAGGATGTCTGATTATTGACGCGAGTCTTGTGACTCCTGAACACTCCTGACTTTGGACACGCACAGGCACAACTCACTCATGAGCTGCGTCGCATATGTTGCAGCGATGTCGTGGCTCCTGGCAACATCCGGCACAATCTGCAGGCACTGCAGGCCGGCTGCGGTAGAGTTGGTGTCCTGACCGCTGCCGCCGCCGCCATTGCCGTCGACAGCCTTCAGGTCGCGAGCGACGCGATCCAAGAGCTGCCCTTGTTTTTCAGGCACTGCCTGCGGCTTGGTGACCTCGAGGCCGCCGTAAATCGGCAGCAAGCCAGCCGCTTTGGAACGTGAGCCCTTGGCGCCGCTGCCACCGCCTCCTAAAAACCCTCGCCGCATTGCCGAAGTGCCCCTCCCCAGGTCAGAGTCTCGCTGTTCCTGCGACCACATCAGAAAATGTTGATGGTGCACACCAATCATGGCTGCTGTATGCATGGCCATGGAAGCACGCAGCGAAACGTTCAACTCCCTGGCGCACCGGACTCAATCCTACAGGAGCCTCTTCCTGGCCGTTTGCACCTGGATCGGCCTCGAGTGACGACCGCAAATTGTCACCACGGCAGTCGGCATGTCGTCTGTATCGCTGGCGCTGCCGTCAGTTCTGCATGGCGGCAATGCAGACTGCTCTCCCAGGTCCGGAAGCTCCACGAGCTCTGCAGCATGCATGTGGCCATTCACAGTCATCATTACAAAGTACTGGCATACGATTCGCCACGTAGGAAGCAGCTCAGACCGCGATCTGCCGGGCATTTTCAAAGTGGGGTTGTCACAATATGGCCATGGGGTGTGCCTTGGCGCGAACAGCGCACCTGTAGTTGACATTAGACCGACGGGCCAAGAGGTGACCCTTAACCCCCACCAGAAAGATGTATTGAAGCTCGAGTACCGCTTGGTGCAAACCAGCGCCCGGTGGATTATGCGGTGTGCTGCCCAAACACTCGCTTAGGTGGCAGCCGTGCGCTGCTCTGTTCAGCTTGCCCAAACCACGTGCATTAACTTTCAAGCTCGACGATGCCGCGCGCCTGACGCTTCATAGGCACACGTATATGCGCTGCACCTCCATCGAGCCGTCCGCTGGCGCGCTTTGAGACACCGTACATACAGCCGTAGTTTATGCCGTAGTTTCTCTGTAAATAAAGCGCGAGTGGCAAGAAGCAGGGTTTTGAAGCTCCTTCCTGCTCCACAGCAGCACCACACAATGTACTGGGAGCCAATCTGGCATCCGAGTAAGTGGGCCAATCTGTTCCAATTGAGAACTTCTCACACGCGCGGGAATCAGTGGCTCTTCTGTGTTGCTTTGCGTTGAAGAAAAGAAACGAGCTGAGCTACACGACCTTTGATTCGGCACGTGGCAAGCCGGCGAACGCACCAGAAACGCGAACTGGCGATCACTGGCGAGGAGAACTGGCCCGAGGAGAACAGCGGTGAGGAGCACAGTGACGGCATGCTCAAGGAAAGCCCTTCGAGTGGCTCAGTGAGCTCGATCAACCTTGAAGAGCAAGCGGAACCACCGACTGCATCGAAAGGTGAGCGCTGCGCGACCAGTTTCCGATTGTGTCGTTTGGTAGATATAGCCGTATAAGTTCGATCCTGTGAGCCCCATGCTTGCCTGCGAGACTGTTGCACTAGCATGCGATGCGTGGGCCGTTCGCGCAATCTCTGCAAGTCCTCATGCTTGACCTTGTGCAATTGATGGCATTGCCAGCGACTCTTGCTTTCAGGTAGGCAAGCACCACATGGAAAACGGATTCGAACACCTTTGAGACTGGCAGCAGCGGCGTCAAGCGATGCGGGCATGCATGCATGCCGGAAAGGTCATTCCGGGAGACGGTCTCGGGTTGCCATTGCGTCTCAGATGCGCCTTACAGCTTGATACAGTCCACTAGAGAACGCATCTACATTCCAGCCTTGGAAGCTGCTGCGACGGGCGCACATCAGCACACGAAATAAGCAGCCGTCACCATAACCAGGGGTGACAGCTTGCATGCCCCTTGCATGTTTTTGCATGAGGCTGGGGCGACTCGCCTGCTGCGGGTTCACACAACGCATTGCCTTCAGTCGTTCGAGCAGCCTTGGGAGCAGCATTTCGTCGGCACCGTTGTATCGGCACGTTGCGAGCCAGCCCGGAAGGGCGTAGTCAGCAACTGGGGCCCTCGTTTCGCCAGCGAGTCTTCGCAAGCACAGGCCTCGTTCTGGCCTGCTAGTCGCTCACTGGCGCTACAAGCGCTTGAAAGCCATCTCAGCTGCAAAGCTGTTCCCACTTCCAGGGCTCTGCAAGTACATCGGTGCCAAACCTCTTACGAGGTCGCCGCAGCCGGCGTAGCCGCTAAAGGACGCAGCTGAGCAGCAGGGAACCCTCCCAAGGCCATTTGCCCAGCGCCTGCGAAGCAGCTCGGTGCACATGTCGAGCCTCGGCCCCAGTGAGCTCCACCTTCTGTGTACTTGCCCAACCCTCACTCAAACATATTCTTCTGCTGCAGGAGCGCCCTGCTGGCGATTCGCATGGCTTCTGCAGTCTTGATCACATCTCTACTCATGGCATGATGCTGAAGGTTGCTGGTTTTCACACCCAATGCAGGGCTGCAGCGGTCCAATATGTCGATGGCAGACATGACCGACGGGTTCGTGAAGAGCACAGAGTCCACGTTTGGCAAGCCACATCACTCGCGCGAGACCGTGCGCAACGCCCGTCGTGTGGTCGTCAAGGTGAACACCCTGCAGCACACTGCCTTGCAATCTGCGCATGGAGCGGAGCGGCGGCGCTGCTGTGGTGAAGCGTGCATGCTGAGTTCCGAGCTGCATCCTGTTTGTTGGCAGGTAACAGTAAGTGACTTCTTGCTTGACCAGTGCATGCCGAGTGGCATGGCGCATGTTCAGCATCCACATGGATGAAGGCTTGGAAGTAATCACCCATGCCGCCTCCGCGCCCCAGGTTGGCACAGCGGTGGTGACACGCCACACGGACAACCGGCTCGCGCTGGGCCGCTTGGGCGCGCTGGTGGAGCAGCTGCACGCGCTGGTGCGCAGTGGGCGGCAGGTCATCCTGGTCACCTCGGGCGCCGTATGCGTTGGGCGGCAGGTGCTGCGCCAGCAGCACATCCTCAATTCCAGCCCGTTGCAGATGATGGGAAACCACAACTTCTGCGGTGCGTCTGGCGGTCTTCTCCACTCGGCTAGCAGTTGACAGAGAGTGTCGCAAGGGGGGCAGCGGTCCAGCGGTTTTGCTGGGCTGCTGCTCGGGGTGTGTACACCTGCATGGCGGTAGCTGCAGCGCACGCGTCAGATGCAGCGCGAGTGTCAGCTGCAGCATGCAGATGGACAGATCCTAGGACTGACACGCGCCCACATGTAGTGGCGCCCAAATTGCGCAGCCACGATTGACGCAGAGCTAAGCCCGACGCGGCGCCGTCGAAAGCCAATGTAGACGCCCTGCCAGGAGCAAGAGCAGTAGCCTATAATTCCGGCCGGCTCAGGCTGCTCCTCGTGTTCGATTCCGAACCGAGGCTGGTCAGACTCTTCAGCAGAAGGAATGCAGATGCGGGAGCAATCTATTGCAACGAGCCCCTGCTGCGCAGCGCCACAAGCGGCAGGCTTGGCACCTGCTTGTATGTCCTGCGCTGTAGCTCTTGGCCGTGAGTACGGGCTGAGGACGCACGAACTTTCTTAGAGGTTGGCTGATCACGACACACACCACGCGGTGCATCAGCCTTTCATGTGCTCCTGCAACTTGTGCAGCTGAGGCTGTCATGCTGTTGTGCTCAACTCTGATGGACTGACACCCCGACATTACCTGCTGCAGGGCGTGCGGCGGCGGCGGCGGGCCAGACAGGCCTCATGGCCCTGTACGACAGCCTGTTCACCATGATGGACATGCAGGCTGCACAGCTGCTGGTCACCGCCTCCGATTTCGAGCATGACGGTGTGTGATTGCCGCGTGCCCACACTAGTGCATCCTCCTGGCTCGGCATTCTGGCTGACGCCTCATGTGGCCTTTTGATGCATTGGTGCGAGGCGGCATGATGCTCCTGACTTGATGCTGCTGACCCTCTAGATGAGGTTTCCGCACGCACGCAGCCACCGGGATGATCGCCAACAGCAGACTGCCGCTGCCGCAGGCTTCCGGGAGGCGCTGACAGCGACGGCAGAGGACCTACTGTCGATGAACGTCATCCCGGTGTTCAACGAGAACGACGCCATCCTGTCTGCGATGCCGCTGCTGGTGACCTTCGTTCCATCTCCGCACAGCATCCCAGTGCTGACAGACTGCCAAGTCACCAATTTGCCATTCCGCTTGCCGCTGACATTCTTGCCGCCGACATGCCGCCCTGGATGCCTGGAACTTGGAAGGCTGTTCTTCCAAGTGCGGTTCTTTAAAGGATCCCACATGCATCACTCTCTTGTGATCCGCCTGTGACATCCTGGTGCTGGCGGACGTTTTCTGACGCCGACGCCTTTGGTTGCCGCAGAAGGAGGAGGGCGGCCAGAAGCGCGGCCGCTTCCGCGACAATGACGGTCTGGCGGCGCTGCTGGCGGTGCAGCTAAATGCAGACCTGCTGATGCTGTGCACCGACGTGGACGGCCTGTACACAGGCAACCCCTCGGACCCCGCCTCCGATTTCATACCCACCTACTGCCCCGAGGCGCGCACCGAACTTTTTTGTGTTCACACGGATTGTCTTCGAGCGGACTGCGGCTGCACCTGCGGCGGCTGAGGACAGCAGGCAGCTGGCGACAGTCTCTGGCTGAGGCTGGCGCAGCTTGGTCTGTCGTACGGGTGCGTTTTGGATCCCCTCAAGACAGGAGAAGGGATCCATGTGCCACTTGCACAGGCCTCACATGCTATCGGACTGCCCATGCAGGTGCACAAGGAGCTGATCTCGTTTGCCAGCAAGAGCACCAACGGGCGCGGCGGCATGCTGGCCAAGGTGGAGGCGGCGTGGATGGCCGCCGAACAGGGCTGCTCCGTCGTCATCCTAAATGGCAAGAAGCCCGACTCCATCCTCCAGGTGCCGCCTCTTGTCAGAGTTTCAGAGTACCTGCCACGTTCCTCGCGCTTCGTGATGGCTGTCGCTTTGCTCCGGACTGTCAGTTGACCAGCTGTCAAGAGCCTGCCGGCATTGCGCATCACATGGACCTGTAGGGGGTGACTTGAGTGAATGCGCGTGCAAGCGGTGACGGACTGTTGCTCAAGTCACCCTCTCCACCACGTCAGGTCATCGCGGGGCAGCTGGCGGGCACGCTGTTCAACACCGAGTCGGCGCGCATGGTGGAGCTGGAGACGCAGGCGGAGCAGAACGGCGGCGGCAGCAAGGAGGCCGTTGCCAAGGCGGCATCCAAGAACTCGGCGCGGGACGCGGCGCTGCGCGCCCGCGACGCCTCTCGTACCCTGCAGTCCCTGCCCTCCGAGGTGGCAGCTGACGGCGATGGCTCCAAAATGCATTTGCATTGCGAACCTCCCGCGCTTTGCATGTTGCCGTAAGAGACGCCTGTGCCCTAGAGATGTTGTTCGAGCTGCAAGCTGCTCACATTTCGAGAGGGACTGGCAAGGGAATGAGGGCGTACACGGGAGTGGTGCTGGGCATGCCTGGCAAGACCCTATCATTGCCTTTGGCACATGCGACCCCCAGTCTGCCAGGCTGCGCTCCAGGCGCATAGCTCGTCAGATACTGCCTGGCGTCCAATGTTTCGGTACTGCTGTCACGGATTGGATGGTCTGCGTGTGCTTGCCACTGGCACTCACGCGCCACATGTCGTTGTGAGGTTTGAGGCTTACACGGTCGTCGTGATAGCGATTGACGCGCCTGTCAACACGCCCGCAGAAGCGGGTGGCCATCCTGCAGCGCGTGGCGGAGTCGCTGCTGGCGGCGCAGGACGAGATCCTGGCAGCCAACGAGGAGGACATCTCCAACTCCACCGGCAATATCGACAACACCCTCATGCAGCGTCTCAAGCTCAAGCCCGCAAAGCTGCAGGCGCTCGCCGCCGGTGCGGGCCCTCTGTGAAATAGTGTGGATGTTGGAGCTTTTGTCAGTGTTTTGCCAGTGTGCGTAGTTGTCATCAGACGCATTACGAGCCAGCACGCGTCCACGTAGAGCTTTTGGGACGGCTGGGGACTGCTGTTGTGTCGGTAGCGTGCCCGCAGGAAAGGATATATGCCAACATTTGTCAACGCTTCCCGCCGCAGGCATCCGGGCAATCGCTGGGCAGGACGAGCCCATCGGCCGCCAGATCTCCAAGATGGAGATCGCTGATGGCCTCATTCTCGAGAAGGTGCATAACCTGCTGTCCCTCCTGCATTGCCGTGATGAGATGTCTCCTGCGCATCGGCGTGATAACTGCCGAGGCGATACAGAGCCATCATGTGATTGAGGCAACCATGTTCTCTCGCGTCCTTGAGACATCTTCTCTGCTTCATTAGGGTCTCATCACTCGATCCCAAGTGATGCTGTCTGGGGCATAGAAGCTGCAGAAGGCTGGCTGCAACACTGCTGCAATGGCTGAGGCTTGAGGGGTCGTGGAAGCGGCGTTTGGTGTGAAACAGCGTGGGTTTAGGGTTTAGGGTCTTCCCGCTCTGCCGACAAGCTGCATGTTCTGCTACCCAGGTGTCCAGCCCCATTGGCGTGGTGCTCATTATTTTCGAGGCGCGGCCGGACGCGCTGCCGCAGATCGCCAGCCTGGCCATCCGCTCAGGCAACGGCCTGCTGCTCAAGGTGCCACCCTGCTGCGGGCCCTGGAAGCGCTGCATCACCAGGACCATTCTCAGCTCGAACGTCCTGCTCCGGCCGCGAGGCTGCTGACCATGTCTTCAATTTTTAATTTAAAAAAACGTTTTTAACAAATAAATAAAATTCAATTACATTCGAGTCCACTGTCAGCACGATCGTCAACATCGTGTCCTTTGCAGGGCGGCAAGGAAGCGGCGCGGTCCAACGAGATCCTGCACCGCCTCATCGTGGAGGCCATTGAGGACGTCGCCCCCGAGGTGCGTTGATTGTCATTTATTATATTTTTCACAGAATTTTTCTATAATTTATTCATTATTATGTCATCTATTATTAGTTCTATTATTAGTTCTATTATTAGTTGATTTTTGTGAGTTGGTTAGAGAGGCACCAAGCGGTGCTGTGAAACTCCACCTGCATCATCTGTCACACCTGATCACACCTGCAGCCGCTCGAAGAAGCTGCTGCTGCTGCCTGACTGCCCCGACATCCGGGTGTCGCCATTTCAGGGTGTCAGGTGCCGTGGTTCTGAGCATCGTCTCTGATGTCGCCTCTCCTGCAGGTGGGCCGCGACCTCATCAGCCTGGTGACCAGCCGGGAGGGTGTCTCAGAGCTGCTGTCCAATGACGACGTCATCGACCTCGTCATCCCCCGCGGCTCCAACTCTCTGGTGCGCGTGCCCGCCAATCCCAGCAAAGCACCAGTACCTTCATTCTGTTCCCAACAATGCAGCGGAGGCGATCTTGGACCAGACATCACAGTAGTTGGGCAAGCTAGTAGCAAGCATTTGTTTCTTCATTCTGGTCCATCGAATGCGGCGGTTTCAGTTCCTTGGACCAGATATCACACCAACTATTCTACACCAACACGTCAATCGGTTAAATGATTGCTCAGCTGCCTCGTTTGCTGTGCATGCAGGTCAGCCACATCCAGCAGAACACCAAGATCCCGGTGCTGGGCCACGCCGACGGCATCTGCCACATCTACGTCGACGAGGTGCGCTTACCGCTCCGCCGCTCCACCGCGCTGTACCTGAATCCATCTCCTTGACCGTCTGGATGACGGGCAGAGACTTACGCACTGCCGTCCCCACTTGCTGGGAGCTCCATTTCGCAGCACCAGCAACCGGTGTAGAAAGGGTTTAGGGTTTAGGGTGCCGTGTCTACATTGCCAAACCCTGGATGCCTGTTTCCCAATGCCTTGTCACTTTGGCGTCGCAGGAGGCGGACCTGGGCATGGCCACCAAGATCGTGCTGGACAGCAAGTCGGACTATCCAGCGGCCTGCAACGCGGTGGAGAAGGTGCTGGTGCACTCTGCGCTCGCCGAGGACGGCCGCCTGTTCAAGCTGCAGCAGGCGCTGCGCGACGCCGGTGCGTTGTCTGGTCTTGCTCCTGCACAGTCTCGCAACCACGCTTGTTGGTGTGGAGAGGGTGAGAGCACAGGGTGGGAGTGTGCCCGCTGCGATGCTTTCCTCTGCTGGTCCCTGAGGCAAGTCGAGCAAGTGCGGGGCTGCTGAGATATGTCAGCTGTCCAGCGACCTGCGTATCGTGTCAAAAGCCGCTGGGCTCTGGCAGCGACACTACTCCTCAGCTCCCCAGCCACATGCAGCCGAGTCCAGGCTTCCTTCCGGACAGGCAGAGCAGCTCGCGACAACTGACTACTGCTGTTCCTGCGCCCCCGCAGACATCACCATGTATGGCGGCGAGAAGAGCACGCGCGCGCTGGGGCTGCCGGCGGCGCCCAGCCCCAAGCACGAGTACGGGACGTTGGCGCTGACGCTGGAGCTGGTGGACTCCATGGACGAGGCCATCGAGCACATCCACAAGTTTGGCTCTGCACACACCGAGTCCATCGTCACCGGTGCGCCTCTCCTTTCTCGCCTTGCGAGCCACGTTCTTCTGTACACATCTGCGCTCGCGACATCTGCTCCAGCTCGTTTGCAACAGCCGCCTTCGTGCATGACAGCAGCAGCAATGATCGGTAACGCCCGGTTGTGGCAGGCTGGCCGTCGGCAGTGAACTCTGCGCATGCGCGGCGTACACGATGTCCCTGACAAGCCAGCAATGAGCTGATGCTGATAGATCACACCTGCGCATCTGCGTGCCTGATGCGGTGCAGCAGAATGCACTATTGACAATTGCTGCTGGGCCGTGCTGCAGACAACACGGCGACGGCGGAGGACTTTTTGAAACGTGTGGACGCGGCGTGCGTGGATCACAACACCTCCACCCGTTTCTCAGACGGCTTCCGCTACGGGCTGGGCGCCGAGGTGCGCTCCCATTTGCTGCATCTCCTGTATCTTGAAAGCGCATGCGGCTCTGGGCCCACCCTTTGCTTCTAGTCCCAGTCTGCACCAGGAATGCACCACACAGACGCCCTGTGGCCACCTCCTCTTCTCCTGCCTTCGGACCTCTGCGGACCTCCCATAATGCACAGGGCGTACACTATGCACACTGCAGTCGCACCGGACGCGCTGACTTTCCAGCTCGCAACCCCCCAGACAGGAACTGGAACCCCCACCAACATCCGCGCAGGTGGGCATCTCCACGGCGCGCATCCACGCGCGCGGCCCCGTGGGTGTGGAGGGCCTCATGACAACGCGCTTCCTGCTGCGTGGCGCCGGCCACCTGGTCAACAAGGACAAGGACATCGTGTACACCCACAAGTGCGCCTCTGAGATGCTTGGCTTTTCCGCTGCGGCGCCGGGCCTGCCTGCCCCACCTGCTCGCCAGATCTCGAGACGCTGGCAGGCCTGCAGCCCTCGTCGTTGGTGCTGCCAGCAAGAGAGCACTCGAAATGGTCCTCCTCATTTCCTCACGGGTAGATCTGCACCCGCCATATGCAAAACCTGAGGACTGGAACCATCTGCTTCATTCCTGCAGGCCGTTGCCCATCAACCAGGGCGCCAATGGTGCGGCACTCACAAACAGCGGCAACGGCCACTGAGTGGCGAATTGCTGAGCGCCTGCCACCGCAATGGCGTGGCGGCGCGCGGCAACGGTGGCGGCGACAGCAGCCAGCGTTCACGCACGCGCTGCCGCCCACTCTAGGGTTGAGGTGTTTGACACGTCTGATGTGCCCGGCACACAGAAGACAGAAGAGTTGGGTACGAGTCGACCGCTGGCAGCCAATGGCCGCCAATTGCCGCCGGGTTGTCGACGCTGGCTGAGCAAAGCAGCTGGCAGGTGCCTGCCACACCAGCCAGTGTGGTGGGTGCGGCTTGATGCCACAGAAGTGCACGCATATGTGGTTTTAGACTTTCGGAGAGGCTTTGGCTTGCAGGGCGCCCCACGGCGGCGTGTCTGCCGGGCATGAGACGCCTGCATTCTTCACCATTGCTCTGGGTAAGACGTCAGACATTCTGATGGGGCTAGAGACCGTGCGTCCACGCGAGACGGATGAGCTGGGCTCGCCCCATTTTGGTCGGTGTTCTGGGCCCGTTCGCGATTCATTTCTGGGCGAGGCAAGGGGGAAGGGCCTCGGGCGGGGGGTGCAACTGATGCGATCCGCTTTGCGCGTTTTGTCGAGTTGATTTACACCTGCCTGATCAGCTGCTTGCATGTGAACATGCTTGGTCCTGCCTCTTGCTCGCCTCAGGTGTAAGCACAACGCCATGCGACTGTCATAGCAGACGCTTGTATCGGCGTAGCCGCTCACCTGCAACTTCGATGAGCCCTTGTAATACTGTCTGCGAAGCGCACATGTCTACAGAGATTCCTCCAGCATCGATGCCAACTCCTTCAGGCTTGCCCCATGACTATTACGCCCGATCTCGGTGCGGCAGCTTTATGGCTACGGCAGCTCCAAGGGGGAGCAGTCACCCGCCGGTTCCGGCAGTCCCGCGGATGACGTCCGCAGGAATACAGCACATACAAGCAAGAGGCCTTGCACAGAGTGCATTTCAATGCAAAACTTCGCATTAAAGAGATCCACAGTCGTCGGGAGAAACGCGACTTCGCGCAGCTCTCGTATTTGGCTGAGCGCTGAGCAGTGCATCCGGTGTCCACAACAACCAGTTATGCTTCACACAGCGCTTTCCAGCAGCAGACCTTGCGCTGTATGCCATACACACGCCACTGCCCTACGTGTGCATCCAGCACGAGCTTCCTGTCGCAGATGGAGTTCGCTGAGGCTGCTTGCGCGGCTACATCGCCGCAGCGCTCCCGGCAACACGCAGCGGCGCCCCAGTCCGTCGACCGCATGCCGCAGCAGCCAGAGCGACGAGCAGAGGGCGGGTGCCGCTGACAGCCACGACGCAGAGACCCGCTCAGATGCCAATGGTGCCGCGCCCAGCGGCGCAAATGGCGCCACTGGCGATACGGACAGCAGCCGGCCTGGCGGTGCTCCGCGCGCCGGCGAGCGGTCAACAGACACGGACGAGCATGCGCCGCCGGACCCGGACATGGCGGAAGCGAGCCAGCCGGCGACGCTGCCAGGCACGAATGACGCAAATGCGCCGCCAGACTCCGACATGTCACAGTCCAGCCGGCAGGAGCCGCCGCAAGCGAGTCCGGGGCAGCGGAAGCAGACGCTGGAGCGCAGCAGCCCCGCCAAAATGACGAGCATCGGGAAGCTGGCGGACGAGCTGGAGGAGGCTTCGGGGAGGCTGCCGGGGTCGCCGCCGCCACCGCCGCTGCAGGACCGCTTTGCGGCATACCTCATCAGGTGCCTGCTGTTGCATAGGGTTTAGGGATCAAACCCTGAGCCAGCATGGATGCCTGTCCTATGTGCTGCCGCATACATCGAAACGTTGCTGCGTGAGCGCCTGCTGTCCTTTGCCGGTCCGATGAAACCTCACCCGCACCATGATACTGCTCGATCGCAGGGACGTGGCGCTGCCAGGGACACTAGCGGTGCTGGGGGCGTGGTTCCTGGGTGTCGATGCATTCGGCGGCTTCCACTGGGAATATCGAGACGTCTCGCAGGGCATCATCTCCGTCTCGCCGCTGTGCTTCCTCTGTGAGTGGCAGAGTCAGCTGCGTCTGGACTGTGCAGAGCAGCTGGCAGGTTGCTTGCAAGACCAAGCAGACTGTAGGGCTCGCGTGTCCTGGCGGCATCTGCTGCTCTGCCGATGCCTCTCCACAGCATGGCATGCGCAACAGCTGACAACAGTCCGTGCGTCTGACGCTCTGCTGCTTCTCTTCGCCGCAGATATTGCGCTACTCCTCGGGGATTTCATGCCGTCGCGCGGCAGCAGTTTCGGCGGGCTTGGTGCGCCCCCTCTCATCCTGTCGTCCTGTTGCAAGCGTCCAGGAATGCCGTAGGATTTAGGGTACTCGTCTCATCTAGCTGCTGCCTGCTTGTAGCATCCCGCTGGGAGAAACTATGCCCCCAAGCTTGAGAAGACAAAGCGAACCTTGCGGCACCCCGAGTTTTGCAGGTGGCGCGTTAGGGTTTAACCCGCTCGTCGTGCCACCAGGCACTCTGGTCGTCTCGGAGGCCAGCCTGGGCCTGTTCATGGACCACGAAGACAAGGCCGCGGCAGCGGCGGCGCCAGACGCGACGGAGGAGGACAAAGCGGCGGCGGCGGCGGCCAAGGCGGCGGTCGGGGAGATGCGGAAGCAGCAAAAGCAGGACATGGGGAAGAAGGGCGCCCAGCGCCCCGGGAGGCTCGACAGCCTAAGAGGTGCCTGCTTTCCCAGACGACTATTTAGGGTTTAGGGTTTAGGGTCACAGTGCATTCGGTCGCTCTTCGCAGGCCGCAGGCTGCTTTCATGGCGCTCCAACCGGGACCGTTCGCGAAGGCTGCATAGCACTGTGCTCACGTGCCGTCTCCCAGGGTGGGAAGGAAGTCAGTGGGAGCTGAAGCTCTTGCCACCCTCGCCGCGGGTTTGCAGCTGCATCTTGGCCGTGCCACCTAGTCGAGCAGATGCGCACGAGCAGTCAAGGTTTCGTCACGGGGATGGCACGGATGGAATCTGTGAATAGTGTGAATTCCGAATTCCGTGTGTGCAGGCGCACTGGACGTCTACCAGCAGCAGCAGGTGATGGGGCTGGCGGCGCTGCCGTTAGCAGCGGAGGTGCCGCGCGTGCTCGGCAAGGCGCTGGCCGACGAGATGTGCCTGCGCGCCGTCACGCTCACCGGTGCTTGGTCCCCAACCTACTTGCAAACAGCAAGGAAGGAAGTACACAGTAAACCCTAAACCCTAAACCACAACTGGCCTGCTTGAGTGGAGCAGCCCGACGCCGCCGGCGTGAAGACTCGGGTTTAGGGTCTCAAGAGCTCGCAGCTGCTGAAGCTGCGGCACAGCAGACGGATCGGCGTGACGCGCCCTGAGTCGCCGCACTGCTTGCGACCCCGACTGCACTGCCACGACTGCACTGCCACATGCAGCTGCGAATCATCTGGTAGTAGTCATGCTGCCACACTGCACCTGGCCTCTTTTCACTTCATGCTCGCCATCGTTCAATCATTCTACGCAGCGCTGGCGAGCTGGTGTCCTCTGCCCTGACGGTGCTCTAAGTCCTGATGCGCTGCTCGTAAATCCCCACCCTGCAGCGAGAAAACCCCTAAACCCTAAAACCCTAAACCCTGCAGCGCTGGCGGGCTGGTGCACCGACCGGCTGTACGAGGCGGGCGGCGAGTCGGGCGTCGGCGCCCTGGGGTCGCAGTTTGGCACGCCCGAGCGCAGCGGTCAGGCGCTGGCGGTGGCCGTGTGCCTCGGCTACATCGCTGGCTCCGCAGCGGCCAAGTGGGCGCGCTCGCGGCGGCAGCTGCAGGCCCGGCACCGTTGCTCGCTTGTCATGCGCGCACCACATGCGGCAGGAGCGTGTGGTGACGGCTCAGGGCGGCAGCGCAGGACCGAAGCGCAGGCCGCGGCGCAAGATCGCAGGGAGTCCACCGTTGCTTTCACGTAATTTAGGTCCAGGTGCTGTGGAGTTTTCGCAGATGGCGGTCGGCGTCGTGTCGCGCCGTTGACGGTGGCCAGAAGCGCCGAGCGGCGCTGCCAGCGGCACTGCTAACCTAAACCCTAAACCCTAGCGGCCACATAGGAGTCGGAGTCTCCAGTGGCTGCCCTACGCTGCGGACTCTCATTCGGGGAACCTCTCCATTGCGGCGCAGATGGTGCAGGAGATGTCGGCCCGAAACGAGGAGCGGCGCGCCAAGGAGGGCAAATCGGCGGGCGGGCGCGGGCGGGCCATGGCGATCGTGGTGCAGCGGATGGCGGAGGATCAGGGTGTTGTTGCTGCCGTCTCGGCGGCGCTGGCGACTGCGCGCACAGCGGTGATGTCAACCGTGTTCCTGTCCACAGGCGCGTCGCTGTTATTTCCCCTGCACGTTGAAGCTTGTTGGACGGGTCGCCCTCGGTTTCGGCGACGGTTCGCACGGCAGTGCTGTCGATCGTGGTCCTGTGCCCCAAGCTCTTTCATGACCTGCATTTGCCAGCTCATGGAGCCAGAGCAAGCCTTTTGTGGTGTCTGTACAATGTTCATTTGCCACGCCCCAGCGGTCTCTCCGACCCGCTGTATGGCTTGCATGGGACGGAATGACGAGGAGGGAGACCCTAAACCCTAAACCCGAACTCGCAGGCCCCAACTCTGCTGTGTGGGGTCAGACACGCAACCTGCTAGAACCACCGGGATTTGCCTCTGCATCTGCAGGCAATCTGGCGGCCAGCTTTGCAGCGGGCGCGACGCTGCTGGGCGTGCAGTCCACCTGCCGCATCGTGCGCCGGGATCAGCTGCAACAGGTACGGCCTCCTCATCCTGGCTCGACCGCCCGCGCAAGACGTGCGCCTGCCTGCCTGCCTTTTCCCTAGGCACTGCTGCATGCATATGCCCACTTCCATGCTTTCGACTGCTGTGTACGTTAAGCCATCGGCAGGGCACAGCGGCCAGGTTCCGTGCTTCAGTTTAGGGTTTAGGGTTTAGGGTTTCCTCGGTCGCATGGGCACCATCAGGGCTCCAGCTCTGGAGCATGTAGACACCTGCCGGGGCTGATGTCGCAACAATCTACCAACCCGCAGCGGGAGATGGAAAAGCGGCACTCGATGATCGAGATGGTGGAGGGCATTGGCGCGCGCTCAAAGCAGCGCCAGGACAGCCGGAGGCGGGCGCTGGAGCCAAAGCCAGGCGCCGCCGCGTCTTCCCGCGCTGCTTCCTCCTCCCCGACCTCCTCAAT